>Ga0302119_10001127_pt1 | contig 12030 bp, 6 predicted proteins | sample AG5_Tmax_MG_FD_203114 | JGI IMG/M metagenome (GOLD analysis project Ga0302119, IMG submission 203114) | Marine microbial communities from Western Arctic Ocean, Canada - AG5_Tmax | ecosystem: Environmental > Aquatic > Marine > Oceanic | place: Canada: Western Arctic Ocean | collected 2017-10-01
TAGTTCGACCAGGTCATCGGGTGGAGTTAGTCCATTCCTTTCTGAAAAAAGTGAGATAGACCGTAGTTCTAGTCCGCGTCGTCGCCGCCGCATTTGCCGACGAAGAAGCCGTTCTTCGACCAAAATGATGCCACTCTTTGGCAGATAATCAATCCGTTCATCTGCGACCATGACATGGAATGGATGCTTCTGTCTAAGCGCTCCCAGAACTTCTAATCCCGAATCAGATAGTCGGTCCAAATCGGCGTAAATGAGGTTGGCCGGGGCCGCCATTATGTCGCATTCTCCCTGCTCAAGACTACTATAGGCTGCAGCGAGTGAATCTACATTTTCACTTACAACATCATCGACACCATCGAGGGCTTGATTCAGTCTCTCTTCAGTCGGATGCGTTGCCGTTGAGAAGCAGCGGATTTGCAACTTCTCGTCAGTCAAACTCGGCACCTTGATGCAACCGGCGATGGACGCCCGTTGATATAGCACACCCTATGGTCCTACATCGGACAACATGCTCGGCCCGGAAACGCTGCATGAACATCTGGGTGACCTCCGTTCAGAAGTTGAAGAAGCGTTAGTCAAACTCGTCGATACCCAAATGGATGGCCCCGCTGCCGCAGCGATGGCTCTATCCTCCTCGATTTTACTCGCTGGAGGAAAACGTTGGCGACCGGTTCTAACCTTACTAGCGTATGAAGCGGGAGGCGGCGTTACGACTGCTCCAGCAATGGACCTCGCCCTCGCCTTCGAATTAATTCACACAGCGACTCTCATTCATGATGATTTGAATGATGGCGGCAAATTGAGGCGTGGTGTGCCGACATTACATACTACCCACGGCAATGCCGAAGCGATAATCGCAGGCGACCATCTTTTCGTCCTCGGTTTCGGCCTAGGTGGCCGTTACGACCGGCCGATAGTGGACGCAGTTTCTGCTACTTGTGCCAACATCGCCGCTGCTGAACTCAAACAATTACGCCATATCGGAGATATTGCGACCTCGCCTGAAGATTACTATTCGATTATCGAAGGAAAGACCGCTGGTCCGTTCGAAACATCTTGCCGTGCCGCTGGCATTGTCGCTGGGGCCGATAAATCGACCACAACAGCATTGGCGGGTTTCGGTCTTGAAGTCGGGCTCGCCTTCCAAATCGTCGATGATTTGCTCGACTTAACCGGCGATGAGGCGATGGGGAAACCACGAGGTACCGATGTCCACGAAGGAAAAATGACCCTACCACTCATTCACGCGTTGACTATGTTACACGGCGTACAACGAGTCCGGCTCTCTGAGATTCTAGCCGCCTTCAATGATAATCTCTGGGATGAACTCACCGCACTCTTGGAGTCAGCCGGCTCATTTCAGTACACACACCAATTGGTCGATAATCACCTCGGACGCGCTCTCGATTACATCTCAAAGTTGCCCGAATCCCCGGCCCGTCGGATGATGGAGGAACTCTCCGCTCTATCTGTCGGGAGGCGTTCTTAGAATGGTCTCGTCTCGCTCGATTGAGAGTGGACAGGAATCGCTCTCCAAAAGCGAAGTAGAAATCTTCGAAACAACCAGTATATTGCCCCAGCCGAACACGAGGTTAGTCGCCGGTTCTGAGGGGTTTTCAGCATCAAAACATGAGCCTGTACTGGAGTTACAGAAGCAGAAGTCTGAACGGCGACAAGAGTCTGAGCCGGCGTCTGAGCCGGAGACTGAGCCCGAGGCCGAGCGTCAGACGGGCCGTCGGGAAGTTGAGCATCGCACGGTCTTGATCATCGGCGCAGGACCGGCCGGCTCGCTCGCTGCCGAGCGGCTCAGCGAAGCCGGAATCGATGCTTTAATCATCGAAAAACGAGCGGTTGTAGGCAACCCTGCACAGTGCGGTGAATGTGTCCCAGGTTGGGGTGAAATGATTGGTACATTTCCTAAATTAGAATCCGAAAATTGGCTAGCGGAGCGGTTCGATTATCCAACTCACGCGATCAGCCGTCGACTCGACTGGATGCGCGTCTTTACACCGCGAATGAAACCATACGGATTCGAACTTGATTGTTATTCAGCACACCGCCTACAATTCGATGGTCACCTCGCTGAACAAGCGTTGAAAGCAGGTGCCGAAATCCGCCTCACTGAAGCATTACAAAATGTACTCGACCGTCGTGGAAATTCACCTGATTTGTATGTGACAAACCGTGGCCGATATACTGCGGATTGGGTAATCGATGCTTCCGGCGCACTCGGCCATGTTCGACGGTTGCTCGGCCAGGTCGACCGGCCTGCCGCCTTGCTCCCTTCGATTTACGCTCAGGTCGAGGGCGACCTGCCTCCTACTTTCGACATTTACATCGGTGGGGTTGCACCGGCGGGTTATGCCTGGGTTATTCCAAAAGATGGTATCGCGAATGTTGGAATAGGAATCAAACCAGGAGCAGTCAAGCGACCACTCCGGGAATTACTCGACGCTTTTTGTGACAGCTTGAATGTCGAGATTCTGTCATACGGTGGTGGCTATATTCCGATGGGTGGCGCGGTTCGAAATGTAGTATTTCGGAACATCATGTCGGTTGGCGATGCTGCTGGCCTCGTAATGCCGTCAAACGGCGGCGGCATCGGCCAAGCGATGGTCTCGGGGATGATGGCGGCAGAGGCTATCATCGATGCGAAAGAGCGCGGTGCGTCCTTGAATCATTACCAAGACCGCCTGCATGATGTATTCGCCAAACCGCTTAAAATCAGTCTGCGTACTAAGCGAATGTTCTGGCATTTCGGACGCAATGATGCGCTTATTGAACTCGGTTTGCGTCTACTCGGTCGCTCGGGAATCAGGCGTGCCGTGGATTGTCGTAGGCCATTTTTCATTGTATGATATGCGCTTTTTGAGCAGTTCTTTGAGTGGGTCCCAATGTGGTAATTCGGAAGGCTGCTCGCAGGTGGGTCAGTCTCTACCATTATTACTCACCGCTTCTCTCGCGAGGCATGATGAACCCATCGCTTACCACCCGCTGCTTTTTGTTGACGCTGTTGATGCTGATACAACCCCTCCTCCCGCTCACCTCCGCTGAAGCCGAAGAGAGTGCGCTGCTCGTAGCGCCTAACATCGACCTAGATATGCTTGCTTCAATTGCCATCTCACCAGTTGAGGACGCTGCTCACGGTTGGCTTGCTGCAACCGAAGATTCGACGGTTGCATTACTTCGACATCGCGATTCGGTTCTCGTAGAAGGCTCGGATTGGGCGAAAACCTTTGGCGCAGGCTCACTTAGCGGTTGGATGATTTTAGCGCATGAATATCCGGTGCCGAGCGAGTGGCGTGATGAGTTATCCAGTTCTGGCATCGAGTGCCGCTCGTTCCTGCCACCTCAATCGTTCTATTGCAATTTAGATGGCTCCAGCCAAGATTCGTCTAATCTCGCCGACCTCGGTGTGATAGGTATGGCGCGGTTCGACCCGATAGACCGCGTCCACAGCCTTGTCGCGCCGGCGCTGCTTGGCGAATGGGATGCACGGTTGCACCAGCAAGGGAGTGGCGTCTTCAACATAGTTCTAGCCAGCGATGAACTGCCAGAATTCGCCGCCGCGCCGGCCGATTCGTTGACCGTTCAATCGCATAGTGGTCGCTTCGTGGTAGTCGATGCGACTACCGCCGGCATCGCCTACCTCGCGACAATCGACGGTATCGAATGGATCGAGCCGACATTCGACCGCTTTACATTGAATGATGTGGGTCGTGAAATAATCGAGGTCGATTGGGTCGAGTCCGTATCGAACATGCAGAATCTCGACGCCTCTTGGTCGGGCCTCGACGGCAGCGGCATCACTGTTACCGTAGCTGATACCGGCCTCGACAACGGTGTTAACAATAGTAATATGCACCCCGATTTCCGCGACCATATCACCGGCATCACATCGTACTCGATGTCGGCTGGAAACCACAATTATTGTGGCGGTTCAGCGAATGATGGTGCGAGTGACATAAACGGTCATGGTACTCACGTATCGGGCTCGGTCCTAGGCGATGGGACCGACTCCGGCGGGACTATAATCGGCTCCGCAACAGAAGCAAATCTGCTCTTCCAAGCGGTCGATATTTACTGCACAGCGGATAGTGACTCATACCTGATGGGCTTCCCATCAAATCTCTCTCATATGTACGATGATGCTGTTGATAATGGCTCACGAGTTCACACCAATTCTTGGGGCTCAAATGTAAATGGAGATTACACTTCAACCTCGATGCAGGCCGATATCGGTGCCCGAGTGCACCGAAATCTGACTGTTTTATTCGCCGCTGCAAACGCCGGAGTCGACAATAACGGAGACGGCGAAGTCGACCTAGATTCCCTCGGATCTCCAGCAAGTGCGAAGAATGTGATGACTGTAGGGGCTACTGAAAATGACCGTTCAACATTCTGTCAAGCCGACAACAGCTGCTACAATTCTCCATCATGGGGCAATAGTTACGGCGAGCCGATTAGAAGCGACAAGAACAGTGATAATCCTGAAGGAATGGCCGCTTTCTCAAGCCGTGGCCCGGCTGATGATAATCGACTCAAGCCAGAAATCTCAGCGCCAGGCACCTGGATTCTCTCGACAAAATCCCGTTCGACTAGCGATGTTGGCTGGCTTTCCTATAACTCGTCTTACACCTACATGGGCGGCACCTCGATGGCGACTCCACTGACCGCCGGTGCCGCAGCGTTGCTCATTGAACACCTCATCGAAAACGCAAATCAACCAGACCCATCTTCAGCGTTGGTGAAGGCGATATTTACCGCTGCCGCCGACGACTTAACGGGACAATATTCCTCATCCACCAACGGTGCTGGAGAGAGTGCACCGAACAACCATGAGGGTTGGGGGATAGTGAATTTGAGTCGTATGGTGAATGCAAGTTTCATCGATGGTGAATCCGTTACGACAAATGATGACCGCTCGTTCCGCTTCACAGTGCCCGCCAATACACCCGAACTCCGGGTAATCCTCTCCTGGACAGACCCAGAATCAACTACCGCTGCTAGTGTAAATCTAGTCAACGACCTAGATTTACACCTTAAAAAACCAGATGGAACTTGGATAAACATCTCAAATGACCTCGATAATCTCGTCGGAAGTGTGCTAGCGACCCCTGATGCAGGCACTTGGGAAGTGCATATTGTTGGCAGCAATGTCCCGATTGGTCCGCAAGATTTTGCCCTCGCCCTTTCTCGGAATTTGATGCTGACAAATGTCTCTGCTGATAGCGATGGTGACGGTTTTGTTGATGCTGTTGATGGCTGCTCATCGGTTGCTGGAACATCGACTGTCGACCGTAGCGGCTGCCCTGATATCGACGGCGATGGCCGCTCGAACCCCGATGCTGGCTGGACCGTCAATGATGGTGCAGATGCATTCCCCTCCGATATTACACAGTGGGCTGACGCAGATTTCGACGGCTTTGGAGACAACCCAACAGGCACTGACTCCGATGATTGTACGGCTGTTGCAGGAACGAGTACGACCGACCGCCAAGGCTGCACCGACGATGATTCGGATGGCTGGTCTGACCCTGGTTCGGGTTGGACGGTCTCGGATGGCGCTGATGCATGCGATTCTGTGGCCGGACCTTCTGATGAAGACCGGAACGGCTGTCCCGATGCTGATGATGACGGCTGGTCTGATGCCGATCTTGGTTGGACTATTGCTGATGGCGCTGACGCTTTTGAGGACGACTCTACTCAAAATGCTGATAGTGACGGCGACGGTTTCGGTGATAACGCGACGGGTACTAATGGCGATGGCTGTTCTTCTACCGTTGGTAATTCGACTTCCCCGGTACTCGGTTGTGTCGATACCGATGGTGATGGTTGGGCTGACAGCGATGATGTGTTGGCGAACGACGACTCACAATGGAACGATACGGATGGTGACGGATATGGTGACAACGCTACCGGCACTGAGGCTGATGATTGCCTCTCAGTGAATGGCGCTTCTGACCAGAACGGGACATTTGGATGTCCTGATGCGGATGGTGATGGCTGGGCTGATATCGATGATAAATTCGGAATTGATGCAACTCAACACGCCGATTCTGATAATGATGGATTCGGCGATAATGCTGCCGGTGTCAATGGTGATGATTGCCCGGCAGCCGCAGGTAATTCAAGCGTCGATAGGCAGGGTTGTACCGATTCGGACGGTGATGGTCGTTCCGATTCTGATGGTTCTTGGAGTTTGGCGGATGGAGCTGATGCACTGCCGAGCGAGCCGACGCAATGGAGCGATAGCGATGGCGACGGATATGGCGATAACTCCGCTGGCAACGAGGGCGATGCATGTCCTGCCACGGTCGGTAATTCGACGCGTGACCGATTTGGTTGCACCGATACCGACGGCGATGGCCAGAGTGATTTGAACGACCTCTTCCCAGCCGATGCGAGCGAGTGGCTCGATACGGATGGCGATAATGTTGGAGACAATGCTGATGTCTGTCCAACCCAATCTTCGACCGGTTTCGATTCTGACCAAGACGGTTGTATCGATGATGGCGATAATGATGGCGTCGGCAACGATATCGATGCCTGCCCTGTCGAGAATGCGACCGGTTGGGATCAGGATGGCGACGGTTGTATCGATGATACCGATTCGGACGGCGTACTCGACCCGAACGATGCGTTCCCAGACGATGCGAACGAGACATCGGACCGAGATGGCGACAATGTCGGTGATAATTCGGACGATTTCCCAGATGACGACAGCCAAAGTAGCGATTCTGATGACGACGGCTATGGCGATGCTCCAGGCGGGACTCAACCTGATGCTTGTCCGACTGAATCTGGAAACTCGACTATCGGCGCTTTCGGTTGCCCCGACAGCGATGGTGATGGCGTCCGCGATTCTGACGACGACTTACCATTCGACCCAGACCACTCGAGTGATTTAGATGATGACGGTATTGGAGATTCTGCCGATGCTTGCCCGGCGCATTCCGGAACTTCCGATTCGGACCGAATCGGCTGCCCTGACAGTGATGGAGACGGTCGATCGGACCCGAGTGCATCTTGGACGATTGCCGATGGTGCAGACGCCTTCCCTGGCGACATCACACAATGGATTGACAGTGATTTGGATGGCTTTGGCGACAATACTTCTGGAAACGCAGCCGACGACTGTTTGTCGACGAGTGGCGCTAGTTACCAGGACAAACTTGGCTGCCCGGATGCGGATGGTGACGGCTGGTCCGATTCTTCGGATTCGTTCGTCGATGACGCCTCGCAGTGGAATGATAGTGATGGCGATGGTTACGGCGACAATCCGAACGGATTCTCACCAGACACCTGCCCAACGGTTGCAGGTCAATCAACCGGTGACGTCCTCGGCTGTCTCGACAGCGATGGTGATGGTTGGTCGGACGGCGGTGATTTCCTACCAGATGATAATTCTCAACAACTCGATAGCGACGCCGACGGTTTTGGCGATAACTCGAACGGCACGAATGGCGATGATTGCCCGGCAGATTTCGGTAATAGCGATGAGCGTGGTGTCCTAGGTTGCTTAGATTCAGATGGCGATGGCTATGCCGACTCAATCGATGCGTTCCCATTGGAGGCGACGCAATGGGACGACAGCGACGGCGATGGATTTGGCGACAACAATGGAGATGCTGCACTCAACGCTGACCGCTGGCCGAACGATGCCGAGCAAAATATCGCTGAGATTACAATGGATTGCTCACCCGATAAATTGACCGAAAATATCAGCGATATCGGCGAATTTGAAGTCGTCTGCATCCTAACCAATCCCGGCAATGTCGCCCTGACAATTACGGTCGAATGGACCGTACCGAAAGGCGTCATCGCTCCAATTTCAATTCAGACGGTAGAACTAGGTCCAGCCGGAACAAACACCGCGACCTCTTCGGTCACCTTCACCGGACGAATCACTTCACAGGCACCCGGTGAACTAGACACGACGATTTCTGCTCGCGACGCCGGCACAAACGAGCCGGCCGCGGTCGAATCTTCAACCTTCGAAATCGTTGACCCCGACGCATTTGAGACCGACCTGCTAATCGAATATGGACTACCCGCTGCGGTCGGTCTCGTCTCGCTCATCACCCTCGGATTGTTAGCGATGGGGCTGATGCGGCGCAGCGCCAACAAGTCGGAATCCGAAAAGCGGCTAGAACGCCGAATGCACAGTCGTAGCCGTAGTTCCTACCAGACGATGGCCGCCCCGAAGCGAGATGTTGCTGGCCAAATGCGCGGCCCGAACTCACCAAACCGACGCGCCGAAGTCCCGGTCGCACCACGCGACGCTGGCACCGGACCGGTAGCACCGGCCAGAACCAAGGGAGGGGGTTCACCCGATCCCGGACATCGGGGTGGAAGTGGTGGTGGAGGTAATCCCTACGGTGGTCAAAGATACGCTGGAGGCGGCATGATGCCCGGCGGAAAGCAGCGAGGAGGGGCGTGAGGAAATGGTTGGAACCAGTGCTCTTGAGGAGAAGCTTTCACTGTTCGCGGATGAAGCGGATATGAATGACTGGGCTGAAGTCGTATGGGGCGCGTTGCTTATTGGCTTCGGGTTTTATCAGATGCATCACCCCTGGGCAATCCCCTACCTTCCCGATCTCTGGATCAAGGTTGCAAGTGCTGCAATGTTAGCGATTGGGGCAGCGATGTTGGTGCATGGCATGATGGATATGAGCGTCAAGGCGATGCGCCGCAGTATGGTCATGCTAGGTCTCGCTGATGATGAGAGCGAGACCCCTGATTACGGTTTGATACGAGATGTGATTTTGAATCCTGGTGATTACAAAAATTTGCTGCTTCAAGCGTATAATGAAGCATATGCAGATGGCGTCTTGACGCCAGAAGAATTTGATGACTTGAACCGGCTAGCCGACGCGATGGGTATTCCGTGGTCGGAGCAGGCGCGGTTAGCGCTGAATGCGTCGATTGATAGCGCCCTCACGGATGGCATTGTAACGCCTGCGGAGCGAGCGCTGATTATTGGTGCGTGTGAGCGCGCGAATCTGGCCGAGCGCGATGTTCAAATTATCATGGATGCGCTTGAGGATGGAATAATCGATGCTCGTGAGAAGCGGATGCTCGAAGAGATTCTCGCTACTATCGGAGCGACTAGCGAAGAGGAATAACTACCTCGCCCAATCTCTTCGCTCTCTCACTTCGTCGAGTAATTGAGTGGATACAATTCCCTGATGAGTTCCTCGAAATTGAATAGCAACGAATCTCTGACGAATATGCGTCTCTACTTTTCAGCGACAGATGGAATCTCCGGCCACGAGTTATGGATGATGGAAATCGATCACAGCATCACCTACAACTGAGGTTGATAAATATTAAATTCTCAGTCAGGCCAAATATCTCAGCGAACAGCGTTCATGCTGCTACACGGTATTCATCGAGTAGATTTGTGCTGTTCCCATCTAGGTCTGCAGTGGTGATTCAGACAGAGCGAAGCACCATACCTGTAGTTGGTTCACTCGACATTCAAGCGATACGTACTTTGTCTGAGCGATTGGCTGAAGAAAATCTCAGTGCAGCAACATAATGCAGGAGTCGTTTTAATCCCAAGACTGTGATTTTATTCAGACAATCGCGAGGTCCAGATGGTCGCCATACCTGGGAAGATTACCTTAGCTTTGACTTCGGTAAAGCCCATTTCGTTGAGCATTTTGACGTAGGTTTTCGTTGTGCCAAAGGAGGTGTATGTACGGGTCAGCCACTTCCACGGATGGTCCTTTTGTCGGCAGACAATTCTCGCGTATGTGCCGACCCAGACTCGCATGTAGAGCCAGCCGAGCCAGCCATGAAATCGGTTCATTTTTGCAGGATCTACGATTACCAAAGTCCCCCCCGGCCGTAAGACCCTCTTCACTTCCGCTAAACCGGCGCGCTTGTCGTACCAATCGCGGAATGAGAACAATGAGCAAACCGCATCGAATGACGCGTCTTCAAACGGCATCTCTTCGGCGGTCGCTTCGACGAATGTTGCCAGCGGTTGGCCGGCCGCTTGGCGGGCGCTGTTAACTCGCTTTTCGGCTACTGCGAGCATCGCTGGAATCGGGTCGAGGCAGGTCAGTTCTCGGTCTGGAATCATCTCTGCGAATGTGCCAGGTCCGCACCCGACTTCGAGGATGTTGCCTGTCGTTGGTAGCCGGTCGCGGACCATCCCTCGCCAGCGGCGGTCTTGACGCATTGTCGCGAAGCGGTTGATACGGTCGTAGACCGGGATGGTGGCTTCGAGATTGCGCTGCAACTCGGCCCACTCGGCCGGGCTCATCCTGCTTTCGTCCACGGGCAGGACCGGTGCCGCCGTCTTCTTCAGCCTCGCGGTGGCGAAGTGTCGAAATGAAGCGAGACGGGAGCGTTGATTATTGATTCTATTAGTGTTCTTTTTGTGTAAGTTGTGAGGGGTGAAGATGGTGAACAGGTTGGTCGTTTATGTTGTATTTTTACATTGTGATTCATTGAAATTACAGCGGTTGATTAGGCTAACCCCTCTCCCTCTTTGAGATATGCCGACCATGAACATGATAAGCCAAATGCGGGTCGCTCGCGACACAGGAGAAGATTGAGCATGGGTCGCGCTGATATCCTGAAGACAATTAAGCAGGCTGAAGCGGATGCCGCGACAGCCGTTGAGAAAGCGCGGGAAGAAGCGTCCCGGAACATTTCCGATGCTCGGGTCAAAGCGTCCGATTTAGAGGCGAGTGGTAAGCGTGCTGCCGAAGCCGAGGCGCAGAAAATTATCCAAACGGCCCGTGAATCGGCCGAAACTGAGGCAGTTGTGGTCGCCGATTCCGGTGGCAAGAACATCGATTCAATTCACAACGCTGGCGACAAAGCGCGTCACGACGCGGTTCAGGCAGTCCTGAATCACTTCATGGAGTGAAGCCAATTTGGGAAATGGGGGGAGTGACGAATGGTCGGTGCGATGACGAATAGGCCAATCGCGCGCCTACTTGCTGCCGGCACTCGCGATACATTGCCCGACCTCATCAGAACGATGGCTCGGATGCACGCCGTTCATCTGTTGGAATACGATGGTGATGATGAAGGCCTGAGTCTTGGCAGCCCTAGTGAAGGTCAAGATGGTCTTGGCCGTTCTCTTTCGACTCTACGCAGCGTCGCTGACCATGTCGGACCATCGGCTAGTAAGCAACCGGTTCGCGAGGAGACTGCTCGCGGCTGGCTCGGTGGCGAAATCGATGAGCGGGTCAAAGAAGCCTCAACTTTAATCGATAATGCCGAGGCGGTCAGCACTGAAATCGCTCAGATGAATGAGCGAATCAAGATGCTCGAGTTATTTGCGCCGCTCGGCCTCGAACTTGAATTACTCAGCGACTACGAAAATCTCTCGGTCTTCATCGGCCATATGCGTAAACTTGGGGATGCCAGCGAAGCGATGCGTGGCTCGGGTGCTCTCGTTTTCGAGGCGAAGAGTCCCGATGGCCCACTCGCCGCAGTATTCTGCCCCTCCGGCTCGGCTGGCCCAGTTCAGAAGAAACTCGATGCCGCCCAATTCTCTTCAATTCAAGCGCCTAGTGGCGAAGGTAATCCAGTCAAGGCTGCGGCGAATGCGCGACGGGAAATCACCACACTTGAGGCGAAGAAGGACCGGCTCGAAGCGGAAATCGCCGAATGGTCGGCCGCGAATGGTGGGATGTTGGTCTGCGCCCTTGAAGTACTCGAGAATGATTTCACCGAGGCCACCGCGCCGGTCAAGTGTGCGGTCACCGAGCACTCCTTCATCGTCGACGGCTGGATTACCTCAGACCGTGAAGAAGAGGTTCTCAAAGCACTCTCGCCGTACTGTTCACACATCGATATCGACCACGATGTCGGCACTCAATTCGCTGACCACCACTCAACCGATGATGCTGGAGATTCTCACTCCGAGCCAAAACCGCCGGTTGATTTCGGCGATCACGGCCCAGCTGAACCAATGCAATTGCTAACAGACGCGGTCGGTCGGTCAGATTACGGTAGAATCGACCCAACTGTGTTCATGCTGATTACCTATCCACTCTTCTT
>Ga0302119_10001130_pt1 | contig 12020 bp, 12 predicted proteins | sample AG5_Tmax_MG_FD_203114 | JGI IMG/M metagenome (GOLD analysis project Ga0302119, IMG submission 203114) | Marine microbial communities from Western Arctic Ocean, Canada - AG5_Tmax | ecosystem: Environmental > Aquatic > Marine > Oceanic | place: Canada: Western Arctic Ocean | collected 2017-10-01
GGCCGAGTCTACCCAACGGCAAGTAGTGGGTAGGGACCGGGCCACGGCGTGAAAGATGTCGGGGTTGCGAATCTTGCGCAGAGGAGCGTCGTCGGGTGAAGCGGCCAGGGTGATGGAAAAAATTCTCGAGTCGCCCATGAAGATCGCGTACTTGAGATAGCCGAGATCGCCCCCGATGGGCCCTTCGAGGCTGGGCATCTCGGCGTTGTCCAATACACGGTAGAAACGCGAGCAATAAAAAATCCCACATCCCTCGGAATCCTTCTCGAGCTTTGCGCTTCCGATTTCGCTGAGCCAGGTCGCGAGTTGGGTGTTTCGCCCGGAAGCGTCTACGACAAGGTCCGTCTGGATTTCCCCGATTTCGCCCGATCCCGTTCGAGTTCGCACCCCTTTGACTCGGGGCAGACCTGTGGCTTCATCCCGGTCGGCGATCAACCCAGTCACCTTGATGTCATTTTTGCACTGGGTTTGGGTGGATTTTTCGATGTGTCGCCGGAGCACCCAGTCCAGGGTAATGCGGCGGCAGGCCAGGAGAACGATCTCGTCGTCCTCGGGAATGAGTTCGGGGTTCTTGAAGGTGCCTCGAACCAGGTCCGAGAAGGGAAGGGGCTGGGCGCCGGCTTCGAGTAATTCGGCGTAGAGATCCGGTGCGAGCTCCTTGATACCGTTGTGGAGCCGGGCGAGGAACGCGTGAGAGTGCCGGGATTGGGGGGATCCCCTGCGTTCCCAGAGTTCAAACGCCTCCACGGGAGAGGCGCACTCCGGAAGGGCTTCGGCCTCGAGCAGTGTGACCCGATTCCCCTGGCGGGACAGGGCGAGAGCGGCAAACAGGCCAGCCACGCCGCCACCCACGACCACGACATGACTCGGCCCGGTTTTGGGTATGGCGGTGGTGGTCCGCTTTTTTTCGCTTTGATCGCTTGGCCGCATTGCTCCGCTCGGTGTCTGGCGGCGTTGCCGGGCCAGGCTTCAATGGACTTCACAGGCTCGCTCAGGGCAACCGTTTTCGCCACCGGCGCAATTCTCCGAACGGAAAGTTTCCGGCGAGCCTCCTCCTCTGAGGTGATAGGCTCTCGTCATGTCGCGACTTCAGACCGGGGAGCTGGGCCAGGACACTCCCGCTCCCCTCTCGGCCGGAGCCCGTCGTTACGCGCTGGGTCTTCTGGTAGTCGTTTACGTCCTGAATTTTGTCGATCGCTCGATTCTCTCGATTCTGCTCGAAGACATCAAGCTGACCTTTGACGTCTCGGACACCTACTTGGGATTTCTCTCGGGGATCGCGTTTGCGCTTCTCTACACCGTCATGGGGATTCCCATCGCGCGTTGGGCCGATCGCGGGAGTCGGACCACTATTATCGCCCTGGCGGTTTTCGTGTGGAGCGCGATGACGGCCGCCACCGGCCTAGCGCGAAGCTTTGCCCAACTCGCCATCGCTCGGGTGGGCGTGGGTATTGGTGAAGCGGGCTGCAGCCCGCCCGCCCACTCCCTGATCTCGGATTATTTTCCAGCCGAGCGTCGGGCCACAGCCCTGGCCATCTACTCTCTTGGTATTCCCATCGGCGGCGCTGTGGGTTTTTGGGCCGGGGGCTGGCTTAACGAATTTTTCGACTGGCGCGTGGCCTTTATGGTAGTGGGGCTGCCGGGCTGCTTGTTGGCCGTGGTCGTGAAGTTGACCCTGCCCGAACCGCCCCGGACTGTGCGTGCAGCGCCCGTGGCGGGTGACGATGGGGAGGACCTTTGGGCGGTCTTGCGGTTCATGCGCTCCCTGCCGTCGTTTCGTCACATGGCTTTTGGCGCCGCTCTTCACGCCTTCTACGGCTACGGGGCCAGCGCTTTCATAGCGGCCTTCTTCATGCGGTCCCACGGAATTCCCAGCGGCGAGCTTGGGACGTGGCTCGCATTGCTCGGCCTTACGGGCGGCGTGGCGGGTACCTACCTGGGCGGGTTCCTGAGCGACCGGCTCTCGGTTCGCGACTCCCGCTGGCCTATGTGGGTTCCCGCTCTGGCCACGCTGCTCTATATCCCATTTGCGTTTCTCCTCTACCTCTGGCCCGACGGACGGACCGCCCTGATGCTTTCCTTACCCGGCTCATTCCTCGGCGGGATGTATCTCGGGCCCACCTTTGCCATGACCCAGACCCTGGTTCCCCCCCATATGCGGGCGACGGCTTCGGCGATTCTGCTCTTCATCATCAACCTCATCGGGCTCGGTCTGGGCCCCCAGGCCGTGGGAATTTTGAGCGACCTGCTTCACGGGGAGTTCGGGGTGGAGTCCCTTCGCTACGCGATGCTCTCGGTGGTGGTCGTCTTCGCCGCCTGGTCGGTCATCCACTACCTCTTGGCGGCTCGAACCCTGCCCGCGGATCTGAAGGCGAAGGATCTCTTCGATGAGTGATTAGGATGAGCCACTACAAAGAGCCATCACAGAGAGCCATTGGCCTGCCCGGGAGACAAAGAGCTATTGGCCTGCCCGGGAGCCGAGGTCGGGTATCCTTGAGCCCATGAGCAATCTTGCGTCCTCTCCCCCCCCAGCCCAGCGGCATCGCGTTCTCTGGGATGGGGACTGCGTGTTTTGCGGACGAGCGGCGCGCTGGTGCCAGCGCAAGGACGTGGACGGTCGGCTCGAACTGATCGCCTACCAGGGGGTTCCCTCGCCGCCCATGACCGATGATTTGCGCCGAGCGTGCGCGGATGCTTTGCACGTGCTGTGCAAGGATGGCACGGTGCTGCGTGCCGGGCGTGCACTTCTTTTTGCACTGGGTGAACTCGGCTATCCCCGGACGGCTCGACTGTTCGCGCGGGTCCCGCTGATCTGGGCCGTGGAGGTCTTCTATTTCGGCGTGGCGCGCAATCGCCGATTTCTCAGTCGCTTTCTTTTTCGGGGCGAGGGGTAGGAATCGCCCGGCCGCGCCGACGGGGAATCGCCCGGGCCTTAAGGGTGGCTACGCGATCGGCCACCTGATCGTAGAGTTCATCGACTTCCACTGGGCTTCCCTGGGCGATGCGCTTCGAGAACATTGTGACCGGAAACCAGAGGTCCTGTTCTTGCTTCCAGCGCAGTGCACGGCTGCGACCGTAGTCGTCATCGACGACCACCCAGTGGAGATCCAGTTGCTCGGCGAGCACGTCGCCAAAGGCTAGGCCCAGGGCCTGCTGGTCGAAGACGTCTTTTGGGCCGATGGAATTCCCGTCGAGAAGACGCTGAAGAGTGAAGAGGTCGGTGACCTTACCCCCTCGGATCGGAGTGCCGAGATGCCGGCGCGCCAGTTGGCCGGCCAACTCGCGTTGGCGTTGGGATTTGATTTGATCGGCTGTGCCCAATTCTTCGACGGTGCGCGGCCGGAGATCCGCGGCCCCGATTCCGGGGCAAAGAGCGCAGAGCCCCAGGGCCAAGCAAAGGCTCAGCATCCTGAAAGCCGACGCTTTCGATTCGCGCCGTGTCCTCACGTTTTGCTCTCCGGGCTGGTTCATCTTAGATTTCCTCCGGCCTGGCCGCTGGATCGGGATCGGTCACCGTAGCTCATCAGTGCGTTCCCCATGTCCATGTTTGAGCGAGAGGGAGACATTGAGTTCGTTGACGGCGAGCGCCTCATGGTCACGATTCCAGCCAAACGAGGAACCCGGCAGGCGACCTTATGCCCGGAATTGCGTGAATCGGTGAGCGCCTTACGTGCGGGTTACGTTTAGCCGTCCGTTTCCAGTGTCGCCGACGTTGTCCTCGCTTGACGATCATCCGGTCGCTTCAAGCTTGGGCTGTCGCGCTCGCTGCCACCGCTGCGCGGCTCTTTGACCGCGAGGCATCATGGAGTGGCCGGCTGCGCTCGTAATACGTGGGTTGCCCAAGACCAAGCGCATTGCGTACTTCATCAAAGGGTTGTTCCAGCAGTCGTTCCCAGTCTTGGGCCATCATCGATTCGGCGTTGCGACCGATCTGGAATCCTTGAAAAACGGCGCGAATTGCCGGGGCACCGGGATATTCCAGTGGGATCTGCAGGAGGCCAAGAAACGCGATGAAACCGGTACCGCGACTCTCGATCTGGCTGTAGAGCACCGCGAGTAGACACAACTCGCCAAGTGGGTCTCGGCCGTATCCAGTAAGCACGTGCCACAAGTCGTGACTGTCGCGAGCCCAGGCTGTGAAGGTGCGCGTTTCGGGGTCGAGTTTGTTCGCGCGGTATCCGTCAACCGAAGCCTCTGCGAGACCGTCGGCACTCAGGCCCTCTTTTTCCATGAACGAGAGATAGACTCGACCGAGCGAACCGTCGGGAAGGGATCGGAGTCGCTCGCGGTCGGCCAACACCGTCAGCAGACTGCGGTCTTCTTGGATGATGCGGCGACCCATGGGGGTCTCCTTCATTCGAGCGAGCGGCTTCCTTTCGGAGTCGCCGCGCAGGGCGTCTACGATCTTGAAGACGTGGGTGGTGTCGTCGTTGTCGTTGCGCAACGCCCTGAGCGCGCGAAAGGCAGCGCCCCAGCGAATGGGGTTGTGGGCCAGGGATGGCGGGGCGGTGGTGAATTGCATGAGTTGAGGTTCCTCTAAGTTCGATCGCCGATTCGTGCTCGGCTTTCGTGGTTATGTTTCGTTCATGTAACTTACAATGGCGAAACCTACACTGGTGTAATATAAATGCAAGCATGCCGACGAATATTCCTCCGAAACCGCGACAGAATGACTTAGAGACAGCAGGAGCCCCTCGGGGCAAGCGGATGCCCAGGAAGGAACGCCGGCAACAACTGGTCAATGTCGCCTGCCCGGTATTCGCCGAGCGGGGTTACGACGCGACGAGCCTCGAAGAAATCGCGGAGCGCGCGGGCGTGTCGCGCCCGATTCTCTACAGCCACTTTGGCGACAAGCAGGGTTTGTTCGAAGCCGTGGTGGGCATGCAGATCGCGATGGTGGAGTCCGTTGTCATCGAAGCCCTCGCCCTACCCGGCGAGCCACGCGAACTCGTTGAACGTGGCATGCGCGCCTTCTTCACCTATGTCCGCGAACACCCGGACGGCCATGCGGTACTCACGCGGGACGCACCCGTTCACCTTTCAGATTCGGGGCTCGGCGTCATGCTCGACGGACTGACGAGCAACATCACCCAAGTGATTGAGTCCCAGATCGTTGCTCTCGAAAGCGATCCCGCGCCGGCGCCTATTTATGCCAATGCGCTGATCGGCATCGGGGTGCACGTCGGGCGTTGGTGGCGCGACCATTCTGAAGTATCGCTCCAAGACGTCACCACTCAAACGACGGAAATGATCTGGAGTGGGTTCGGTGGAATCATCGCCAAGGGACCGCCGACGGACGCCGACCCTCTCTCGAAAGCCCCTGTGTCCCCTCTTTAGCCTGCACTCCGCACCCCGCATGGCCAAGGGTGTCGACTGGGCCTTTGAAATTACTAGCCGCTTGGCGGGCCTATCGCTGGTAGACCCGGCAGCCTTTGCCGATGACGCAACGCGAGCCTCGGTGGTCCCTTGCCACCGCCGCCTCGATTGCCCGCACGGCATCCGTCAGGCCATTTATCGGGGGAGAGCGATTGTTGTCCTGACGGCAGGAATGCGCGAGGGTAACGAGTCACTTGGCTCAGCCGGAGTCCCCACTACTGGGCGAAGACTGACAGGAACCAGAGCTCCGTTAACGGTCCTTCCGGGATCCGCACCACCACCCACAACGTCCGGAGATTGAAAATGCAAAAGAAAATCTTCAACCTGCGCGGCGAACAAGCACAAAAAGTCCTGCAACTCTTCAAAGGCGTCGCCACCGATGAGGGGCGGCTTCCCTTTCACGATATCCACAGAAAGACTCTCGCGGCGATCGGCGCGCATATCTTTCAGTCCCGGGTCGATGTCGATTCTCTGGCATCGGATTTTGCGAGCGCGCAGGGGGCTATCGGGGATAACGAACTCCAGCACGAGATCACGCATATGGCTTCGGTCCTCGCGTATCTGGAACCCGAATCCATCGTGGCCAAAACCGAAGCCCTCGGGCGTCTGGCCGCCATCTGGGGCGTGAGTGACGCGACCATTAAGGGGGCCATGGCTTTCGCTCACGGAAGAAAATCCTTGATGGTTCTGGACAGCTTTCGGACGAACAAGCCCGAGCTGGGTCAAGGGATCTTTGCGCTCTCCTGGGGGTTTTTCAAAAGCTCGCTTCACCTCGACGGCAACAAAGAACGGCTGGATCGGTATGAAGGCTACCGCTCCCTTCCCGAGGACAGTCTGGGTCGAGCGCTGGCTGACTACTACGATGACAACAAATTCCCTTTGCCCGGGGCTGTCGATGCGCCCTTCTCCAACAATTTGAGAAATCATGACATCCACCATGTTCTGGCAGGTTACGACACAAGCCCGCTCGGAGAGCTTTGCGTCTACGCATTCGATGGGGCGCTATCGAAGAGCGATTATAGTGCCGCGACCGTCGGCTCGGTGGCACAGTTTCAACTCGGCTATATGCGCTACCCGGGCATCAATGCCTGGCACGGCCAATTCCAGCCCGACATGATCTACCGCGCCGCCGAACGGGGGCACGCGTGTCGGGTAAACTACCTCGATGAGGCGGTCGATTTCGATGCTCTCAAAGCGGAACCACTGGCTAGCGTCCGAGAGCGTTTCGGTATCGAGATCGACGGTGCTCTGGTCTGCGGGCCGCAGGACCCCTGGTGCGGGTCTCTGGGGCCGCCCGATGAAAGAGAAGATCCTAATATCGCCGAAGCGGGCAGTCTGACCTTCGATTAACGTGCCCACATCTCCGCCTGGGGTACAACGAAGAGCCCTTGGCGAGGAGCTTGGAAGCCTAGACATCCAGTCCGGCGACGCCACCAAAGCAACACGATCTAAAGAAGGCGTTGCCAGTCTCTGATCGCGGTCGTGGGGGGGGCGTGGGGCGAGGGGATGGCAGGCAGGTGTGGGGGGCGCGTGGGAATCAGCGGCGGTTTGAACCCGATGACCGAGGCCTCGGGGCATGAACCCGGGATCGACGATTTGCTCGCCGGGTAAAGCCGATGATCTTGTAGCCCCGGCTGCCGCCCAGGACTTCCGTGGTGCCCAGGTTTTCCAGGCCATCCTCGTAGGGCAGAGTGCGGTTGGCGACGATCAGGGCACGGCCACCCAGGGCCAGGGATTCTCCGAGGCGGGCGAACATGGAATGGGCCGGACGCAGGTCCACCTCTTTTCCGCCGTGAAAAGGAGGGTTGACTAGGGCCAGGTCGAAGTCAGCTTCGGGGCAGGGTTCCTCGGCATCCCACCAGTCGATTTGGCAGCGCGTTTCCAAGCCCAGGGCCGCTGCGTTCAGGCTGGCGCTGGCCACTGCCCGGGCGTCGGCGTCGAGCAGCAGTGCGGTGGCCTCGGGCCAGCGGCTCAGGGCCGAAAAGGCCAGGGGACCGATTCCGCAACCCATGTCCAGGACTCGTCGGGGGGACGGTTGCTCGGCCAGGGTTTCAAGCAGCAACTCGGTGCCCACGTCCAAGCGCTTTGCGCTGAATACGCCGGGCTCGGCGTGGAGCATCGGGCGGGTTCCGTCGGGCAAGGGGAGGGCGATCCGGGTGGACTCCGCCGAGAGGGGGCCGGGTCCGTGCCCCCGCTCGAAGGCGACAATCCGTGCGTGGCGCCGATTGGCGAGGATGCGGGGAGCTTGTTCGAGTTCACGGGCCAATCGCTTGACCGCGGACGTTACGCCCAGATCGTTGCCGCCGCAGAGCAGCAGCCGGCCCCCGGGCTCCAGGAGCTCCCAGGCGCACAGCAGATCGCGCCAACTCGCGGCACGGCTTTTTTGCAAGTGCACCAGGGCCTGGGAAAAGCGGACCTCCCCGGGATCCGGAGCCTCGGAACGGACATCCACTCCTGCTGCGGTGGCTTCGAGCCAGGCCGTGCGCCAGGGCAGGATGCCCAGTCCCCCGTGTCGGGCCGCGGCGTGGTAGCCCTGGAATTCGCAAAGGGGGAGGGGCAGGAGTACGCCCGGGTCAAAAATCAGTTCATCCGCAGCCATGAAGGAACCATAGACGATACCCGGGTCCGGCTCGCCCCCGCTGCGGTTATCCCTCGGCCCCGGGTCTGAGTGCTTGGAGGTGGGGGTTGAGAAAGCGGCACTCGGGATCCCACTGGTCCCGGACGCGCCACCAATCGGCCCAGCGTGGGTACAAGCCCGCCAGGTCGTCCCCGGACTGGAAGTGAACCTTGCCCCAATGGGGCCTGCCCGCGTACCCGCGAAAGATGGCCTCGCACGCTCGGAAAAGGGGCTCGTCGTCCTGGTCGACTCCCTGGTGGACCGAAAGGGTCACGGTCTCGCGCCGGTAGGCGGTGGAGAGCCAGACGTCGTCGCCGGCGAGGGTTCGGTATTCCAGGGGCCAGGCAAGATCGGGGAAGTCCCGATGGAGCATTTTACGCAGGGCACGAAAACAGTCGGCACCATGTTCTTTGGGAATCGAGTATTCCATTTCGGAGTGTTTGTCCGGCCGATGGTTGGCGAGGACTTCGTCGCTCCAGCCGCGTCGCTTTCCCTCTTCGGCCAGGGGATAGACGGGCTCGGCGTCGGTTTCCGCGAGGGATTTGCAAGCGGCCCGGTCGCTGCCCGGCATCCAGAAGAACTCAAAATGCCGGGTGGCGCCGGTGAGTTCGTCCAGGCGGTCCAGCACGGCATCCACGGGTTCGAGCCAGATCTTTTCCTGGAGCCGGTAGGCGGGGCGAACCCTCAGAGTGAGTTCGCTCAGGATGCCGAGACCGCCCAGGTTCAAGCGCGCGGCTTCGAAGAGTTCGGGTTCCCGTTGGGCCGAGCACTCTTCGACGGACCCGTCGGCCCGGACGATCCGGGCGCCGAGCAGCCCCGCGGAAAGGTTTCGGAGCGCGCTTCCGGTTCCGTGGGTTCCTGTGGCTACGGCCCCGGCGATGGCCTGGCGGTCGATATCGCCCTGGTTGAGCAAAGCCACGCCCTGGGCCCGCAAGGGGGCGCCGAGGTCGGCGATTCGGGTTCCGGGACGCAAGCGGGCGGTCAGAGTCTCTCCATCGGCGTGGACCACGCCGGTCAATTGGGCGAGATCGAGGAGGACGCCGTCGGTGGGGACCAGGGGCGAGTGACTGTGGGCCGCGCCGACGACCCGGACCGAGAGCCCACGATCGGCCGCGCTGCGAACCGCCTGGACGATTTCGTCCTCGCTGCCTGGGGTGAGGATCGTGTGGGGTGCGGCGTGGATCCGCCCCGACCAATTAGACCATTCCGCCATGGGGACTGTCGCCGCTTTCGTTGTCGTGTCTGTGTGGGGGGAGATGGGTGGGGGATGGGTGCGGGTGGGATCGGGGTGGGGAGGAGTTCCGCCGGGCGTCTTCGCGTCCGGCATCGTTCCGCCCGGTGCCGCCGAGAGTCTTGAGAGAGGGGCTCCGCTTGTCAAGCCTGCTCGGCTGGGGTGGCCGGAGTGGATTCGCCTATGCGATCATGGACCGACTCGCCCGGGCGTTTTCACTGCCCGCAGGGCGATCGCGGCCGAAGAGTGGCCCGTCCCAGTTTTTTTAGATTCTCTTGCCCCTTATTTCGTTGACCCCGAAACCATCGACCAAGGAAAGCCAATTATGCGTTTTACCCTCGCGGAGTCCATGTGTGCGCCGGACAACTACATCCCCCTGGCGATTGCCGCCGAAGAGGCGGGCTACACGTCGTTCACCATCCCGGACAGCATTTGCTACCCCGAGGTCTCGGACAGCAAGTACCCGTATACCCCCGACGGCAACCGGGAGTTTCTCGATGGCAAACCCTTCATCGAGCCCATGATTCTTGCCGCGACCTTGGCGGCGGTGACCGAGCGCCTGCGCTTTACGACCTTCGTCGTCAAGTTGCCGGTTCGCAACCCGGTCTTGACGGCCAAGCAGGCCATGTCCCTGGCGGTGCTCAGCAACAACCGCTTTGGGTTCGGGGTAGGCATCTCGCCCTGGCCCGAGGACTTCGCGATCACCGGCATTCCCCTGGCCGGCCGAGGAAAACGGATGGACGAGATGATCGAAATTATTCGCGGGCTCGAAACCGGTGAGTTCTTCGAGTTCAAGGGTGAGCATTTCGAGATCCAAAGCATCAAGATGAGTCCGGCGCCCACGAAGCGGATTCCGATCCTGATCGGGGGCCACGCCGAGCCCGCCCTTCGCCGGGCGGCACGCACGGGGGACGGCTGGATGCACGCCGGAGGGGATGCCAAGACCCTCAACACCCTGCTTGGGCGTCTGGGGGAACTCCGGGCGGAGTATGGCCGGGAGAACGACCCCTTCGAGATCCACGTTATTTCCATGGACGCCTATACGTTGGATGGGGTTAAGCGGCTCGAGGACATGGGGATCACCGACGCCATCGTGGGCTTTCGCAACGCCTATGAAACCGATACCACCACCCTGGACCACAAGATCGGGACGCTGAGGGGCTTTGCGGAGAACGTCATCGCGAAGCTCTGATCGGGCTGGCTACCAGAGTTCGAGGCCGATTCGGAAGCCCACGGTATCGATGCCCAGGTTGGGCGGGTGGCTGTTGGCGTTGGAGACGTGCTGCCACAGGAAGCTGGCGATCAGCGCGAAGCGCTCATCGAGGGAGTAGCGAACCCCCAGTGCCGTGTGAATGAAGAAGCTCACCCCGTCGTCCTGGCCGCTGAGGTTGAAGTCGAGGTCGCCCACCCCAAGGCCTCCCTCGACGTAGGGGCGCAAGCGCGCGCCGGGGCGGAGCAGATAGCGCAGACCGACCACGCCTCCGGCCGCCGTCCCGCTTCCGGGCTCGAGTTCCACCAGGATCGTTGCCTGGAGCAAGCCATCGAGTTGGCCGTGGTACCACCGCTGGCCCTCTCCAAAACTGTGCAGGGGCAGGCGCAGGTAGGGTTCGATGGCCAGGGTTTGCACATCCTGGACATCGCGACCGCGCTGCTTCTCCCGGGGTGCGACCCCGTAGCCGTATCCCAGAGCCAGACCGTATCCGATGCCCTGGCGTGGCGTTTTCTCCTGGGCGGCCAGGGGAGCGGCCAACATCAGGCCGAGGAGCGTGCACCCCGAGGCTTCGAGGATTCGACGGAAGAGATGCGAGGGCATGGAATCAGAAGGGCCGAACGACCACGAGGATCACGATGCCGATCATCAGCAGGGTGGGCACCTCGTTGGCGATGCGGAAGAAGCGCTGGGGCCGCTGGTTTTGATCGGCGGCGAAGTCGTTGCGCCAATGCACCATCTGGCGGTGGGTAACCAGGAGCCCCGCCACCAGGGCCAGCTTTATCCAGAGCCAGGCGCTACCGCCCGCCATGATGCCGGCGAGATAGCCGGGCGAGGCCAGCATGGCCAGACCCAGGATGACGGTGACCAGCATGGCGGGGAAAAGGATCAGCCGGGAGAGCTTGTCCTCCATGATTTTGAAGGTTTCCGAGGTTTCGGAACCGGGCTCGGCTTCGCAGTGGTAAACGAAGAGCCGGGGCAGGTAGAGCAGTCCCGCCATCCATGAGATCACCGCGATGATATGGAAGGCCTTGAGCCAGGGCAGGGCGTGCGCCCAGATGTCGGACATGAGTGGTTGGCCTCAAATTTTTGAACGGCGGGCCGGAGTCTAGCTCGCCGTCGAGAGTTTGAATCCCTGGCCGGGTTGTTCGAAGGCGTTCGCGGGGCAAACCGAAGCTTCCGGGGACTCCAGAGAGCCGGGGCTTGGACCCGGCCGAAGAGAATGCGGGAAAACACGGCTTCGGGTAGAGTTCGCCGGCCTCGGCCGTCCCAAGGGGTCGATAGAAAGTTTTCCATGTACAGCATCCTGATTTCAGTTCTGCTCAGCATCCTGGTGGGCACAGTCTACACCCTGCTCGGGCTTTGGAAGACGTGGGCCATGGGGATCATCCTCGGGGTGGTCTTCGGGTTGACCGCCTTCGTCGTAATTTCGCGGATGCTGGCCCGGCGTTTTGAGCCCCGTTTTCTCCAGGCCCAGAAGCAGTTGCAGTCCGGAGCCACTTCGTTGGCCATGCAGACCCTGGAGGAACTGATTCCCCTGGGTCGCTGGCAGGTCATGCTCACCGGGCAGATCTATGCCCAGATGG
>Ga0302119_10001131_pt1 | contig 12019 bp, 6 predicted proteins | sample AG5_Tmax_MG_FD_203114 | JGI IMG/M metagenome (GOLD analysis project Ga0302119, IMG submission 203114) | Marine microbial communities from Western Arctic Ocean, Canada - AG5_Tmax | ecosystem: Environmental > Aquatic > Marine > Oceanic | place: Canada: Western Arctic Ocean | collected 2017-10-01
CGACAACCTCGTGATGTTTATCGACTGAAGCATTGAATTGTTTTGGCATTTTCCCTAAACCAGCAGGTGGAGCGACAAGTGCTAACATATCGTAAAACATAGAGCCTCCAGTTCGAGTAAATCCGAGGGCCATTCTTGCTGTAACGCCAGAGAATAAATTTCCCATCAAGCCTATTGGTCCTAGAACTTGTCTGAAAATCATCGTATCATTCACGCGCCCACTGCTCTTTACAGAAAGTGTATACCACCAAACATGCTTACCGTGACGGCCACGATAACCATCGCGAGATAGTGTAGCAACCTTACATTCGAGAAGAGAATCGTGAATTGTCGTAGTATTACCTTGTCGGCGAATCGATGCTAAATCTGTTTCCGATTTGATTCCACCTTCTCCGTCTAGAACTGTTTGTAGTGCTGCTCTCTTTGATGCAGAGGATCTAGGGTCATTGAGGCGAGCCCAAGATTGTAGAACTACTGAAGGACCAAGATATGTGTTAGAATGGGGTGTGGCATCGGAAGAAGCATGCAAAATTTCTGCGCTGTGAAAAGATGATATTGAATGGAGTTTGTCTGCAATTTGCGAATCCATCGTTCCGATTGGACCTTGTGGAGTATTTGCACCGGTTCGAGTAGCTGCGACCATCCATGGTTCAGAAATTTCTCGGTTTTGCTCGAGAGACCATGTGTCGACGACTAAATCTCTGATCACTTCGAATCCAGGAAGAGGTTCTATTCGAATTCGAATTCCGTGATTTCTAATTGGTGCAAGAGAATCGATTCGGCAATTCCCTGGAAGAATATAGCGGCCGTTAATGGAAATTGCCGTCGATGGGTCGTCGGCAGTCCCGTCGCGGAATGTCAGAGAACCATCTTGAGTGTTTTTCAAAGTTCGAAGCATTTCAAGGGCAGAAATATGACCAGGGAATGCACAAACCCATGTGTCCTTGCCAGTTGATGAAGTAGTTGGGTCGTATCGGAAAATGCTGACCTCAACCTGCATGGATTCCTTGATTTCATCGACCACTACTGAATCGTAAACACCTTCACCATCAACAGCAGGGATGGCAGATTCAGTCGCGGATGAACTAGAGGCGCTAGAACTACCTGAAGCCGCATTCTTCATCGCATCTACTTCTGCGGCTTGGAAAACTCCATCATCATCGACTGCCCCCATGCAGGCTAATGCTTCAGTTAGCCAAGATGCAGCGGGTTCTTCGTATTCCACATCACAATCAACCCGCTGATATACTCGTGTTGCACCCTTTGATTCGAGCCAGCCGTCCCATTGTTTTCCGGATTCACAATAAAACTCGTAAGATGAATCACCCAAAGCGAGAACAGAGAAATTACATTTGGCCATTGACGGAGAATCATCTGCTTCAGCATTGCTCCACAGGTCTTCAGCATTGTCTGGTTGCTCGCCCTCACCCCATGTGCTACAAGTGATGAGAATTCTTGAATAATTTGTCAAATCTGCTATTTTGACCTCGTCCATACCCTTGACAGTTGCTTCCAAATTATACTTTGAAGCAGCTTTACCAATCTGGTCTGCCATGTCCTCTGCATTTCCAGACTGAGAACCAAAAAGAACGAGGAGTGAACGGTCTGCAGACATATTGGCACCAATCAGCCCAGTGGACATTTCTTTCGACCTACGGTCGATTATTGAATGTAGCGTGTAAAGCACTAGAAAGGAACTTGCTAATTAAGCCCGGCTCACATATCGAAGCCATCGAAATCGCCACCATCCATAGGACTGCTAGCGCGGCTCGAAATTACATCGTCAATCCGCAGAATCATCACTGCAGTTTCAGTTGCGGATTGAATCGCTTGCTCGACTACACGACTTGGTTCGAATACGTTTGCTGCGGACATATCGGCGACTCCACCATCATACACATTAACTCCAAAATTCGATTTACCTTCTGAGTGAGCTTTACGCAAATCAATAATCGTGTTAACCGGATCTAAACCTGCATTCTCTGCGAGGGTTCTGGGAATAACTTCGAGTGCTCCAGAGAATGCTTCGATTGCCATTTGTTCGCGACCGCCGATTCCCTCAGCATATGCACGGAGATCACGGCTAATCGCAGCGAGGACCGAGCCACCACCAGTTAGGACTGCCCTATCTTCGTGAGCCACGGCGACAACACCAATGGAGTCTTCGAAGGCGCGCTCGATTTCATCGACTACATGCTCGGTGCCACCACGAAGTAGAACGGAGACCGATTTTGCCTGAGGGCAACCGGTGACGAAAACCATATCCGATTCACCGATTTTTCTTTCGTCTACCTTAGCAGCTAGACCTAGGTCTGCAGACGAAAGATCATCAACATTAGTGATAATTTTTCCTCCAGTTGCCTTTGAAAGCGCTTCCATATCGCTCTTCTTTGCTCGACGAAGAGCAAAAATTCCAGCTTTTGCCATATAGTGCTGTGCCAAATCATCGATACCCTTCTGACAAATCAATACATTCGCACCCGCTGATTGAATTTTATCGACAAGGGATTTCAGATATGCTTCTTCTTCGTCGAGAAATTGTGACAACATATTCGGATCGGTAATCTGAATTTTAGCATCAATTTCGGTTTTCTTAACCTCAATTGCAGAGTTAATCAATGCAATTTTCGCATCAGATACTGAGCGAGGCATCCCTGAATGAACTCGCTCCTTGTCGAGAATAATTCCATCGACCAAAGTGCTGCTTCCGATAGAGCCACCCTGCTTTTTCTCAACTTTGATATCGTCAAGATCGACGATTATTTCACCCTCATCTTCTTGGGAAACGGAAAGTACTGCCCGAACAGAAATATCAGCAAGGAATTCTTTGACTGCCCCTGCACTTTTACCTGTGAGTGCTGTTTTTGCGACCTCGGTTAGAATCTCTTCTGAAACATCGTTCGAATGACTTTCAATTAATTCGCTAGCTTTTTGCGCTGCAAGTCTAAACCCATCGCAAATTACAGTTGGATGAACATTTTGTTCGATTAAATCCTCGCTGCGCTTCAAAAGTTCACCAGCGATTACAACCGCGCTAGTCGTCCCATCGTAACAGTGCTGTTCCTGTGTTTTTGCAACCTCGATAATCATCTTCGCTGCGGGATTGGTAATATCCATCTGCTTGAGTATAGTTGCACCATCATTGGTAATAACAACATCACCCATACTGTCTACAAGCATTTTGTCCATACCTTTTGGACCGAGTGTTGAGCGGACCGCATCAGCAACAGCTTTGGCAGCTGCGATATTGTTACTTTGGGCAGATCTACCGCTAGTTCTTTCAGTGCCTTCTTTCATAATGAAAATTGGTTGTTGGCCGTTGTACATAGGAAATCACTCTTCACTCGGGATTCGCCCACCAAAGGGGGTTTCATAAGGACTCGCACATAAAAATAAGAATTAGAACTGCCAAATTATTGTTGATTTTGCTGGTCAATCCACTGCTGACCATAGTGAACCCATTGCTCAATAGACCATCCTGGAGGAAGACCTTCGTCTGGAATAGGTGGTACCCCGGCTGGGAATTCAGGCTCAGTAGAATCTTCCATAACTGGTTCTTCTTCCAATTCAATTTCATCCTTAATTTCAATTGAATCTATTATTTCTTCCACTTTTGGTTCAGAAATTGGAACCGGCTCAGGTATTGGCGGAGACTCTGGTTCCGTCATAGCAGGTTGTTCCGGTTCAGGCATTGATTCAGGCATTGGCATTTCTGATGGATCTGGCATTGGTGGAGGGGCTGGTTGCTCAAACATATCTTGAGTTCCGCCATACATTGAGTTGGCAACAGAATCTGCAGATGGTAATTCCGGTGCTTCTGGGATACCCTCGAACGACGGTGCTCCACCTACGGACAATTCATAATCACCAAATGAGGATTCAACCTCGAGTGGGTTCGAAGCTGTTTTCATAATTCCTAATGCGGCTACCATTACCCCAATTATCACTCCGAGGCCGATAAGGATGAACAGGATGTTACCCGCAACTTGAGCGATGAAGCCCTTGTTCGGTCCTTCTTCTACCGGGTTAATTTTGTGCATCGTTACCGTTGCTGCACTTGACACCTTGTCAATATCACCATCGACTTCTAAAATCAAGGCAAATGTCATTTCATTTTCAGCAAGCGACTTCAAATTATCATCGGTAACAGTCAAGAAAACCGTGATTGAACGGGAATCCTGTGCATCTAGGACAAATGTCTGATCTCCTGTGTCGACTCTAGCGTCGATGAGATTATTGAAAATTGGAGAGTCTCGCTCAATATCTGTACGTAATAACTGTGCATCGGTAGGATGGTTATTTGTTACCGTAAAAACAAGCTCAATTTCATATCCAGCCTCAACGATGACCAGTGGCGCTGGTGGTTGTAGTTTAATCCAACCCTGCGCCCCAACTTGGAAAACAGCTTCACCCGTGTTGAAGGAAGATTGACCGGCAGATTCAGCATTGATACTAGTAGCGGTTAATTCGATGATCCGATCTCCCATTGCCAAATCGTCAAAGGAATAGCGAACTGTCAGATTGAATGATTCCCCTGGAGCAACATAGGGAGTTATTCCGTTGTTCAATCCGACGTCACTCACCGATACATCAGATAGGTGATCAAAGGATATCTGGAAGGAATCTACTGTATTTCCTCGATTCCAAATTCGCCAATTAACTGTCCTCGGATCATCGCCTCCGCGGAAGACTTCGTTGAGCATATCAATATCTTCCACCTCGACGAGATAAGTCTCAGGGACGGTCAAGAAAATTTTCTTGCTTGTCTGATAATCGGGATTGGTTTTACTGGTTGCAACTAAAGTAATGGGATAAGTTTCATTCACAATTCCATAAGGCATCGGCAACAACATCGTAACCGTTGCATCTCCGCCGAATGGATCAATTTCGAAAGTTTGCTCGGTATTCATAGAGACATCAAGGTGCCAATCAGAGATAATGCTTAGATCGAAAGCTTCCTCAGCATTGCCATGATTGATCAATCTGAATTCAATCAATCGTAACGCATCATCAGCAGGTGCCACCATGTTGTCGACTTCTGATTCAATATCAAGTTCGTAGTAAACTGGAACGACGATGTAAATAAGCCATTCAGCTTGATACTGAGCAGGAGATTGTCCGCTCGATAACAACGTAATTTCGTAAGTACCAGGTTCAACTCTATCTGGCACGGTAATAATTGCATCAATTGCAATTTCGTCGATTATTGACAAATTGATTTGAGTTATGTTAGAACCATTAAACCGCCATTCAATCCTAGCATCATTCGTCCAATCTTGATTTGGAAATGACACACCTAAATTCCATGTTGCTAATTGATTCCCTGTATTTTTCAAAATCATCGGCACGACTCCGCTTTCTCCGGGATATAAGGTCGCGGCGGGATTTTGAAGAGACTCCTGCTGCAATTTACACGAATACGAAGCCATTACGGAAACCGGCAAGCGCATGTAATTTTTCGTCAAATTTGTCACACCGTCATTAATCCAAACATCCCAATCCAAATCTTGTACTCCAGCACCATCGGGTATACTCAAATTAAACCAAGTCTCCATCGACTCCAATGCATGAATAACCTTTGTAACAACAAAATTATCGTGGTCAACATTGTTGTTCGAATCTATCCTCAGTGGGAATCCCCACATCCAAGATTGATTCGTCACCTCGGTATAAAGTCGCAGTGTGATATCGATATATCCGTTATTTTTTATCGTGCAGTGAAGGGAAGGAGGAGTAGAATCCGCTGGAATAACCATGTAAGAATTGGGCAATGGATCATCACAATCTACGTCAAGAGTGTATTCGGGTACCTTTTGTATCCCGAAAAGTAAGAACGAGTCAAGATGGATTCCCTGACTCGCATAGGAACTATTCGAATCGAATAAGAAAGCCATCGTAAAATCAGCAGACGGATGCATACCGGTCATATCCCAAACCAATTGTGTCCAATCGCCTGAAGTGGTAGATAATGACTGAGACGTATAATTGTAATATTCTTCAGGGCCGGCATCAGCTTCGAGGCGAATTTGGTCACCGGCTGCCATCTCACCCCAAGCATTGGTGACCAAATGCATCGATAAGAAATCGAATCCACGTATTCTAACCTTACAGAAATTATTACCGTATGAACTGGTCACCGCAGAGTCAAGAGTCCCATATCCTAGGCCATGCCCTGGATCTTCGCAACTCTGGAATGGAGTGAACCACCCCCACCACAAGCGGTCGTGGCGATTACTTCCATAATCAGAACCAGGCCGCGAGACTCGCCAATGAAGGGAACCTTCAGCACTTCCTGAGTCATCCATACGCCAATGTCCGAAATTATCAGGGTCTGACGAGAGTGAATCATCCGGATCATAACCAGCACCGACCCAGGTTGGGATATTGGATTGTAATTGGTTGGGGCAATCAACGATTTCATCATTGTCAACATCACCACAAAATCCATTCTCCATAGGGTCATGCCATAGCGCTACTGGAATGTCACGGAGCAGCTCATTATTCACTTCATTATCATCAGCTAATCCACCATCAATGATTCCTTTAAGTTCAATACCTCCAACTAAGAACCCATTTTCATCAAGAGCGCTATGAGCTGCTGTTGGAGTCCAGATAAATTCTTCTTTGGAAGACTGGAAACCTGACAAAATCATGCTGACATTGAACTCTACAATCAGATATCCGACAGGATGCCAAATCTGTAAAAATCCTTCAGCAGCAGCAGGCTGACCAGATGACCCGGCTTGAGTGAAAGTAACATTGATTTGAATCGTCTCGTCTCTCATGACATATTCTTGTTCAGAACCATCTGGTTGAAGCCAGGTTTTTGCGTCGCGAGATGCATTTCCTAACTCGATTGAAGTCACTTCGAAGTCGATTAGTGCTTTTGGTACGGCTGAACTCTCTTCAGGCCGTTCCCCAAGGTCAGATTGGAGTATCATTGGAGATAGACTCATCAAAAGCATTAGAGATAATGCAAACATTGGTGACAGACTACGCATGACTAACAATCCCATTGGGTCTTCAATCTGTGTATGAAGATTGGGGGCGTTCGTTTGCCGCCCAGTTGGCGAAGGAAAACTATTTGAATTCTAATACAAGATTGAATAACTCATATATTTGTCAAGGATATGGATGAAGGACTTATGGATACATCCAGTGGCGTAACTATCATGGAGGGGCGAAGTAATCTAACCCATCGCATTGGATTAAGCTTGATTTTACTCATTCAAGTCACACTCGTACCTATTATCGGCTTCTCATTGACATACCTTATTGACATCGATAGAGAAAATTTTACTATTTCAGTTCGAACCGAATTATTTCACTGGATTTTGATTGCTGGATTGGTGTACGGAACTGTGTCCCTCTTGCTCGCATTAGTGATTGGCGGCTATCGGCCAAATTCAGTTGTAGAGAGAGGGGGATGGGCAGCAACCCTTGGATTAAATCAGAGAAAATATGACCCTGAATTGATTGATATCTCTCGTATGGCGGCCTATTCAAGCCCATATGGTAGAATGGCTAGAATGGTCAACGAGCATGTTGGGAAAAATGATAATGACCTTATCGCAGTGCATGGAGGATTACAATTGCTCGCAGTACCTTCTCAGGTTATTCTTATCTCAATCCCTATATTGATTATGGAGGGGATTCCAGATGAATACATACAACCAAATTCGGCATTTGAACTTGGGATGATTGGATATCTCATCGCTCTTTGGCTATCGTTTAGAATTCAGCCAATTATTTCCACCCGCTTGGTTGGAATTGCAGCATTATTCCGTAAAATTCTATGGCGAATAACAAAAATTTCTTGGATTTTGCCTGTAGTAATTTTTTGGGGGCTTGCTCGTCTAGTACTCGCAGCATCTCTCAATTGGCTAGGTATAGACATAAACCACTGGCACGATATTCAATTGGAGGCAGTAATCCTCAACTTAGTCGCACCAGAAGCTGAAATTCCGCCAACTGCAATCATTGATTTCCTCGTTGCCATTTCTGTGCTACCTATGGCGACTTTTACTACAATTAGTGTCCTTAGTGGATCGAATGGCCTGTCCCCTTGGATGAAAACAAAAGACGAGGATTTGGAAAATTTATCTGGTCATTCTCTACCAGCTCCAAAAGAGAAAGATGATGACCTCTTCAATATCCCACAGCTCGAAGATTCTTTGGAACAAATTGAAAATGAGTCCATAGATGAAGATGAGGAATCAAATGAAGATGAACAATCTCAAAGAATGATCGATATGCCATTTAACCTATTCGATGATTAAAGGTTTTACGATTTTTACCTTGAAAACAACTTGGTTGAGAGCGATCCAACCCGAACTCAGAAAAGTCCCGAATAGCACTGAGTTCGGACCATAAATGTACAAACCGATTCCCGATAGAAAGAGAATTCCTAGAGCGTACCGAATATCTTTGTCCTTCAATAAAAACCAGCAAGTAAATAATGCCAGCCCCCCAAATATGTAAGCAGAAAGAGGAGTCATTTGAATTCCTCAGTCTTCACGCAATTTGTTCAAAACAATCTCGACACGATCCATCCCAAGAGAAATATTTTCTCGACCGGTTGTATATGCAAATCGTAAGTGACCTTCTCCCGCAGATCCGAAAGCAGTCCCTGGGCTGCAAAGTACGCCACCTTCAAGGAGAGCCATTGCCAATTCCTCACTGGTCACTCCTGGAATGTCGAATTTAGGAAATACATAGAATGCCCCCGTTGGAATATGGCAAGATACACCTTCCATCGCGTTTAGGCGCTCACAAATTAAATCTCGTCGCGCCTGGAATTCATCGCGCATTTTGGCTGGGTAATCGCTAGCATGTTCTAATGCTTCTAGCACAGCGTATTGCATCGCATCATTACTACAAGCTGTGACATAATACTGCATTTTTGTTAATTGTGCCATCGCTTCATCATCGGGAGAAAGAAGGTATCCAATTCTCCAGCCGGTCATCGCAAAAGTTTTGGAAAATGAATTAATCATAATGACTTTATCATAGCCTGCACCTAAGAAAGAAACATGTTCTTGATCGTATACTATTCGGTCATAGACCTCATCGGTGATTAACCATAAATCATTATCACGGGCAAAAGTTACTAATTCATCACGTTGATCTTCGGTAACATTGCCACCTGTAGGATTACTAGGGAAATTATAGAGGATTGCCACGGTGTTTTCGTCAACCCTTGATTCCAGATCGGAAATTGTCGGAACAAAATCATTCTCAAAAGTGCAAGGATACATGTTAGCTTCTCCGCCACATATCACCACATCGGTTGGATATAACGGGAAATACGGTTCAGGTAGCAAGACATTATCGCCTGGATTTACCAAAGCAAGAAAAATGTCGAGAAGCCCATTGGTGCCACTCATAGTGATGCAGACATTCGATTTATCGAGATTTGAATCGAGATGATGCATGGTTTCTGCTATTTTTTGACGAAGAGGAGGTAAACCAGCAGTAGTCGTATATTTGTTACGACCTTCGTTCATTGCCCTAGAAAAAGCTTCGATGGCGACAGGTGGAGGTTGAAAATCAGGTTCACCCAATCCAAACTGAATTGAGTCATCTCCAGCTAAGTCAAACATACGACGAACTCCGGTTGGACGTATGCTAATCGCTCGGTCTGAGAAACGCACCATATCCCGCCGACATCTGCAACAAGATATGAAATATGTGTACCGAATCCTTTAGAATCTAGGAAAAGGGACAGTTTGATTCAATATTAATCTAATAGTTCGGCTTCGATAACATTATCAATTTCAGAATCATTTCGTAAATTAGTTATCATCTCATCAATTTCATCATCAGAACGAACTCTAATTAAGACTAGAGCAGATATCCAAGCAATTCCGACTAACGCCACAAGAGCGAAAACGAAGGGAGGTATAGATACTTTAGATAGCCCTGAATCTTTTCCTTGTACTTGAACGATAATCGGCAGAGATTGCATGTCACCCGAGGAGGCACGAATTTCGACAGAATGATTTCCCGAGCGGAGTTTACTTGCATCTAAATTAACGAACCAATCGAATGGAGTGAGCCCTCCTACTGTTAACTGAGATTCATTGTAAAACGCTTGTCGCCATTCTCCATTATCAATCCGATATTCCACCCTCTCAACGTCACCGGATTGACCCCATGCATGACCACTGATTTCGATAGAACCATTAGTTGAAACATTTAACAAATGATTCTGTAGATTTGGATCAATGGATGCTGTTTGATTGGTTTCACTGAGGAATAATGCTAGTCGGACCGCTTCATAGGCGTCGACCATACCATAACCGAATTCACGGTTCCAATATGGATCAACATCAGGTACGCTCGCTTCACCGCGGCGCTCCGCTGTTTGCTTCAGAACTTCTTTAATTTGCAGCGGTGTCAAATCCGCATTCGCGTCAATTAACAGTGCGATAACTCCGCTGACAGAGGGTGTCGCATAGGAAGTACCAGAACCCCGGCCAGTATACGTATTGCCTGAAGCATCTTGACCCGGGATATTGTTATTGCAACCGCCACTTGTCACGCACCCTTCTGCTTGAATGATGTTTGATCCGGATGCGCTAACCTCAGGAATCAACTCATTCAATGGGTTTCCATCGCCATTATCTCGTCGAGGGCCGCGTGAAGAATAACCTGCAATCGTATCATCGGAACGGTCGACGGTATTTTGGTCATCAGTTGCAGCCACGGTTATCGAAAGTGAAGAGGAACTCATTCCAGAAAGGCCGTCATTATCTTCGCCATCATTTCCAGCAGCATTGGAGACAGTGACTCCAGCCTCCATTGCAGCATCGAGCATTCGGCTGTGTGCATCGGAACCATCAGAACCACCGTTCTCATGGCTCGTAATTCCCCATGAAAGAGAAATAATGTCTATTCCATAATTTTCCTCGCCAACTCCTGGCCAAGCATCGTCTTTGTGATCAATAACCCATTGCAAACCGTTCAGAGCGGACTCATAAAATTCTTGTTCAAGAACATAATTTTCGAACGGTCCTGCGCCAACATCAGTACCTATTCGGACATCGATAAGAGAGGCGTTCGGTGCTGCTCCATAAAATTCAGATTGAGAACCATCAGCTTCAATTCCGGTAGCACTTGCCATTCCCATGCAGGCTGTTCCATGCTGATTACCATCGTCGGGGTCGAATGAACCGTCGTCCTGCCGGCCTCCGGAAAGGATACACGTTGGATCAGAAGTGATGTAACAAACAGCATCATAACCTGCAACAAATTTTCCTGACAAACCAGGATGCTCGTTGTCGACACCGGTATCGGTCAACGCGATGTTTACACCGGCACCTGAAACTCCTAAATTCCAAGCTCCAACTGGATATTCAGTAGAATTTCTTGCCTTCACGGTCAAAGTTTGAACATCGCCATAGAATACAAGTGAGCCGTATCGCTCAACCATGATGACTCCATCAATCTCAGCAAGTTGCCAAATTTTCGATGCATCAATATCACCGAGCAGGAGCGCATCGACGCTTGGCAATTCTTGATGAATATCATAACCGTGTGCGACAAGAACGTCAATATCGAATTGTGTGACATCCCGTGTATAAGAAAGAACAACATTTACTCTGCCAACCGCGGATTGTAGAGAATCATGAATTCCATTTCGATCCGAATCCAGCGTGGTCACTTCCCACCAATCGATTGAGGGATCCCACCATATCTCATCCTGACTAGGAATTTGAGTAGTCTGCCCATCAGCAATAAGGTCGACACCAATCGAAATCCCCTGTTCCGATGTATAACCTAAGCTTCCAACCAGCGGAATTGCTAGAATCGCAACGAGGAAAACAGCAATCGACTTCGTGCTCATCAAATGATTCCGCGAACATCTAGTCCTTCAACCCAACCGATTCAGGAGCATATTCAATTAACCATTTCAAAGATGTTGTCTGATTCAATAATAATGGTGGGGGCACTGGGATTTGAACCCAGATCAGCGGGTATCTTCCGCCTAGCGTGTTCTTAGTTTCGGCACGCTCTC
>Ga0302119_10001134_pt1 | contig 12010 bp, 5 predicted proteins | sample AG5_Tmax_MG_FD_203114 | JGI IMG/M metagenome (GOLD analysis project Ga0302119, IMG submission 203114) | Marine microbial communities from Western Arctic Ocean, Canada - AG5_Tmax | ecosystem: Environmental > Aquatic > Marine > Oceanic | place: Canada: Western Arctic Ocean | collected 2017-10-01
GTGTAGGTATCCCCCTGGCAGATGGTAGCATCGCTGCCGGCCGCTACCGTAGCTGTCGCGTCAACAGTTATAATAATGTCGTCACTTGCCGTACATCCTGCTGAGTCGGTCAACAAAATTGTAAATGTTGTATTGGAGGTTGGTGAAGCTGTAGGGTTAGCCAGTGTTGAATCATCAAGGGAGCTTGCCTGGTTCCATGCGTAAGTGTATGGTGTTGTGCCTCCCGAAGCCGTAGGTGCTCCTCCAATCGATGTGCTTCCGCCACTGCATATTGCAACGTCGGATCCTGCAGCTGGCACCAATACGGGCGGTTCGGTAATGGTAACTGAGTCAGAATATGTGCACCCATTGTTATCGGTCACAGTAATTGTATAGGTTCCTGCGCCTAACCCCGTGGCAAATGAGTCTGTTTGAGCGCTGGGGTCATTCCATAAGTAGGTATAAGGAGCCAATCCTGCCGAAGCATTACCAGTTGCAGTGCCATCAGTACCGCCATTACAGCTTATCATCGTGCTATCCATTGATAAAGTAGGACCTGAGCCAACTTCTATCGTTAAAGAGGTAATATCAGTACAGCCAACGGCATCTGTGACTTCTAATGCGATAATATAAGTACCTGGATTGCTGTATGTGTGAGTTTCAGTGGCTGAGCCAACAGTGCTTGTAGCATCTCCCCATGTCCATGTGTAGGTGGAGATATTGGGGTAAGACGTAGCTGTTACATCCGCATCGTTGCTCGAACAGCTTGTGCTGGCCGTAAACGCAGACAGCACACCTATTTCCGCGGTCATCCCACCAGTAGCACCACCCCAAATGAAATCAAAGCCACTGTTTGAAACCGAAAAGTTATCAATTATCAGCACATAGGTTTGCCCTGCTGTAATTGTAGGTGGTGTCATGCTCGCAGTAGTAGTATTGCAGAAAGCCCTTTCATAATTGCCACCACCACAAGCACTGGCAGGGCCACCGCACGTATTCGAACCGGGTTCGTTGGACGGACTTGAACTCAACCCCGTTGCTCCATCGCAGCCGCTCCAATTGCAAGCAATAACCGGGGCAGCGTTGGTGTTGAGTAAGCAGTTGGCAGTGGTATTGTCAAACAGCGCCCAATCGTAGTCGTCGGTATTTACAACTGGGTTGATGTTGAATTCAATGGTTCCTGTGACCCTACAAGTAAACGTGTACCACTGAGACTGTCTTTCATCACCTCCAAAGCAGGTAAGGGCAGACAAGTCTTCTTCAGAACCATTACCAAACACTGCACCAGCACCATCAGCAATAATGCCAACTCCGAATTTGGATGTATCACATAAAGAGACTGCAGAGCTACAATCCTGCCCTGGTTCAACGGGACCAGTATAGGAGGTAACACAAATGGTGAAGGTTCCGTCACTACCGGTGGAATTTATTGTAAACAGATAGTCTATTCCCACTGTTAGTCCCGATATAGTATCTATAAGCACGGAAGGCCCACATGAGCTACCAGCAAGAAACAGGAGGCTACATCCAAATTCCGCTTCAACAACAATAACTTCGAGATCTCCTGTAATAGTACCCGCCGTCAGGTTGATTATAATTGAAGTAGAGTCCGCTGTAAAAGAATACCAGACTTCGTTAACATTATTGCCTGCCTGGCATCCCACGGTATTTATCCAATGATCACCTGCGTCTACCGTCGTGCCTCCCACACATGTTCCATCAGGTACGATGGTCTGTGCTCCACTACACACGTCATTTGCTGGTTGAGCATATGCGGGGGCAAAAGCCAATGACCCCAAAAAGCTTAAGAGAATGACTACGTACTGATTCTTTAGATGACATGCCACAGTGTTACTAATCATCTTTTTCATCTTTGATTACAGGATTATTATCTTTCATTGGTGCTATCTTCTTTTTTCTTTGCTTCCCTTGTCGATCTTGGTTCAGGTTCTTTTGCTCCTGGTAAAATTGTTTCTTGTCAGTTATCGCCTTGTATTGCACACTGTTGTCATTGCCCTTGTGAGGTTTATTGTCTTTGACTACTACTTTACTATCGTTTTTAGAACTTGTTTGCGCGAAAAGACAGGAAAAGGTGCCCGTAGAAATCATGATGGTCATAAATAGTTTGCTGATCATATTGTAGAATTTAGTAGCAATAGAACGTGTAAGACACTAATTAGGTTGCTTCGTATTGCAAGTTAGGTGAAATAAGATGTATGTGGTTTAAGATTTCTACCAGTGTCACTGGAATCAATGCACCGCACATGATGCAACTGCGAATGGGTTTTATTTGGAGGATTACTTGTGCCGTAAAGATAATAAAAACATAACAGACGGCACACTTTGTAGGCTATTAACAAAACCAACCAATCTCTGAGGAACTGATTGTCAATCCAGAATGGCCGATGTATTTCGCCATGCCAATCAACATCATGTACACTATCCCTTCCTACTTTATCTAACAACTGTTACTGACCCAGTGATTGGTTCGTCATTTTCACTGAGAAGGATGATGTAATAATAGGTGGCGGAAGCAACATCCTTTCCCTGGTAGGTGCCGTCCCAGGGTTCAGCATATCCCGTTGAGCTATACAATAAAGAACCCCATCTGTTATAGATCTCAACCTTCACATCAGGATAGTTGCTAATTCCCCTAAGTATCCATGTATCGTTGGTAAGATCAAAATTTGGAGTAAATGAAGAAGGAATGTTCAAGGTACAGTCTGTCAATCCTGGACCTACAGTAACAGTATCAGCGGTTCCGCAGAATTGTGCATCCGTAACGGTTAGATAATAAACTCCGGGCGCAACATTCTGGGAAGTGCTGGCGGTACCCAAACTCGGGTCGTCCCAGGTATAGGTGTATGGCGGTATGCCGCTATTTGCATATACCGTGATTAACGCATCGCCTTCGCCCATACAGGTTTCTAACGTTACTACAACGCTATCTAAGACAGGTCCCGGAGTATTTGTAACCGTGGCAGATCCAGGTTGCGAACATCCATTGGCGTCTGTAACGGTTACCGTATAGGTCCCTGCTCCAACAAAGACCATTGCCCCAGTTGTGCCATTCGGATCGTCCCAAATGTATGTGTATGGCGAGGTTCCTCCTGAAACAGTAACTGCTGCCTCGCCATCATTGGAGCAAATTGATGGAGTAGGGGTGACTATAAGATTCATAGCGCTTGGTTCATCGACGACTGCTGTATCAATTGCCGTACATCCATTCGAATCGGTGACGGTCACTGTATATGATCCAGGGATAACCACAGAGTGTGTTGGGTTTGGTGGCAACCCTCCGGTCCAACTATATGTGAGTGGTGCATTCCCTCCAGTTACCGTCGTCGTCAAAGTACCGTCGGTAATTCCGTTGCAGCTGGCGTCTGTGCCCGTGGCTGTAACAGACATCAAGACTGGTTCGGTTACTTGTACGGAATCAGCTGCTGAGCAACCTACCGAATCTATCATAAGAATGGCGTAAGTTCCAGCGCATAGGCTGTTGATCGTCAATGCAGTGTCTCCCGTGCTCCAAATTAACGACCAGGAACTGGCACTGCCTGTCCCGCCGCCTGGATTGGCCGCAATAGAGCCATCACAATCTCCATTACAACTGGCATCTGTTGCGCTCAAGGTTCCACCCAGGGCCGAAGGTTCACTTACAGTAACCGTACTGCTATCTACACAGCCGGCAGAATCAGTGACAATTACGGTATAGCTACCGGCTGGCAAACCAGTGGCGTTGGCTGTAGTTTGAAGGCCAGGATCGCTCCACGCATAGGTTAACGGTGTAGTGCCTCCAGACGTGGATACTATTGCCGTACCAGAGGAATCGCCATTGCATTGTACATTGATAGCCGCACTGGTTAGGGTAAGCGCTAAAGTTTGCGAAATGACCGTACTGTCCATGGCCACGCAGCCCGAGTCATCCGTTATCGTTACGCCAAATGTGCCCGTGTACAACCCTGTAGCAATTGAAGCCGTTTGGGCACTTAGATTGTTCCAAACATAGATGTAGGGAGCAATTCCTCCGCTAACCGATACCGTAGCTGTGCCAGAGGAATCTCCACATGCAGCCGGTGTACTGCTAAAGTTCAGGGCCAAGGGAGCTGGTTCCGAAATCACAACACTGACAACGGTTCCGCAACCACCCGCATCGGTAACATTTACCGTGTAGGTACCTGCAGGAAGTCCGGTAGCCATTGAGTCTGTTTGCGCATTAGGGTCATCCCAGAGATAGAAGTAAGGGGTGGTTCCACCCGAAGCAGACACGGTGGCAGATCCGGTTGAATCACCGTTACAGGCGATGTCTGTACTGTCACTTATTACTACAGACGGGCCGCCCAAATTACTCACCCCTACGGAGGCAGAATCCGTGCAACCATTTGTATCTGTGAGCACAATTGTATAGGTGCCAAGCGACAGGCCTGTTGCCGTTGTATCAGTCTGTGTAGGTGAAGTGTTCCAGGCATAGCTGTATGGCGGTGATCCTCCGGTAACGCTGACAGTTGCGGTTCCGTCTGTAAGCCCGCAGTTTGCAGGTGTAGAACTGGTAGAGAGTACTAATGCAGGGAGTGTTGGTACTGACGTGCTGGTAGTTGCCTGGCATCCAAAGTTGTCAGTTACCGACACATTGTAACTTCCTGTGGGCAGCCCCGTGGCGATGGAATCTGTTTGTGCATTCATATCATCCCATAGATAAGTATATGGTTCGGTTCCTCCTCCTGCATCGACAGTAGCTGTACCTGTTGAATCTCCGCTGCAGGCCACAGTCGTTGAACTAATATTGTTTATTCCAGGGCCGGGCTGGTCATTGAGTACCAGCGTGAGTGAATCACTGCATCCCACAGCATCAGTAAAAACGACAGTATAAGTGCCCGCACTTAACCCTGACGCTAAAGTGTCTGTTTGGGTCGAAGGGTCATTCCACAGATAGGTATGAGGCATAGTTCCTCCAACAGAATTGACAATGGCCCAACCATCTGATTGGCCGCAATGCGCGTCGACGATGTCAATTGTAAAAATGGCAAAAACTGGAGGCTCTGATAATGTCACTGTTGCTGAGTCCTGGCAGCCATTGGCATCGGTTACCAACACTGTGTATGAACCAGCTGCCATTGACGAGGCCGTAGCATTTGTTTGTGAAGCTGGATCATTCCATTGGAATGTGTGGGGTGGAGATCCTCCTGCGGCATTCGCTGTCGCAGATCCCGTAGCTGCGCCATAACAAACAATATTGTTGGTGCTAGCTATTGATGAAGATAAAGCGACTGCAGGTTCGCTCACCGTTATTTGAGCGGTATCCATGCAGCCATTGTTGTCTGTGACTGTAGCAACATAATTTCCCGCTGGTAGTCCGGTTGCTACAGAGTCGGACTGGGATGAAAGGTCATTCCATAAATACGTATAAGGGGAAGTTCCCCCGCTGCCGTTCGAGTTAGCTGAACCCGTAGAGTCACCAAAACAGTTGATGCTACCTGACGCAGTAATAGATGCAGCTACAGCACTGCCAGGTTGTGAAATGGCAATACTCATTGGAGGAGTAGATAGGACTACAGGAGGGAAACACCCAATATTCTGATAGGTTGGATTGCCAGCATTATCATACTCTACCTCATCTCCGTCAGATCCCCCAGAAACGGCATCGAGATCACATGGAATATATGCGACTGTATCAGAACAGCCACCACCAAAATTAAGTATTAAGGTTCTGTCATTGGCACAAGAGGCACAACTGCAATCACCGTTCTTGAAGTGCCCACAGCAATTACCATCACATTGAAAAATAAGGTAAATAGTGTAATCTAATGCAGACCAATCATGACTCTGCCAATCAAATAAATCGCTTGTAATCAGCATGACCTGTGATCCTGCGGGCAATACACCTCCTATTGGCTCAACGACCATTCCACCGGCAATGATATTTGCATTGATACTGTCAACAATATCAGAAGTATTGGCATTTTGGCACAAACCATCCCAATTGTTATTCGGCCAATCAACGGATAGTCCTGCCGTGTTCAAATCTGATGTTCCAACCTCAAATCGGACCATTTCATTGTCTGCTTCCGGGCCTGAAGGATTGCAGGCATCCACCAGTATGCTTCTTATTTCAAAGCAATTTGTCATGGCCGCACCTCCGTTTGCCAGGCATCCGTTGGCATCTGTAATAGTAACGGTATAGTTACCTGCCGCAAGTGTATCAGCTATTGAATCAGTGTCGCCGTTTGACCAGATATAAGCATAGGGGAGCGTGCCTCCGATTGGGGTAGCAGTTGCCGTACCGGTGCTATCTCCGAAGCAGAGAACATCTACACTATCCGTGAAAGTAGCGGTAAGCTGCGGTGGTTCAGTGATGGTTACTGAAACGAGCGTAGAGCACGGTGCATTGTCAATAACGGTTACTGTGTGTACCCCGGCAGTTAAAAAGTTGGCAGTGGAATCAGTGCTTCCTGACGGTGACCACAAGTACGTATAGGGTGGCGCACCTCCAGATGGAGTTACCGTTGCCGAACCATTAGCTGAGCCAAAGCAGTTGACATTGCTTGAGTCCGTTATTGAAATTGATGGCCCGGAAAAATCAACAAGATTAGCCTGTGCGGAATCTACACATCCTACAGAATCTATTACTGTCACCGTGTAAATCCCTGATGCAAGGGCTGAAGCAGTGTCATTTGTTTGTGCTGAAGGGTCATCCCATAAATAGGAATACGTGCCCAATCCTCCCGTTGCAGATACTGACGCGTAGGTGTCTGTTGATCCGCAGGTAGCTGAAGCCGTATCAGTGATTGCCAATATCAGGGCAGCAGTTTCTGTAATTACAACGGTATCTGACCCAGGACATCCTACGGAGTCAGTCACAGAAACCACAAAAGTGCCAGCCGTTAATCCCGCAGCCATTGCAGTCGTTTGTGAGGTTGGGTCATTCCATAGAAACGTATAAGGCAGCGTGCCACCTGAAGTGGATGCGGTTGCAGAACCCGTGGTATTTCCATTGCAAAGGACATTGGTAACGGAGGAGATATTCACCGACAAAGGGGTGGAAGCTATTTGAACTATTATAATACTAGCTGAATCTGTACAAGAGCGATTATCGGTCACCAGGATGGTATAAGCACCCGCAATTAAGCCAGTAGCAGTGGCAGTGGTTTGCGCATTCAGGTCGTTCCATAAGTACGTGTACGGAGTTATTCCCCCTGATGCATTAACAGTTGCAAACCCAGAAGAATCACCACTGCAGGAGATCGTTGAAGAGTCGGAGAATGCAGTGCTTAAAACAGCAGGGTCTAAAAGAACAATGCTATCAATTAGAGATGTCCCGGTGCTATCTGTAATCGTGAAGGTATAGGTTCCAGGACACAAACTCGTTGCATTCAATGTAGTTTGAGAACTTGGATCATTCCATTGATAGGTGAAAGGTGGTGAACCCCCTGCTATCGTAGCAGTCGCTGAGCCATTGCAATCCCCATTACAGGTGACTTCAGTTTGGGTTGTTGATAGTGCCATCACATTAGGGTACGTGATCAATAAGTCCATCACAACGGGCAAGTGATCTGACATATAGTAAAGGGCAGAAATTACGCTGTCAGGTAAAGAAGTGTTGGTTGGGTTGTTTATGGACTGGTTGAAACGGTTGCCGTCATTGCCCAGGGCAGCGTAGGTGCCGTTGATATACTGCACTCTGTCACCACCATTTACCACGCTATCCGAAATTAGGAGAAAGTCAAACCGGTCATCCATACCACCAGGAGCGCCACATTCCATACTCTGTGAACTTCTTGTACTCTGCGTATGGATGTTTGCAAAGGAAGAATTATTGTTCCAGTTCCCAGGCGTATTAATTGGATCGTTGAACTTATTTACTCCTCCAGCCGTTAATATTTGATAACCCGGTTCAGAACTCGTATAGAAATTGAAGTCGCCGCCCAAAATAAAGTTGTTAGTAGATGAGATGCCATCGACATGAGATCGTAAGGAATCACATTCAAGTGCCCGTCGATTCTCTTCCACAGGTGCGTTTGTTTTGCCGGCTTTGAGGTGTCCGACATAGAAATGAATGAAATTCGTGTCGTTATAAAAACTCAAATTTGGATCATTGGCATAGACCACATATTCACCAATATCACGTAAATCAGTAAGTACTTCAGATTGGCTATATAGCGATACTTTCTGTGTGTTGTAAAAAAACATATTGTTGAGGCCATTGAACCCTGACTGGTTTACCACAAAATTGGCCCGGGCATAGTAGTTGACGATGCCCACATTCAATGCGCGGTTCAAGATGCTGTCTGCGCCAGCTTCTGTTTGTAGTTCGCACACCATCAGTATATCGGGTTTCTGGTATTGAACAATCTTGCGCAACGTATCCCACCTAGCGGGTACGCTCAGGTTACTGCCGCAATAATCTCTTCCATTGGGGAAATTCAGCAGGTTATATGACATAACCTTTAAGGTGTCCTGGCTCTTGCATGGTGTTGCCAGCAGCACAAGAACTCCAATTAGTAAGATCAGATTTGCTTTACGAGTCAACATATTCTTCCTCAATCTATGCAATGTAAATGCAATAAATAGTTTAGGGTAAATATAAGTATCTAGGATTAAATCTTGTTCTTTGAGTCGATGACAATTGTTACCGGCCCGTCATTGATGAGTTGTACGTCCATCATCGCACCAAACTCACCGGTTTGGATGGGTTTCCCAAGATCGGCTTCTATTTGGGAAATAAATTTTTCATAAATGGGTATAGCGGTAGCCGGATCTGCTGCTTTGACATAGGAGGGCCTGTTGCCCTTTTTGGTACTTGCGTGCAAGGTGAACTGACTGACCACCATTAGATCCCCTTCGATGTCGCGTAGGCTGAGATTCATCACCCCAGCTTCATCAGGAAACAAACGCATTCGTACGATCTTACCACCCAGCCAGGCAATATCCTCATCTGTGTCTGATGCTTCAATTCCGAGGAGCACCAATAAGCCTTTCCCAACCTCTGACTTGGTTTTCTCTTCGATGGTTACCGATGCACTTTTAACTCTTTGAAGTACCGCTTTCATTTACTCGGAGTGAATATTATGGCGATAAGGATCTTCTTCGTCACCCTGCAGCATTTGCACGTAATTGTTGTACCTCGATGTAGAGATGCTTCCATTGTCCACGGCAGTTCTAACTGCGCAGTTGGGCTCATTAATATGTAGACAATTGTTGAATTGGCAATCATCCATTACCTTTCTCACCTCAGGAAATCGATGTGCCAGCTCTTTTTTTAGATCTGCCAGGCCGAAACTCCGAATACCAGGAGTGTCGATGATGAATCCCCCAAAGGATAGTTCGTGCATTTGGGCAAACGTGGTGGTATGTTTACCGGTTTTGTGGTAATCCGAAATTTCGCCAACTTTTAACTCCAGACGCGCATCCACCATATTTATTAAGGTTGATTTTCCTACTCCTGATAATCCTGAAATCAGGGAGTTCTTATCCTTTAATAGTTTGGTCAGGAGGCCGGCATTCTTTTTGTCTATCGCCGAGACTTCCAATATTGGATATCCGGCACTCCCATAGATCGACTTGAATTCTGAGAGCTCTTGTTCCAGTGTGCCGGTGTACAAATCCGTTTTATTCACGATGAGAGCGGCAGGGATATGATATGCTTCAGCTGTCACCAGAAAGCGGTCGATGAACATCCTGGGTGTTTCAGGTTCCTGTAGTGTTACCACCAAAAGCGCCTGGTCAATATTCGCGGCTATTATGTGGGTCCTTTTAGAGAGTTTGGTGGCTTTACGGATAATGTAGTTATCCCTCTGTTCTATAGAATGTATAACGCCTGTTCCATCCTGTTCCTGGGAAAAAGCAACCCGATCTCCGACGGTCACAGGGTTGGTGGAATCTATCCCCTTGATGCGAAAGTTGCCTTTGAGGTTGCATTGAACGATATTGCCGTCATGTTCCCTAACAGTGTACCAGCTGCCGGTGGATTTGGTCACTACGCCAGTACTGCTATTGATTTTTTTGGTGGATGTCATTGATATCAGATTGGTTCAAAAGTATATATTTTTAACTTTGTTGGCTTGTGAATTAATCTGGGAAAATCATGTCTGTTTCGGTACGGGGTGTAACCAAGTTGTATGGGAGCCAGAAGGCGCTGGATGACGTAAGCTTTGAAATTGCTAAAGGTGAGATCATTGGATTTCTTGGTCCAAACGGAGCGGGGAAGTCGACAATGATGAAGATTATCGCCTGTTATCTTCCGCAGACGGAAGGGGAGGTGGTTGTGTACGGCCATGATGTAGTAGTGGATTCGATGGCTGTGAGGAGACATGTTGGGTATCTGCCAGAGCACAATCCACTTTATCTGGAGATGTATGTAAAGGAATATCTCGGATTTATTGCGCAGGTTCACAAGGTCAGCAATGCCAGGGAGCAGGTTTCACGAATGATAGAAATGACCGGTTTAGAGCTGGAGCAGAAGAAGAAGATAGGCGCTCTTTCTAAAGGTTATCGGCAGCGGGTAGGCCTTGCACAGGCACTTATACACGACCCCGAAGTACTGATCCTCGATGAGCCGACATCCGGCCTGGATCCAAATCAACTGGAGGAAATAAGAAAACTGATCAAGAAGGTTGGTGAAGAGAAGACGGTAATGTTATCGACCCATATTATGCAGGAGGTTGAGGCGGTGTGCGATAGAGCTATCATTATAGACAAAGGAAAAATTGTGGCAGACGACAGGGTTTCTGATATGCAAAGCAAAGGCGTCAATGAGATTGTTATAAAGGTGGAATTTGATCAACCTATAGAAGAAAAGAAATTGCTGGGTGTTGACGGGGTACACTCTGCTTCTCTGGTTGATGGGAATGTGTGGATTTTGGGGGCGGGTAATGTTATAGATGTACGTCCTGGGGTAAATCGCCTGGCAAAGGAGATGGGTGTCGCTATTCTAATGATACAAAAAGAGGAGAAGAAGCTGGAAGATATCTTCAAGGAGTTAACCAAAGACTAGCAGTCACATACTTTTTATAAAGTAGGTTCAATTACCTACCTTTGTGCTCCTATTAACAAAATCAAGAAAGATGGCTCATTATTTTACGTCAGAATCAGTTTCTGAAGGACATCCTGACAAAGTGGCTGATCAGATATCTGATGCATTATTAGATGCATTCCTAAAGAACGATCCCAACTCAAAGGTTGCATGTGAAACTTTGGTAACTACCGGGCTTACAGTTCTTTCAGGAGAGGTTAAAACTACAGGATACATCGATGCACAGAAGATTGCAAGGGATGTTATCAATAAGATTGGGTACAATAAGTCAGATTATCAATTCGACGGAGAATCCTGCGGTGTAGTATCAGCAATACATGAGCAGTCTGCAGATATTCGCCAGGGAGTTGAAGAAGGCTCGGGACTTCATGCCGAGCAGGGAGCAGGAGACCAGGGAATGATGTTTGGTTATGCCACTAAGGAAACCGACAACTTCATGCCTTTGGCTTTGGATCTCTCTCACTTACTGCTTGTAGAGATGGCTGCCATGAGACGGGAAGATAATGAGATTAGTTACCTGAGGCCTGATTCAAAGTCGCAAGTTACTATTGAGTACGATGATGATGGCAATCCCAGTAGAATAGATACCATCGTCCTCTCTACACAACATGATGATTTTGATGAGGAAACAGCTATGCTCGACAAGATTAAATCGGACATGATTTCGGTATTGATCCCCAGGGTAAAAGCCAAACTCCCTGAACGTATCCAGGCATTGTTCAATGATGATATCATCTATCATGTGAACCCAACAGGCAAGTTTGTAATTGGCGGGCCTCATGGAGACACAGGCCTCACTGGAAGAAAGATCATTGTTGACACCTATGGTGGTAAAGGTGCGCATGGTGGAGGTGCATTCTCTGGGAAAGACTCTTCCAAGGTGGACAGGTCAGCAGCGTATGCTACCCGGCACATTGCCAAGAACTTGGTTGCAGCAGGAGTTGCTGATGAGATACTGGTACAGGTTGCTTACGCAATTGGCGTTGCAGAGCCGGTAGGGTT
>Ga0302119_10001135_pt1 | contig 12010 bp, 6 predicted proteins | sample AG5_Tmax_MG_FD_203114 | JGI IMG/M metagenome (GOLD analysis project Ga0302119, IMG submission 203114) | Marine microbial communities from Western Arctic Ocean, Canada - AG5_Tmax | ecosystem: Environmental > Aquatic > Marine > Oceanic | place: Canada: Western Arctic Ocean | collected 2017-10-01
CGATGAGTTCGCGCCAGTCGACCACTTTCCCCTTGCTCGGCTTTGTTCGCGCCTCACCGTCGAGCGGCTGCAACTCGATGAGCTGGGCCTCCTCGCTGCGAGCCTGATTGAAGGCTGCGCCAGTGAGCACCAGACGCTCGATCACGAGCTCATTTCTGGAGAGCGCTAGCGCGTCTAGGTCGGCCTCTATGGAATCCCAGCGCACGAGGTCTCTCGTGAGGTCATTTGGATCAGCGATCGCGAGTCCAGAGACGGAGAGCTGGGCGCTGCTGAAGGAGAGCTCCGCTGAGGCACAGTCGACCTGAGCGCCAGTCATTTGGGCGATGCCGCCGACGAGCGCGGAGCGCACCCCCTTGGCTTGTGCGAGAGAGAGATAGATGCTGCCTCCGATCAGGAGGAGAGCCGCGGCAGCGACGCCCGATGGGCGCCACCAGCGACCTTTGAGCTCTAGCGCGGCGCGGAATCCATTCTTCGGGAGTCCGCCGAGTAGAGCCCAAGCCAAGAGCTTGACCCATGCCTTCGAGCTCCATTTCTTGAAGGCTTCAGAGCCCTCTTCCACCTCGGCTAATTTCGAGCGGAGGCTGTTTACGGCTTTGATGAGGAGGAGACCCGTGAGCACGCCAAGCATGAGGCCGAGGGCCACGCCGCCCGTGAGCCGGTTTGACTCCCAATCTGCCCATGCGAGCAGGGGTGCCTCAGAGAGTCTGGCGAGCAGCCCACTGAGAGATCCGCTGAGAAGCTCTGCTCCGAGCGCGTCGATGTGCTCTTGAGCTACGAGCGTGAGCAAGGAGGACGCGCCAACGGTCGCGGAGGAGATCGGCAGGCTCGCGTTGAGGACGAGCAGTAGACCGCCGCAGAGAGCGATCAGCGCCACGCCTGTGTGGTCCCAGGGGACACAACCTAGGAGGCAACCTAAGAGGCAGGAAAGGAAGAGCTGTTCGCTCGTTGCGCGGCCAAGTAGCAGGCCAAATATTCGGTTCTGTGACATGGGCGATCTCCGTCGCCCATGTTAGCTGATCGGTGCCAACCGACCCAGCAGCTTGGTCTCAAGCTCCCCAGGTCACCTCATAGCCGTTCGTCAAGTTGAACAAGCTAGAGCAGGGGGAGGTGCCCGCGTCGCGATACCAGAACTGATAGCGCTTCGTGTCACCGATGCTTACGCCGCCCTTGGTCGCGACTGAGATGGTGGAGTCGGCGGTGAATCCGTTCGCGTTGTTCGCAAAGCGAACCTCAAGGCGGATCACCTGGCCACCAGCACAGCGGATGCCGTCACCGAAGGAGTTGCCGTTCCCGCTATTGATAGCGTTGTTGCCTTGGAAGAAGAGGCCCGGACCGGCGGTCAGCTGGCTCGCCTGCAAAACGAGATCATCTGCTGCGATGCTGGCTGATCCTGAAGCGCTCAAGATGGCACCGCTGCCAGTGTCATTAGCGCAACCTTCATCAGCAGCGCTGGTGTTGCCACAGGGGCAAAGGGTTCCACTCCCATCACCAAAGCAGAAAGCGGAACCAGGCTCGCTCGCGCCCGTCCCAGTGGCACGCGTCAACAACACAGAGGGGAAGCCGATCGCGTCGAGGTCGATCGGTGCCTGGTCATTAGCCGAGAGGTTGCCGAGGTCAAAGCCACCTGGAGTGTCTGAGTAGGCCACAAAGGAGCGCCCTCCGGATACGAAGCTCTCGTCTAAGGGGGCCGGGTATTCGCCGACGCTGTGTGTGCAGACGGCACCAACGATGAAGTTACCGCTGACGGAGACCCCACCTGTTGAGTAAGAGTTGAGCGTGTCCGTGTCGGCGTTAGTGACCGTGGTCAAGGTGCTCCAGATCAGGGCGGCGTCTGAGAGGTCACCGTCGTCGTTGGGGTCGTCCCAAATGCCAACCGTCGCGGCGCTCCCATTAGAGATCGAGCCAGGTAGGCCTGCCGCTCCGAAGGAGGTCATGACTTCGGTGATGGTGTCGGAGCCACCCTCAGCTGAGAAGAGGTTGCCCCACCAGATGTCTCCCCCAGCTCCAAGACCTAAGTTGTTCGTCGCGCTGCCGAGGTCGTATTGATAGCCGTCAGGCTGTGACACGATGCTGATGTCAAAGTTGCCTGTGCCGCCTGCGCCGCCGTCCCATACACCGATCTGGAGGAGGTAGCTAGAGCCGTTGGTGACGCTGAAGCTCAGGCTGGATTGGAATCCGCACGCGTCATCATTGCACGCGATAGAGCTCCCATCTGCCGGACAAGCGGAGCCTGAGTAAGCAGCGAGCTTTGTGTCCACGGTGGTTTGATTGCAGGTCGAGATCTGTGCGACGCCGTCAGCGTTAGCGGTCCATGCAAACCAGACATCATTAGAGATGACGCTCGTACCGAAGACATAACAGAGGCCTTCAGCTTGTCCTTCAACGCCGGTCGTCGCTGCTGAGTTATCGAAGACGAAGAGGCCTTGGCCTGAGATCGCATCAGCTGTAGAGCAGTCGTCGCTGCCACCGAAGACGAGCGAGAGCGAAGGAGTCGAGGCTGTTTGTGCTGAAGGCGCAGCGGTCCTCCCAGCAACGAACTGGGCGTCAGCTGTTGCCGTAGGAAGGAGGATGAGGCTGAGGAGTAGGATCTGTCGCATGGATAGGAGCTGCTTTGGTCGGTATTTCGGAGCGCGAATGAAGGTGAGCCTGTGGCTACGAGTTCTCCGCATCTACCTCAGAGTACCCCAGATTTTGGATTCCTGCTTCCTAGCTGCTCCTTCTCGATGAAGGCATTGAGGTGGGGTTGCTGTCTCTATTCGGGGCAAAAGAAGACGGGCGACCCCCTCGTAGAGGGAGCCGCCCGCTGTGCTCTACGTCTAAACGCTAGGCGTCAAGACGCTTATCAAGTGTGGCTCAGGCGCCCCAGGCGATCTCGTAACCGTTTGACAGGTTGAATGCCGCACCACAGGGGCTGGTTGCGGGGTCACGATACCAAGCCTGGTAACGCTTCACGTCGCCCATCTGGCAGCCGCCTTTGGCTGCGATACCGATTGTGGTAGAGCAATCACCGTTGGCGTCCGGGAAACGGACCTGAAGGCGGATGACTCCACCACCAGCGCAGCGAAGGCCGTCACCGAAGGAGATTCCGCTGCCTCCGTTGATGGCGTTGTCGCCCTGGAAGAACAATGCGGGCTGGTTCGGGAGAAGCTGTGAAGCTTCAAGAACAAGGGTGTCGACTGACACGCTTGCGCTTCCAGAGGCACCGAGGGCGCCGCCGAGGCCGCTACCGTTCGTACAACCAGCACCGGAGGCGCCGCCGTTGCCACAGGGGCAAGCGGTTGTACCAGAGCCGTCACCAGAGCAGTACGCGGTGCCGGGGCCACCAGGTGCGCCTGCGATGGCGATGTCGAAGGTTCCAGAACCTACCGTACCCGCGCCGAATGCACCGACTTGGAGGAGGTAGGTCGTTCCGCTTGTGGCGTTGAACTGGACTTCCGACTGGAGGCCACAGGTGTCGTCGTTACAAGCGAGAATGGAACCCGGGACGGGGGGGCAAGCGTTGGGCCAAGCAGCGAGCTTGGTGTCCATCGATGTACCACCGAGACAGAACGTGACGTCGGCGAGGCCGGTCGCGTTAGCGGTCCAGGAGAACCAGATGTCGTTGTTCACCGCGCTGCTACCGAAGGCGTAGCAGAGGGGTTCGCCTTGACCATCAGTTCCGGTTGTGGCAGCACCCGGAGAAGCTGAGTCCCAAGGGAAGCTACCCGTTCCAGCGATGGCGAGGGCGCCGGCGCACTCGTCCTGGGGGTGAGCTTGCGGGGGGGCTTGTGAAGAGATGTCAAAGGTGCCGGCACCGCCAGAAGAGCCGGGGAAGGCACCGATCTGAAGCACGTAGACCGAGCCGGTGGTGACCGCGAAGTTCATCAGTGAGCTGTAGTTAGCGCAGCCAATGTAGTCGTCGTTACAGGCGAGCGAGCTACCAGCCGTGGGGCACGCGGGGGAGCCGGGATAGGCTGCGATCTTCGTGTCGTATGACGCGATGTTGCAGGTTGAGACCTGGGCGTTTCCTGTGAAGTCAGATGTCCAGCTGAACCAGATGTCTGAGTCAACGGCGGATGAACCGAAGTCGTAGCAGATGTACTCGGTCTGACCTTCCGCGCCCGTTGTGGCTGCGGAGGAGTCATAGGAGAACACGCCTTGACCAGCGATGGCGTCCGGTGCGCTGCAGTCGTCGTTGCCGCTCGGGGGAGCCGGCTGCGAGATGTCAAGCGTGCCTGTTCCGCCAGTAGCGCCGGGGAAGCAGCCGAGCTGAATCATGTAGGTCGAGCCGGCTGTCGCGTTTACTGAAACGGACTGCTGGAGGCCACATGAGTCATCTAGGCAAACGATGACGCTGCCGGGTGTGGGGCAAGCGCCTCCAGGGTAGACGGCGAGCTTTGTATCAACGCTCGTTCCACCGCAGGTGCTGATGTTGTGAGGGCCAGTGGCCGCTGCTATCCAAGCAAACCAGACGTCGTTGTCGACGGCTGATGAACCGAACTGATAGCAGAGGTACTCGTTCTGTCCGTCAGCGCCGGTGGTTGCGATGCCGTTGTCGAAGGGAGTTGAGCCTTCGCCAGCGATGGCGTCCGGAACGGAGCAGTCATCACTGCCACCGACGACGGCATTCATCGCACCGCGTACGTTGAATGTGCCAGTCTGGAGGCCTGAGTTAACGGCGGGCTTTTTAAAAGTGGGCTTTTGTGCAGGTTGCTGGGCAGTCGCGCTTGCGCTGACTAGCAGACATGCTGCAAGAAGTGTGGCTCTCATGTGGAGTGCTCCGATTGAAAAGGATCTGAAGGGTGTGTGAGAAGGGGTTCTAGAAAAGCGTTGGAGAGGAACTATCCGCGAATGCCGCATAGATCTCGCGGCAAACCCCGTTAGGAACTCCAGTCCAAAGGATAGCCCGAGTTTCCTATCTGTGGTTAGTAGCTTTTGCTTCCTTCCCATTCCGAGGTGAAATTCAGGCATTAAGGGGCACGATAGGAAGTCGTAAATAGACCTGCTGTTGCACCCGTTAACTATCTGTGGACGAAGCCTAGGCCGTGCGAGTGCCCTCTGATTCCCAATAAGCACGAATTAGAGGCTAATAAGGCCCCCCCCCTGCCGCCATTTAGGCCGCTTTTCTGAATTGAGGCCCGCTGTTCTGGGGGGTTAGAGCCCAAATTGGCGTCGGAGCCATCGAGGCCGGCTGTAGTCCCAGTTTTTTTCTGCAGCGTCGGCCACGAAGAGTGGATAGAGGCTCTCAATGGCTGATCTAAATTCCTCGGAGAGTCCAAGGCGTTGGGAGTAGTCCTCGAGAGCTGCACGCTCATATTCCCTTAGATTGCCCTCCCTCTCATTGAGGAAGAGCCTCCAAGCCTCGCCAGCCTCGAGCTGACCTTCCTGCTTGCGCTCATTGATGATGAGGTGGAGCAGGTCGAAGAGCGGAAGGTCTCGCTCTTCAGTTGCTCCCCAATCTAGATAACCGAGGACGTTCCCTTGGTGGTCGACCTGAACATGCTTGCTGCGCAGATCGCCATGAGAGCGCACTAAGGGAAAGGAGGTCCCGACCAGCTGCTCTCTCGCTCGCGCTCCCATCTCTCTCAGGGCCGCCTTGGTCTCTGCGTCCCTTGCCTTCAGAGCGACTCGCCTTACGCGCTCTCCGATGAGCTCTTCGTAGTCTAGCTCCGAGAATGCCTGCGCAGGTCGCGTGACGAGAGCGGCCAAGTGCAGAGAGGCGTCGGAGAGCATCCGCGAGACCTTCTGGTGATCTCCACAGATCTGACCAGCTGTCCATCCGCTGAGGCGCTCCTCTGCCGCGCACCACATACCATCAATACTGAGCAAGCCTCTGGGACGAGGGACTGGAACAGTCGGGAACTCTTCTCTCAGTAACGAAAGAGTGGAGAGGTGTCGTTTGACTTGGGTCTGCTGTCTCCTCTCCAAGGGTAGATGGAGGGCGAGCGGATCTGTGCCGCCCGAGAGCAGCAGTGCGTTGTTTCCTCGCGTAGCGACCAGGTGTTCAAGAGGCGGGCTCTGATCACTCTCGAGGCTTAGCGCTTTGCAGAGGAGCCTCTCCGCGAGGGGGCGAAGAAGCCGTGCTTTAGGCTTGTGAGAGATCAGAGCGTAGGAGGGTGTGAGCAAGGGGAAGAGCCCGAGCTTCTGTCCTAGGATCTTGAGCTTATTCGTGCGCTCCTTGGGCCCGATAGGCAGTGATGGCCCTTCATCACTCAGGGAGACGCAAAAAGTGAAGTCCGCTGAGTGAGGGTAGAGGGAGTGCGGTCGTAATCCGACTAAGCCAGCGCGCTTCAGCTCTTTTGCGTAGTCAGTGAGTGATTGACCATCGCTTGAGAACAGGCTTCGCAGGTACTCCAGCGGTGCTCTCACCTTGAATTCGCCGTGCACACCTACCGATCTCTTGTACGCATAGCGGTTGTCTGCGATCAGGACGACCTCTCCTCTAGCGAGACGAGCGAGCTCGCGTGTCTCCGCTCCTTCCTTGCCGTCTCTGACGATCAGGTCAAAGCTTTCATCTCCGTGTGGGAGATGCCGCTCGCCTTGAGAGAGCTCCGTCTGGAGCTCTAGCCCTAGGTCTTTGGCGCGAGCGAGGGCGAAGGCTAAGCGCTGTTGACAGTCATCACGAAGGACGACCTCCCAGCCAGCTTGTGCCAGCCCAGGGCCTGCACCCGAGAAGGCGTTTCCGATCACCAAGGCGCGGCCTGCGTTTGTGCGAAGCAGCGGGATCCAGCCCGCGCGTCCTTGGCGCGTCATCAGCATCAAGTGTTCTGCCTTCGCCAAGGAGAGATCGCAGAGGAGCTCCTCAAAAGCCGAGCGGAACTCTACGCCGCTCTCTACTCGAGCAAAGAAGCTCGTGAGATCGTCGGCCTCCAAGGGCCAGGGGGCAATGCGGAGAGGGCTCATGGGGTCAAGGGGGACAATTCCCCCGCAAGCGAACCCTATCCCAAGTGAGGCTCAAACCGTGAAAAACTAACTGTGACGCTTCTGTCTCATCGCCGATGGGGCCCAGTGCGAGTGCCTCTCTCGTTGAAAAAAATGGATTCGTCGTCCTGTTTGGTTGTCCGGGCGCAATTGGTTGAGACGGGAGCCGTGTTTGAAGAAGAACGCTGATGTTTTTTGCATTACCTCCTTCAGCAGTCAATCGGAAGCCCCTGTCTCTAGTTCACCCCAGCAACCACTCTCAAGCCTCAGGATCAGCCATGAAACGAGCCGCTATTAACAGTACACACGAGACCCCCTATCGCTTGGGGCTCGTCGTGCCGAGCTCCAATACGACGATGGAGACGGAGCTGCCGGAGATGTTTCGACGGATGAGCGCCGAAGGTGGCCCGCAGCTGACGGTTCACTCCTCAAGGATGCGAATGCGCACGGTCAGTCCGGAAGAGCTCTTGAAGATGGACGCTCAGGCGGATCGCTGTGTAGAGGAGTTGGCGGACGCGGAGGTGGACGCGATCGCTTACGCATGCCTCGTGGCGGTCATGTGCCAAGGTCCTGAATATGCTCTAGAACTCGAGCGTCGCCTCAAGAGCAAAATGGGAGATAGCGAAGCGCCGGTGATCACGAGCGCTGGAGCCCTAAATGAGGCGCTCTCACATCTGGGCGCGAAGCGTGTCAGCTTGATCGCCCCCTATCTGCCCGGTTTGACCGAGAAGGTCGTTCAAGGGATCGAGGCGGAAGGGGTCGAAGTCATCGACGCGATCTCACTGAGCATCGCAGACAACCTCGAGGTCGGGAGGAGGTCTCCATTTCAACTGATCGAGGAGGTGAAGCGACTCGATGTCAGAGGCGCAGACGCTGTCATTCTCTCCGCCTGTGTTCAGATGCCATCGCTTGCTGCTGTGCCGATCGTGGAGGCAGCGCTCGGGATCCCAGTCATCAGCGCAGCGACGGCGACGGTCTTCGCGTTGAAGCAGAGGTTCGGTTGGGACGCTGCGATTCCAAATGCAGGGAGACTCTTGGGGGGTGCCCTGTGAGGGTCTTGTCGGTTGAGAATGAGTCGACCTTCGGAGAGGTCATCGACTATATGCGGCGTCGTCCGGTGTTGTTGCAGCTGCCACAGGTCTACACATTGATCGCACCTGCCACCGGCGCTGGCGCCAAAGGCCTTGACGAGATGAAGTCGCGCCTGCCCGGCAAGAACTATGGTTCAGCTGTGGGCGACATTCGATCCTTCTGGGAGATGATCCAAAAGAGCAGCCTGCCGACTGGCATCGAGGACCCCGCTGTGCTGGAGGGAACCGAAGATGTGTTCTATCGCTGTCAGATATCGGACAAAGAGCTGAATTCAAAGACCGTGCGCAGCGGCAGCCACCAGACGCTCGTGCTGGGAGGTCATGCCAGGGCGCTGATGCGAGAGGTGGAGGCGGCCTTTCAAGAGACGGCCGAGCCAGAGCTCTTCGGAGGTCACTCATTCAGCGCGCCTCTCATCACGAGCTGTAACGTCAGCGGAGATCCTCTTGGCTCGATCACAGATGAAGCACGGGCGCTGAAGTTCATGCGAGAGCGTGGAGTCGAGCTGTGGGTGCGTCCCACAGAGGTGGCTTCAGAGAGCGGCTCTTATCCGATCTTGGAGCTGAGCTCTGAAGGGATCTACGTCGGCCGCGAGGGTCCGGGTCTAGAGCGCATCTTGGGGAGCATGCCTGAAGGGTCGAGGCCTGGTCGAGTTGCGAGCTGATCGTTTGGGCGAGAACAGAACAGGCGGAGTCCGGTTGAACCGAGCTCCGCCTATCTCTCTGGAGTTCTCCGCTCGAACGCGCCGAGTGGAGTGGGTGATGTGGCTCTTGACTAGATCGGTCTGCGGCAACGACGACGCAGATCGGTGACCTCGTCAATGATCGGGTCATCAGAGGGCGGCGGAACGCCGACGTCGAGAGCGGTAGAGCATGTGGGGAAGCTCACGAATGATGCGATGGAGTCTGGGAGCAGCGTGCCTTGGGGAAGGGTCCCGCGGAGCTCTCCATCGGAGGTAGATATGTTGATCGCGCCAGTGTCCGGCAGGCGCATAGCGCCGGTGCTTAGGAAGTGCCGAGGTGAGAGATAAGAGATCTCGATCCAGGAACCTCTGAGCGCGTGTTCGGGGAAGGAGAAATCGAGCTTGCTGTTCGAGGGCAGGGCGAGGTGCAGAACAGAGCAGCGATCTGGGGTCGAGAAGCTGACCACGAAGGTCTGCTTGGTGTTATTGCTCGCTTCGAAGCTGTGCTCTGTTACAGCACAGTTAATGAGGGTGTCACTCGGGGCGGCTTGTGAGCCGGCGAGGAGCGAGAGCAATAGGGCGGGGATCAGCATCGTGTCTTCCTTCTTTGTGAGACGGAGACGAGAGGTCTCCGCGAAGAACAGATATCGACAAGGTTAGATGGACCCTTTAGCTGGCTGCCTGAGGGCAGACCCTCAGGAGAGAATGAGGGCTTATTTGTGCTCTAGGACACCTTTAAGGCGTACAGGAGGCGATGGATTTACATCTCTGGAGTCGCGTTGCCTCTCCGGACACCTGCGCGGCATCCAGGACGCACCTCCGGCGCTCTTCGCGGCTTGAGCTAGAGCGTCTCAGTCACGACCGAGCAGCTGGAAGGCCGCCCAATCAGGCTCGCCAGCTTCGCGGAGCTGAGAGCTAGCCTCTCTGACGGCCACCGAGGGAGAGCCCTGTGCCATCAAGCTTTTGTGAAGGGCCAAGCCGAAGTCCTCGGCGGCTTCATCTTTTACCGGCCAGAGGGTCGCGACGACTCCACGCGTACCCGACTTCAAGAAGGCTCTCGTGAAGCCGAGCGCGCCCTCGCCATCTAGCATTCGTCCGCCGGCGCTCTCGCATCCAGCGAGGACCACGAGCTCGCGCGCGCCAAAGTGTACGGGTAAGTCAGCGACGGTGAGCAGCTCACCGTTTGAGAGCTCTATGGCTGGCGAAGGGCCGAAGGCCGTGTCGATCCATTCGATGTGCGTGGCGATGTGGAGGCATGCATCCTCCTCGATCACAGAGATCATCGCCTCGCGATCCATGGCCTCTCCAGAGAGAAGTTTACAACCTCTTTGTTTACGGATCTCTTCTAGCTCTCTCTTTGCCCCTGGCAGGCGCGCTCTCCCGTCACGGTCTGTGGGCGCGCCGGCCAAGACCCACGTCGGTGTGCGCTCGCTTTGCGCTCCTGGATGTAGAGCGGGGAGACCGGGGAGGATCCTTAGGGTTGCAGCTTCTGCTAAGAGCGCGAAGGATCCGGAGTCGCTTGTCTGGATACAGAGAGCATTCATCGGGAGCGCTTCGAGCGGGCCGTGGGCGAGGAGGAGGAGGCTCTGGCCGCTCTTCTTCGAGAGGAGATCACGCAGCTCTTGAGGGATCAGCGCGTTCGCGAGCTCGAGGCCGAAGTCTTCGCTGTCACTCACGCGCTCGTCGCGCAACGCTTGGCGAAGGCGACCCACCGCTCGTTGCACAGAGCGTCTCCCAAAAGGGATCTCAAGAGATGCGCTCTCGCCCTCATGGCCGACCCAGATCGCGACACCTTCGTCAGGCCCGATCACCCACGTGAGCAAGCCAAGCTCGCTGCTCTTGGCCCAATCGAGGAGGTGCTGCTCTTCTAATGAGGAGCTGTCTTGGCGAAGAGTGCGCGCTTGCATGTCTTCCGAGATGCGCGCCGCGAGGAGCGGGTGATCAAGCTCTAGGTAGACGCGGGCGAGAAGCTGCACGGCGTGGAGCCCGAGGGCTTCCCCTCCGAGGCTTGAGGTCTCGCGGAGCGCAGATCCTTGCCCGAGTCCGCGCTCGCGTTGGATGACGCGCTCAACGGCGCGCTCTAGTGATGTTCGTGCGAGCTCGGGGGCGCCTCTTAGGAGGTGAAGCTCGCCTGCGTAAATGTCTCCCTCATCTCTCAGCTCTAGTGGGAGTCCAGCGACCCAGTCTTCATCTAGGAGCTCGGAGAGCTCGGAGAGCAAGGTCTGTGCGTCCACAGCGTTGACCTCATCAAGACGCCTGAGCTTTAGATAGGCGAGCAGCAAGCGCGAGCGATCGCTAGAGGGGTCTTCCTCAAGCAGGAGCGCTGCGCGCTCATAATTCTGAGCTCGGATTTGAGCCATCGCCTCTAGAGAGTTCGCCTGCCTACGTAGCATTTGAGAGGCGAGCGGGTCTCGCCCGCTCATGTCGCGCCGATCGGCGATGGCATCTCGGAGGAAAGCGAGCGCGTGCTTGGGCTGATCTTCGTCGATGTGCCACGCGACGGTCTGTCTCGTCCACGCCCACCACTCTTCGATGTCTGAGTGCCGGCTGATGGCGCCCCACTCTCGCAGCAATTGTTCGCGGTCTAGGCTCGCGCCGCTCAGGTCTGCGATGTGAACGAGCACGCGAAGACAGCGCGATTGATAGAGCACATCTTCGATCTCTCTCGCGATCTCGAGGCCGCGTCTGGCCTCTGTCCTCGCCGCCCGTAGTTCAGCTGTCGCGAGGTGTGCGCGGGCTAGCACCTCGAGGGCTTCAACCTCTTGCTCATGGAAGCCGACGAGCTCATAGGTCTCTAGGGCGCTCGAAGCGAGCGTGACCGCGACGGATGCGGATCCAGCTTCGGCCTGGTTCAGTGTGAGCTCTGCTAGCACGCGCCGTGCATAGGCAGCCGGTAGAGGGTCTTCCAGTAGATCCAGCTCTGTGGACATCTCCGAGAGCGAATGGAGGGTGAGCGCGCGCTCTGCGGGGTCATCAGCTCTCGCGCTGATTTCATATTCATCGAGTGTCTCATCAATTCCCTCGAAGGCGACCAGGCCTGTGTACGCGCCCGCTGCGCTGAGAGAGGTGAGGTGTCGCGTCGCTCGGATCGCGTCTTGGCGTCCGCAGCTGCTCTCTATCTGGGAGGCGAGCGCGATGAGCAGCTCTGCTCTGGGGTGATCACCCGTACGGAGAAGTCGGAGCCCGTTGCGTAAGGAGTCCCACTCCTCTTTGCAGCTAGAGGTGGAGCTTGCGGTCCGCTCAGGATGCGCTGACTCGAGCGCCTCTGGCGGGAGACTGCCGATTATCCCGGCAGAGATGATCAGAGTAGAGGTGCAGAGCGCCGCCCCGAAGCCGAAG
>Ga0302119_10001141_pt1 | contig 11986 bp, 10 predicted proteins | sample AG5_Tmax_MG_FD_203114 | JGI IMG/M metagenome (GOLD analysis project Ga0302119, IMG submission 203114) | Marine microbial communities from Western Arctic Ocean, Canada - AG5_Tmax | ecosystem: Environmental > Aquatic > Marine > Oceanic | place: Canada: Western Arctic Ocean | collected 2017-10-01
CCTTACACAAAGGCGCCGCAAACGATAGAGACTCTAAGGGAAAGTCTTCCCCCTACCGCCACAATAAAGCCAATCAAGCGAGCCCATAACGCACTATAATGGTGCTATACTTGTAAATACGCACCATAATGGTGCTAATTAGATGTAAGAAAGACCTTTTTAGGTGCTAACGCTCTTTAAAGTCTGCACCCAAGGTTATCGCGCGCACTATATTGCTTTTTGTTGCTAAAATACTGGGCTATTAAGCTGCTGGTGCGCTAAAAATGACATTGCTTACCAAACAATTCGCAAAACCAAACATCGCAACCGTCGATGATCCAGCGCCGGGCGATATTATTATCGATGTTCGCCATCCGCAAGAAGCAGCTGATTCGCCGCTAGAATTGAATTTTAATGAGGTTATTCTAATCCCTTTCTTTAACTTAGCCGCGCAACTTTCAGAGCTCGACAACATGCCAACCTACCTTATCTACTGCGATAAAGGCATCATGAGTCGACTGCAGGCCAATATTATGCGTGATCACGGTTTTAAGAATGTCGGAATCATGAATCGGCTAAAGTCAGGCTAAGCCTTGATTTAAGCGCATATTTAGGATCAATCAGCGTCACTATTTAAGTGCTATGAAGGAATCACTGAAAAGATCAATGGTAGTTTCTGAGAATTCCACTATAATCGCGACCTTTTGACCCAACCGGTAGCCCCAATGTCAATAAATAATTTACGTAACATCGCCATTATCGCTCACGTCGATCACGGTAAAACAACTTTGGTTGATAAACTTCTAAGCCAGTCAGGCACCCTAGATCGAAAGGATGTGGGTTCAGAACGATTGATGGACTCCAACGACCAAGAAAAAGAGCGCGGAATTACCATCTTGGCTAAAAATACCGCCATCAACTGGAACGAATACCGAATCAACATTGTAGACACTCCTGGACACGCCGACTTTGGCGGAGAGGTTGAGCGCGTATTGTCGATGGTCGATTCTGTTTTATTGCTTGTTGACGCCGTTGATGGGCCTATGCCGCAAACTAGATTTGTGACCTCAAAAGCCTTTGAGCAAGGTTTGCGTCCGATTGTCGTCATTAATAAGATCGATCGTCCCGGCGCGCGACCAGACTGGGTATTGGATCAAGTTTTTGATCTCTTCGATAACTTAGACGCAACAGATGAGCAGCTTGATTTCCCAGTAATTTACACATCAGCGATCAATGGCATTGCTGGTAATGATTATCAAGATATGGCGGAAGATATGACGCCACTCTACGAAATGATAGTCGCCGACGTTCCAGCACCTGATGTTGACGTCGATGGGGCGTTTCAAATGCAAGTTTCGGCGCTAGCCTATGACAGCTACGTTGGCGTTATTGGTGTTGGCAAAATTACTCGAGGAAAACTCAAACCTGGGCAGCAAGTAATTGTTAAAGGCTCCGGCGGCGATCAACGAAAAGGCAAGGTCCTGAACGTTAAAGGGTACCTCGGGCTGGAACAGATTGAGACTCAACTGGCCGGCGCCGGTGATATCGTTTGCATCAACGGAATTGATGGCCTCGCCATCTCCGATACTCTATGCGACCCAGACCATATTGAAGCGTTGCCGCCCCTGAGTGTTGACGAGCCCACCGTAAGTATGACGTTTATCGTCAATGACTCTCCTTTTGCTGGTTTAGAAGGGAAATATGTAACCACACGAAATATAAAAGATCGCCTTAACCAAGAGCTAATTCATAACGTAGCACTTAGGGTCAAGCCGGGGGATACGCCTGATAAATTTATTGTGTCTGGTCGTGGCGAGCTACACCTTTCTGTTTTGATCGAAACAATGCGACGCGAAGGCTTTGAGATGGGCGTATCTCGCCCCGAAGTGGTTAAAAAATTGGTCGATGGCAAAGTCCATGAGCCTTTTGAGCACGTCGTTATCGATGTAGAAGAAAAACATCAAGGGTCGGTAATGGAAGAGTTAGGTATGCGGAAAGCAGAACTGACTAATATGGAACCTGACGGAAAAGGTCGCGTCCGCCTAGAGTTTTCTATGCCCTCACGTGGGCTAATTGGCTTTCGTGGCGCCTTTCTAACGCTGACCTCAGGATCAGGCATTATGACCAGCATTTTTGATCGCTACGGCCCGGCTAAAGAAGGTGAAAAATTCACACGCAAAAATGGCGCACTAGTGAGCATGGTGAAAGGCAAAACGGCAGCCTTTGCTCTCTTTAATATTCAAGCTCGAGGACGACTCTTTTTGGGGCACGCCATTGACGTTTATGAAGGTCAGGTGGTCGGCATTCATTCACGATCAAATGATCTAGTCGTTAACCCTATCAAAGGAAAACAACTGACGAACGTGCGTGCGTCAGGCACTGATGAGGCATTAACGCTCGTCCCTCCAATTACACATACACTGGAGCAAGCTCTTGAATTTATTGAAGACGACGAACTCGTTGAAGTCACCCCTGAAAGTATTCGCTTGCGTAAAAAGCTTCTCACAGAGACCGCCCGAAAAAGGAACTCAAGATAACATTTACATGTAGTCCAATGTTACTACCACTCAACGTGGATTAAGCGGTATTTTATTAGAATCTAATTAGATAGCAGGCTCAAGGACGAGCAGATCACCCTCAATGATAGCCAACGAATTTAAAATCAACGTAGATTCTCTATTTACGGCGCCTGTGTCGGTGATGGTACAGGTCGCTTTTGCGCTGTCATTTGCCTATTATTTTTACCTCAATCACGAACTAGATTTGGTTGCCTTTTATCTAGGTACGGGTAGCTCACTACTACTTAGTCTCATGTTATGGAATTCTAAGCTTAAAAATATTGCCGAAATTTTAGTTATCATGACGCTTTCTTTAGGCTTTTTATATTCGCTAACATTTAGTTTTAGCGCCCTATCATTAGCCTGGTGCCTATCAAGCCTTCGTACTTTAATAGAGGTATGCCCCCGGCCGGCAAACCTGTCAGTGGGCGCCACCTTACTTTGCATTGCAAGCATAATCCTATTTAGCCAAACAACTATTCTTAGCCCTTACTCGACCACAGAATCACTGCAGTTTATATTTCTCTGCTTTGTGACCATAATTTTTGTTTATGAAGCTTCTTCATCGCGAGGAAAATACGCACACAACGTTGAAAATTTATCCCGGCAGATCAACCAATTCAAACTCATAGATGCCTTAACCGGACTGTATAATCGCCAACATGCAGAGCGTTATCTGAAGGAAAAATACAGTAAAACCCAAGCCGAAGAGAGCTCATTTGGCGTGATTTTAGCTGATCTAGATAATTTTAAATCAATCAACGAACGATACGGACTTGCTGTTGGCGACAACGTTTTAACCATAGTGGGGCAGCTTTTAAGTGACAGTCTGTCTGAAGAGTACGAGCTAGCCCGATGGGCAGGCAATACCTTCATAGTTATAGTGCCCCACGATGAACCCAGCGCGAGCAATATCATTGCCGATGTGTTGCTGCAAAAAATAAATAGTCTAAAGATAAATGCCAAGGGCGCCAAATTTACAGTATCAATAAGCATTGGCATTGCCACTCAAAGTAAATGTAGTGATTTAAATGACCTCATATCCTGCGCTGAAAACAGTCTATATCAGGCTAAGAACATGGGTGGTAACTTGGCGATAACAAGCTAATTTACAATCCAGCAGGGCACTTAAAGCACTCTTTCAGATGGTCATTAACCATTCCCATTGCTTGCATATAGGCATAGCAGATCGTACTGCCAAAAAAACGAAACCCTCGCTTTTTCATGTCTCTGCTAATTCGATCAGACATTGAGGTCGTAGCAGGTATAGCCTCGACCGCTGGCCATTGGTTAACCATAGGTACATGATCTATATAGCCCCAAATAAAATCACTAAAGCTACCATATTCTCTTTGGACTTCCTGATACAGGCGAGCATTGGATATCGCACTCTCGATCTTTAGTCGGTTTCTGATAATGCCAGCGTCCTGCATCAAACGTGCTACATCATCATCGTTAAATTTTGCCACCCGATCGACGTCAAATTGCGCAAAGGCCCGACGATAGTTTTCTCTTCTACGTAAAATGGTAATCCATGACAACCCTGCTTGGGCACCCTCCAAAATCAAAAACTCGAAGAGCTTTACCTCATCCCTGCACGGGACTCCCCATTCAGTATCATGATATTGACGATAAATAGGGTCCGTTCCGCACCAGTCACATCGAACAATCTCAGTCATCTACAAGCCCCCGTAGCCTTGAACCTATTTTATCAACCGCTAAAATAGAACAGTTGAGTTTTTTTGTCTATCTCTCCCGCTTTGCGCTAATATTAAGGATTAGAACAAAGGCCACCGATAAATGAAGAAAGCATTCCCGGCAATCCGGCCCTATTACACGCGATCGCTTGCTGTGACTGCTCCTCATATCCTGCATGTCGAAGAATCTGGGAACCCAGAGGGTATTCCCGTTCTATTTGTCCATGGCGGCCCTGGCGGGGGGGCGAATCCGACCGATCGGTGTTTTTTTGATCCCGAAAAATACCGTATTATTTTGTTCGATCAGCGCGGTGCTGGGCAGTCAGCGCCTCATGCTCTGCTAGAAGACAACAATACTGCCGCATTGATCGCCGACATCGAGGTTATTCGTCAAGCCCTTAATGTCAAACGCTGGGTTGTGTTTGGAGGCTCTTGGGGCTCTACGTTGAGCCTTGTTTATGCGCAAGCCTTTCCAGAGTTAGTGCTGGGTCTAGTATTACGAGGTATTTTTCTTTGTCGAGACGAGGATATTTCATGGTTCTATCAAGACGGTGTGAAGCATGTCTTCCCAGACTACTGGAAGCACTTCATTAATGTTATTCCCGAAGCAGAGCACCACAATCTACTCAGCGCATTTTATCGCCGCCTCACCGGTGATAATGAGTTGGAGCAGATGGCCGCGGCGAAAGCCTGGTCTCTGTTAGAAGGGCGCTGTGCGACATTGCACCCCAATGAAGATGTCGTTGGGCATTTTGCCCACCCTCATATGGCAATGGCTATTGCCAGGATAGAAGCTCATTACTTTATTAACAAAGCGTTTTTAGAGCCCAACCAAATTATTAACAATACCGATAAGCTAAGAGGCATCCCCGCTACGATCGTTCACGGACGCTATGACATGGTGTGCCCCGTCAATCAGGCTTTTGCTCTGAGTGAAGCTTGGCCAGAGGCCCAGTTGGATATTATCGCTGATGCAGGCCACTCCTCTAGTGAGCCAGGCATAACCGACGCCCTGATCAGAGCCACCGAGCGGCTAGCTCATCACTTAAATAGTCAAGAGTAACCAATATGCTCGGATTAGTTCAGCGCGTTTCTAGCGCATCTGTATCGATCGAAGGATCAATAACAGGGGAAATCGGTCAAGGGATTTTGCTTTTGTTAGGTGTTCAAAAAAATGACTCTAAGGCCGATGCTGAAAAACTTTTACAAAAAATACTAAGCTATAGAATCTTCTCTGATGACGAAGGAAAGATGAATCTGTCTCTCTCAGATGTTAGTGGCAGCCTACTAATCGTTTCCCAATTCACTCTAGCAGCTGACACTAAAAAAGGGCTTCGACCAAGTTTTTCTGCTGCCGCGAAACCCGATCATGCTGAATTTCTTTATGACCATTTTGTTGCGCAGGCGGCAAAAATTCACCCTATCACTCAAAATGGTATTTTCGGCGCTAATATGCAGGTGTCACTATGCAACGATGGCCCAGTAACTTTTATGCTAAGTAGCTAGGACGAAAGTGCTGCAGTGAGCTTAGCGTGAAAGCCTTCAAAACCGCCATTACTCATCACCACAATATGTCTGTTGGGTGCTACGGGCTTCAACGCTAGCTCAAGTAAAACTTCGATGCTGTCTGTCGATTGAGAAGATACCAAACTTGCTTTAGCTAAGGCTCCAACATCCCAATCGACGGCAGCATTCTGATACCAATAAACTTGATCGGCACTACCGACCGAAGCACTCAAAGCAACTTGGTGGGCGCCCATGCGCATGGTTGCAGAGCGCGGCTCAATGATCGCTATGATGGTTTCGTTGCCTACCTTTGCTCGCAAACCCTCTAATGTCGTCTTTATTGCGGTCGGATGATGGGCAAAGTCATCATAGACCGTTATTCCTGGCCCTTGATAAATGACCTCCATTCGCCTTTTTACACCGACAAACTCACTTAAAGCGGCACAGGCCTGTTCAACCTTAACCCCAACTTGGTGTGCAGCAATAACTGCAGATAATCCATTCATCACATTGTGTAATCCACTATGTACCCACTTTACCGTCCCACGGGAAACTTCGTGTCCAGCCTGATCTGATTGAATGACATCAAACTGCGATCCATCGCCAGAGCTCAGGGTATATTTCCACTCACCGTCGTGATCGCCGAAACTCTCCTGACTACTCCAGCACCCCTGATCAAGAACTGCAGTAACATTGGCATCAAAGGATGGAGAAATGACGGCCCCTGTGCTGGGAACGGTTCGCACGAGATGATGAAATTGCCGTTGGATGGCCGCCAAGTCGTCAAAAATATCAGCATGGTCGAATTCAAGATTATTAATAATGAGCGTGTTAGTAAAATAATGGACAAATTTAGAGCGTTTATCGAAAAAAGCACTGTCGTACTCATCAGCCTCAACCACAAAATAATCACTGTCGCTAAGACGCGCTGAAATGCCAAAGTCTTGGGGGATGCCGCCAATTAAAAACCCAGGCTGAAGCCCTGCGAAATCAAGAATTTTAGCTAGCATGCTACTGGTAGTAGTTTTCCCATGGGTTCCCGATACCGCAAAGACATGTTTATCTCTTAGAATATTTTCCCCCAACCACTGAGGCCCAGAGATATAGGCTAGCCTATTGTCGAGCATATATTCCACACAAGGATTCCCTCGAGACATAGCGTTCCCAACGACAACTAAATCTGGCGCGGGGCATAACTGCTGAGGATCAAATCCCTCGATTAATTGTATACCGCTTTCCTCAAGCTGTGTGCTCATCGGTGGATAGACATTAGCGTCAGACCCCGAAACCTGATGGCCAGCTTGCTTGGCAAGTAGGGCAAGGCTACCCATAAATGTACCGCAGATACCGAGAATATGAATATGCATAAGATGGCCTACCTAAACATCAACTTGAGGGCTAATGGGCACTATAACCTAAAACAAGTTAGTTTCCGCTTTCACCTTAGCCTGCAAGGGACTAAAATAAAAGTCTAACAAACAGGAACTTTGTGAGAGCCTTACCCATGGATAAGAAAAATGCTTTTTATGCACAATCTGGAGGCGTAACGGCCGTCATCAATGCATCAGCCTCAGGCGTTATAGAGGCTGCACGTGAAAATAAGGCAATAATCGGCAAACTATACGCAGGCTTAAATGGCATTGTCGGCGCCCTGCAAGAAGAACTTATCGATACCAGCAAAGAATCTTTATCTGATATCGCCGCGCTTAAACATACGCCTGGTGGCGCGTTTGGCTCTTGCCGCTACAAGATGAAAGATTACAAAGATAGTCCGGCAGAATATGATCGGCTTATTGAGGTATTTAAGGCCCACAATATAGGGTACTTTTTTTATAATGGCGGTGGGGACTCAGCAGACACCTGCCTCAAAGTGTCTCAAATTTCGGCAAAACTAGGCTACCCTATCCAAGCGATCCACATCCCCAAAACTATTGATAACGATCTGCCACTAACGGACTGTAGCCCTGGGTTTGGTTCAGTGGCGAAATATATTGCCACCTCAACCAAAGAAGCCAGCCTAGATATTGAGTCAATGTGCGGCTCCTCGACGAAAGTATTTATTCTTGAAGTAATGGGCCGTCATGCCGGATGGATTGCCGCTTCTGGAGGCCTTGCGGCAGAACACGCGGGCGACCCTCCGCACATTATTCTCTTCCCTGAAATTCCTTTTTCTCGAGAGCTATTTATTAAAAAGGTTGAGCAAACTGTTCATGAAAAAGGCTTCTGCGTTATTGTCGCTTCCGAAGGAGCACAATATAGTGATGGTGCCCATATTTCTGGATCGATAAATAAAGATGCTTTTGGGCATCAGCAGCTTGGCGGCGTAGCGCCAACCCTAGCCAGCATGATTAAACAGTCTACGGGCTATAAATATCACTGGGCTATGGCTGACTATTTACAACGGTCAGCACGTCACATCGCCTCAAAGACCGACGTAGACCAAGCCTATGCTGTGGGTCGAGCAGCCGTTGAAATGGCGGTGCAGGGTAAGCATTCTGTGATGGTTTCCATCGAGAGAGGGCCAGGTAAGAAATACAGCTGGTCATTGGGTGAGGCCCCACTAGAAAAAGTGGCTAATATGGAAAAGAAGATGCCTCGCTCATTTATCACTAAGGATGGTTACGGTATCACCCAGCAAGCTCGTGATTATTTAGAACCCTTAATCGCCGGAGAAGATTACCCGCCCTTTAAAAATGGCATTCCCAGCTATGTGCGTCTGAAAAATGTATTAGTGCCTAAAAAATTACCTAGTGGCTTTAAGGTTTAAACATACAAGAGGGTTGTATCCTGTATTAATTGACCTGATTTCTTGGTTCACCTGCAAGAAATCCTTGCACATTCTCAACGACTTGGCCCACCAGCCTCTGGCGCGACTCACGAGCAATCCAGGCTACATGGGGTGTAACGATCAAGTTGGGGATATAATTATCGATGAGCACATTCCCTTCAGAGGGCGGCTCAACGCTAAGGACGTCAAGAGCAGCGCCAGCAATGATCCCCTCAGTCAGCGCATTCCTTAAGGCTTGCTCATCAATAAGGCCGCCGCGCGCGGTATTAATCAGAAAAGCTGATTTTTTCATTGCTTGCAGTTCCTCTGCTCCAATTAATTTGGTCGTTTCTGCGGTTAAAGGGCAATGCAAACTGAGGATATCGGCTTCTTTTAGTAGCACCTCAAACGGCATTCGACTGTCTTGGTTTGAATGAGATCGACCGGGTAAGCCCGCAAAGAACACTTTCATTCCGAAGGCTTCAGCGATTTTTGCCACACCTAAACCTAGCTCACCAGCCCCTATAATACCGAGCACTTTACCCTCAAGTTCTTGTACTGGAGAATCCAGCAAACAGAAAAATCGACTGTTACGCCACCGGCCATCGATTGATGCCTTGCTATGCTCTTTGAGGTTTGTAGTTAACGCCAAAATCAGCGACCAAACGTGTTGAACAACCGAGGCTGTACCGTAGCCAACCGCATTACTCACTACTATGTTTTTCTCGCTCGCTGCGACTAAATCGACAATATCCGTTCCTGTGGCAAACACTGAGATGAGTTTTAGAGACTTAGATTGATCTATTTCTGATGCGCGAATTGCCGTCTTATTAGTCAGCACAATATCCGCGTTGGCAATGCGTTCGGCTACCTGTGAGGCCAAGCAATCGGGATAAATTTCCCACTCAACGGGCAATTTATACAGTGCAGTCAGATCGAGGTCTGTCGGCCCTATGCTGTCAAAGTCTAAAATAACACCCCTCATGGCTTCCCCAAATATCTCAATCCAGTTATTGTTTTGAAGAAGCCATTATCCATCAAAACCCTTTCAGGGACTAGACCTTCGGTCGAGCAAGGATTAGTGATGGTGTTGATTCTATATAGGCAATATAGTCTGGATCAGCTCCCCATTTCTTCAGAGCTAGCCGGTCTAATAGCGGTATACCACTAACTCTAGTTAATAATAGATATACAAATATCGGTGAAATCAATGTACATAGTTGCCAACCAGATAGCACCGGCAGTGCTACCAGCGCTAAACCAAACCACAGTGTTATTTCTCCAAAGTAATTAGGATGCTGTGACCACGCCCATAGTCCAGACTTGATGAAACGCCCTTTATTTTCAGGCAACGCCTTAAAGCGTCGTTTTTGCGCGTCTGCAGCAACTTCCACTGCAAATCCAAATAGCCACAAAGAGATTCCAATGTAGGACAACACCCCAAGGGGCTCTGTGATATTAGACGTTATCGCCGCAAGTCCTGCCGCCATCGTCACCAAGACCCAAAGCCCACCCAGAGTCCAAGTCATCAGGAACCATATGAACTGTGTTTTCATAACAATAAAGCGAGTGTCTTGGCCGTCTTTTTTTATTCGCCAAAATAAAAAAGATCCTAGCCGAACCGCCCAAATGACAATCATGGCGCAAATAATAAGATCCCTAAGGTCTAGGGACGAGCTCAACATTACCGCTGCGACTACGGTGGTGATGTAAGATATTGACCCAGTTAAATCAAAATAGTGCTCGGTTTGGAATGCGTATGCGGGAACGAACATCAACCAATGAAGAATAAACCCTATGGCGCCACATAGCGCAAACAAAGGCAGGTTATCCATCTGAAGGCTTCCTTGGCTACCCCCAAGTAATATCAGACTACCGATGACTAAGGATGCCAATATAGCAACAATACTGTTTGATCTTTTCATGACTAACCCCCTTTTTCTTATTGTTTTTGAACTATCAGCGTTGCCTTAGATTAACGAGACAGCCTACTTTACTGTGCCAGATACGAAATTATCTATTTTATTTAAATAAAAGGCACTATTTAGCTTACGTAAAGACTCATTAAAGCAGATGATAATTTCAATCTCAAAAAATATTGACCAGACTGCCCAATGTTACGTCTCCAGCCTATAAATTTAGCCTGCAAAACCGCATAATGGCGCATCTTTATCGATTACTATTTTAAGGCTCGCTGTCACCATGCAATCTTCCCTATTTAAAATGTATGACAACACGATTTTGCAACATCCATTGGCGGCGATACTGACGATCCTGTTACTGACCATTGCCATGGCAATGGGCTTACCCAACTTCAAACTAGATGCGTCAGCTGACTCTTTAACACTGGAACATGACGATGACTTAAACTTCTTTCGTGAGGTCGTTCAGCGTTATGGTAGCGATAATTATCTGATCGTCACCTTTTCGCCTAAACAAGGCGATCTATTTGATGAAGACAACCTTCAGGTTCTAAAAGCTCTGCGTGCCGAGCTGCTTACTATTAAAGGCGTCGAGAATGTTCTGTCTATGCTCGACGTGCCGCTACTCTATAGCCCCAAGATTGAGATTTCAGAGCTAACTGACGAGCTGAATACACTACTTACCGCGGGCGTTGATAAACAGCTGGCAAAGCAAGAATTCCTAAATAGTCCAATTTATAAGGATGTTATTCTCAGTGCCGATGGACAAACCACCGGTATCCTAGCGACCTTAAAGCTAGATGAGACCTATTTGAAGTTAGTTACAGAACGTGATGATTTACGCCTAGTGCGCGATACTGTCGGTCTTACCGCAGAGCAAAAGAGCCGGCTAGATGCAGTCAGCCTAGAATTCCTTAACCATCGCACTGCCAAAGCTTCAGAAGATCATGAGAGAGTCGATGCGGTGCGTGGCCTAATTAATGGCTACCGCGGTCAAGCCACTATTTTTCTGGGCGGTCCAGATATGATTACCGCTGACATGATCGATTTTATTAAAAGCGATCTACAAGTTTTTGGCGCCGGTATTTTGCTGTTTATCATTGCTACCTTGTCTCTTATCTTTCGACAAGTTCGCTGGGTTGCTCTACCGTTGCTGACCTGTGGTCTTTGTCTGACTATTATACTTGGATTTTTAAGTTGGATTGACTGGCGATTGACGGTTATATCGTCTAATTTTGTTTCCTTGCTACTGATCATAACATTAGCGCTGACTATTCATCTCATCGTCCGCTATCGTGAACTACAAGCCGCTAAACCAGATGCGACGCAGCATGAATTGGTTAGCGGCACTGTTATTTCTATGGCCAAACCCTGCGTGTATACCGTACTCACTACAATTGTTGCTTTTACATCTTTGGTCGTCAGCAATATTAGGCCTGTTATCGATTTCGGCTGGATGATGACGATGGGTATCAGCCTTGCGTTATTAGTTTCCTTTGTGGTGATACCCGCCGGCATGATATTACTTGGCAAAGGCAACAGCTCTGCAGCCGCTGA
>Ga0302119_10001146_pt1 | contig 11956 bp, 11 predicted proteins | sample AG5_Tmax_MG_FD_203114 | JGI IMG/M metagenome (GOLD analysis project Ga0302119, IMG submission 203114) | Marine microbial communities from Western Arctic Ocean, Canada - AG5_Tmax | ecosystem: Environmental > Aquatic > Marine > Oceanic | place: Canada: Western Arctic Ocean | collected 2017-10-01
TTGCGATTGGTCGGATCGTTCTCGGAAGCGATGGCCTCGCGAGCCTGCTCCAAGTCTCCTTCGGCCTCCGATTTCTTCTCCTTCAACCACTTCTCAATGTAGGCATTGTAGATCGGCACAAACTCATCAAACCCCAAGCCCCCAGCGGCCTGCTGCTCCTCACGGGAACACCCGCAGACCAGGATGGCCAGGAGCGTCGTCAGAATCATGGCGCAGGATTTCATCAGCGGTAGACGGTGAATTTCTTGGGATCAAAGGCTTCTCGCACGGCCTCTCCCACAAAGGTGACCAGCACCAGGAGAACGACCAGGGCCACGAAGGCCGAACTCACCAGCCAGGGCGAGGAGAGATTGTGCAATCCGTCCTGCAACAACTTGCCCCAGGTGGCGTACTTCTCCGGCAAGCCAAAGCCCAGGTAATCCAAGGCCGTCAGAGAAAGAACCAGGCCTGAAACCGAAAATGGCACGAGGGTCACCACGATGGCCACCGAGTTGGGCAGCAGGTGCCGGAAGAGGATCCGTGGCGTCGAGGCCCCGAGCACCCGGCTGGCCGCAATGTAGTCTCGTGCCTTTTCCTTGAGGGCCGCGGTGCGCATGTAGTAGGTCATCCCAATCCAGCCAAAGAGCGCCAGAATCCCGAGAATGACATAGAGACCGAAGCGATCCTTCCACTGCGCGGGCACCGCCTCACTCACGATGATGACCAGAAAGAGGAAGGGGATGTTGGAGAGGATTTCGATCAGGCGCTGCACCACGATATCGAAGGTTCCCCCGAAGTATCCCATCAGGAGCCCGATCGTGATGCCGACACAATAGACGATCGGAATGTAAACCAAGGCCGCCTGGATGTTCACCTTGAGCCCTCCGTAAAGGTAGGAAATCACATCGTAGCCCTGGGAATTAGTGCCCAGCGGGTGGCGCGGCGCGGTGCCCATGACTGGGGAAGAGGGCGGCCGATCCACGTTGTAGAGGGTCTCCGGAGTGGCCTTGAGAAAATCCTCGAGGGATCCCTCCCCGCTCCAACTCTCCGATCCCGCCACCAGCGTTCCCTTCTCGTAAGTCGCACCGTAGACCCGATTGCGATCGCGGTCCCAACCAAAGGCCGACCCGGTTTTGATCCCGTCGCGAAACTTGTACTGAACGTGAACCTGCTCGGGATGGCGCTGATCATAAATCCTCGTTCCCAGGCCGGAGCGCAAGGTCTTGGAAGACTCGTATACGAGGTCGTCCCGGGTCTCCAACTCGGAGGCCAGCGCCGTGATGTTGTCGTTGGTGGCGCCGTAGGGCCACAGCGGCATGAAGACCTTGTTGGGCGAACCTTCTTCCTTGAAGCGCTCCTTGAGCTCCCGGTATTTCGGGGCCGCCTTGGCCAGGTCTCCTTCCACTCCGAACTCCTCGCCCTTCTCGATCTTCTGCGTCAGTGCTGGCCAATAGGTTTTACCCTCGTATCTCACCATGATCGCCTCCGACCCCACCAGAATCTGATCAAAGGAAGCAAGGACCATGAGGCCGATCAGAGCCAGGAAGGAATAGTATCCCCGCCTGATCTGCTTGAAACGATCCAGCCGGCGCTGGGTGAGCGGAGTGAGCGATTCCGGGCGCCAAAAGGTTTTCAGGAGGTAGACTCCGAACCAAAGCGCCATGGCCGCCGTCAACCAGCCAAACCAGAGCAAGCCATTGGCGTTCGAGAGCCCGACGCGTTCGTTGAGCCATTGCGCGAGGGAGTACATGAGCCCGCCAAAGCTTGACCCTCCCTCGGTTTGAAAGCGGAAAAACTCCACATTGCGGCTCAATTCAAACCCCCAACTCACGGTGGGAAGCTTGAGCCCCATGAATTCTCCCACCACCGCGCCCACTGCGCCGAGGATGAATACCAAGCCGAGAATTCTAAACATCGCCTAGTTGAACTTCACGCGTGGATCGACGAACGCGACGATGAGATCCGAAAGAATATTTCCCATGATCATGAGGAAGGACGCGAAGACCAGGGTCCCCATGATAACATAGGAATCCTTGCCCGTAATCGCGATCAACTGCAGGAGACCGAATCCCTGGATGTCAAAGACCGCCTCAATGAGCATGCTCCCCGTCACAAAGATGGTAATGAGCTGACCCAGGCTGGTCGCAATCGGAATGAAGGAGTTGCGAAAGGCATGGCGAAAGACCGCAGTGCGGAAGCGAACACCCTTGGCCACCGCGGTCCGAACGTAGTCGGCGGCCAGATTGTCCATCAGGTTGTTTTTCATCATCATGGTCAACCATGCGAAGCTGCTCACCACGTAACAGAGGAGCGGCAACACCGTATGGTGCGCCAAATCCTTGACCTTCCCCCAATTGCTCAAGGTGTCGAATTCGGGGCCGGTCAATCCAAGCAGGGGAAACATGTGGGTGCGGGCACCAAGGTAAACGACCAGGACCGCACCCAGGGCGAAACCGGGAATGGAATACCCCACAAAGATCAGGACCGAGCTCAGATTGTCGATCGGAGTGCGGTGCTTGATCGCCTTGAGCACCCCCAGGGGAAGACAGACTCCATAGCTGATGAGGGCCGTGAGCAAGCCGAAGTAGGCCGCGATGGGCATGCGCTGCCAGATCAGGGTGAGGACCGGTTCTCCAAACTCGGTGGAGCGCCCAAAGTCCCCTTGGATGACCCCCGAAAACTTCGTCTTGTACATCACCGCCCGGGCATCGTAGTTGTCCCGCGCATCCTCGATTTTCTTGCCCTCATGCCGACGCAACCAGGTGGCCTGCAAGTCTTCCGGAGTCTCGATGCGCACCTTCCACCCGCTTTTAGAGACCTTGGTGTTGTCATCCAAATAAGTGGCGGAGACCACCTCGTGCCGCTCCGCCAGGGACTTCTTCATGGCCTCCTTCCAGTCCGCCAACTCACTCTTAAACTTCTCGGAGGCCTCTTGGTCCTCCTCGTCCTTCGGTTTCATGGGCCGCTTGAGCTCCCCCTGGGCCCGCACCACCTTGGCCTGTCGTCCGGAATCTCCCACGATCACGAGCGTTTCGGTTTCATAGTGCTCCACCGCAGCATCACCCACCCGTTCCTCCCCCCCCTTCTTGAAGTCCTCTTGAGAATGCCGACGCTCCCTGGGCAGCGCTCCCAGCCATTGCAGATACGCGATGGGCAAAATCTTGTCGTAACCGTACTCCCGCTCCAGCTCCTCCAGTTGCTCGTCAGTCAGGGACCCGCCCCCTTTTCCTGCTCCACCCCCGCCATCCATGCTGGCCTTGGCGGCCTCCTGCATCTGCTGCTCAATGGGACCTCCCGGCATGATGCGCGTGATCGAGAACCCCAGAAACGTCACTCCAATCATCGTGAGGGGAACCAGGAGAAGACGCCGGATAAAATATACCTTCATCGATGAGGCCTGAAAAGAGGTCAGGTCGTTCAACAGTTCTAGCTTCCAGATGAGACGAAGCAAGCCCGCGGAAAATTCATCGTCCCCTCCCCAAAACAAATCCTGCGCATCCCCTCAATTTGCCGCAACATTTCTACCAATGGGCGTGCCCAACTATTTCGAACTGGCCTTCCGCCCGCCCTCTCTGCCCCTCGCTGCTCCTTTCCGCCTCTCTCCTTGGCCCCGTTTTCAATCTGCACCCTCGCACCGCGGGTGAGACCAACGCAAAGTTCTGCCGTCGCTCCCGAAAAAAAACCTGCCAATCCCCTCAATTTGTCGCAACTTCTCCACCGATGCGCGTCCTCCTAGTTCTCAGCCTGGCCCTTGGCTGCGCGTTTCTCGTCTCCTGCGACGACCAGACCACCGCGGACAAGGCGGTCGAGAAGGGAATTCTGATCTTTGGCAATTCCTCCGAACCACAGGGGCTTGACCCGCAACTCGTTTCAGGAGTCCTCGAGAGCAACATCATCCGAGCCCTCTTCGAAGGACTCTGTGTCGAACATCCCAGCGAAAATGGCACCGCTCTCCCCGGCGCCGCCAAGCGCTGGAAACACAATGAGGACTTTACGGTATGGACCTTCCACTTGGGCGAAGATCGCACCTGGTCCGACGGCACACCGGTCACCAGTCTCGACTTTCTCTTTTCCTACGAGCGCATGCTGACTCCCAAGCTCGCAGCCGAATACGCGGAGATGCTCTACTACATCAAGGGCGCGGAGGATTTCCACAAAGCCAAAACCACGGACTTCAACGACGTAGGCGTCAAGGCGCTGGACGATTTCACTCTCGAGATCACCCTCCGCGGCTCCCTGCCCTTCCTGCCCGAAATTACCAAGCACTACACCTGGTACCCCGTGCCCCGCCATGTCATCCTACGGGAGAACGAGGGTGACATCGCCGATCCCGACAGCGGCTGGACGATGCCTGGCAAACTGGTCAGCAACGGCCCCTTCACCCTCAAGTCCTGGCGCATCAACGACCATATCGAGGTCGAGCGCAATCCCCACTACTGGGACGCCGCCCAGGTGAAACTCAACGGCATTCGCTTCTTGCCCGTCAACAACACCTACACCGAGTCGCGCATGTTCTTCGACGGGCTCATGCACGTCACCTACACCCTTCCCCCCGAACTCATCCCCTACGCCAACGAAAACTACCCCGACGAGGTTCGCAGCGAACTCTACCTCGGCACCAAGTTCATTCGCTGCAATGTGACCAGGGAAGTTCTCAAGGACGTCCGGGTCCGCAAGGCCCTCGCCTTGGCCCTCGACCGGGAGTCCCTGATCAACAACGTCCTGCGCGGAGGCCAGCAACCGACCTACGGCATGGTGCCTCCCTTCGGGAACTACAAGACCCCACGCTCGGTTGAGTTCGACAAGGAGAAGGCCAGACAACTCCTCGTCGAGGCTGGCTACGACGGGACCACCAAGAAATTTCCGGTCCTCAAACTCCTCACCACCGATCGCGATGTTTCCAAGCGTCTCGCCGAAGCCTACCAGGGCATGTGGGCGCAGAACCTGGGGATCTCGGTTGAGATCGAACAGAAGGAGTGGACTTCCTACCTCGTCGCGCAAACCAATCTCGATTACGACCTCGCAGATGCCGGTTGGATCGGCGACTACCTCGACCCCACCACCTTTCTCGACATGTGGATCGAAGGAGGCGGCAACAACCGAACCGGGTGGTTCGACAAGGACTTCGAGAAACTTCTCAAGGACTCCGAGCACGTTCCTGATGCCGGGGAACGCCTGAAGGTGCTCCAAAGTGCGGAGGAGATCCTGATGAGCGAGATCCCCGCCATTCCCATTTATTGGTACACCACGAACTACATCATCGACAAGCGGGTGAAAGGCTGGAGTCCTCTTCTCCTGAACAACCACCCCTTCAAGTTCATCTCGCTGGAAACGAATACCGAATAACCCGTGCTTCGCTTCATCTTCCAGCGCCTTCTCCAGGGCCTTCTTGTCCTCTTCGTCCTGCTCACGATCTCCTTCTTTCTGATCAGCGCCTTGCCGGGCGATGCCTTTGTGAAGGAAAAGAAAATGTCGGAAGAAGCGCTCCAGGAACAGCGGGCCCGCTTCGGCCTCGATCGGCCCGTTCCGCTGCAGTACGCCATGTACCTGAAGCGCCTCATCGTGAACCAGGATCTCGGGATCTCCCCCAAGAAGAACCGCGAAGTTTCCTACATCCTCAAGCAGTCCTTTCCCCCTTCCGTGATCCTGGGGCTCAACGCCTTGTTCATCGCCTGTGTCATCGGCATCCCCCTGGGAGTATTCTCGGCGGTCAAGAAGAACACCTGGTTCGATTACTTCAGTATGGGATTTGCCATGATCGGCATCTGTGTCGCGGCCTTCATCGTGGGCCCCCTCCTGCAGACCTTCATCGCCATGAAGGTCCCCGCCCTCAAAGTCGCCGGCTGGGAAACCCCCCTGGATATTCTCCTCCCTGCCCTCACCCTCGGCCTTGCCCCGGCAGCCTACCTTGCCCGGCTCACCCGCGGAGGCATGCTGGAAATCCTCAACCAGGATTACGTGCGCACCGCCTACGCCAAAGGCCTGCCCTTTCTCACCATCATTCGCCGCCACACCCTGCGGGGCGGACTCCTCCCCACCGTCGCCTTCCTCGGCCCCGCCTTCGCGGGTCTCATCAGCGGTTCCTTCGTGGTGGAAACGATCTTCCAGGTTCCCGGGATGGGACGGCACTTCATCAATGGCACGGTCGATCGGGACATCTTCCTCCTGCTCGGCTGTGTGCTCTACTACGGATTCCTCATCGTCATTCTCAACCTCGTCTCTGATATCATTCAGGCTCTCATGAACCCCCGCCTGCGCGATTCCCTCTAGGTAATGACATCGAGTGAACCTCAGCCCGAGTTCGCCAGGGGCACTTCCCTTTGGATGGATGCCTGGCACCGCCTGCGACAAAACAAAGTCGCGGTCGGCAGTGGGATCTTCCTCATCCTGATGCTCCTGCTCTGCTTCGTCGCAGCCTGGTTCATGGCCGATCCCAACATCCAGAATCTTGACAACAAGTTTTCCTCCTCCAGCGGGGCGCATTGGTTGGGGACCGACCAGATGGGCCGGGACCTTCTCTCCCGCATTCTCTATGGCGGCCAACTCTCCCTCGTGGTCGGTCTCACCGCCACCGCGGTGGCGTTCTGTATCGGCATCCTCTACGGTGCCGTCTCGGGTTATACCGGGGGCCGGATCGACGCCACCATGATGCGCCTTGTGGATGTCCTCTACGCCATTCCCTTCCTGGTCCTGATCATCCTGCTGCAACAACTCTTCGACGCGAAGGCGGGAGAAGCGTCCGCGTGGATCATCGAAAAACTCAACATCGAAAAGCAAACCACTCAGGAGACCATTCGCAGGATTTCAAACGTCGTCCCTCTCCTGGTCGCCATCAGCGCGCTCGGTTGGCTCACCCTCGCCCGAATTACCCGCGCTCAAGTCCTCTCCATGAAGCAGCAGGAATTCACCCAGGCCGCCCGCTCCCTGGGTCTCTCTCCCATGCGCATTCTCCTTCGTCACATCATTCCAAATACGCTTGGCCCTTCCATTGTCTACGTGACCCTCACCGTCCCCGGCTTCATCATGTACGAGGCCACTCTTTCCTTTCTGGGCCTCGGCATCAAGGCGCCCAACAGCTCCTGGGGGGTCCTGATCAAGGATGGTGCCAATTTCATGGAGACCCAACCGATGCTCCTCATCCTCCCGGGTCTCTTCTTCACCTCCACGCTCTTCGCCTTCAACTTCCTCGGCGATGGCTTGCGCGACGCGCTCGATCCCAAGGCCGCGAAGGACTGAGTCCACGCGGTGAGCTCATCGTCCAAGATGTTTTACTTCGCCAACCCATTGGCGTTGGAGCGCCCGGGAGCAACCAAGCGTGCCTTCCGAAAAGACTGTTCATCCGATCACTCTTCGCTATTCGTGGAGCTGTGATCATTCACGACCTGCCCGACCAGAAGCGCCCCCGCGAGAAGATGGCCCAGCTGGGGCCTTCCTCCCTCAGCGATGCGGAATTGCTGGCCATCTTCCTGCGCGTTGGGGTGAAGGGTGAGAGCGCGATCGAAGTGGGGCAGAGACTCCTCTGCCACTACGGCGGACTGTCCGCGCTTGGTAGCCTGGAAATTGCGCAGCTCGCTGGCGAACACGGCCTCGGGCTCGCCAAGGCTGCCCAATTGGCCGCAGCCTTCGAAGTGGGTTCGCGGGTTGCCCGTGAACAAGCCGATCAGGTCATGCTGGACTGCCCGGAGGCAGCCTGCGGTGTCTTCGCGCCACAGATGCGTCTCCTCAATCACGAATCCCTGCGACTGGCCCTTCTCGACACGCGTCTCCGCGCCACCCGTTATCACACCATCTCGGATGGAAGCCTCAACGAAACTGTTGCGCACCCTCGCGACATTCTTCACCCCGTCGTTCTGCATAAGGCCTACGGATTTCTCCTCGTTCACAACCATCCCTCCGGAGACCCCAGTCCCAGCAGAGCAGATCGCGAGCTGACCAAGCGGGTCGCCGCCGCTGCAACCCTGATGCAGGTGGCGTTTCTCGATCATCTCATCATCGGCAAACCCTCGGTGCGGAATGAAGGTTACTTTTCCTTCAAGGAGGCAGGATTGCTCTAAGGGCTGGAAAAAGCTCCAAACCCACCATTGAGCTTCCTCCAATATTCATCAAACTCCCTTCGTGCCCGACATTCACTCCTCCGCGCAAATCTCTCCGGATGCCCAAATCGCTGAAGACGTCACGATAGGGCCATTTGCGATCATTGATGGTCCCGCCGTGATTGGTTCCGGTTCTGTGATCGGGGCCCAAGTGTGGATTCATGGGGCGGTTACGATGGGAACGAATAATAAGATTGGCTACGGATCCATTGTGGGCGCCGATCCCCAGGACTTGGCCTTCGATCCCGCCACCGAAACCGGGGTCGAGATCGGATCCCGCAACGTAATTCGCGAATATGTCACCATTCATCGTGCTACCGAGGCCGGCGCCAAGACCAGGATCGGCGATGAGAACTACCTCATGACCGGTGCCCACCTCGGGCACGACGTCACGCTGGGGAACAAGAACATCATTGCCAACAATGCCCTTTTCGGTGGCTTCGTGGAAGTTGGTAACTCGATCGTGATAGCGGGAGCTTCCGCCTTCCACCAATTCATCAAGATTGGCGACCACGCGATGGTGCAGGGACTCACGGGAGCTTCCAAGGATGTGCCGCCCTACTGCATTCTGCGGCACACAAATCGCCTCTCTGGACTCAACTCCGTCGGCATGCGGCGCGCAGGGATCAGCCCCAACGAGCGCCAGGAGATCAAGTCCGCTTACGCCATCCTCTTTCAACGCGGACTCGCCATCAACTCCGCTCTCGACGAAGCAGGCACCCGGGAATGGGGACCCGCCGCCACTCTCCTCATCGAGGCCGTTCGCAACCCGGGCCGCAAGGGCATCCTGACCCGGGAGGAGACGCCGAAAGGCTGAAGATCCCCCTCTCGGGCTTCCACGGAAACCAGGGCTAGTCCGAAACGGTCGGAGTTTTCGCGACCTCCGGAAGAGTCCAAACCTTGATCGGACTGAGCGAACCGATCCCGTCAGTGGTGTAGATGACCACATGGGTTCGCTCGCGAGCACCAAGGCTCCATCCCACGCAGACAAATCAGCTTGCGATCGTCGGCCGGTCACGGGGAAGGGCCCTTCGAAAGCAGGACGGAAACAGGAACATCCCCGTCCTATTTCGCGGCCACAGGTTCTCCTTCAGGCTCGTCCTTGGGCGTATTGCGCTCGAGGGCGCCGGCGCTCTGCTCCTTGGACCAGGACGAATACGAATTGCCGCTGATCACTTCCATCACGCCCACCATATCGCCGTGACCTTCGCCACAAAGCTGGGCGCACACCACACTGGTCTCAAGCTCCTTGAGGGGCTTGAACCACATCGGAATGTCGGTTCCGGGAATGGCATCCTGCTGGATGCGCATGGGTACAATCGCGTAGGCGTGAATGACATCGGTGGACGTCACCTGCAAGATGCAGGGCTCCTTGACGGGCACCTTGAGAATGGGGGAGGTGAAATCATCCCAGCCGTTGGGATCTTCGGGATCGATACAGGGATCGCCGGCACTTTTCACGAGGTGGCGGTTGATGCGCCCGAACTTTCCGTCCGCCCCGGGATAGTGATAGTTCCAACCAAACTGGTATCCAATCACGCGCACTCGCACCGGGTCCTGGGCTTGAATCGTTTCAAATCGATCGGTCCGTTCCGCCCACAAGGGGAAGGCAAAGCCCAGAAGAAGCACCGCTTCAAAAATGGCCACTCCGATCTCGAGGTGAGTGGTCACGTGGTTCTTAACCCCGCTATAGGAGGCCTTGGGATGACGACGCTGCCAGAAAACCCAGCAGGCAATCAGGAAGAAGCCGGTCCAACCCACGAAGAGTGCGAGCATGAACCAATGCACCACTTCGATGAGGTGATCCACGCTGCCACCGTGTTCCGAAAAGTTCTCCGGGGTACCCCAGACAGCCGAAAGTAAATCCATCATTGGCATTGTATGAAAACGTATTTGAATTACTGGTCCATGTACTTCGGATCCAGGGCCGCGCGTTCGCGACGCACGATGCGCACCATGCAGATCCCGGTCGCTCCGAGCACCGGCACGATGATGGCCAGGAGGAAGAGGATGGACCACCCTGCAGCATCACCGCCTCCCTCCTGGAAGGACTTCGCGCAGGTGGCGCAGGCAAGTTGCAGTATCTCGTGGTTCATGAGCGCGGTTGTTAGATGATCAGGTTCTTGGCCTTGCGATAAAAGAAGACCCCGTAAATCGGGAAAACGATGCACCCGCCAAATCCCAAGATCATAAGGCAGGGTTTCAGGAATTCTGCATCAGCAGGCGCCCAGAAAATCGCCCATGCCGCCATGAAGACACTCAAGAGGGTCGTCAGGGCAACGAATACGATATGGAAGCCGCGCAGGGACATGATCTATTCCTCCTCGATTACCATCTCCGGGTTAAAAAAGCCATTCCCTTCGGTGGCGGTGCCATACTCGATGGGATCGATGAATGCCCAGCCCGTGAGCCCGATGAGGGAGAGCCCCCCGAGAACACCGAGCACGATGAACAGATAGATGCTCTTCTTCTCATGATTGAGGTGCATGAAAATCAGAGCCACGAGCGTCGCCTTCACGGAGGCGATGCAGAGACCAATGATCGCATCCCAGGCATCGAATCCGTGTTTGCCGAAATCGAGTGCAGGGACGGTGGCCACTGCCACCGTCACAATGGTGAAGGCGAACAGAATCAGGCCAATGAGCAGATACTTCTTCTGCGCTTTCTTGATTTCTTCGGGTGTGTCAGCCATGACCAGTGATTACATGAGGTAGAGGATCGGAAAGAGGAAGATCCAGACGAGATCAACGAAGTGCCAGAAGAGACCGCCCACTTCCACCCGGTTGGCAAGCCACTCGGGATTTTGGCGGTAGAGCCCCTTACTGAAGAGGAGATAGTAGCCCAACACGAGTGCTCCGCCGATCACGTGCAGTCCGTGCAGTCCGGTGAGAGTGAAGTAGATCGCGTAGTAGGTGTTCCACTTGGGGGTGAAGGCCGAGGCCATGGCAACCTTCTCGTGGGGAACCTTCAATTCGGGGAAGGCGTGGAGTCTTTTGACATCCGCGTTCTTGTGATCCGGTCCCGTGAACCCGTCCGTCATGCTTGGACGAAGATCATCGAACTTCTCCTCTCCAGGGAAGACTCCTTCCTCCTCGGCCTTGGCGTATTGCAGTAAATCCTTCCAGCCCATCCGGTAGCGTTCGGTCTCGGTGGAAACGCGCTTGGGATTACCCAGCTTGTCTCTCTTGTATTTCTCGACGAGGTGCTCCTCGAGCTTCTCGATGCGCTTCTTGTGCATCTTCCAAAGCTTCTTGTATTCGGCGGCGTGTTCATTCTTGTCCGAGAAAATCCAACTGCTCTCAATGACCTTCATGGGATCCTTGTCGGCCTCGACCGCCTTTTGAGCCATCCAGCGGAAATCCACCGCATCGACCGCGAGAGCCAGTGGGCTGTCCTGCAGTGCCCCGGCGAGCGTGGTGTCATCCCGCAGCTCTGCTTGCTCCGCCTTGGCCGGAATGGGCCGCTTGATCCAACTGCGATTGAGTACCAGCGGAACCGGAGGATCCATCTCGAAGGCCAGCGTGGAGACGACCTTCACAATCTGTCCGGCGGTGTCCTCGGGAGTAATTTTGGCCTCGTCCGCGATCTCCCAGTTGCCCTTGTCGGGATGATTCGCGTGAGCATCCTTCCACTTGGTCCTCAGAATCCCGGTGCGGATCTCGGCGTTGTGGGCACGCCCCGCGATGAAGATTTCGCGGGCCTTCTTCAGCAAGGCGTAGCTCAGTGGCGTCCCGTCCGGAATGTAGAGCGATTTTTCTCCAATCTTCCGCGCGATCTTTTCGGCGGTCTGGTATTCCTTGACGATATCTTCCTCGGCGGCCTTGCGCTTGTCGGCATCCGCTTCGAAATCCACGAGAGCTCCATAGAGGAAGATCCCGGTCGTT
>Ga0302119_10001148_pt1 | contig 11948 bp, 8 predicted proteins | sample AG5_Tmax_MG_FD_203114 | JGI IMG/M metagenome (GOLD analysis project Ga0302119, IMG submission 203114) | Marine microbial communities from Western Arctic Ocean, Canada - AG5_Tmax | ecosystem: Environmental > Aquatic > Marine > Oceanic | place: Canada: Western Arctic Ocean | collected 2017-10-01
AGAATCCCACCTTCAAGCTGAAAGACATTTTTCCATCCATCCTTTTCCATGACTACTGAAGCTTTCTCACAACGTATCCCTCCTGTGCAGAACATGACAACAGGCTTCGATTTATCTAATTCAAGATTCTTTATTGCTTCTGGAAAACCTCTGAATGTTTTAATATCAAGATCAATAGAGTTTTCAAAAGTTCCAACTCTTAATTCATAATCATTTCTAGTATCAAGTACTAAGATATCTCTCTCTTCATCCATCCATTTTTTGAATTCTTTAGGGCTAATTGAGGGGCTTGTATGTTCTACTGGTCTAACTTCATCCATTCCAAGCGATATTATTTCCTTTTTTCTCTTAACAATCATTCTCCGGAATGGCTGATATCCAGTATAGCTAATTTTTAGTGGTATATCTACTAAACGTTCATCATATTCAATAAATTCAATATATTTATCAATAGCCCCTTGTGTTCCTGCTACAAAGAAATTAATCCCATTTAGACTTAGTAATACTGTTCCTCTCAACTCTAATTCTAGACATTTTCTTAGGAATTCTACTTTCATCTTTTCAGGGTTATGTAAATCTATAAACTTATATCCGGCTATATTTACTATCATGCTATCAGCATCATTTCTCAGGCACTAAACTCAATTTAGTTTCACGATTAATATTTTCTAGAGATATTTCTTCTATGAATTGTTCTAATGGTACGCCATTCCGTTGCCGCCCATCTCTTGCTCTTATTGAAACAGCTTTATTATCAGTTTCTTCATCTCCAATAATCGCCATATAAGACGGACGCATTTTACGATGTATCCTTATTTTTTTACCAATTGTATTATCTGAATCATCAATTTTTACTCTAATGCCCGCACTCTTAAGTTTTTTTACCACATCATTGGCATATTCTTTATGCTTCTCAGATATTGTAATTATTTGTACCTGTATTGGCGATAGCCAAGTAGGAAAATTTCCTGCCCAATGCTCTGTCAAGAAGGCTACAAATCTTTCATGTGTCGAGAGAGGGGCACGATGTATGACGAAGACTTCGCCATTGTCTAACCCAGTTTCATCCATATATGTCAAACCAAACCTCTCTTTAGCAGCAAAATCAAGTTGAATTGTTGACATCGACTCTTCTCGGCCAATAACTGTTGTGAATTGTATATCTACCTTTGGACCATAAAATGCTGCTTCACCAATACTTTCTACATATGGAACTTGTAAATCATCTAGTATCTCTCTAAGGTGATTCTGTGTAGCTTCCCAATTTTCAGGTTGATCGATATATTTATCCGTGTTTTCTGGGTCCCACAATGAGAGCCGAAAATAATAGTTTTCAAACCCAAAAGCACTATAATATTCTTGTACCATCTTGATGTTATCAGCGAATTCCTGCGCCACTTGAGTTAATGTACAATAGATATGTGCATCATTCATTGATAACATTCTGACTCTCAGCAAACCTGCCAAGGTGCCCGACATTTCATTACGGTAAACTGTTCCATATTCTGCAATTCTAAGCGGCAAGTCACGATATGAACGCATCTTATTATTATACACTAGGTGATGCATTGGACAATTCATTGCTTTTAGATAGTATATGCCGTCATCCATTTCCATGGGGGGATACATCCCTTCAGCATAATGTGGTAAATGCCCACTTGTTTCAAAAAGTTGTTTTTTACCCAGCACTGGCGTAGTGACTCTTTGGTATCCATATGTATCTTCAGTCTCTAGTGCAAATTTTTCAATAGATGATTTCAAAATCTCTCCATTTGGAAGCCATACAGGTAATCCTTTCCCTATCATTTCATTGATCATATAGAGTTCCATCTCTTTACCTATTTTCTTATGATCTCTTTTTGCTGCCTCCACTAGTTGCTTCTCTCTATTTTTCAGTCCTTCCTTTGTCGCATAGCACATCCCATAAATTCTTATTAAAGACTCTTTTTTCGAATCAGCCCGCCAATATGCTTGACTCGTACTTGTTAATTTGAACCACCTTAACTGTGCCGTACTGAGTACATGGGGACCCCTACATAAATCTATGAAATCTCCCTGTCTATAAGCCGATGATCCAACTTCCTTTCCTATCTTATCATCTATTATTTCGATTTTAAATTTATTATCATGAAATATTTCTCGTAATTCTTCATTACTATATTCTTCTCTTGTGATGGGAATATTTTGTTTCATTATATGCCTCATCTTATTTTCTATTTTCTTTAATTCCTCATCTCCTATTGAATCCATGTAGAAATCATAGTAGAAACCATGATCTATTGGTGGACCTATTGTCGGCTTAGCATTAGGAAATAGTTGAGTAACCGCTTGTGCGAGAAGATGAGCACATGAATGTCTAAGGATGTATAGGCCAGCTTCAGACTCGCCATGAATGGGTTCTAATTCACAATCCACATTTAGTGTTTCAGATATATCTTTTTCTAGGCTATCCACCAATGTAGCAATAATTCCTGATTTACGGCCATACACATCATTAATCACATCGGCAGCAGAAATTCCACCTTGATATTCACGAACCCCATCGCCTTCAATTTTAACCTTGATTATTGACATGACTAGCCCCCTAACAGTCTCGCGAAAGGACTCTCGTATGAAGACATTCATACCAAACTAGGTGAAAAGCACCGATTAACGCATTATAAATTGAGTTCCAGATTCGCCAGAAATCATTTTTTCTAAGTCATCTAAAGATCCTATTACTGCTCTTTCTCCAGTTTTATTGACAAAGTCACATGCAGCTTCTACTTTTGGACCCATGGAACCAGATTCAAATTTATACTGCTTCATTTCTTCTGGAGTTACTGTATCTAATTTGCAGGCCTTTTCAGTCCCCCAATCTAGATACACTCCATCTGTATCTGTAGCTAAAATTAACACTCTAGCATTGAGTTGAGTTGCTAATAAAGCACTAGCTCTGTCTTTATCTATTACTGCCTCAACTCCCTGCAGGGTCCCGTCTGAGTGGTACATGGTAGGAATGCCGCCCCCGCCCGCACAAATTACTACAGTTCCCTTTTCTAATAACCAATGTATTGGCCGTAATTCAAAAATTCGTTGCGGAACTGGAGAAGGTACAACTCTACGCCATTTGTCCCCATCGCGTGCAATTTGCCATCCCCTCTCATCCGCTAATTTATGGGCTTCATTTTCATTATAGACTGGACCTATTGGCTTTGTTGGCTTATCAAATGCAGGGTCTTCAGGGTCAACTTCTACCATAGTTAAGATTGTAGCAAGCGGAACTTCAATTGATAGAAGATTTCCTAATTCTTGTTCTATCATATAACCTATCATTCCTTCAGTTTGTGCACCCAATACGTCCAATGGATATTCTTTAACATCTTTGTATGCTGCCGATTGAAGGGATAAAAGACCAACTTGTGGCCCATTTCCATGAGTAATTACTAATTGATATTTATCAACCAAAGGTGCAATTGACTTTGCTGCAATTTTCACATTATTACGTTGATTTTCTGCAGTTAAAGCCTCACCTCTTCGTAAAAGTGCATTCCCTCCAAGTGCCACTACCACTCTCATGTATTGTCCGAGAGGGTATGTAGCGATAATAACGACCATCCCTACCGCAACCCATGATTAGGTTGGGCCTCTTAGTCAATCCCGATGCCGGACTAGGTGGAAAATTAGGCCTCAAAGGCTCGGATGGAAAGGCTGAATTAGCTAGATCAATGGGTGCCGATGATAGATCAGGGCCACGCTTAAGGAAATTTTTGGAGCATTTTTCTTTACTACATAGGGGATCTTTTGATGACATATCATGGATAACAAGTGAAGGAAAAATGGGCTCAAAATGGTTTCCCAAAGATGTAGATATAGGTTTAGTCACCACTGTTCACGAATCAAATGAACATACCAGTTTTCAAGATACTGAAGAGGCAGTTGAGAAACTTATTAATCACGGAATAGATTTACTAATTTATGCAGGTGGCGATGGAACTACGCGAGATATTATTGCAAAGTTAAATAAACTTGAATATCCAAAACTTCCAGTCATAGGGGTCCCTACAGGAGTTAAGATGTATTCTGGTTCATTTGCAGCCTCACCCAAAGCGGCAGCCGAAGTTCTTTCTGCATGGATTAGGGGAGATTTACTTACTGCTAGCACTGAAGTTCTAGATTTGGATGAAGAACGATATAGGAATGGCGAATGGATCGTCAGACATTATGCAGAAGCTGTGACACCTTCGAGTCCACGATGGATGCAAGGGTCTAAGCAAAGAGTTGAAGCCAGTGGAGAAGGAGAAATTATCGAAGGCCTCGCCGAGCACATAGGAGAAATTCTAATCAAAGATAGTAGATTGATAATTTGGGGTTCTGGCGGTACATTAGGAGATATTGGTGAATATTTAGGATTTAATCTTACAACACTCGGGATGGATGCTACTCTGGGTCAAGAGTTAATCGGATTAGATTTAGATGAAAAAGGAATTCTTAATCTTCTTGATTCACATAATGGCGAGATAACGGTCTTACTATCTCCGATGGGTGGCCAGGGCTTCTTGATAGGTCGAGGAAATTTACAACTATCTTCTTCAGTGATACGTAAAGTTGGTATTGATAATATTCTCGGAGTAGTTACTCCAGCCAAATTACTAACAGTGAGAAAATTAAGAATTGAGACAGGAGATGAAGATTTAGATGCTGAATTCGCTCTTAAAAGATATATGAAAGTTCTACAGGGCTATCGCACAACTAGAGTTTTGCCTATTTCAATAGATTAAATTTCTATTCCACAAGCCGCTTTAAGCAGTCCAAGAAAAGGTGGACTTGGCCTATTTGGCCGAGATTTAAATTCAGGATGATATTGTGTGCCAATATAATAAGGATGATCATTTAATTCCATTATCTCACATCTTTGACCAGTTTCATCTTTACCAACATAAATTAAGCCTGCTGCTTCTATTTCCTCTATCAATTCAGGATTTACTTCATACCTATGTCGATGTCTTTCATCTACGTGAGATGCATTACCATATAATCTTCTAATTTTACAATCATCAACTAAGAAAGGGGTCGGTTTAGTTCCAAGTCTCATAGTACCGCCCATATGAGTTTTTGATATTTCAGGCATAAAAATAACTACTGGAGTGTCAGTATTTTCTTCAAATTCTGTCGAATTTGCTCCTTCCATGCCCAACACATTTCTACAGAATTCTATCGTAGCTACCTGCAAACCAAGGCAAACTCCAAGGTATGGTATTTTATTCTCTCTAGCATACTTTGCAGCCTCAATTTTACCTTCAATGCCTCTTCCTCCAAATCCTCCAGGAACTAGTATACCATCTGCTTCTTTCAGCATCTTCCATGAATTCTCATAGATTTCTGGTTCTGAATTTGCTACCTCATCTTCAAGATTATTGGATTCTATCCAGTCAATTACTAATTTCCTTCCGACACTGTAAGATGAGTGTTGTAATGCTTTTATAACGCTAAGGTATGAATCAGACAGGCCCGTGTATTTGCCAACCATTGCTATATGAATTTCCTCTTCAAGTGAATTAACATGGTTAGCCATTTCTTCCCAATCATCTAGCAATTCTCTCTTTTTTGGTAGATTAAATCCAAGTTTATCTGATAATAATCCACTAACTCCTTGATTTTCAAGCATTATTGGAACGTGATATATGTTTGCTACATCATGGGCAGACACTACAGCTTCAGGAGAGACGTGACAGAATGCAGCCAGTTTCTCTCTTGTTTCATCAACCAAGGCGACTTCAGATCGGCATACCAATATGTCAGGAATTATTCCAAGCCCTCTGAGTTCTTTCACAGTATGCTGAGTTGGTTTTGTTTTTTGTTCTCCGACCGGGCCCATAACAGGTACTAGACTCACATGAACAAAGCAAATATTTCCCTTCCCAACTCTAAATTGGAACTGCCTCAATGATTCTACAAATGGCGCACTTTCAATATCGCCCACAGTTCCTCCGAGTTCAATGACGCAAGCATCAGGTGGAGCCTCTTTATTGTCGCCCGATATATGTGCAACACGCTCAATCCAATCTTGTATTTCATCCGTTATGTGAGGTACTACTTGTACAGTTTTACCAAGATAATCTCCTTTTCGCTCTCGTTCTATGACTGCTGAGTATACTTTCCCTGTGGTGATATTATTATCCTTCGAAAGTGCAATATCTAGAAATCTCTCATAATTACCCAAATCTAGGTCCGCTTCTCCTCCATCATCTAATACAAAAACTTCTCCATGTTCAAAAGGGCTCATGGTGCCTGCATCACTATTCAAATAAGGATCTATTTTCACTGCAGTAACTCTTAATCCAGCAGATTTTAACAATACTCCAATGCTGCTAGCAGTCACTCCTTTCCCTAATCCTGACAGCACTCCCCCGGTGACAACCACATACTTCATCTAATCAACGGGGTCTAAAGCGGGTATGTCAGACATATCAACATTGGCCATAGATAAATGTCTCAATGTTACTTTAGGTTAATTTATCCAGTACCATACCGAGCACCATGCCCGCGCCAGAGTCAAACCGAATTATGGTCACAGGCGCACTTGGTCAAATCGGTACCGAGTTAGTTGAAGTATTACGTACACGATATGGTAATGAAAATATATTGGCAACCGATATAAGAGAAATAGAAGGTCATTCTGGGATAGAGAACGGACCATTTGAATTATTGAGTGTCATTGATAGTGATTCTATGGATTCACTAGTTAAGGAATATGAAATAACCACAATCTATCATTTAGGGGCAATTCTTTCTGCGAATGGAGAGAAAAATCCAGACCTTTGTAGAAAAATAAACGTAGGCGGAATGGTTTCGGTTTTGGAGACTGCTAAGAATAATAATTTGAAAGTATATGCTCCTTCTTCAATCGCAGTTTTTGGACCAGATGCCCCAAAGAGAGCTCCACAAGTAACTCCATTAAATCCTACTACAATATACGGTAAAACAAAAGTAATTGGTGAGAATTTAGCAAATGAATACTGGCATAATCATGGCGTAGATGTACGAGGTTTACGATATCCTGGACTAATATCATGGAAAGCCCCTGCAGGGGGAGGAACTACTGACTATGCAGTAGAGATATTTCATGAGGCTCTTAAAAGCCGACATTATGATTGCTTTGTGAGGCCAGATACTAGGTTGCCTATGATGTATATTGATGACGCCATAAGGGCGACTTTAGAATTGATGAATACCCCAAGTGAATCAATTGGAGAATCTAGGGGAGGATATAATATCTCTGGATTATCTTTCACAGCACAAGAATTAGCAGACTCAATTGCAAGAAAAGTTGATGGCTTCACTTGTAATTTTATTCCAGATATTAGGCAAAAATATGCTGATTCATGGCCAAATACCATCGACGATTCTCTTGCAAAAAAAGAATGGGGTTGGGAGGCAAATTATGATATTGACAAAATCGTAGACTCTATGCTCGATGGATTAAGCAGGTGACTAATCTTCTTCTGTTTTGTTCTGCCAATCAGGAGTTTGAGCATCTTGTTTTGCCCACAAAACATCATCAATTCGTAGTACTCCTATGGCTGTTTCAGTTGCACCAGAAAGTGCATGTATAGATACAAATAGCGGGTCTAATACCCCTATTTCATCCATACGTGAGTTTGTACAAGTTCTAGCATCTAAACCAATCCATGCACCATTTTCTTTATCGTTATTCTGAGCAGCAGATAATGATAAAATAGCATTAATAGGATCCAAGCCAGAGTTTTCAGCTAAAACTCTCGGTATTATTTCTAGTGCAGCTGCATATGCCTCAATAGCTAGTTGTTCCCGTCCAGGTTGGCTTGAGGCAAACATGCGTAAATGCCTAGCTAGGTGTGCATAAGTGCCCCCTCCACCTGGCAGCATTCTAGGATCCCTTTTCAATCTATGAGCAACACCTAATGCGTCATCAAATGCTCGTTTTACTTCATTTCTCACTTCAGGAGTCGTCCCTTTAATTACAAAAGTCATTCCTCCTCCTTCAGATCCTTCAATAGTGGTATGTTTAACATTCCCAATCAATTCTTCAGCACGTCTAGAATATCTCCCTACATCTGTAGTTTTGATATTCAATGGACTTCTACTAGGATTCGCACCAGTCATTTTTGCCAATAATTCAATATCTTGTCTCTCTAACCTTCTATAGACTGTGATTCCTGCATCACTTAACGGCTTAATTACTTCATCAGCCACACCATCTCTTACAATTAATAAATCTACATCTAGAGAGGACAAATGTTCTACTAATTTTTGTAGTTTATCTAAATGCCTTTCATGAAATTCTTTTAGTAAACCAAGACTAGTTACTTCTATTGAAGAATCCATATCTATTTTCTTATTCTCAAATCCTCCATCAACAATGGCAATCTTACCTCCATCAGAAAATGAAGGAGTGGCGATATCCAATCTAGTCTTAGGTAAAACTAGGCCATGAATTAGTTTTGAGTCTCTAATCACGCCATTACTAACTTGTAGTCTTTTTACTCTCAATCTCTCTAAATCATCCCCGCCCTCTTCATTTGATAGTAAATTAGCAGCCTCTAAAGCAAAAGCAGTTAGGACATTAGTCGTTTCTGCTTCTAATTTTCCTGCTAAACAAGTATTGACTATTGAATATTCATATTTTGGATCATCTGATTCCTTTGCTATACATTCTAGCTCATTCAGAGCTTCTTCTAATGCCATTCTGTAGCCATTTATTATTACTGAAGGGTGTACCCCCATTCTTACTAATTCAATTGAATTCTGTAGTATTTCGGCCATTAATAGTACAGTAGTTGTAGTCCCATCTCTAGCCGCCCTATCTTGTGAAGAAGATGCAGATATCAGAAGCTGTGCAGTTGGATGATCAACTTTGGCAGTTTCAAGAACAGTGACGCCATCATTAGTGACTAAAGATGTCCCATCTTCTTCTACTAACATTTTATCCAATCCAAGGGGGCCTAAGGTTGAGCGTACTGCCCCTGCAAGTGCCACAGCAGCCTTGACATTGTTCACTAAAGCCGCGTGACCTTGGATACGATCCGTATCTTCTAGGGCAATATCATGTTCCGATTCAGGCATTTCATCTTTGCGAAACAAGAAGATGTTTTGAATCCGCTTGTTCTGTTGATTCATACTTTCACATTTTGAAAACCGTTGTATTCATATACTACACCGATCTCCCACTATACAACCCAAGGTTCACTAGTGATGCATATGTCCGATTCAAATAGCGATGAGTGGGAAGAAAAAATGCTAAAGGAAATATCAAAAGTATTTTCTGAGATGGGTATGAATGTAGATTTAGATATGTTAAAATCACTTATGAATCAATTAAAAGATAGATTAGAAGACATGGGAATGAATCCAGAAGAAATGGCCAAGGCCAATGTTAAGATGGATGTTAATGATATCAATGTCAATATAGATCCAAAAGAAATCAAGAAAATGATGGATCATATGTTGAGTATAGGTGGCCCTGAAGGATTTGGAGACTTGTTGAAGAACATGGGCATTGATATCAAGACAAATGATACAATCATTGAAGTAAAAACAGAAACAGAAGAAGAAGCCATCGAAGATGGAACATTGGAAGAAGATAATATTCAAATTTATGAAGATCGGATGTACCTCACTGTTGACATATCACGTTATGCTGATATTGATGAACAAATGATGGAACTAAATCTTGCTAATGCAGGTCATTTACTTCAAGTTATGAAAACCACACAACTACGCCCTTTCAAGAAATTTAACCTACCAGAACAAGCTAGTCGAATAATAGAATGGACATACAATAATGGAATATTGGATGTTACGTTTGATATTAATTCAACAATGTATATTTAATAAAAGGAGATGGAAAAAATGAGTGGACCAGTAATAGGTATTGATTTAGGTACGACAAATAGTTGCGTTGCTACGTTGGAAGGAGGCCAGGCAGTTGTGATTCCGAACTCTGAAGGTTCTCGAACTACCCCTAGTGTTGTTGCTTTCACCAAAGATGGTGAACGTTTGGTAGGTATTACAGCAAAAAGACAAGCAGTGACAAATTCTACCCGAACTATACTCTCAGTAAAGAGAGAAATGGGGACAGATTGGTCTCAGAAGATAGATAAAGAAACGTATTCACCTCAAGAAATATCTGCATTTATACTTCAGAAACTTAAGGCAGATGCAGAAGAATATCTCGGCCAGGAGGTGAAACAAGCAGTTATCACTTGTCCTGCCTACTTTTCAGATGCTCAAAGACAAGCAACAAAAGATGCCGGCAGGATTGCAGGGCTAGAAGTCCTCAGGATAATAAATGAGCCCACAGCTGCTGCTTTAGCATATGGAGTGGATAAAGATGACGACCAAACAATATTGGTTTATGACCTCGGAGGGGGCACTTTTGATGTATCTATTTTAGAAATTTATCAAGTCGATGGACAACCTCAAATTGAGGTAAAAGCGACTAGTGGCGATAACCGCCTAGGAGGAGATGATTTTGATCATATCGTGGTAGATTGGTTAGTTAGTGAATTTAAGAAATCAACTGGAATTGATTTAGCAAAAGATTTGCAGTCAATGAGTAGACTTAGAGAAGCAGCAGAAAAAGCAAAAATAGAACTTTCTTCTTCTGCATCCACGCAAATAAACCTCCCATTCATAACTATGAAAGATGGTCAACCAGAACACCTGGACATGACTCTTTCCAGATCTAAATTTGAGAAATTAATTAGTAAATTAATTGAAAGAACAATGGCGCCTACAAAAAGTGCCATGAAGGATTCTGGAGTCAAAAAAGGCGATATCGACAAAGTAATTCTGGTCGGGGGCTCCACTCGAGTTCCTGCCGTTCAAGTTGCCATTGAGAAAGCAGTAGGCAAAGCTCCTTTCAAAGGTATAAATCCAGATGAAGCAGTTGCTGTAGGTGCTACCTTACAAGCCGGAATAATTGTAGGAGATGAAGGAGTCACCGATGTTCTCTTATTAGATGTCACGCCACTTTCACTTGGTATCGAAACCTTGGGCGGAATTACTACTTCAATGATTGAAAGAAATACTACGATACCCACTCGTAAATCAGAAACATTCTCTACCGCAGCTGATAGCCAACCAGCTGTCGAAGTACATGTTTTGCAAGGTGAACGTGAGTTTGCTAAAGATAATATTACACTGGGGCAATTCCATCTTGTGGGCATACCTCCAGCACCTCGCGGCGTTCCGCAAATCGAAGTAACATTTGACATTGATGCAAATGGTATTGTCAACGTTTCTGCCAAGGATATCGGTACAGGTACAGAACAATCTATCAAGATCGAGAGTCAAACTTCTCTATCTGAAGATGAGATAAAACAGAAAATATCCGAAGCGGAAAAGTTTGCAGAGGATGATAAGCGTAGAAAAACTAGAGTAGAACTTCGTAATCAGGCTGATAGTATTGTTTATCAGACTCGTAAAACTATTGAAGAAACAGGTGAAAAGTTATCTGAGGAAGATACTAAACCAGTATCCGAGAAATTAGATGAACTGGAGGCATTAATCATCAATGAAGATGAAGCTATACCCTTAGATGATATAGATGAAGCGGCCATACAAGAAAAACTATCAGAGATAGAACAATTAATGCATGGATTATCAACTAAAATATATGAAGCAGCTGCTGCGGAGATGGCCGAACAACAAGCAAATGAAGATGTCAATAATGAAGATGAAGACGGAGTAGTTGAGGCAGACTTTGAAGTCGTTGATACAGAAGAAGAATAGGAAGATTCTTAGTTAATTATCTTTAATCATCCTATACAAAGTTCTAACATGAACTCCTGAAACTCCAAATTGGAAAAGCGGATTAACACTTTCAGATTTAGCTTTACCCCCTGGGCCCCAAGCAGTACCTGCTATATCCAAATGTAACCAAGGTATTTGTTCTCCTATTTCATCAAAGTTACGATTTGGTACAA
>Ga0302119_10001149_pt1 | contig 11946 bp, 6 predicted proteins | sample AG5_Tmax_MG_FD_203114 | JGI IMG/M metagenome (GOLD analysis project Ga0302119, IMG submission 203114) | Marine microbial communities from Western Arctic Ocean, Canada - AG5_Tmax | ecosystem: Environmental > Aquatic > Marine > Oceanic | place: Canada: Western Arctic Ocean | collected 2017-10-01
GACAGCGCTTTCGAGCCTGCTTTGTATTGTGAATCGGCGTCGATCAACAAGGCATCATGCAGGCGAACAACAGCCTTGCCGTTTGTGGTCAGTGCGAAGTGGTACACGCCGCTCTTGGGAACGCGCAGATATCCGATGAATTGCTGTGCTCCAGGCGCCGCTTGCAGCCCGTCCACCACGCTCTGGCCGGAAGGCTTGAGTTGATTGAACTGAGGTACCCAAGAGAATTGGCCGGGGAATTCCCTGCGCATTAAGCCGGGGCGCGTTGTCCGTTTTGCCAGTGCGGGAATCCGTTCGTTGTCATAGGGTCGCGGCGCCGCTGGATCGATGCGACGCGTGCGAAGTACGGCGGCTTGAAATTGCTTCTGCGTGGGCACACCGGGCTTGCCGACCAGGTCTATCGATTCCTTGGGGTCATTCAGCGTGTGATACACTTCAAACACGCTCTGATGGTTCTTGATGTCCACCCGCACACCCTTGTAGTCGCCAATAAGAATACTCTGCATCTGGTCACGTTTACGGCCACGGCGCGACGGTTCAAATTCTTTATAATCAGGCGTTTTTCCGCCCATACGAAACTCACTATAAACGGTAGATCGAGCTTGCTTACCCTTTCCTGTTAACGTCGGCACAATGGAGACACCATCGCTGAGCGCTGGTGGCAGAACGCCCGCCATATCGCAAAAAGTAGCCATCCAATCATGAAATTGAGAGGGGACATCCGATTTGCTTCCAGAGGCAATTGCGGATGGCCAGCGTACCAAGGTCGGCATCCGGACGCCGCCTTCCCACATATCTGCCTTTCTTCCGTCATAGGGACCGAACGTATCAAAATAGTCGGCCTCATAGCTCACTAATCTATCCGTCCCTAAGTGTTCACTATTGGTTCCGTTGTCAGAGGTAAAAACAACCAATGTGTTTTCATCGATTCCTAAATCCTTCAGTAATTGGACGACATCCGCGACCGCATCGCCAATGCGACGGATCATGGTCGCATGGCGCGTGGCGTGCTCCGGCCATGGTTGCCCGTCGTCTCCTACAGCGTTGGCAAATGCCGGATGCATGCCTTTGTCGTAATCTCCTTTTGCTGTGTTTATTTGACCATGTCCGGCATCGACGTTCCACTGCACGCCACCCTTCAGTCCACCTCCGCGGGGGTAATTGCTTTTATCCGTAAGGTGAGACGTTGTCGGTACACGTAAACTGACGTGTGGAGCCGTGTAAGCCAAATAGGTAAAAAAAGGCTGCTCGGGATGAGCTTTGTGATGATCCACAATCCACTTTTTCGTACGGGCTGTGAACAGATCGGTTGAATAACATTTGGCCAAACGATCCGTTACATCCTTATAGCCATCATATATGGGTCGATTACCCTCATGAGGGTATTGGAAATGACCATCGATATGACCTGTGTAGCCATAGTAAAAATCAAAACCACGTAACAATGGATGTGACGGCTCTAATTCAGGAGAACGGTCGCCACGTCGGCCCTCCCTGCTTAATTTATATTTTCCGCCTTGAAGGCCCCATTTGCCGATGACCGCGGTGGCATAGCCAGCTTTCTGCAAAACGGAGCCGAGTGTATATTCGTCAGGCAATTCTTTATCAAATTGCGTATTGCGAATAGCGCAATGTCCTTGATGCCTTCCCGTCAAAAGCGATCCACGTGAGGGCGCACAAATGGGAGCCGGGCAATAATGCCGTGTCAGGATCATGCCCTCGTTGGCAAACTGATCCAAATTCGGTGTGGCGAACTTCTGTTTCCCTTCTCGTTGATTCTGCCAAAGAATACCGAGATCACCGGGACCCAGATCATCACATAAAATGAAAATAATATTGGGCCGGTCTGCGGCCATGAGACTGCAGTTTAAAAAGAGAAGTATAAACCCAATAACAGTGTTTCTTAATGCTTGATTGTTGCTAATATGCATCAGTTGTTTTAATTCGGTATCTCAGTTTTTTCTCGCTTCTTAGTCGCCTTCCCCTCGACCAGCAAGGCCTGCTCCCACGCTTTGAGAACACCCTGCCACTCCTCAAGAGTCTTGTATGGATACGCCGCCGTCCAGCCCCCCTTGCGGAACTCCTCGGTAACACCGACATCCTTCATCTCTTTCCGCCAGCGGTTGATCTCGGCGAGCAAAGTCGCTTTGACCTCCGCGTGCTTCGGATCGTCGGCGAGGTTGTTGATCTCGTGCGGATCGTTCTTGAGGTCATACAGTTCGAACTCCGGCTTCTTCGCCGCCATGAAGCGCGCCTGCACATCGTTCAGTTTTCCCTGCATGTTTAGCACGTTCATCAGCGCCAACACCGGGTACTGCATCTCCTTGTAGGCGTTGAACTGGCAGTAAGCGCGCTCGGGCATCAGGTTGTGGATCAGCTTGTAGCGATCGTCGCGCACCGCTCGCATCGCGTCGTGCGTGCTGTCCATCTTATCGCGGTTGAAGTGGATGTATTTCCGTTTCGGCACCCCCGTCCCAAACAGATACTCGCCGTGCAGTTCGTGGGCCGGCTTCGCTCCGGCGACCTTCACGATGCTCTGGCAGATATCGAGGCTGGAAACCAGCTCGTTCGAAGCCGAACCCGGCTTGATGTGTCCGGGCCAGCGCACGATCAGCGGAATGCGCACGCCAGCCTCATAGAGGAACTGCTTGCCGCGGATGTGGCAGCGGCCGTGGTCGCCGATAAAGACCACGATGGTGTTGTCGGCGAGCCCTTCGTCCTCGAGCTGCTTCAAAAGACCGCCCACTAGACGGTCAACCACCTGCACGGTCTCGAGCCCGTTCGCCCAATCACACCGCACCAGCGGCAGGTCCGGGTAATACGGCGGAATCACCACGTCAGCGGGATCGATCGGCCGCTTCTTGTCGCGCACGAAACTGCGGTGGGTCCCCCCAAAGGTCGCCTGCACATAAAACGGCTGGCCGTCCTTGCGCTCCTTCCAGCTCTTGCCAATGAACAAGGGCTCCCCGGTGGTGAAATTACAGTCGGTCTTCTTACCGATCATCAACGACGTGTGGTAACCGGCCGCCTCGAGCAAGTTCGGGATCGGCTTGATGCCGTAGGGCAGCGGCATCTTTTTCCCGGTGCGGTGCTGGTTGGCACCGATGTAATTTTGGTGGAAGCCGGTCATCATCGCCGAGCGCGAGGTCGAGCAGACCGGCGAGGTAGTGTAGGCGCGCTCGAAGCGGATGCCATCGGAGGCCAGCTTGTCGATGTTCGGCGTATACACGCCCGGCGTGCCGTAAGAGGAAAGGTCAGTGGACCAATCCTCGATCATGATCCACAGAATGTTCGGCTTTTCGCCGTGCCACTTGCCCGATGGGTCTTGTTCGCTGGCTTCGTCGGCGTAGACGAGGGGCGCCAAGGCGAACACGATGAGAGTGAGTGCGAGAAAGATTTTTTTCATTGATTTATTTTTCTGCTCTTGATGTTCTGGAACATTGCCAGAGTCTTGTGAGCCAGGTGTAATTCCACATTCCCGGCTGATTGCATTCGACGGTGTCGGGGACAACTCCCCAGAGGACGCCGCAATAGATTTCAGGACCTTTGCCTTTCTTCTTTCTTCTGCTTCTTCTGACGTGTCTCTTCAACCCACTTGTTCAGCGTAGAGAGCAACTCACGGGTTCTTTCGGGCTGTGCTTTTGAGAGGTCGTTTCGCTCGCCTACGTCGTCAGTTAAACGATAAAGTTCGGTTTCATTTAGTTTGATGAAATGTACAAGTTTCCAGCCGTCCTTCAAGATCGCCTGGGTGGCCTGCCTATTATGCCCTTGCGGGTCCGGATACCACCAGGCGAGGAACGGGCGGTCCAATGTCTTTTTGTCGCCGCGAAGCAGTGGAGCGAGAGAGACACCATCCACGGTCTGCTCTGGCAGCTGCTTGCACCCGGTCAACTCCAGGAGCGTCGGGTAAATATCCATCGTAATAATCGGCTCGGATGATTTCAAAGCCTTGATATTACCAGGCCATGTTATAAACGTCGGGATCTTGATTCCCCCTTCATAGTTAAAGCCCTTGCCGGCGCGGAGCGGAAAATTGCTCGTCGGCCTTGAATTCGGTGGCCCCGGCATGCAGGATCCACCGTTGTCGGAGGTGAACACAATGATCGTGTCTTTGGTCACTCCGAGTTCATCTAAAGCATCTATCAACTTGCCGACATTCGTATCAACGCTTTCCAGCATTGCCGCATAGGTTGGGTTCTGTTGTCTTAGCGGAACTTGTTGATTTAACCTCTCGGGTCTCATCTTCAGTGGAGTTTCGCCATACATTCGTTCCTTTTTTGCCTTGTACTTCTCGACCAGTTTTTCCGGAGCCTGGATCGGCGTGTGGACCGCATAATGGCCCAGAATGAGAAAGAACGGCTTTTTGCCCTCTTTAACCGTCTCCCTGATGAAGCCAATGCTTTTGTCCGTCAGAACATCCGTCAAGTAGTCGCCCGGCTTTCCATCCTCCAGGTCAGGTACATCGGCAGTAGAAGGCCTCTTATGCTTATAGGGGTAGAAATATGTTCTAGGTAATCCATTCTTGGCCGTTGCCATTTGCCAATCGAAACCATGCTGTTTCGGCATCCCAATCTTTTCAGAGCCGACGTGCCATTTACCAATATACCCGGTCCTGTAACCTGCTTGCTGGAAGACCTCACCTATCGTGGTTTCGCTGGCGGGTAGATGTGTTTCGGCACTGTTGGGACCAGTACGTCTGCCAGGGTTAAGGAAATCGGTAAAGCCCACTCGCTGGGGATACTTTCCTGTCAGTAAGGAAGCGCGGGTCGGCGAGCAGACACTACATGACGCATACGCCTCGCTAAACATCGCGCCTTTTCCAGCCAGCCGATCAATATTCGGCGTTTCATGGAACGTCGAGCCATAGCAACTGAGATCGGCCCAACCCAGGTCGTCAACAAAAACGATAACAACATTCGGCTTGCGCGCATCGGTTGCTGATTGGGCGTGGGCGAATCCTGTGCAAACCATGGCTGCCACAACCAGTGCAAGGGCTTCTCGTCTAAATGTATTCATTTTTATTACTCTCTTTTGTGACACGAAAATGACTGTGGTGAAATGTCTTTCATCTTCCCGCCTGGTATTTGCCATTGCAGGGATAAGTCCTTTGACAACTTCTTGTTGAGTGCTTTCCAAGCCATCAAATTGCGGTACCCAGGAAAACTCTCCTTGAGAGGTTTTGCGCAACAGGCAAGAATGCTATTTGTTTTTTCATCAATGCTTTCCTTAAATTATGGTTTACAAAACTTATCAAAGAAATCCATTATCGTATTTAGATGATAAACATTATACTCATGACCTGCAATCGGTTCATCGATGTATAAAAGTTTGTCTTTCAGCCCGGCCGCCAGATACTTATCACGCAATTTCTCAAGCGCGGGCCCCTTGAGACCGTATCCATTCTTATGTCCCCAGGTCAGAACAAAAGGCGTTGAATTCTCGTCAAGATTATCCCAGATCTTTTCATTTCCGAAATAGCCAATTGCCGGCATGCACACAGAAACATCACTGGGCTGATCACCATAGGGTTCAAGGTCTACAGGTGTTTTCTGGTCTTTAAAGTTAGACTCCACATAACAGCGCATATTAGACTTCGAAACGCCAGTCGTTCCGATTTTTCCCGACAGTGAGAATCTTTCCTTTTGCCATCTAAGATACCGAACCGCATGAATTTGCGTAAATGTAGGAACAGTTGGTTTGCGTTTGGAAACCGCTGGGTTCATATGTACATAATTCATAGAAGCCAAAGCATAACCATTAAAAAGCCAGGAATAGAGACAGACCGTGTTGATATTAATGACAAAGTCTCCCGAACCGGCTGAGGATCCATCCAAAAGCAACGGAACTTTCTCCGCCTTGGCAGACGCTTTCGGGAAAATCATATCGACAAACAGTTTGTTCACGTCCTTTTTAAAAGTTGGCCAGCTTTTCCCATCGATTTTATCATTAATAACGACATATGGCTCAACGGTATAACCGGAAGGAATCACATAAATTGCTGATCTATTAATGGGGATTTGTTTCGATTTATCTCCAGCAAGAGGATAGGTGCCGCGTTCAGTAATGGTAAGTGGTTTCGAGCCATCTTCAGGGAAAGGTAAGGATATGAAAAATGAGCTATTGCTCCATTCCTCCCCCCCCATCTCTATTAGATTTTTTCTGTTAGGGCTACCTTGTATGCTGTTTTGTTTTCCGCCAAAGGTAAAAAATAATTTATTTATATCTTTTTGGAACTCAAGGTGATCCTTGAAATGTTCACCTTTATAGTCTACAGCCACAACAAGAAGATTGTCTTTAATAAGACCTTCAATTATTTCCCTATCTGACGCACTGCCAGGCCGCGGAACCCCCTTGAGGTTCATCACATAAACCACCAGCCTCATTCCTTCTTGTGCAAGTGTCGGCTTGTGTTTTGACGGTGCGTTTGGATCCCATTTTTTGAAATCTGGTTTTTCAGGTGAAAAAACTCGATACGGGAGTGATTTATCAAACGTAATGCTTTCAAACTCTCCATTCACAACCGCTACAGCCCCCTTGGGAGTTTCGGATAAGCTCTCATACGTTTCGAATTGTTTTGCGAACGCACTGCTTGCGATTGCCATTATAGATACCAATACCAGAACTACTTTCTTGTTACTCATGACTCATATCCTTCACATGTTAGTTTTTTATTGATCATCCTATTTTTATTTGACCTGATGAATTAGTCTTCACATTTTCTACTTTTTTCTAGATTTCTGCTCTTTATGCTGCCAGATCAACTCCTCTTCCCAGCTCAGGAACTTGTCTTTGTTGATGTTGGCCTCACGCTGGACCGCCTGGAAAGCGATTAAAGTAAATTTCTTCATAATCAGCTCCTTAGATTTCTTCCTTCTTTTCTATTTAAACAACGCCCCGTCCGTCGGGGATGTTTTGCAAATCCACTCCCGGGCAATTGATGCAGCACACGCAATCTACTGATCGGGAAATGATTCCATTTGGTAGGCTTGGTCGTAAATAAAATTATCTATCCGTCGGTGGTGGCCACGGAAACCTTAAAATTCGCGTCACTTTCATCTCCTATTTTTCCATCCCTTGAAGTTACCCGCAGCTTCACCGTCGGTGAGGTGATGACAGGGATCTCCCAGGTGTAAGAGCCGTCGTGCGGTGTGGAAGGGTCAATATCCTTCCATCCGCTGCCGTCGTTATATTCCAGTTTGACAGTTGAGGTTCCCTTCCACTGCGCCGTCCAGACTACCTCGACTTTATCGCCCCGATTCAGCCTTTCGCCACCATTGGGATAGAGTATTTTAATCGCGGGCGGCAACTCGTGATCTTTGAGTAGCCAGGGTTCGCCGCTTAAGGATTTCTCGTCTTTTACCTCTTCCATGCGGACCTGGATCATGGCGCGTAAGGATGCCAGGGGTTCGGCGTACCTTGGATCATAAGCGAGGTTGTTTTTTTCGTAGGGGTCTTTCTCCACAAGGTACAGTTCTTCCTTCGGTCGGGTATGATAGGCATGTAAAAACTGGGCGGCTTCCTGGCTGGTCTCTGCCGATTTAATCCAGGCACCCCAGTTAGGGAAATAATGTCCATTTTTCGTGTCATCTTTTCCAACCCTGGTTGGCACATCCATGTGGGTGGTATTGTAGAATTCGGGGTGCAGGTTCAGTATGTATTTCCATTTTTCTGTGCGCACCGCCCGCGATGGATACACATTCATACCCTGATCGCCCTTATGGATGGTGAAAATTTTGTCCCGGAAACTATCTGTATTTCCAAGCAGTACCTGCTTAAAAGAACGGCCATCAATGCCTTCCGGCGTTGTTCCTCCTGCTACATCGATCAGGGTGGGAAAAAGATCAATCCAGCTGACCATCGCGCTGGTCCATGATTTCGGCTTAATCTTATCAGGCCATACAACTAAGAGCGGAGTGCGGACACCGGTTTCGTACAAGGACCACTTGCCGAAGATCCAGTTCTGACCGTGATCGGAAGTGTAGAGCACGATGGTCTTGTCTGTCCCCAGGTATTTATTAATCAACCCACGCACCTCGCCTATGGTGCGGTCAACGTTCTCCACGGACTCCACGTAGCGGCCCATCAAGATCCGTGCCTCGGGATTGTCAAAGGTCTTGGGTGGAAGCACGACCTCATTGGATTTTATGCGCACCGTCTCAGCCTTGGGCCATACGGTGTGGGTGTCTACGGTTCCGATAAACAAAGCCAGCGGTTTTGATGGATTTTTTCGCTTTTTTATATAGTCTTCCACATTCGTAAGATTAAGCGGTTTATTCCACCCAGATAGTCTTATAACACTCTTTGGTACCATGGATTTGGCGTCACGTTGCCTATGGTCAACTTTGCCTTTAAACACCACCTCATAGCCAGCGGCGATGAGAGGCTCGACCATGTTCTGCAATCCAGATTTCAGCATTCTCTCTTCATGATTTCCTACTACCAAATTTCGACTGGGCATGAGCCCCGTGAACAGGGCCGTTCGGCTGGGATTACAGGCTGGGGAAGCCACATAAGCGCGGGAAAAGGTTATGCCCTCGTCGGCCATCGCTTGCATATGGGGTGTTTGGATTTCGGTCGCGCCGTAAGGAGTTGAATGGTAGACGCCGTGGTCGTCGCCCAATATCACTACGATGTGCGGTTTATCCGCGGCCTGGGCAACGGTAGATAGGCCAAATACAGCCAGCATTCCTATTAAAGTAAATTTCTTCATACTCTCAATGTATCCTTTCCTATGATGACAGACGGTCTGAAATCCGGCTCATCTTAAAATCCTGAAAAATCAATCACTCAAACGCATAAGATGACTTAGCGCTTGAGAAGAAGATCTAGTAGGAATTGTTCGGCGTTAGCGTATTTGGCTTCAGAAACGCCCTCGATTTGCAAGTGGCACTCGACGCCGAGTTGGTCTGCTTTTTCTTTCATCTTGACGCCGTAAACAGGATGATGAATACCGTGTCCCGAATTTTTAGAAGGCAAGGTCATGTCGTTCCCGTAAAACATGAACAGCGGCGGGTCGTCACTGGACATGTGGTTATAAGGCGAAAATTCTTTGTACCGTGCTTCATGTTTTTTGTAATTCATTTTCGCTTTTTTGCTGCTCTTTTCACCAACGGCCTTATAAATTATAGGATGCTGGAGCACTTTAGGACCAAGCCAATCTTCAATGACCTTGGGGTCAATGGAGACTTGGCCGCCGACAACGGCCGCGCCTTTGACGCGCGTCGATTCATGTTTGACCGGGTCGTCCGATTCGGGGTCAGCAAGATCGTCATGACAGAGAATCCACATGGATGTGCAGCCGCCTGCACTGCCACCACATAAAGCGATATTGTTTTTGTCGATATTCCATTTTTTAGCATGGTGGCGAATAAATTGAAGCGCATAAGCGGCGTCATGAACGGGTGCGGGCAGAGGAGCATTGGGAGTTTTACGGTAGTTCACAGAGGCGACTGACACGCCTTTGTCTAGGAACACATTCAGATCAGGGATGACTGCAGGGGTTATTGTTGATTTGTCACCACCGTACCACCCGCCACCATGGATAAAAATCAGCAGGGGGCGTGGCCCTTCGCCTTTGGCTTGCCAGAAATCAAATTGAGTGAGTTTGTGTTTGTCATAAGCGACATTGGCAAGGGTCGGTTTGGGGGAGATGGCTCTTTGGGATTTACCACCCACACCAATCTCTCTATCCGTTTCCTTCCAAGCAGGCACAAACCGGATGGCATCGACCAAAACGAGACCGTCTTCAGTACCCTGAGTCTGCACCGTGACGACGGATTGTCCGTCAGCCTCGAAGCGAAACGTGCCAACAGAATGAAACTTACCTTTGCTTTTCGTTTGGGTCTGATCAACTAGCACGGTGTCCTCGCCGTCGGCATGACGAATGTGTATCGGGACACGCTTGGAGTTTTCCGGCCGTTGCGGGTAGGCGATCAGAACTTCATAATCGCCGCTGCGCCGAATGATCGGCTTGAAGATCACGGATTTCTTGCCCTTGCCTATCCCCTTGTCATGAAGGTAGCCCTGGTGCATGAAAAACCGGTGCTTGCTGAGTTCCTCCCATTTGCCAACACGTTGGGCATGGATATCGTCCATAAGAATCGGTATATCACGCCGGGGTTTGGGCATGGATTTGGGATATTCCTCGGGATGATTCTGCCAACGATAGATGACATGGTCAGGGAATTTCCCGCTACTGCTGACATTGGAACGATACCTGCCGTAGCCCTTGCCGTCCCATTCGAGCACCTGACCGTGTTCAAGAAGACGCTTTTGCAGCCGCTTAACATCGATCTCCTGAACGGCCTTGCCTTCATCAATCGCCTGAGCGGCAGCGACTCCGGCACTCTCGCCAATAATCATGTACTGCGCTTCCAAGCGGGTCGCGCCATGAGCGATATGGCTCGCCGAGAAACACGCGGGAACCAGAAGATTCGTGCATTCCTTACGCTTGGGCGTAATGAAACGATAAGGCAATCCCCACGGTCCCGGAGAGACCAGCATAAGCATCTCTCCCTCCGTGGCGAGGGTTCCGTCTTCCAGAACCAGCATGCGGGCAGGATGCGAATCGATGGCGTAAAAACCAAGCCCGATGGAATCAGGAATCTCGGTCTGTAATTGGATGTCTTTCTGAGTGAGAACGTATTCACCGATGAGGCGACGGGTGGTCCGGACGTAGAGTTGTGGCGGCCAGCCATTGGTGTCCGGGGCTTTCTGGACGTCCATATTCACTTTCCTGCCGGTGAGAGCAGTGAGTCGACGATAATGTTCGATATACTCACGCCAGATGCCGGAGCGCTCCGCCCAGTCGCCATCGGGATAACCAGCCTGGATTCCAGGAATCGTGCCCGTAAAGGGTTCACGACGATCATCGTTCTTAATTGGCCAACTAACGGGGTAACCCGCGGCCTTAATACGCTGGTAGAGTTCCTTAACCGGTTCATAGAAAGTTGCAGTGGTATCGGGAGGCGACATGGGCCGACCGCCGCCGGAGTTATTCCAGAAAAACTTAAAGTTGTAGCCCTGCACTGCATCGCTCGCATCGCCAAGCTTGCCCAGTGGCTTTGGGTCAATAAACGGGAGCAGCCCACTACTCGGATCATTCTCAACGTTGTAAGGCGAGATGCCCGGGAACCGGTGAACACCGCTTACACCCGCCAGCGACTCACCATATTGAGCAACAGATTCGCGCCCCACAGCATACGAAACTTTGGCCATCGCCATCACGTCGCCTTCGTAACTGGCGTCAATAAAGACGCGCCCCTTGGCAACAACAATTTTGTCGGAAGTCGGTCGCGCAGCGGGTATGCCATATTCATCAGCCTTGGCATGTTCCAGCATGATGGAGACAATGCGGTCGCCGTCCTTGGTGACCGAACGGACACGGTGCTCGGTAAGGATCTGGATCTTGTCCGCATAGGGGTTTAGCATTTCTTCAGCAAGAGCTTGGTATTCTCTGATGCGGTTCTGAGCATTTTTGTATGTGCTAGTACGGTCGTACCACCAGCCGGTGATGCCGCCCAGGGTTTCACGAAACGGCACATCCTCAAACATGCTGAATCCCGCGCCCAGCAAACCGCCTAGGTGTAACTGATGTTCAACAAGCAACACGCTCCGCCCTTCTCGGACCGCTGCCGCTGCTGCGGAGATCCCTCCCGGGCTGGCGCCGTAAACCACAACGTCCACATCATAGGCCAACGGAATCTCGCGCGCGGATTCGACCACGACTTGATTGGTCGAGCAGCCCGACGAAAAGATTGCCATAATCGATATTAATGCCAGTAGTACGTTCTTATAATTCATAACTCATGTCCTTTCATCAATGGCCGGTTAATTGAAGCGCTCGAGAAATCCTCTACTTTGCAAAGACTCGTTTAAGGAACTCGCTGTTGTTGATTTTCGGTTGCTCGTTTCCGCCGACCTCCAGGTGGCACTTGATCCCTACCT
>Ga0302119_10001150_pt1 | contig 11943 bp, 8 predicted proteins | sample AG5_Tmax_MG_FD_203114 | JGI IMG/M metagenome (GOLD analysis project Ga0302119, IMG submission 203114) | Marine microbial communities from Western Arctic Ocean, Canada - AG5_Tmax | ecosystem: Environmental > Aquatic > Marine > Oceanic | place: Canada: Western Arctic Ocean | collected 2017-10-01
CTTGTTCACGTGCACTCACTGCATCTAAAATTTGTTGTTTCACATTGGGCGAAACAGCGCGTTTGGCTAACAGATGCTCCGCACCAAGCCACTCAACACTCTCACCAATAATCGCCCGAGCTCCGGCATCAACCAGGCGGTCCGATATCAGTCCCATCAAAGGATTAGACACCAGGCCCGAGCTCGGATCAGAGCGACCACATTCCATAGCGACATACAATTCAGAGATCGGTGCAGGCTCCCGCGCCAAACCATCGATTTCACTCTGAAGTCTTTGGCCAATTTCCAGACCACGTTCTGTCAAAACCAAAGCATCATGACCACAGTCATCCAAAATAAGGACTTCAAACGGTTTATTTGCTTTGGCAATTTTTTCCGCTAGTGCCTCAGCCCTTGGTGGATTGGCGCTGATTAACAGCACAGCTCCAACATTCGGATTGAGCGCCAGACCTAAAAGACCGCGTTCCTGCGCCGCACGATCTTCGCCGACTGGTCCAGAATCATAGACATAGTCAACAACAACTGAGCCCGCCAATTGACCTGAAATACGCCTAGCCGTCGGGCCGGTTAATCCCGTAATAGACAGCACCAAAAGATGATTGCGGACACCGACGGTTCCGTCAGCGCGCATAAACCCATCAAAGCTGTCTTTTACTTTGCTCATTCTACTGCGGTACTCGCTTTTTTAGCTTTGGTCTTTTTCCAATCGGAATAAAGCGGCCAGAGGAGTGAGACAACCGAAATAGCAAAGAACGTTGCAGCAAAAGGCCGGGTAAATAGTGGCATGATACTGCCTTCTGTTGCCATCAAACCTGATCTCAACTGGGTTTCAGCAATCGGCGACAACACGAAGCCAATAACAAATGGCCCGAGGGGCATTTTAACTTGGCCCATAATGAAACCGACAACTCCAAAGATCATCATGATCCAAACATCAAAGAAGCTGTTTCCAACTGCAAAAACACCAATGACGCAAAACATAATGATGGCAGCCATCAAATAGGCTCGAGGGACATAGAGCACCTTGGCAATATGCACGACAGCGAACATCATGATGCCAAACATGATGATATTACCAATCAAATAGGCGGAAATAATGCCATAAGCAATTTCAGGGTTGGTCGTGAAAAGTAGAGGGCCTGGTTCCAAATTGTGGATGATCAATGCACCGATTAGGATTGCATCGACAACGGAACCCGGAATACCCATTGTAATCAGCGGAATAAGTGCGCCGCCAATTGAAGCATTGTTGGCTGTCTCGGCAGCGACGACGCCGGCTTCATGTCCGGTGCCAAATTTCTCAGGCGTTTTCGATGAACTTTTGGCTGCCGAATAGGATAGCATTGCGGCAATGTTGGCACCGATACCCGGTAGAATACCGATCCATGTGCCAACAATACTGGAGCGAATAAAGTTCACGCCATGCTTCTTTATATCAGCAACATTAAGGAACATGCCTTTGCGTCCGACTGAGACGGCAGGGGGTTTAGCATCAATATTAATAATGTCCTTGAATATTTGACTGACGGCAAAAGCACCGATGAGCACCGGCATGAGGCTCAACCCGCTTTCAAGATTCTCAAATCCAAAGGTCAGGCGCATTTGCCCAATCGATGGATCAACGCCGGGTAGATGTACCATCATGCCAAGACAAGCTGCGATGAGACCTTTGATCAGTGATCCTTGGCTGAGGCTCGCCAGCATCACCAAGGCCATCAAAACCATGGTGAAATATTCCCACGGACCAAATGTCAAAGCGAGTTTCGCCAATGGCGGTGACAAGATGGCTAAGAACGCCCAGGATACAATGCCGCCAACGAAAGACGCCGTGATACCAAGGCCAAGTGCGCGCTCCGACTTTCCCTGCTGCGACATTGGATAGCCGTCAAAGGTTGTCATAATCGAAGCTGGCGTACCTGGCATACGGAGCAGAGTTGCAGCAACCTGACTGCCGGAAATACCCCCAACATACATGCCAATCAGCAATGTGATTGCATCAACACTTTCCATAAAGAAGGTCAGCGGCAGAGTAAGCGTGATCAACATCGTGGTCGTCAGACCTGGGATTGAACCGACAACAATGCCAAAGGCAACGCCAACAAACAAAAGCGTCATTGGCCAATAGTTGAAGAGGTATTCGAGGGAATTGAAAAGAGGTTCCATAGCAGAGTAACTCCCGGCCTTAAGGCAAATCTATGTAAAAAAGCTTGGTGAAAATATAGAAGCTCGTAACCGTCAAAATGACCGAGAAACCGATCACGTACGGGAGCTTTTTCAAATCGCGATTGGTCATGAGATAGCCAATAACCGACAGATAAATTATACCGGCAGGCATAAACGACAAAATCCCAAAATCCAAAACACCAATAAAAATCAATGTCAGAATAAATATGACAATCGACAACATTGGCCGCGGCATAACCTCGGGATTTGGGTCTACAACCGCCTCATAGGTTTTCAATCGCGGAATGGCTTTATAAATAATGACAAATGACAACAAGCTCATGATAACGGCCAAACCCTGCGGCAAGGCTGCTGACCCTAGGGGCTCATATTCCGGCTCAGGAAGATCTAGTGAAAAATAGTAAACGATGATACTGAAAACAATCAGTCCAATAGACAGCGCTATTTCATATTTAGGATTAACCTGACTTTGCACGACCAGACCTCCGAAAGTTTAGTTAAAAAATATCCCGCCACGCTGCCTGACAACGTGACGGGATGCATTTGGGCGAAAACTATTTTTTCTTCTTTTTCTTTTTCGTAATGTTGTTGTCTTTGACAACTTTCTGCAATTTAGCGAGGACTTTCAATGAATCCTTCATTGCTGCTGGACCATCTGTCCAATAAGGATCAAGGGCGTGTGAATTAAACCAGCCTGATAATTCTTTACTCATCATGGCTTGTTTCAAAACGCTTGCAAGTTTTGCTGTTGCAGCTTTGTCCATATTTTTAGGACCAAGCCACCAGTTTGGGTTTGCCCAGGTCACGTCATAACCAAGCTCACGCGCGGTTGGGATGTCCGGAATGGATTTAACGCGATTTGGACCAAAGAAGACCAATGCTTTAATTCCATTTGGTTTCATCTTCAAATAACCCGCTGCCGAGAACAATGCGATATCAGCATGTTTGCCTAAAAGTTTGGCAAGACGGTCAGAACCACCTGCAGCACCAACGTAGCGCGTTTTAAATCCAGCAGCCGCGGCTAATTGAACACCCATCAAATGAGGAATGGTGCCAATCGGAACAGCTTCTGTGAGGCTTTTTGGGTTTGCTTTAAGATGATCAACTAAGTCTTTCAACGTGTTGAACGGAGCCGCCGTGCGAACAGTCCATACGGGACTTCCGCCGCCAAGATAACCGATGGAGGTGAATTTTTTGGGATGAAGCTTGTTAACGCTCATCGCATTGGAAATTAACATCGAATGATGCCAATGCAAAATAGTATGTCCGTCTGGCTTGGCTTTAAGCACAGAACGAGCAGCCTTAGCGGCAGCAGCGCCCGGCTGATTAACAATAATCATCGGTTGGGAGAGGAGGTTCTTTTCTTTGATATGTTTTGCAACAAGGCGAGCCACCAAATCAGTACGGCCACCTGGCTTAAAGCCAACATAAATTTTAATTGGTTTGGTAGGGAATTCTGCTTTTACCTCATCGGCGGAAAAAACGCCGACGCCTGGTGTAAAGGCGATAGCAGCAGCGAAACCTGCAACCATCAAAGTTGATTTGTGTATTAAAGTCATTTTTGTCTCCGACTGTTATAAAAAAATAGTATTAGAGGGATGTCTCTTTTTGAGACTTATTTTATATTTGTATTAAGGCGTTGTCATTTGCGTAACATGATTAAAAAATGATATCAAATTAATTAGAACTTATGTTCTATATTGTGAAATTTTAATTTTCGTCAATATAGCCGATTTTTTGGGAAATGGATTTTGCGGCAGCAATTAAATTGGGTGCCCAGCTTAAAAGCGTATCTTTGGGAACGCGAAAAACCAGTGTAGAAATGCTCAATGCGCCAACCGGCAATCCGCGAAAATCAAATATTGGGGCGGCAATACACCGGATCTCATCACGAAACTCACAATCATCCATGCCATAACCATGGCGCCGTGTTTCCTCCAGGCGCGTCAAGAAGGTCTCCGCATTTTCAATTGTATGGTCGGTCATTTTTTCATATTTGAGCGCATGAGCAATTTCTGATTGTTCTTCTTCTGGCAAATGCGCTGTGAGAGCTTTGCCTAATCCGGTGCAATGGATGGAAGCGCGCGCACCAAGTGTAGCAACCGCTCGTACCGGTTTGAAACTCTCTACGCGGTTCATATAAATGATGTCGAGATTGTCGCGAATGGCAAGGTTGATGTTCTCGCCGGTCTCGGCGTTAAGCATACGCATTTCTTCCAACGAAACTTCCCGAAGGTCAAAATCCCGCCAAATATGTGCCGCCCATTCCATAATCCGCATACCGAGACGATAGGTTTTAGTATGCTCATCATAATGAACCATGCCTTCACTGGTCAGGATCGAAAGAATCCGGTGCGTCGTACTTTTTGAAAGTTTTGTCTGAGCCACTAGATCGGTATAGCGAACAGCACCATTGGCCTTCCCAAGCGTTTCCAGAACGAGTACGCTTTTCGATAGAATGGAACTATGCGGACCTTTATCAGCCATATTGACCTGTTAACTATTTTCTGTGATATTTTATATAATGAATATTATGTTCTATAATTCGGAACTTAGTCAAATTAATATTTAGGGGAGGCCGATTGGCAAAATCTCAAAAGCCAAATATCTTATGGTTCTGCGCAGATCAAATGCGTTTCGACACCATTGCTGCGCTCGGCAATTCTCATATCCGCACGCCTAATATCGACAGGCTTATTCAAAGTGGTGTCGCCCTCGAAAATTGCTATGTCCAAAATCAACTTTGCACACCCAGTCGCGCCAGTTTTCTAACCGGACGATATCCAGCTGCCCATCAAGTTTATCGCAACGGCAATGCTTATTTTCCAGATCATGAAATGCTGGTGACAAAAATCCTAGCCGATGCTGGCTATGATTGCGGGCTGATCGGCAAGCTGCATCTTTCTTCGGCTTCGACGATTGAAACGAGGCCCGATGATGGCTACCGGCTCTTCGAATGGTGCCAGAATCCCGGCTGGGAGAAAGTCCGAGGTTCAAACGCCTATTGGACCTGGCTCCGAGATAAAAAAGATGTCGACCCAACCACACTATTCGGTGCCACGCCGCCTTATCTTGGATCTGGCATATCCGCAGAACTGCATCAACTGGCCTGGTGTGCAGAAACCGCGATCGAATTTATGGATGAAGCGAGAGGGGGGCCTTGGATGCTCAGCGTCAATCCGTTCGACCCCCACCCGCCGTTTGATCCACCGCCCGAATATTCGGACAAATATGATCCGGACAATCTACCGCCGCCCCTCTTCGAAGAAAGCGATATTGCCCGCCAGCAGGAATTCTCAACCGTCCGCAACCAAAAACTAAATTCCGTTAACCCCGTTCTGACCGAAGAGGAGCGCGTAGAGTTTGCCCCAGGCCCAGGCGACGAGCGCGGTGCCAAGCCGCCCGAACGCTTTGACGGTCTCGGCATTAAAGCCGCCTATTACGCGATGATTGAGAATATCGATGCGCAATTCGGTCGCATCCTAGATCATATAAAAGAAAACGGTGAGATCGAGAATACCCTCATTATATTCACCAGCGATCATGGCGAGATGCTCGGCGACCACGGACTTATTTACAAAGGCTGTAAATTTTTTGAAGGTTTGGTCCACGTGCCCCTGATATTTTCAATGCCCGGCACCTACCTAGAAAATGAACGCAGGCAGGCTCTGGTTGAAAGCATTGATATTGCGCCAACGCTTTTAGAGGCCGCCGGTATCGACTTGCCCTATTATATGCAAGGCAAATCCCTGCAAACCCTCCTGACAGGTTCGAATTCAAATGATCACCATAAAGACGTCGTGGTAACAGATTTTAATGACTCCCTCGGCACAAGCGATGTCGACCATTACACCCAGGCCTCCATGACATTCGATGGGCGCTATAAGCTGGCTGTCTATCATTCGCATAAAGGCTTGGGGGAATTATACGATCTGGAAAAAGATCCGGGTGAGTTTAAAAATCTATGGAATGATGCCAATCATCAAAAGTTAAAACACAAACTCATCGCCCGACATTTAGATGTTATGATGGGATGCGTCCCGCCGGGCATAGAAAGGATTTCACGCGCGTGAGTAATACAAGAATAAAACCTGATCAACTTCGCAGTCATCGTTGGTTTGGCGTCAGTGACATGCGCTCGTTCCTTCATCGTCAGCGCGTCCAGCAGATGGGCTTTGAGCGCGATGAATTTATTGGCAAGCCCGTCATAGGAATCATCAATACCTGGAGTGAGCTCTCGACCTGCCATATTCATTTGCGAGAACGGGCCGAAGCGGTAAAACGCGGCGTCTTCCAATCAGGTGGCTTTCCGGCAGAACTTCCAGCCCTTTCGGTTAGCGAGCCTTTGGTCAAACCAACAACCATGCTGTACCGCAACGCCCTCGCCTTAGAAGTTGAAGAACTAATCCGCAGCCACCCGGTCGATGGCGTTGTCCTTATGGGCGGCTGTGACAAAAGCACACCGGGCCTTATTATGGGAGCACTTTCTGCTGATGTGCCGGCAATCTTTTTTCCGGCAGGTGCCATGACCAACGGTGACTTTCGCGGCCAGAAAATTGGCGCAGGCACCCATACCAGAAAATTCTGGGACGACAAAAAAGCGGGCCTATTGTCCGAAGACGATTGGGTTGAGCTCGAAACGGAAATGACCCGTTCCATCGGCACATGTAATACGATGGGGACAGCCTCCACCATGACCTCAATTGCCGATGCTATGGGACTTACCATTCCAGGTGGCTCCTCCATCCTTGCCGTACAATCTGCGCACTCCCGCCTCGCCCATAAATCCGGTACGCGCATTGTTGATATGGTTTGGGAAGATCTCAAAATTTCAAAGATCGTCACTTCTGCTTCTGTACGGAACGGCATCGTCGCTGATATGGCGCTCGGCGGCTCTACCAATGCAGCCATTCATTTAATCGCAATGGCAGGGCGCAACAAAATTGAAATCAGCCTTAAAGACTTTGATGAGATATCCAAGAAAGTTCCCGTGCTGGCAAACCTTCTGCCATCTGGGGAACATTTAATGGAGGACTTTGCCAAAGCCGGTGGCCTCAAAGCACTCCTAACCCGTCTGACCGGCGAGCTTCATCTAGATTGCATGACCGTCACCGGTAAAACACTCGGCGAAGAGATCGCGCCCGCGCAAGTTTACGATGATGATGTCATCCGCTCCCTCGATAATCCCGTCACTGACAGGGGCACCCTATCCGCACTGTTTGGCAACCTCGCCCCTAATGGTGCCGTCATTAAAGCAAGTGCCGCCAGTCCGGAACTGTTAAACCATACCGGGCCTGCTGTCGTCTTTGACAATGTTTCGGACATGTACGCCCGCATTCACGACCCGGATTTAGACGTCCGCGCCGATAGTGTACTGGTTCTTAGAAATGGGGGGCCACAAGGGGGCCCGGGCATGCCGGAATGGGGTAATCTTCCGGTGCCAGAGAAACTTTTAAAAGAAGGTGTGCGTGATATGGTCCGGGTTTCCGATGCCAGGATGAGCGGCACTCATTACGGCACATGCGTTCTCCATGTATCACCTGAAAGTTTTATCGGCGGGCCGTTGGCTCTCGTTCAGGATGGTGATATGATCACATTGAACGAGCCGGAAGGGATATTGAACCTGGATGTCTCAGTTGAGGAACTCGAAAAGCGAAAAAGCAATTGGATTGCGCCAGACCAGCCTTATAAGCGTGGCTATATCGCGCTCTATGCCGAGCGCGTGACCCAAGCGGATAAGGGCTGTGATTTTGATTTCTTAGAAGCGGGCCCACCAACTCCAGAGCCAGAAATTTATTAAGGGATGTTTGCAACGTGAACACGTTTAAAATTGCCTCAGTCGAAGCACAGGTCTTTCGGGTTCCAATCGTCAATCCTGTACGTACTTCTTTTGGCACCATGCGAGACCGCCCGGCGGTTGTTATTCGCACGGAAGATACCGAAGGTAATATTGGCTGGGGTGAAACCTGGTGCAATTTTCCGACAGTTGGCGCGGAACATCGAGCCCGCCTAATCAATGAAAATTGCGCCGACATTCTATGTGGTCAGGAGTGGCAATCTCCGCGAGCCGCCTTTGCCGGGCTGACCCAACAACTCCATGTCCTCTCTATTCAAACAGCTGAACCCGGCCCAATTGCACAAGCCATAGCCGGTATCGATATTGCACTTTGGGATATGGCGGCAAAACGCGCAGGCTCCTCGCTCTACCACCATTTAGCTTCTGAGTTTGGCCAAGCGGAAATAGGCGAAACCGCCTCTGTTCCCTGCTATGCCAGTGGCATCAATCCGGATCAGCCGGATCAAACAGCGCTGCGTGCCCGCGACGAAGGCTTTACGGCCTTCAAGTTAAAAGTTGGCTTTGGGGATGAATTGGATCTGCAGAACCTCGAAGCCATGCGGCAAACTTTGGGTGATGACACGATGATCATGACCGATGCCAATCAGGGTTGGGACGTCGCGACAGCAATCAAAATGACACAGGCATTTGCCGATTTTACGCCTTTTTGGATAGAAGAACCCCTTGCAGCCGATCGACCACCGACTGAGTGGCGAGATCTTGCCGAAGCTTCGCCAGTGGATTTAGCAGCAGGCGAAAACCTGCGCGGCGGAGAATTCACAGATGTTTGCGAAGACAGTTACCTCAAATTCATTCAGCCCGATATCGCTAAATGGGGTGGTTTTTCCGGCTGCTTCCCTGTCGCTCAAAAAGCCCGAGCGGAAGGTAAAATATATTGCCCGCATTATCTTGGCGGTGGTATCGGCCTTATTGCCTCAGCTCATTTACTGGCAGCCGTGGGAGGTCCAGGCTTGTTGGAAATTGACTGTAATTCCAATAGCCTGCGCGAACAGTTGGCTCAACCTTTCCCGAGTTTAATGGATGGCCGATTTGAGCTCCTGCAAACCCCTGGTCTTGGCATTGAGCCCGATCTAGAGGGCCTTGCCCCTCACCGGACATTGTAATGTCGCAGAAACCCAACCTGCTCTTTCTCTTTTCAGATCAACATGCCCAAAAGATCACCAGCTGTTACGGCGATGAGATCGTGCAAACACCTAATTTGGATCGTATCGCAAAGAACGGCGTAATCTTCAGCAACGCCTATTGTCCATCTCCGCTTTGTGTTCCGAGTCGGATGTCACTATTAAGCGGCCGCTATCCGTCCCAGCAAGAAGTCTGGATGAATGATGATTTTCTGGCTTCTGATGTCCCGACTTTCGCGCATTCACTGGGAGCTGCCGGATATGAGCCAACTATCATTGGCCGCATGCATGCCATAGGTCCGGATCAGCTTCATGGCTATACGCACCGCGAAGTTGGAGATCACAGCCCGAACTGGATTGGCATTGGCCGCCACAATATGGGCGTGCTCAAAGGGGCTCCTGGACCTGGCCGTGCAACCATCGATAAATCCGGCATTGGCCAAAGTGCCTATCAAATTAAAGATGTCGACACGACCCAAGCAGCATTAGATTTCTTTGAGGGCCACAATACCACCGATCCTTTCTGCGTCACTGTTGGCATGATGCTGCCCCATGCACCCTATGTCGCAAGCGCCGAAGACTATGCGCTTTATGACGGCAAGGTCGGACCAGCCACTCTTATGTCACCCGACAAAGAACATCCGTGGCTGAATTGGTGGCGCGAAAAACACAATATTGTTGATGTGCCGGAAGACCATGCCATTCGGGCGCGCACGGCTTATTACGCGTTGGTTACCCGTATGGATAAAATGATCGGTCAAATTCTGGATAAGCTTGAAGAACGCGGCTTGTTGGAGAACACGCTGATCGTTTATTCATCAGACCACGGCGATCAAATCGGTGAGCGTGGCCTCTGGTGGAAACACACATTCTATGAAGAATCTGTCAAAATTCCGATGATCCTCTCCTGGCCCGAACAACTGCCCAAAGGCGAGGCGCGAGATCAAGTGATCAATCTCGTCGACCTCAATGCAACATTCCTGGACGCCCTTGGGGCCAATCCGCTGCCAAATAGTGAAGGCCACAGCTTCTTAAATATCGCCAAGGATAATTCTTCCCCTTGGCAGAATCTTACCTTTTCTGAGTATTGTTCAGACGTCACAAAATGGGATGGCATGCGTCAACGCATGATCCGGCAAGATGACTGGAAGCTTATTTATTATCATGGCTTCCCGGCCCAGCTCTTTAATCTGGCCGAAGACCCTCAGGAATTAAATGACCTAGCCGAAGTTCCAGAACATCAAGCAATCAAAGAAGAGCTATTGAGTTTACTTTTAAAAGACTGGGACCCGGATGCGATTGAGCAGCGCATGTTAGACAAACAATCAGATAAAGAAATTCTTGGTGCTTGGGCGCGGAAGACCAGCCCGACCGAAGCCTATATCTGGAACCTCACGCCGGAAATGAATGTGCTCAAAAATGACTGACGCAAGACCGAACATCGTCTTTCTCTTTACAGATCAGCATGCGGCATCCTTTACCGGATGCTATGGCGATGAAGTGGCCGACACACCCAACTTAGACAGGCTTGCTTCTAACGGCGCACTTTTTGAGAACGCACATTGTCCGTCACCGCTTTGCATTCCCTCTCGTATGGCAATGATGGCGGGAACCTATCCGCATGACGTTGGTGTCTACACCAATCGAGATTATCTCAAAAGCGACACGCCTACATTAGCCCATGCACTGGGTGCTGCCGGATACAACACGTCCCTCATCGGCCGCATGCATTTCATTGGCCCCGATCAACTCCATGGTTATCAAACACGCCGCGTCGGTGATATCAGCGTCAATTGGCCGGGCTCCCCCCTGATCGATTATGGCGAACTCAACAAAGCGCGCGGGACCAAAGGCCCAACCCTGCAATATGCCGGATTTGGCGAGACCACCGTTCATCACTATGACCGGTCGGTGACCGAAGGCGCGCTCGACTATATTGAGGAGCTTGCCAAAGACGGTAACGATCAGCCGTTCTTTATAACCGTTGGCTGGTACGGACCACACCCGCCTTTTATTGCACTCGAAGAGGACTACAAATTTTTCGAAGGCCGCGTCCCACCGCCAAGCCTCTCGCCGCCCGTAAGTGACGAGCATAGCTATCTCAAATCCTGGCGCGATCAAGGTGAGTTCCACGACATTCCCGAAGATCATATTATGCGCGCTCGAACCGCTTATTATGCCAATCTCCGAATGATTGATCGCCAAATCGGCAAAGTTTTAGACAGCTTGGCCCACAAAGGCCTGCTCAATAACACGCTCATTGTTTATGCCTCCGACCATGGCGAGCAATTGGGCGAACGCGGATTTTGGCAAAAAAATACCTTCTATGATCACTCGGTCAAGGTGCCATTAATAGCGTCATGGCCCGGTCAAATTGGCACCGGCCAGAGGCGCTCCGAAATCGTAAACCTTGTCGATCTTTCCGCCAGCTTCATAGCTGCCGGTGGCGCAACCCCGCTTCCCCATGGCAAAGGGCAAAGCTTTTTGGATTTATTGAACGGACATTCATCAAAGTGGCAAAACCTGACGCTCAGTGAATTCTATGGTGGCCTCGTCAGCATCGAGACCTCGGCCATCGCCAACCGTCTGGTGCGGAACGAGCGCTTCAAATATGTATATTACCACGGCCATGATGCACAGCTCTTCGACATGATCGAAGACCCCGACGAAACAAATGATTTGATCGCGAGCCTAGACCATCAACACATCGTCGCTCAAATGAACGAGGTTGCGCTCAAAGATTGGAATCCCGCCGACATTATCGAACAAATCGCCCGTAAG
>Ga0302119_10001151_pt1 | contig 11941 bp, 10 predicted proteins | sample AG5_Tmax_MG_FD_203114 | JGI IMG/M metagenome (GOLD analysis project Ga0302119, IMG submission 203114) | Marine microbial communities from Western Arctic Ocean, Canada - AG5_Tmax | ecosystem: Environmental > Aquatic > Marine > Oceanic | place: Canada: Western Arctic Ocean | collected 2017-10-01
GATCGGATCGCGAAATACAATCAGTTGCTCCGGATCGAGGAGGCACTCGGCGACGACGCGGTCTTCGGCGGTAAGCTGAGAGTGAGTGCCTAGCAGTTGCCAGGGCTCCAAAGAAAGCGCTGAACGCGATCGTGGGTTTAGCGCATGATGCGATAGATGTGCTCCCCGGTTCGATAGAGATCGAGACGGTCGCGGGCAATCAACTCGAGATAGCTGGGGTCGCTGCGAAGGGCGGCAAGTTCGCGGCTCTTCTGATCCTTGTAGGCCCTCACGTGGGATTCCTGCGCGATGGTGCGGGCCAGTTCCTCCTTCATGGCGCGCAACTTGCGGGCTTGGGGGACTGAGAGAACCGCCACCGCGACGCAGGCGATGGCGATGAGGCAGGTAAAGGCCACCCGGTTGACGATTCGGATTCCGGTCGTTCGAGCCCGCAGGTGTTTGCCCACCGGGCGCTTGCGAATCTTGGCGGAGGATGAACGAGCTGCCATGAGTGGAGAGTCGCATAATTTCTTAAGATTTCCAAAGTAAACCGAAGAGCAGGTCCGGCCGGTAGGGAAAGAGGAAGTCCTCTGCGCTCCAAAGGGAGGGTTGCGTCCTCCCCGGTGAGGGGCTTCGTGGGGGAAGCGATTCTCAAGGGAGCGCGCGGAAAAATCTTCTCCGGGCGAGGCTGGATCCCACCTCCCTCCAGCCTGAGGCCCATCATTTTTTGGGTCGTTCTCCCGCCGGAGGGGAGATGGGGAGGAATTGAGCTGGAAAAGCGGATCGACCCAGCCTAGTCAGCCGCTGTGTCTAATCAGTCCCTGATCGTAGCGGAAGACGTTCATCGAACCTATGAGTTAGGTAAGAAAAGTATCGAGGTTCTTCGTGGGATCGATCTTGTGATCGATCAAGGGGAGCGTGTTTTTCTCTGTGGGGCCAGCGGAGCAGGGAAGACGACCCTGATGTATACTCTGGCGGGCTTGGAGCGCCCACAAATGGGTCGCGTCTCGATCGAGGGCGAAGATCTCTACAAACTCTCAACCAAGGAACGGTCGCGTCTGCGGAACCGCAGGATGGGCTATATCTTTCAGAGTTACTACCTGTTGCCCGAGTTGACCGCGCTGGAGAACGTGATGGTTCCGGGGATGATTGGATCCCGAGAGGTGGAGGATCGTGGCGCGGAATTGCTCGAAGCAGTCGGCTTGGGAGATCGTGGCAACCACTTGCCTGCGGAATTGAGCGGGGGCGAGCAGCAACGGGTGGCCATTGCACGTTCCCTCGTGAATGATCCCGCGATCGTGTTTGCGGACGAACCCACTGGGAACCTCGACTCGAAGAACGGGGAGGAAGTGATGGGATTTCTCCTTGATTTTGCGGAAAACATGAAGACGACCCTGGTGGTCGTGACCCACGATCTCGAGCTCGCCAAGTGCGGCGACCGGATTCTGATGATCAAGGATGGGGTGATCTTGTGAGCACAGGAGAAGTGTTCCATATTGATTGCATTCCGGCGCAGAGAATCCAAAGTTCTTCCCCCTAAAAAAATCATGGCGCTCAAGATTTGGTTTGACGGAAAACTCGTGGACGAGAGTGAGGCGAGAGTATCCGTGTTCGATCACGGGCTCCTGTATGGAGATGGCGTGTTTGAGGGGATCCGGTTTTACGAGGGGCGGGTGTTTCGTTTGCAGGCGCACATTCAGCGGCTCTTCGATTCTTCGAAGGCCATCATGCTGAAGCTGCCTTGGACTCAGGAAGAGCTTTGCAAGAACACCTGCGAAACGATCCAAGCGAACGGATTGCGCGACGGCTACATCCGTCTGCTGGTCACCCGGGGGGTGGGGACGCTGGGGCTGAGTCCGGACAGTTGCCCCACTCCGACGCTGATCATCATCGCAGCGAGTATTCAGCTCTATCCCGATTCCGACTATGAGGTCGGTCTCAAGGTGATTACTTGTTCCACTCGGCGCCCCACCCACGGATCGCTGAGCCCGCAGGTCAAATCATTAAACTATCTGAATAATGTCATGGCCAAGGTGGAGGCCGTGCGTGCGGGAGGCCGGGAGGGGCTCATGCTCAATGAGCAGGGCTATGTGGCGGAATGCACTGGGGATAACGTTTTCACGGTCAAAAATGGGGTTATTTATACTCCTCCGGTCTCTGATGGAGGCTTGGATGGGATCACCCGCGGGGTCATTTTCGAGCTCGCGGCGCAAATGGAGGTCCCAATTGTGGAGAAAACGATGACCCGCTTCGACATTTACACGGCAGACGAGTGTTTTCTGACTGGGACGGCCGCAGAAGTGATTCCGGCCGTGGAATTGGACCACCGACCGATCGGAGAGGGGGTCCCAGGACCGACGACGGCTCGATTTATCGAGGCATATCGGGAATTAGTGCGAAATTCGGGGACTTCGATCGAAGCAATGTAATCGAGTGCTTTTTATTTCGAAATCCGAAGGAGCTGGATTAGAGTCCCTGCGGATGCAGTGCAATTTCTGCGATAAGAAAGCGACCGTCTTCCTCACTCAGCTGGTGGAGGGGGAGATGAAGAAGATGTGCCTCTGTGAGGAGTGCGCAGAGGCGAAGGGCGTGACCGATCCCACCGGCTTCTCGCTCGCGGATTCCGTATTGGGGATTGGGCCGGCTTCCGAAGGCGGCCCCATTGTCAATCTGCCGGATGACGAAGGTGCTTCGTGCCCGGTGTGTGGCTTCACCTTCAACAAATTTCGGCAAGTCGAGCGGCTGGGATGCAGCGAGTGCTACAAAGTCTTTGGGGAAGACATCAGCCGCCGTCTCCGGGGCATGCACAAAGGGACCGTGCACGTGGGTCGGGTCCCCGAAGGCCTTCTTGAAGCGCACGCTCGCAAACAGCGCCTCGGACAATTACGGGATCGCTTGGATCAGGCCGTCGCTTCGGAGAACTACGAAGAAGCGGCTGGTCTGCGGGATGAGATCCAGGAGATCGAAACCAGTGTAGCAGCACAGCCATGATGCGATTTTCGACGCTGATGAAACACCCGGCCGATTGGATGACGGGTGGCGCAGAGGGGAACGGAGTGGTCTTGACCAGCCGGGTTCGTCTGGCCCGGAATCTTCATCGGGAACCATTTCCTGGCTGGGCGACCAAGGAGCGACGGGTTGCGGTTCTCGAGCGGGTGAAGCCCGAAGTCGAAGCTCTCCCCGAAATGAAGGACGGTTTCTCCCAAGAGCTCGATGGGCTCACCTCCTTGCAGAAGCAAGTGCTGGTGGAACGTCACCTGATCAGCCGCGAGCAAGCGGCGCGAGGAGAAGGGAGTGCGGCCATTGTGAGCCGCAAGCAGGCCCTCAGCCTCATGATCAATGAAGAGGATCACTTGCGCATGCAGGCGATCCGTCCGGGGCTTGCCTTGAGTGAAGCATACGAATTGGTCTCCAGCATTGACTCGCAACTCGAAGTGAATCTGGAATTCGCCTTTGATCACGAACTTGGCTACATCAGCGCCTGCCCGACCAACCTGGGAACCGGCATTCGTGCCTCGGCGATGTTGCATCTTCCCGGTCTGGTCCTCAGCGATCATATCGGACAAGCGTTGCAGGCGATCGGCAAGCTCGGACTTGCGGTGCGTGGATTCTTCGGGGAGGGCACCGAGTCCCTCGGCAACCTGTTTCAAATATCTAACCAGTCCACGCTTGGAGAGAGTGAAGAGACCATCATTCGGCGATTGGAGCGGGTGATCGAGGATGTCGTTTCGCGGGAACGCAACGCCCGTCTGAAGCTCTTCCAGGACGATCCCGACATGATTTTTGACCGGGTGGGTCGGGCCTATGGCACCCTCCGCCACGCTCATGTCATCGCCTCCAAGGAGGCCTTGAATCTGCTCTCGCTCCTGCGCCTGGGTGCGGAGCTGAAATTTTTTCCAGAGGACACGGTGCAGGCCTGTGATTCCCTGTTAATGGAGATTCAGCCCGCCCATCTTCAGCTTCACGCTGGAAAAAAGCTCACTCCAGAACAGAGGGACGCGATTCGGGCCGAAATCATTCGGACCCGGTTGCAATCGCTCCATCCCCCTGTTATGAATGAGAAACAAGCGGAACAAGATTGGGAAGACCCCCTTGATACCATCGTCGAAAAATGAATAATTTCACCCCAAGGGCACAACAGGTCTTAGCGCTAGCGCGGAAAGAGGCAGACCGATTCAATCACAACTATGTGGGCACCGAACATTTGTTGCTGGGCCTGATCAAGTTGGGACAAGGAGTGGCTGTCAGTGTGCTTGAGCGCATGGGGCTCGATCTGGATTCCGTCCGCAGGGAAGTGGAGAAGCAAGTGGGGACCGGTCCCGATCAAAAGGTTTCCGGCAACATCCCCTACACCCCGCGGGTGAAGAAGGTTCTCGCTCTCGCGAACAAGGAGGCGAAATCCCTCAACCACTCGTATGTCGGCACCGAGCATATCCTCCTCGGATTGCTTCGGGAAGGCGAAGGGGTGGCCGCACGGGTGCTGCAAAATCTTGAGGTGGACATTCAGCGCACGCGGAACGAAATCCTTGCCGAGATCGATCCCAATTTCTCGCCCGAAGATTCCGACGAAGAGTTCGAAGGATTTGAAGATGAGGAAGAGCCCATGGAAGGTGGCGGGGAAGGCAAGACCAAGACTCCCGCTCTGCGTGCCTTTGGTCGCGACCTCACCAAGCTTGCCAAGGAAGGGGAACTCGATCCTGTCATCGGACGGGAGACCGAGATTGAGCGCGTGATTCAAATCCTCTGCCGCCGGACCAAGAACAATCCGGTCTTGGTCGGTGAGGCGGGGGTGGGAAAAACCGCGATTGCGGAAAGCCTTGCCCAAGAGATTGGTTCCGGCAACGTTCCGGAAATTTTGCGCGACAAGCGCGTGATCACTCTCGACCTCGCCTTGATGGTGGCAGGGACCAAGTATCGGGGTCAGTTCGAGGAGCGAATCAAGGCGGTCATGGATGAGATTCGCAAGGTGAAGAACGTCATTCTTTTCATTGATGAGCTGCACACCATCGTGGGTGCGGGTTCGGCGGAAGGGGCGATGGACGCCTCCAACATCATCAAGCCGGCCCTGAGTCGGGGCGAACTGCAATGTGTGGGTGCCACTACCCTCAACGAATATCGCAAATACATCGAGAAAGACGCGGCCTTGGAACGTCGTTTCCAGCAGGTCAAGGTCGAGGAGCCTTCGGTGGATGACGCGATCGCCATCCTGCAGGGATTGCAGGATCGATATGAGCAGCATCACAAGGTGAAGTATTCGCCACAGGCTATCGAGTCCTCCGTGCGCCTGACCACCCGCTATCTAACCGGACGCTTTTTGCCGGATAAGGCCATCGATGTGCTTGATGAGTCCGGGGCCCGAGCCCGGATTGGGACCCTCACCCGTCCGCCTGACATCAAGGAGCTCGAAGGCAAAATTGAGGAAATCAACAAGGAGAAGGTCGGCGCTATCAATGCGCAGGACTTCGAAAAGGCGGCCTCCCTGCGTGATACCGAGAAGCAAACCAAGAAGGAGCTCGAAGACCTCATCGAGACTTGGAAGGTGGAAAGCGAAGAGAAGGTGGTGGCCGTCGAGGAAGACGACATCATGGCTGTGGTTTCCAAATGGACCGGCGTCCCTCTTCAGCGCATGGAAGAGAAGGAGGCTGCCAAATTGCTTCGCATGGAGGAGGAGTTGAAGAACTCCGTCATTGGTCAGGATGCGGCGGTGACCACGATTTCAAAAGCACTGCGTCGATCTCGAGCTGATCTCAAGGATCCTCGTCGTCCGATCGGAAGCTTCCTCTTTCTAGGGCCAACCGGGGTCGGTAAGACCTACCTCGCGCGCAATCTCGCCGAGTTCATGTTTGGTGATGCGGATGCGCTCATCCAAATCGACATGTCGGAGTACATGGAGAAGTTCACCTCCAGTCGTCTGATTGGATCGCCTCCTGGTTATGTCGGTTACGAAGAGGGTGGACAGCTCTCGGAGGCGGTTCGCCGCCGGCCGTATTCGGTCGTGCTTTTTGACGAGATCGAGAAGGCTCACCCTGACGTGATGAATCTGCTCCTTCAGATCCTGGAAGAGGGGATGATCACGGACAGTTTTGGCCGCAAGATCGACTTCCGAAACACAATCATCATCATGACCTCGAACGCAGGGGCATCGAGCATCAAGCGACAGACCTCACTTGGCTTCGGTGCGATGAGCGAGGATGAAGCGGACTTCGAAGGCATGAAGGAAAAGATCCTCGAAGAGTCGAAGAAGCAATTCAAGCCGGAGTTTCTCAATCGTCTGGATGATCTCGTGGTCTTCAGGATGCTTGAGAAGGAAAGTCTTTCCATCATCGTCGATCTTGAAATTGAGAAGCTTCTCGTCCGCCTCAAGGAGAAGGAAATCGAACTCGAACTCGAACAGTCTGCGCGCGAATTCCTGATTAAGGAAGGCTACGACCCGAACTTCGGTGCTCGTCCCATGCGGCGGGCGGTGGAGCGCCACTTGGAAGATCCGCTCGCAGAGTCTCTGCTGCGTGGAGAGTTCAAGGGCGGCAGCTCGGTTTCGGTGAAGCACGAAGAGGATCACAAGGAGTTGTCCTTTGATGCCAAACCGTCCAAGCCGGAGCCCGATGAGGCCGAGGTGACCAGCTAGGAGTCCTTCAACTTTGAACTGATGGGTCGTCGCTGGTTGAATGAAGCGCAGTTTGTGTTGGCAGACCCTCCGGCGTCAGCCTATTCACTCAGCCTCGCCGCCTTGTCAACCCTCCATTCATCGGCGCGCTGACCCATCATTTGTGCGTTGATGAACGTTGAGGGCCGGACCTGACGATCTTTGTAAGAGGCGCTGGGCGCATTTCTTCAGGCGCGAGGGGATTTCACTTCGAAGGCCTCGTCCGGGTTCTTTCTGGGCTTTGATTTTGCAATCGCAGTCTTGGGGAGGAGGATCTCAAAACGGGTCTCTTCACCTGGAACGGAAGTGACATCGACTTTCCCTCCGTGCGCATCGATCGCGCGGCGCACGATGGAGAGTCCCAATCCGGTGCCCTTGATCTCGACTTGGGAGTGGTGTTTCTCGACGCGATAGAAGCGGCGGAAGATGAAGGGGAGATCAGCGGCGGGGATACCCACTCCATTGTCGGCGACCCAAATCCTGAGTCCGTCCTCCGCGGTCTCGGATCCCACTTCGATCACGAGGGCAATCTCTGGATTTTGCTTGAGGGCATTTTCGACTAGGTTGAAGAGCACCTGGGTCCAGTAGAATCGGTCACCCTTCATGCGCAGGTCTGGATCGCTCATTGAGAGCGTGACTTCGGCACCCTGTTCGGTGATGACGGACTCAAGTCGCTCGACGACATCCCGAATGCACGCTTCGAGCCGAAATGGTTTCACCTTGAGGCTGCCGGCTTCTCCTGACTCAAGTCGCGAGATGATGAGCATGTCTTCCACGATGCGCGCGATGCGCTTTCCGTGTTTCCTCATGATTCTGAGAAAACGGAGGGCCGTGGCCTGATCGGAGAGCATGCCCTCCTCGAGGAGGTTTTCGAGATAGCCATTGATGATGGCAAGGGGTGTTCGTAGTTCGTGCGATGCATTCGCGACGAAGTCCTTTCTCACCTGCTCCGTGTGATGTTCATCAGTGGTGTTGCGGATGATGACGCGGACATAGCTCGTGGATTGTTCGCAGTCGATCGGGCGCGCGTCGACCAACCAGGTGGTTTCTCCCGGGTGGTCTTCATTATCGAAGGGGGAGGACTCTTGTGCCAGGGTCAGCTGGGTGGTGACAGGAATCTGCTCCTTGAGAGCCTGCCGGATGGGGTCACAAATCCGGCGATCGAGGAAGACTTCTTCGAGGGGCCGGTTCAGAATGTCGCGCTCGGAAAAGAGGCTCATACCGAGGATGTTGGCGAACTGGAGGCGTTGTTCGGCATCGATGAGAAAGAGGGGGTCGTTCAGGGCATTGAGCAGGGCATGGTTTTCGGATTGAAGGGTCGCGCGCTCGGAGAGGTGCTTTTCCTCAAGTCGCCTGATCTCCTCGGATCGATGGGTTTGTTCACGGCAATACCGGATCACCAAAAGACCCAGGGTCACGGCGAGTCCAGCAGAGAGAATGAGAAGAGAGGGAACCATTAATCTGAGGTGCGCAAACAGTAGCCCAATCCTCGCACCGTTTCGACCATGCATGCAAAACCTGCGAGTTTTTGCCTCACTCGTTTCATGTGAGTGTCCAGAGTGCGGCTGTGGGCATCGTCACTGTAGCCCCAGACATGGCGCAGGAGGTCGTGACGGCTTTGGGGTCGGCCGGCACGTTCGGACAAAAAGAGGAGAAGTTTGAACTCGGTGGTGGTGAGTTCGACGGACTGTTCCGCAAGGTAGAACTTCATGTTGTTCTTATCAAAACGAAAGGGGCCGAACTCAAACTGGGCAGTGCCGGGGATCGTCTCGGAGCGTCGTAAGACCGACTTCACCCGGAGAATGAGTTCCTTGGGGCTGAACGGTTTGGTGAGGTAGTCATCCGCCCCGGCTTCGAGGCCTTGAATGCGATCCTCGGTTTGTGCTCGAGCGGTGAGCATGATGACCGGGGTCTTATTGGTTCGGCTGTGGCGGCGCAATTCCTTGAAGAGGGCGAAGCCGTCCAAGCCGGGTAACATGAGATCCAGAAGAATCAGGTCCGGTTTTTCGACCAGGGCTTTCTGGAGGCCAATGAGACCATCATGAGCGACTGCAATCTGGAAACCTGCCCGCTCAAGGTTGAAGGAGACAAGGTCCGCCACGTCTGGTTCATCCTCGACGATCAGGATCTTCTGCATAGGCAGGGTTGAGTTGCAGTCTTCCATGGTGCGTGTGCTCTCTACCACGGTGACCCAATTGTCACACGGATCAAATGCGAGCGGCTATTGGATCCCGTTGTCGAATTTTTCGTGCCAATCACGATAAACTTGGGGCGAAATTTCGGAGGGTTTGATCTCGCTCCGGCCACCCCAAAAGACATTGGTGTAGGATACGGGGATTCCCGCTTCCGCGAGGTGGACATCGATGGCGGCCTTGTGTTCGAGGACTTTGTCCTTCTCGGTGCCGTGAACGACGCCCATCACATTCACGTTCCCGAATTGTGGTCCGCCTTCCCGCCAATAGGCGTGGGTCATGCAGTGGTGGCGGCCGACCTCACGGCCCGCTTCGATCTCCTGTCCTTTCGGAACAGCCCAGTGAAACAGTCCATTGAATCGGGTGACCCGTTTGCCGGTTTCAGATGGTTTGACGTGTTCGAGGAAGGTGGAGAAACGGCCGATGACCTTCTTTTCGTTCAGGGTGCGCGCGACCTTGAAGAAATGCTCAAGACTGACCTTGGCCATCTCCGCGCGGGCAGTCCAAGGATCGGCGCACACCTCCTCAGGCCGCAACTCCTCCTTCATGGCGAGGAGCACGCGCCACTCTTCGTCACTCAGTTGCACCGTGGTGGTAGTCATCATCTCCGCAGGCTCATCGATGCGGGCGCCCGGCTCCAGTCCGCGTCGCCGGATGTGACCTACTCCCAGGGCGAACAGTCCCTTGGCTGGCATAAGCAGAAACTCTTCCGCGCCCACGATGCGCTGCAGGATTTCGCCGTGTTCCTGAAGGGACTCGCCCTGGGGCACCTTTAAGGTGGTCCAGAGCCGATATCCCGATCCTGAGATATCGGAATCCGTGGAGCGGATGACCACGTGGCCGGAGAATGGGTCCTCCTTGGCCATGAATTCGAAGGCGTTGTTGAGTTTCTCTTCCGGAAGTCGCCAGGCCACGAGGGCGCCGTGGGCCAGTTTGGTGGCGAGTAAGGTTTGGCGCACGCGCCGGATGATTCCCGCTTCCAACATTGCGCCAATGCGTTCGAGGACGGTCTCAAGAGGGACGCCTGATTTCTCCGCAATGACGTGGAAGGGTCGTTCCTGAAATCCAGAGACGAGGTCTTCGGAGATTGCGAGAATCTTGGCGTTGATTGGATCGTCGTGTTCAGTGGAGATGCTCATGCGGGAGGGAGTGTTGCGCTGGAACGTAAGGGGAGGGCGGGTTGGGGGTTTGCGTGAATTCTGTGGAATGCTGTGCAGGGATGCTGGATGAGTGGGTCGCTCGAATCAACTTGGGAGAAACTTTTCCCGGACCGCTGCGAGGGCGGTTTCGCGGTCCCCAAGGCGGCCTTCCAATTGCTGTGTTTGTACAAAGTCCAGAATCTTACTGAATGTTGGTCCGGGAGCTAAGCCCATCGCGATCAGGTCGTGTCCAGTGATGAGTGGAGGGGGGATAAGGGGTTCAGCTGCAAATGCTTCTGCCTGTGCTGCGAGGAATTCGAGGTTGTCCAGCATGCCGTGGCTGCTGGTGCAGTCGACGCGGTGAAGCTCAATCTCATCAGGGTAGGTGGGCCGGGCCATGAAGCGCTTGAGCGTGGCAACCCGCATTTGCTGCACATGCATGAAGTTCATGTGATTGCCGACCATCGAAGAGACCTCCTCGATGGTATTGTTGGAATAGCGCAAGCGTCGCAGGATGTCTTCGGTCATGCGCGCGCCAACCCGGTCGTGCCCGTTGTTTCTGATCCTGCCGTTTTCGTCCACCGTGAGAGTGGGCGGCTTTGCGATGTCGTGCAGCATGACCGCGAGGGCGAGTTCGAGGTTGGGATTTTCACGTAGAAGATCGAGCATGATCAGGGTGTGGACATAAACATCACCCTCCGGATGAAACTGCGGTGGTTGCTCGCACCCTTGCAGGGCAAGAAATTCCGGGACGATGTGCTTCATGAGTCCACTGTCGACGAGCAGTTCGAAGCCACGGCGACGAGCGGAGTGCGTGATGATCTTGTCGAACTCGCCTCGAATGCGTTCCGGGCTCACTTTTTTCAACAAGCTGGCATGAGCCTTCATGGCCTCCCAGGTGGCCGGATCGATCTCGAAGCCAGTCCGAATGGCGAAGCGGACTGCACGCAGTAGTCGCAGTGAGTCTTCCTCGAAACGCGCCTTGGGATCTCCGATCGCTCGAATGACCTTCGCCTCCAAGTCGGCCCGTCCCCCGACATGGTCCAGGACCTCGCCGGTCAAGGGGTTCTCGAAGAGCCCATTGATGCTGAAGTCGCGTCGCTTGGCGTCTTCCTCTGCATTGGTGAAAGTGACGCTTTCTGGGTGGCGTCCGTCGAGATATGGGCCGTCGCTGCGAAAGGTGGCGATCTCAAACTGGTGTCCACTCTCGCGGACCAGAATGACGCCGAAGCGAGCCCCCACCTCGTCTCCGCCCGGAAAGAGGGCGAGAATCTCGTTGGGCCGGGCTGAGGTCGCGAGGTCGAAATCCTTGGGGTCTTCTCCCCGCAGGGCGTCCCGGACGCAGCCTCCAGCAAAGAGCGCTAGATGCCCGGCATCGGAGAGACGGCGGGCGACCAGTTCGGCAGCTTGGCGCAGCGTTTGCACGGAGCTTCAAAAGCATAACCACGCGCGGGCACAAATGTTATTTTCGAATTCCTAACGAAAGGGCATACTCTCCTTCGATGGAGGTCATCCTGGGCAACCCGATCTGGTTGGTGTGTGCGTTTGTGATAGGAGCCTGTATTGGCTCCTACCTGAACGTTGTTATTTATCGTTGGCCGCGCGAAAATCTCTCGGTCACCAAGCCCAAGCGCTCGTTCTGCCCGATCTGCAAGAAGGAGATTCTCTGGTATCGCAATTTGCCCATCATCACTTGGGTTGTGCAGCGGGGGAAATGTGGAGAATGTCAGGCTCCCATTCCGTTTCGCTACCTCTTCGTCGAGTTTCTCACCGCGGTTCTCTTCGCGGCTGCGTGGTATGTTTTCGTGACGGATCACACTCCGATTTCTCCGGTTGGGGCGGCCCTGGTCATGGCCTTGGCCGTCCTCCTGATCTGTATTGCCTGTATTGATGCGGACCTCATGGTGGTACCGGTCAACTTTTGTTGGTGGGGAATGGCGGTGGGAGTGGCAGGGGCCGTGATTGATCCAACCCTTGTGACCCTGGCC
>Ga0302119_10001153_pt1 | contig 11925 bp, 9 predicted proteins | sample AG5_Tmax_MG_FD_203114 | JGI IMG/M metagenome (GOLD analysis project Ga0302119, IMG submission 203114) | Marine microbial communities from Western Arctic Ocean, Canada - AG5_Tmax | ecosystem: Environmental > Aquatic > Marine > Oceanic | place: Canada: Western Arctic Ocean | collected 2017-10-01
CTACCAACCAAACCGACCCTCTCGGTTTGACATTAGCAATCGGAAATGGTGAAGAATGGACAACAATCATTGCGACTATCAACATCACAGGCGGAGCGCCAGGGCAGTTAACCATACTTTGGCTAGTGAACGGGGTGGTGGAACCAGGCCATGCTTTGACGATGGTTTTGGAGAATTTAACCGAAGGAACTTATGTCATCAATGTCACAGTCACCGACTCCACGAATGACTCCGTATCGAGAGAAATTCCACTCTCCTTAGTAACTGACAATAGTGCGCCGACCGTCATGTTGAGCCTTGTCTCAGAAGCGATGGCAGGCGAATCGGTCGCTTGGAACATCGTTGCTTCCGACCATGAAAACGATTCGTTTACGATAATGATAGACTACGGTGACGGCGGTTCAGACTCCGCGCTAATCGAGGGCTTTCACACTTGGTCAAATCCGGGTAATTACACGATGGTCGTAACAGTTCAGGATGAACACGGACTTTCATCGTCGGCCGAATCGATGATTACTATCAACGAAAATATGCCGCCTTCTCTCGATGTGATGGCGACGCCAGACAACGGTGGAATGGCGATGTTATTGACCGAAAATAACGAGCGCAGCGGCGACGAGTTGAGTATCACCGCGACCTCTCTGGACCCTGAAGGCAGAACGGTCGTAATCGAGGTCGATTGGGGTGATGATTCAATCGAGACCCTCGATAATGGGACCGCTGCAACACATACCTACGATTCGGCTGCAGCGATGGAGGTCGTCGTAATCGCTTATGATACAGCGGGCTTCAATACGACATGGAAGATGCAGGTCGAAGCGATTGACGACATCGAGCAGTCGATGGTCTTCACAATGCAAGAGACAAGTCTACCTGATTCTGACGATTTAGAGGATGAACTCGATGCTGATGGTGATGGAACCGTCGATGAAGCCGAGGGCGCGGAAGGAGAGGAAGGATTCGATTGGGAGGCGGAATTCGACCCCGATGGTGATGGGGACCCAAATCACGATGACGATCGAGACAACTGGACTCAGCGAGATGAATCAGAGGTACAGTCCATCGCTGAAAGCAACGATACATCAGCCCGCGGAGGGCCGAGAAATGACCACGGTGGTGGTGATAACCTGATGTCACCGGGGGAACATGTCGATGAAAATGAGACCGATGCAGAACACCCGGCTGAGAATTTGACCGATGCAAAATCCGTCATGGACAATATGTTTGACGAAGATAACGAAAACAACTCAGACGATGTATTGGAGGATTCGCGGCTCGATACAGACCATTACGAAAATGACGCTGATGCTCTGCCTGCGTTTTGGTGGAACGAAACATTCGATGCTGACCTCGATGAGAATGGCGTCAATGAGTCAGTCTGTAACCGCGTATCAGTACTCTACTGGCTCGATGCTAATATGGATAGCAATCCCGAGCGCGCCTTTTTGCTTAGGTACAAGCAGTGTGATGTAGACATAGACGGCGATGGCACTACCGATGCATCCGTCGAGGAAGCGTGGGCCTTGAACTACACCGATTTCAACAGTGATGGCGACGCTGAAATCCTGCATGCGATGCACTTCCTAACTATCGATTGGAGCAACGAAACAGTCGATGCAGCAAGTGGAATCAAGGTGAATTATTCTGACAAACATTTTGAAATTGAAGCGGTGGTTGTTGAAGATATGAATGATGATGGGAATCCAGAACTCATCATCATGGCCCGTGCTCAGATGCGAGCAATTGACTATAATATCGACGGCACCGAAGAGGCTAATTGGGCGAATATTGCAGCGGTCAAGGTTGAGGATAGAGATGATGATGGCAACGCGGATGAATTCTTAGCGATGGAAATTGAGATGATAAAACTCGATTTGGATGGTGATGGAAACGCCAATCAGAGTATGCACAGCATTCGTATGATTCACTACTACGACACAGACTCCGATGGCACCCCGAACACACTCGTCGGCGCTGAATACGGTGGCTGGGATTTCGACAACAATAGCGACGGCACTACTGACACATCGTATATGAGTTGGCTCGGTGTCCGTCTCGACGATCGGAATAATGATGGTCAAATCGATAAAACCAGTACTCTGCAAGGATACAATGTGGTCCGCGACGATGACGCAAATGGAGTCGCCGAGCAACGAGCACACCACATCGCCGCGGCCGTCGTCAAGGATATCAACGGCGATAGAAATCCTGAATATGTGTGGGTTTTGGCAATTGCCGACAATTCGGTCGATAATGACCAAGATGGCTCGACCGATTGGAATAACGGCTCATTCGCCGGCGCCACTTCTCGCGACGTCGACAGTGACGGCAATGCTGAGTCGTTCGTCGCGATGCGTGCATACAATGTCAATCAAGGTGAGCACGCCAACGGCTATTCCAGCAATATGAACTCGGTGTGGATTATCACAACTGGTGACACCGATGATGATGGAAATATGGACCGTGTTCACGCTGTACAAACATTCTATGGCGCTTGGGACAATAACAGCGATGGCAGTCCAGACAGTTACTATCACCATGTCGAAGGAATTCACGCCGTCGATGATGATGCCGATGGAAATGTCGACAGAATGGTTTGGTTTGAGTCAGAAGCCGCGGCCAGAAATGATAACGCCGACTCTGATATCGAGTTGACCAGCGGTAAACAGACATTACACTCTCGCAACTTCAGCGCGAATGGCGACACCGAATCAGAATACTTCTACCATATCAATCATGTTCGAAGTAATGTTTCGACGACTAATGACACAGCCCAGTATGAGAACACCACGATGCTAGTGTACCACACCGTCGATGATGGAAACCGTTCTTTCAGCCATGCGGTTCGATATATCGGTGACTCTTGGGATTACGACCGAGATGGCACAAAGGATACCGAAGATGTTCACGCTTACGCCGATAACCGCTCCTAAGCTCTTCGTTGAACTCAGGGATTCGCGCTCATAGTTTGGGCGAGTCAGATTAATCCACAACTGGCCAAACCTCACTTATCTTGATTCGATGGTGATTCGCTCGCTCTAGCCGTCCCCTTCTCCAAAAAAATATCCGAAAACCCCTAGTTCCGAGCACGGTGCCTAATCGGTCGGTTTCAAATTAGGCGAGGGGCTGCGACACGATAATGCCCGAACCGGTGATTTGCGCGGTTGCTCGGACACCCTTCGGCCGCTACCGCGGCGCGCTGCGCGAGTATAGCGCCACGCAACTCGGAGCGCTTGCGGTAACCGAACTACTGCGACGCGTCGACATTGACGCTACCAGCGGTATCGTCGATGAATTGCTCTTCGGACAGGTACTACAAGCGGGCACTGGCCAAGCGCCCGCCCGGCAGGTAGCGCTCGCGGCCGGCCTGCCGGCAACGACTCCATGTACAACTCTCAACAAGGTCTGCGGCTCGAGCCTAAAGGCGGTGATGATCGCTGCCAGCGCGATTCGAGCAGGCGAGTACGCGGTGGTCGTGTGCGGCGGGATGGAGTCGATGACGAACGCTCCGCAATTTGTGAAAGACGCTGAAAAAGGCGTTGATGTACCATTTTCTGACTTAGAATCCGTTATGGTTCACGACGGTCTATGGGACCCGCATAATGATGAACACATGGGCAATACAGGCGAGACCGTCGCATTGGAATACGAAATTTCAAGAGTTGAATGCGACAACTTTTCAACCCGTTCTCACGCTTTGGCGGCCACTGCCTGGGCCGATGGCCGGCTCGGTTGGGAGTCGTTCCCGGTCGCTGGTATCGACCGCGACGGGACCGCTTTTGAGTTGCGTCAGGATGAAGGAATTAGAAGCGATACGACGGCTGAAAAATTGGCTGAATTACGGACTGTGTTCGATGTGAAAGGGCGCATCACGGCAGGTAATGCTAGTCAATTAAGTGATGGCGCAGCCGCGATTTTGGTCGCTTCGGAAGCGGCGGCAGCGGAGCACGGTTGGCCGGTTCTCGCTCGTATCATCGACCAAACGACATCTGGAGTCGAACCGGCCCGAGTGATGGCTGCACCGATTCCAGCAGTCGAGACACTACTGACACGAAACGGTTTGACGATAGGCGACCTCGCCGTGCTCGAACATAACGAAGCGTTCGCGGCTGCATCGTGCGCCGTCGCGAAGGCGCTAGGCGTCGATGATGCTCGATTCAATCCGCACGGCGGCGCGGTCGCAATCGGTCATCCATTAGGCGCGACCGGAGCGCGCTGCCTCGCGACGACTATCAACGCCCTACGAGCCGCCGAACCGCAGTCTGACGGCCTTGCGGCTCGCGGCATCACGACTATCTGCCTCGGTGGCGGCAACGCGGTCGCCATGCTCGTCGAAGCTGGTCCCGACCTAGTCTAAATCCCCGTTTTTCTCAACAGCATTGAACACAGTGGACGGTTTCGGGGTGGGAATTGAAAAAAAAGGTTGTTTTGAAGTGGGGTGAAATGATTGTACCATGAAGAGATAAAGGTTCTATTCTTAAAAATCTCAAAGTTACAAGACAAAGCGATAAGTCATTTCGCAGCCCTCGATAGCCGAAGTAGCGGGCGGTGGCCTTATGATGGGGCCTCGGGTCGCCCGAATCCGGAAGTGTAGATATGGTCAAACCAGTACGCCCCCACACCCGTTTTGAGAAGGCGCGAATCATCGGTGCTAGAGCATTGCAAATCAGCATGGGCGCGCCGATTTATGTCACCGAAAAGGAACTCCGGGAATCATTCCGCGAGGAGCTCGTTCAATTGTATGGAGTCGAAGAATCGAATATCCGCTTCGTGCTCGACCCGCAGAAGATTGCGAGCCTTGAGTATCTGAAGGAATTAATTCCGATCGATGTCGACCCACACGAGTGAAACTCTCACTCTGGGCCGAATCGGCCCCTCACCGACAACACTTCGACACAGCCTTGTTCAGATATTGCGCGCGTAGCGCTGGAGAAGTGTACCGGCAATATGGGGAAAAATAAGCATTTGCATTTATTATTTTCAGAGGGGAAGCCTTGCGACCGGCTCCAATCACCTTTCACACTATTTTCTTCATTCACTAATGATTTGAAATGAGACTGGTCTGAATCGTCATCAATTTCCCGAGCCACCAGCGACCAATACTCGATAATTGCACCAAGCCCCATAGATAACCCATGGAAAACCCGATAGCATTCATCGATGCACCGGCTGATATGCGACCTGCGACCGAGGTATTCTCGGATTGGGCCAAACTCGGCAAAGATTCGGGTATGGAACATGGGCATGCGCCTGCAGTCAATGAAATTCTAGCAGCTGCTTTTGAAGAAATGAATTTTGAAAAGTTTCGGGCGATCGATGCAGGTTGTGGAAACGGCTGGGTCGTACGGATGATTTCCTCGATGGAAAACTGTGAATCCATAATCGGTGTCGATGGCGCTGCTGCGATGATTGTTAGAGCTGATGAAATCGATTCGGATGGTACTTACATCTGTGCAGATTTACAATCTTTTTTACCCTCTGAACCGGTCGAATTGGTTCATTCCATGGAGGTTCTCTACTATCTAGATGACATTCCTGCTTTTCTCAAATCAGTCCGATGCAATTGGTTGCAAAAAGATGGCATTTTCGCGTTTGGAATCGATCACTATCAAGAGAATGAAGAATGCCATGATTGGTCTGAAAAAGTCGGTGTACGGATGGCTATGTTCAGTGAATCTGAATGGTGTGACATGGTTGAGGAGGCGGGTTTTGAGATTTTGCGAATGTTCAGAGCCGCGCCGCGTGAAGAGTGGGCTGGGACATTAGCCATTGTTGCACGGAATGGAGCCTGAATGGATACCGACCGTCGCGGCCCTGAAGTCTGAGGCGTACGATAGTTTGGTCCAATGGTTCGGTCCGAGGGTTTAGTCAACTGATTCCGTCAATCAATTTCACCGATTGATTACGGCCGATTGATTCCGCCCGATGCGGTGAATTACTCTGTTTGTCCGCATCGATTTTGAGCGCGTCATTCTGACTCCTCGCCGACTTTACCATACGATGAGTGCAGATTCTCGGATGGTAGAGGTGAACGGGTGAACAGGGTTGGAAGTGTGTAACTTAGAGCAGGGACCATCAGGAGAACGCCGGCCATCAATACGAATATCGGCAACAGCGGATATCGGTCAGTCAATGTATTCGCATCTGCCAAAGGCGGCGGGGCATCTTGCTGGCCGAAAAGAGCGGCGCCTGAACCAGCGCGCATCTGGCTTCCGGACGCCCGCAAAATGATTCGCTGTCCGCCGAGGCCGGTTCGTGATGTGGCGTTCGTTACATCGATGAGTAATTTTTGATCCGATGGCTCGCCGTCGCTGCTACCATTCGAGCCGTTCTGGGTGGTTGAGTCATTCGAGCCCTCGGAGCCATTCGCCCAGGTCGAGCCATTCGAGGCCTCGGAGCCGTTGGCGTCGAGGGCGATGGAACTTCCAGCGACAACAACATCGGGTAGGAATCCGAGCCGCCCACCGTCGACGCCATCCCGAATCAGATACGCCTCGATTGTCGCGTTGCTAAAATTCATCGAATTCCGTTCTGAACCGGCGAGCGACCAATCGATGCTTAGCCGCTCCTCGGTCGAGTTCCACTGCCAGCCGCTGCTGAGCAAGGCGATTCTATCAATCCGGGACGGTGAATTGAGTAAGCCGCCAGCCGCTGTGACATTGCCGACCAACGAGGATAGGTCACGTGATTGAGTCGAGCCATTCAGGGCCCAGACGCCGTTGAGAACGATGGTTGGAAAACCGTAAGCCCCGAGTTTCGCGCGCGCATCACGACTCGCCGAAGTCGACAACTCATCGAGAATGGCATCCGATGAGTGATGGGCGATTCCAGCAACCGCCGGCCATGTAGCACTAAGATTGCCAACTTCCTGCTCGGCCGGCCGACACGGCTGACACCAGGTTGCCGTATGCAATTCAACGACGAGGGGTGGGACATACGACGCTGCATCCACCTCGGATGCATCCGCCGCAGCATCGGCGCTCTGACTCAGCGCTAGTGGTAATTCGATGCTAAGTGCTGCCAAAATCGCACCGGGACCAGCCATGGCGGCTGTCGCATCAGTACCCGGCGAGACATCCGCCTCGCCTCTACCCTCTACAAAACGCTCGGCGACGACGCCGGTCAGCACCGCTGGAATAATCGATACGAGTAGAATCATTACACTGAGTATAATGATGAAAAATACCTTGGTTGAGAGTGTACGATGAGGTGTGAACGGGGTGAATTGTGGTTTAGATTGAGAACGGTGACGGCTTGAGGTGGTAAGAATTTGAAAATTGCAAAAAAAGGATGTCTGAGGCGGCGCGGTTCTACGATTTGGCAGCCGGTAACTGCGAGGCTGACCAATCCGCACGGAGATGCGAGTGGGTGAGCGTTGAAAGAGTCGCCCACGCTGCAACCCTCGATGACAAAGGAAGCGCGGCGCGGCTGGCACCATCTGCCGTTAGCGCTGTTCGGCCTGACCCTGGTGATTATCGCTGTGGGTGGCACAATTCGAATTTACGACGCAGGTGAATCTTGTCCTGAATGGCCGACCTGTTTTGGCTCCTGGTCGTTTGATGTTAGTGAAGATGAGCAGCGGAGTTGGTACGCTGCGAATCCGGATGATGTCGATTCTCGTGGCGCTGGTCACACCTATACATCATTCCAAATTTTCACGGAATGGTTTCACCGGATACTCGCCGGAACAATACTCGGCCCGTTGGTGTTGTTGCAGTGGTACATAGTTTTCAGGCGTCGAGATTCTACTGACTATACCGAACAAACCGGTGGCCGAGGTCTCTCCCCAACGGCGGTTCGCCTAGCGATGTTGTCAGCGATTTTGGTAGCGATTCAAGGTGCGCTCGGCGCGTTGACAGTTTGGTTGGATAACGAACATTGGAGTGTCGTGTTGCATCTGGCGATGGCCCTCGCTTTCGCAGCGGTACTGCTTCGGCTCTGGCTCGTATGGATGCGTGATATTGGTTGTGGACCGATTCGATTTGACATCGCAGCCGAAGCGACGCCAGCCGGCCAACGGCTGGCCAAACGGCGTCTCTTTGAAGCGGCAATCTCGACGATTAGCGTGATGTTGCTCGGCGCTTTTGTCTCGACGACGCCGGGTGCTAATTTGGGCTGCGGCGTCGCTGCCGGCCACGCAAATTGGCCGATGTGTAATGGCCGGATGGTTGAGATGGTCACCGATTTCGCAGCGCAATCTCAAATGATTCACCGTTTCCTAGTCGTCGCTGTGTTAGTTCATCTGACGGTATTGAATTATCAATTGCCAAAGTGGTTAGCAGCGGAGGGCGTTAGTGAAGAGGGCGCGAGGTCAGCAAAACGAATGGTTGGGTTTGGTTCGTTGATTTTCTTGACAAATGTGTTCATCGGCATGTCTTACATCATCTCTTGGAGCGCTGAAGAAGGATTCCCAGAATGGCTCAGCGTTGTCCATTTGATGCTCGGTTCACTCACTTTCCTCACTTTTATGTTCGGCGCATTCCTAGCCGCTGACCATCGTGAACAAAAACCTGAGATAGACGCTGAAGAGTAAGCCCGCCACCCGCTGCATTGAATGATGTGGAGGCGCGGCATCGGCATATGGCGGAAGCGGCAGCATCCGACGGCGATGATAATACGACGCCTTCAGCCGTCATCGAGTTGAGCCAAGACAACCTTACGGTGGCGGTAGCAGACGCCTCATCGGCGACCAATAACGAGCAACTCACTCAGAAAAATGGAGGGATTGGCGACTATTTCGCACTGATGAAACCGAATGTCATCGTCTTGTTACAGATTACTGCTCTATGCGCGGTGCTCGCGCATGATCTCATCGAATGGCGAGCTGGACGTGGATTCGATGCACTCACAACAATTCGGACTTCGGTCGTAGTTTTCGTCGGAGGGATGCTGACGGCTGGCGGTGCGAATGCAATCAATATGTGGTATGACCGAGATATCGACCCACTCATGCGGCGCACCGCATTGAGGCCTATTCCAGCCGGCGCTGTCAGTGAAAACGCAGCGCTCTTGTTTGGCGTCACCATTTCAGTTATTGGAGTCGCTTGGTTCGCTGTGCTCAGCAATTCGGTAGCAGCATTTTGGGCAGGATTCTCAATCCTATTCTATGTCTTTATTTACACAATCTGGTTAAAACGCAGCAGCACCCAAAATATCGTCATCGGCGGCGCGGCTGGAGCAACGCCACCTCTCATCGGTTGGGCCGCAACACTACCGCCGAGTGCCGTTTCTCTCGCCAATCCTCTCGCGCTTGGCTCACCGCTGCCGTGGTTGTTGTTCCTACTCATCTTCCTCTGGACGCCGCCGCATTTCTGGGCGCTCGCACTCTACAAATCTGACGAATATGCCAAGGCTGGGGTGCCGATGTTGCCATCGGTCAAAGGTGCGGAAAGAACACTAATCGAAATGAAGGTTTACTCACTTTTGCTGATTGGTCTCGCCACGATGCCGTGGCTCAATCCGTCGGAAGTTGGTGGTGTAATCGCAATTCTTTGGACCGCTGTAGCACTACTTCTTGGAGTTTGGTACAATCTCTCTGTGATGCGAATTGATGCTCGCGAGGCTTTGGATTCGAAGGGGCGGCTGCCGAGTGCTTTTGCCTCGTTTTTCAGATCGATGTTGTATCTCGCCTACATGTTCATCGGGCTCGTTTTAGTTCTCGCGCCCTTCCTTTTCTCCTCGGGTGTCCTTCTACTCGTGCTCTTCCTCTGGACTCGGAAGCGATTGGTGAAGGCCCAAGCGCGAATCGGCTTGTACCAGTAGACTGCCGTGTCGCTCGTAAGCGTTCTAGTTGTGGCTAGGCGTGTGTCTAGGCGTGTGGCTGGTGGCCGTTTCGTCGCTGACTCCGCTGTGAGAATTACTGATGAAATTCGTGAAATTCTTACACTGGCTGTAGTGTGATCCGTTCTATACAATATTTTGGTAACTTTCAATGAGGGTGCTCGGATTGTTGGCTCTCTCTGTGACCGAGGCGGTTTGATGGTCCCTGCTGTCGCTTGGAATTCGTCGCTGTGAGTTTTGGCCAGATTTCTGTTGAGAGAAAGACGAGTTCGCGGCCTGTCGAAGGGGGCGATGCGTGATATACGGCCACGCAACGCGGCAAAGTAATGAGTGAGGAATCGAAGGGTCACGGCTCAACAGTTTTCGCACTGTTTGGATTGGCTATTCTCATCGCCATTGTAATTTCACTCGCCAACTCGGTGGAAAGTGAAGCGGAAAACGCAACTGAAGGAGGCGCACTGGCCTATCTACCAGATTCCATAAAACCGTATGTCCAAGTGGTTTTCATGTTCGCCTCAATTTTACTCGTAATCGCCTTCCTCGGAAATATTGGTTGGATTAGGCCGATTATCAAGCCTAAGCAGCGGCAGGACCCATTCGCGGATCCCGACGAAGATGAATGAGGTTTTTTCACCTCGGGCCCGAGAAGAACAGGTCATTGGCAACATCTATCTAAACAAAAAGAGGAATTTCGTCGTTGGTTTCAAACCGCACGCCCGCTCATCGAGCATCATAGCCCGCGGGCGGCGTTACAATAGTAGAATTAGCGAGTGGGAGGTGAGCGGATGCAAGAGAGTGATTTGATTTATGATTGGAACACCGTTGATTACTCGATTGAGCGCGACCTAAACGCCCATCCTCACACCGTCTGGTTCGACGACGAAACCCTCCGAGACGGCCTACAATCGCCATCTGCAAGAAACCCAACAATAGCTGAAAAGATTGAACTGCTATCGTATATGGAACGACTTGGAATTCAGAAAGTCGACCTCGGACTGCCTGGCGCTGGACCGTTTCACATCGACCACATCGACCAGATGCTAACTCACATGGGCGATAATGACTACCAAATACGGCCCGGAGCAGCGGTTCGGACAATAATTGGTGATATCGAACCGCTGGTCGATTTGCAGGCAAAGCATGAGCGACAGATTCAGGCCAGCGCGTTTTTGGGGACTAGTCCGATTCGTCAGTTCGCCGAAGGGTGGTCAATGGAGAGAATTCTATCGACTGCCGAGAAAGCAGTAACCTTCGCCCGAGATAACGATATTCCGGTTATGTTTGTGACTGAAGATACGACGCGGTCGAAACCTGAAGATATCAAAGCGGTCTATACCAGAGCGATTGAACTCGGCGCCGACCGGATCTGCGTCTGCGACACCTGTGGCCATGTGACGCCGAATGGCGTCAGAAAACTACTCGATTTTATCCAAAACGAGGTCATCCCAGATTCAGGCGTCAAGCGGCGCGATATCGAAGTCAACTGGCACGGTCATCAGGACCGTGGGCTCGGTGTCGCCAACAATCTTGCAGCGGTAGAAGCGGGTGCCGATGTGATACACGGGACTGCGCTCGGCGTTGGCGAGCGAGCGGGTAATGCGCCCATCGACCAGACATTGGTCAATCTCAGCCTGATGGGCGTTATCGACAATGACCTCTCACTGCTCAACGAATATATGCAAAAAGCGCACGAATATGTCGAGGTCGCATTGCCAAGAAACTATCCTGTGTTCGGCGACGATGCGTTCGAGACTGGGACTGGCGTCCACGCCAGCGCCGTTATCAAAGCGATGCGCAAAGGCGATGAGTGGCTCGCTGACCGAGTTTATTCAGGGGTGCCGGCGAACGATTACGGCTTGAAGCAGAAGATACGAATCGGCCATATGAGTGGTCGATCAAACATCATTTACTGGCTTGAGCAGCGCGATTACGAAGCATCGGACGAATTGATTGCCCACATGTTTGAAATCGCCAAGTCGAAGCGTCGATTGATGAGTGATGAAGAAGTAAAAACCGAAGTCGATTCCTTTCTGCAGGCCGTTTAAACAGTGAACGGGCATATATTGAGAAATTTCTCGGATTCACTTACAAATCGATAAACCACAAGTGGCTTTCCGATCTGATGACCGCGATTTTTGCTAAGTA
>Ga0302119_10001155_pt1 | contig 11919 bp, 8 predicted proteins | sample AG5_Tmax_MG_FD_203114 | JGI IMG/M metagenome (GOLD analysis project Ga0302119, IMG submission 203114) | Marine microbial communities from Western Arctic Ocean, Canada - AG5_Tmax | ecosystem: Environmental > Aquatic > Marine > Oceanic | place: Canada: Western Arctic Ocean | collected 2017-10-01
GAAGTTGGATCGGTCAAGAGAATTAATGCCTCATAAGAATCGTTCAATCCATCTCCATCTGTATCATTATTTTGTGGATCAGTTTGAGTGATTGCATCTACCTCTGCAGTGAATATTTGACATCCACCTGGGCCTAGTGAAAGTACAGGGTTACAAGGCGATGTAGTAAAAGTCATATTCATTGGGCCGGGTCTAAAATATTGAGTAGGAGGGAATGTTGAACCGTTTCTTGTATTCCATGCAGGGTTTACATACTCGTATAAATTGACAAGCCCATCTCCGTCTGGATCACCATAGGCTCCATCCATATTGGAGTTAGATGTTGGATCTAGGTTATGCGCTACTTCCCAGCCATCGGGCATTCCATCGCCATCTGTATCCCATCCATTGGGATCTTCATCTATTAGGCCATCACCATCATCATCATCAGAATTGCAATCTGCATCCCCATCTTTATCATCATCAAAGGAATCTACCATTCCATCTTTATCGTTATCGAAAGTATCTGTACAAATATTGCCCACTGGATCTTCATCTGCACCATCTCCTCCTGAACCTTGGAGAATTTGCATGGCGCTTTCTTCATCCCAATTACTTACAGGGACTGTTCCATTCCACCAAACACCATTATCTAATTCATTAGGAGTACCAGAGAAATCCCAATTAGAAGGTATGGAATATAGATATTCATTTAAGTTATTTAGTAAATCCATATCGGGATCGCCAGTTGAGCCATTATTGCCTGATGAAGATAAAGGATCGAGCCCGTATTGCCACTCCCAGCCATCAGGTAAACCATCACCATCTGTATCCCAATCTTGTGGTTGAGTGTTGATAAAAAATTCAATACCATAACTTAAACCATCTCCATCTTGATCTGTAGTGGCTGTAGCTTCCCATATCCCATATTCAATAGTAGCCAAGCTAGAGAATAACATCAATAGACTGAATAAGATTGCAGATTTCTTCTTTCTGTACCTTAGGTTGGCAATAGAATTTGGAATTATAACATCCATAGTACTAACCCTGTAAACAATGGCGGTATGCGAGGGTCTTAAGAAGAATGGAGCGTAGTTCGGACATTGGGCATTAAAAAATCAAATGAGTTCTATATCCTCATCATCATATCTATCAATGCGGTTATCTTCAGTAACTAGAACGGGGGCGGGTATTTCAGACGTTTCTGTTGTATCTGTGGAATTATTTTCAGTTTCAGATAGCATCTCCAAGTAAGACATTTGGAGTGCCCATTTTCTTCTGTTTATTCTGCTCTGTACACCAGCAAATAGGATTAGAATAGCAACAAGACCTATTAGCATTGTAGAATATCTAGGATGAACGATTTCATTAATTATTATTTCGCTAATCGAAGATATTTCAATAATTGCATTAAGAGTGAATTCAGCAGTAAAGTCATCAGAAAAACTCTGTTCCGTATCAAGAGGAGATGCAGATATAATTATTGGTATTTTATCACCATTATTGGCGTCATCTGGCACTATTATATCTACCGTAAATGCCACTTCCTCAAAGGCCCCCAATTCGATTAGAGGAGAGCCTGAGTTTCCTTCGATAATGATATCCCAACCTGAATCATCAATTGTTGAATCTAGAAGTACGGTCATCGGTGTGTTGGCTTTATTTCGAACCTTCATTTGAATTGAATAAGATTCACCAGGTATAAAACGTGAAACTGGAGAGACTTGGACTATTTCTAGATCAGGATCATCGGCCTCTACTTCAAAGGTCATAGGTAAGTCGAAATAACGAGGATTCTCGTCCTCTGTATCTTCTATTATCCTGAGATAAAGAGTATGATTCCCCACTTCTACTTGGTCATTTAGAGTTACGGAAACAAAAATTTCAGTGTAATCATTAGGTCCCAAGGTTACTCGAGGGAGAGATTCGCCATCTTTATCTTTAATTGTGAATTCCCATTGGCCGTAAACGGGATTAATATCTATATTTTTATCAAGTGATGCTGGATTCTGTAGCCTCCATAAAGTAGATGATTGGTCATTTTCCATAGTATTTGTTATCCTAACTCGTAAATCAATTGTAGGATTATCTGTATTGGGGGCGCAAAGTGAAACTTGCATATGCCCCAACGGTATACCATCGCAATCATTTGAAATTTCGGCCCTTATGCCGAATGTCCTTTGAATTGTAAATACAAAAGTAGACCTCAAAGAAGCATTGCCATCACTTATTATTTCTAACTCTATTTCTCCGATATCTAAGTCTTCTCTATCATCAGAAGGTTTTACACTGAACCTCAGAGTCTTAGTAGAATGGCGTTCCATCAAAGGAATGTGGTACGTCCCATCTCCTTCGTCTTCTAGAATTCGTACTCCAGTATCATTATCAAATAGCTGAAAAATAGCTTTCGAGCGCCTTAAAATATCTATCCTGAATGAGTCAGCATCGAATCCGGTATTGAAAACCTCCAATAAAAATGGGTTAAATTCACCATATTCAACATATCTTGGGATAGTTGAATCTATTGCATCTCCTCGTGTTGAATTGGCTATGGTAATATCATGTTCCTCGGACCATAGTGAAATATCAGGAGGTTGATAGACGCCTATTTTTTCTAATTCTAAATTAAGAGTATCTTGATGGACTACGGTAAGTACGCCTTCGACATTGGCCTCTGCAATAGCCCTTATTTCAATAGTACCTGATGTTTGACTGAGATCATCAGGCGCCGTTATTGATAATATTGGATTTAAAATGTCACCACCTTGGTCTAGAGTATAACCTCCGGCTAAATCAAATTCTACCAACCAAGAACTACCTAAATTAGTCAAAACCTCTAATTGAACTTCCATAGACTTAGTTGAGTCACCTCTATGCACTAATTGAAGAGGTATTGGAGTAGTTTCCCCGGGTGCTATATATTCTACATATCTGTCAAAACGATGATTAACAGCAACTCCCCATTGAAGCATCTGAATAGTTTCATGTTCGATAACTATAGTATGCCCCTGGATATCAGAAACTTCTAGTTCAACAGAATATTCTCCAGATGGAAGGCCACTAGGATATGTCCACAAATACTTGCCATATATTCCTTCATTAGTGGATTCGATATCCATCTCTTCATCGCCTTCCTGTATTGGTTGGGTAATTCTGTATACTCCATTAGGGTCTCTCATCAGAAGATTCACATTTGCAATATCGTCCCTCCCGAAAGCACTTTTTACAGTGATGCTAAATTGCATAGTACGCTCGGCGAAGATATCATTGGGATACCATTCTAATTCAGGTCCTGAAACTAATTCGGCGCCCTCTCTTTGTAAAACTACTAGGCTATCTGCAATAGCATTAGTGTAAACTTCTAGACTAGAATATCTATTACCACCTCCATCTATCTCATCCCAGGCTACTTCAGCTTCACAGGAAGAAAAGATACCTCCATCATCACAACCATTCATAGAAGCATCAATAATCACTTCCAAACGTTCATCCTTAGAAACGGTGAATTGTTCCCTATTTCCAACATTAATTTCGAAGACCTCGTAATCAAAATCAGCACAACTATTTGTTATCCCTGAAGTGCATGCTTCAGTTTCCCAAGAGGTTGATCCTATTTGTGATCCTGATGCTTTCATAGTAATAGTCCATTCAACAGTAGAGCCGCTTGGCCCAGAAGATCGAAGAAATAGATTCAGAGGTATGTAATAACTACTCATATCACTAGAGAGACGGGCCGTGAAATCTAATGAAGTGCGTAATTTATTGGTCTTGAATTCGATGCTATTGTCTAAAGCGCTACTAACTTTCTGATTACCTGAATCTGGTACTTTTGTGGTTATTAGGCCATCGCCTTGATCGGACCCATTACTGCCAATCTCATTAAAAAATAATTTATAAAGTGCAGTATCTTCAGAACTTTGGAAAATAGGGATTTCTGAAGTATCTGATTCCAAAACTGAAGGATTCAAAAAATAAACTGGCGCTAAAAGTAATAATGCTAAAAGTAAGGCAATTTGGATACTTTTATGGCCAATATCCGGTGATGAACAATTTCTCACGCTTGCCGGGCATAATTAGATTGTTAAAACATTAGGGGGGGTTGGTACACTCTATGCATCAAAAATTGTAGTAAATTATCAGTTCGATTGAAAGGAGAGAGCCGCGGCGGCATACTTGCTGGGATACCCGAGCGGTCAAAGGGGCCGGACTTAAGCTCCGGTGGCAAGGCCTTCGTGGGTTCAAATCCCACTCCCAGCACCAATAAATATTTATTTCATCCTAGTTATAGAGCAACCTATACTACCTGAATCTAAGATATCCAATTTTGATAATACTACGGTGGCACCTATGACCTGAGTCGGCAAAAGGACCTCGTCCAATATATCATTAGCAAGTGTTTCCAATAATGAGTATCGCGAGACCATTATTTTAGAATCTAAGATTTTAATTAGATATTCATAATTCAATACTTGATCGATGTCATCAGAACTCAATTTACCAAATTTTTCTAATGCCACGTAAATTCCAAAACTGACTTTTTGAGGATTCCCAATTTCATAATCATGAATTCCTATATCAACAGTTCTTACTACATTTTCCATGAAGATAGTATTGTATAATTTACTACTTTCTAAACTCTTAAAGAGCATATTTTTTTGTATTTCCAAATTAATCCTCCGTTTCGAATAAAACATCACGATTACGAGAAAGAAATCTTTCACCGGCATCGACAAAAATTACCTGACCAGTGATGGCTTGTGCGTCCATCAGAAAGGAAACGGTATTAGCTATATCTTCTGGAGTTGGGCCGGAACCTAGAGGTGATTCTGATTGTGCCTTAATGAATCCAGAATGGGATTGGTGGTCACTGACTAAAGTATGACCGGGGGCTACAGCATTTACTCTTATCCGAGGTGCTAACCCCCTTGCCAAAGTTTCTGTCAGACCAAGTAAAGCATATCGTGAAGCGGTATATGATAAATAATCTGGATTTGGATTAGATATCTTTTGATCTAGGATATTCACTACAGAGGCCCTCATATTTTCATTAGTCACTTTATTTAATTCTTTAATCAATAGGGCAGGGGCTTTTGCATTAACATTCATGTGAGAGTCCCAAGTACGGTCATTTATTGTAGAAATATCATCATGGATGAACACTGATGCATTATTTACTAGACCTACCATTGGCCCTAAACTAGAAGTAACTTGAGAAATTAAATTTGAGACCGAGGATGAGTCGGAGAGATTGGCCTGGAATGTAGATGCTTTTTCTCCCTTTGAACGTATCATATCAACTAATTCTGAAGCTTCTTTGGAAGATTGGTGATAATGTACCGCGATGGAATATCCTTTCGAAGCAAGTTTAATTGATATTGCCCTGCCTATTCTTTTAGCCCCACCAGTTACTAACACGGTGCCGCGACTCATGGCTTCCGGATGGGATGCAATTTTACTAGTTTTAGTAACCATGGATATCAAAACCATAGATGATAATGGTTAATGTTCGGGTTCTATCCGGACAACTAATGACGCCGCGACTTCCTATTGTCGAGTCAGATAAAAGTAATAGGAGGATAGTATCTAAGGAAATACAGAAAACGGCTGTTGAAAGACGTAAGATGAAGCGTAAAAGGCTACCAGGGTGGTTCAAAACTTCGCTTCCAATAGGAGAATCTCAGGAAAAATTTAATCGTGCAAGAGAGAACGTTAGAGAGCATGGCCTGAATACGGTATGCGAAGAGGCTAAATGCCCAAATATATATGACTGTTGGGGGAGAGGTACTGCAACATTTATGATTGCAGGAGATGTATGTACCAGGGGTTGTAAATTCTGTGCTGTTGGAACAGTAAAAAAACCAGTTGATTTAAACAAAAATGAGCCCCAAGAATTAGCAAAGGCGATAAAACAAATGGGACTTGAATATGCTGTAATAACAGTTGTTAATAGAGATGATCTAGAAGATGGGGGAGCGCGGCATTACAGGGAATGTATAATTGCAGTTAAAAATGAAATTCCACAAGTCGGTTTAGAATTACTGTGTTCAGACTTAGATGGTAATTTAGAGGCTTTGAAAATGCTTCTAGAAGATTTGCCCCTTAGGGTTTTTGCACATAATGTAGAATGCGTGCCGAGTCTTGATTTGAAAGTAAGAGATACTAGGGCATCATTTAGTCAATCTCTAGCGGTCTTGAAAGAAGCACGTAGGTTAAGGCCTGATATTAAAATAAAATCAAGTATAATGGTGGGATTAGGAGAAACTGATGAAGAAGTAGTAGAAGCCATGATTTTACTAAAAAAATCAGGAGTAGATATGATTACATTGGGACAGTATCTGCAACCGAGCTATAAGCACCTCCCAGTATCAAGATTTCCAGAACCTGCCCAATTTGCAAAATGGGATGAAATTGCAAGAGATATTGGATTCAAAGCAGTAGCTAGTGGCCCGTTAGTGCGTTCCTCATATAGGGCAGGACTATTATGGGAAGAAGCAGAAGGGGGAGAGCCGGTAGCTACAAGAAACTCAACAGGCTCTGCCATAAGTAATATCCCATATCAAGAGAAAGAACAATATGGTCATTCTAGATAATATAATATAACGATAGAGGAGAGATACATATATGCCTACAGAGGAGAGAGAAGAAATTACACTTCATATTCCTGATGCACCTTTTAGGCCTGGTGATTCACCTACTTTTGAAGAATGGACATGGAATCCTGGAGATCTAATAAAGCCAGAATTAGATTGTGAATCAGATGAAACGTATCAACATGCAGTAGGGCTAGTCAGAGTATTGAATGATGAGGGAGATGCAGCCGGGGAATGGAATCCTAATTTGACATTTGAAGAATTAGAAGAAGGCCTGGAACACATGGTGCGACTACGTATTTTTGATGACAGGATGTTGAAGATGCAGAGAACAGGTAAATTATCATTCTATATGCAATCTTTTGGTGAAGAATGTGTTGCAATTGCACAAACTATGGCATTAAATGAACAAGATTGGATATTCCCGACATATCGCCAACCTGGTGCACAATTTGTCAGAGGAAGAAGTATGGTGAGTATGATTTGCCATTGTATTGGCAATACTGAAGATAATGTAAAAGGAAGACAAATGCCCGTGCATTATACATATAAAGATGGAAGATATATTTCTGTCTCTAGCCCAGTAGGGACTCAATTTAGTCAAGCAGTTGGAGTTGCATTGGCATCAAAATATAAGAAATTAGACGAAGTTACCATAACATGGATAGGAGATGGTGCATCTGCAGAAGGAGATTATCACTATGGCCTTAATTTTGCTAGTGTTTTCAAAGCTCCAGTGATACTAAATGTTGTTAATAATCATTGGGCGATTTCTACACATTACAATATAGCAAGCGGGAGTACAAATTTTGCAACTAGAGGTTTGGCTTATGGAATCCCCTGTTTCAGAGTAGACGGGAATGATTTCTTGGCACTATATTCTGTCACCAAATGGGCCAGAGAACGTGCTGAAAAAGGCCTAGGAGCTACACACATTGAGATATTGACATACAGGGCAGGGGCGCATAGTAGTAGTGATGATCCTTCGAGATATCGCCCCTCTGATGAGCATGAATATTGGCCCGGAGGAGACCCAATAGAAAGATTGAAAGAATATTTAATTAGAAATTTTGATTGGTCTGAAAAGAAGCAAGAAGTATTGGAAAAGAAAATAGACGAAGAAGTTGTGGCAGCATATAAGGAAGCGGTGACTTATGGTGATTTGGCTAATGGCCCATATCCTTCATCTGACACTATTTTTACTGAAGTATATGAAAATGTGCCATGGCACCTCCAGGAGCAATGGGATGAAATGAAAAAATGGAGTGTGGAATGATGGTTGAAATGAATATGGTACAATCAGTCAATAATGCCCTTGAAAACATGCTTCATAAGGATTCTGATGTAATATTATTCGGAGAAGATATAGGATATTTTGGAGGTGTTTTTAGGACCAGTGATGGACTTCAAGAAAAATTTGGTAAACATCGAGTCTTTGATACTCCGCTATCAGAAGGAGGTATTGCAGCGATGGCGTTCGGAATGGGAATTAATGGACTAAGGCCGGTAGTAGAGATACAATTCGCTGATTATATATTCCCGGCTTATGACCAAATAGTAAATGAAATAGCAAAAGTAAGGCATCGTTCTGGTGGAGAATTTTGGTGCCCAGTAACAATACGGACGCCGGCAGGAGGAGGAATTAGAGGAGGGCACCATCATTCACAATCGCCTGAATCGCAATTTACTCATACCCCTGGCTTGAAAGTAGTTTATTGCTCAACTCCATATAATTCAAAGGGACTATTAATTAGTGCAATTGAATCAAATGATCCAGTGATATTTTTCGAGCCGAAAAGGTGCTATAGAGGTCCCTTCTATGGCGATCCACATAATGTCCCAACATGGAAAAATCACCCAGAAGCAGAAGTTCCTGAATCTTATTACAAAATTCCATTGGGCCAGGCAAGGTTAGCAATGGAAGGGAGTAAATGTACTGTAATTGCATGGGGGACTATGGTGCATGTTGCAGAACAGGCGATTCGAAATTCGGGAATTAGTTGTGATTTAATTGATTTGCAGACTCTTATACCCTGGGATAAAGAAACAATAGTAAACTCAGTGAAAAAAACTGGACGTTGTGTCATTGTACATGAAGCCCCAAAAACTAGTGGTTTTGGCTCTGAAATGTCTGCATCGATACAAGAGCGATGTTTTTATCACCTTGAAAGTCCCATTGAGAGAGTAGCGGGGTGGGATACACCATTCCCCCATACTACTGAATGGGATTACATGCCAGGGCCGCCTCGGATAATCGCGGCAATAAAGAAAACACAGGAGGAATGAGATGACAAAATATGAATTTAAACTTCCAGATATAGGGGAAGGAGTAGTAGAAGGCGAGATAGTAACTTGGCATGTCACTATTGGTGATTTAGTAAAAGAAGATGATCAAATAGTCGATGTAATGACGGATAAAGCTACTGTTACAATACCTTCTCCAACAAACGGAACGGTGACGGCATTAAGTGGCGATATTGGAGATATGGTGCCCGTGGGAACAACATTGATTGAATTTGAGACTGATGATTCGAAAAATATTATGGAATCCGGTAAGGAAGATTCGCCCTCTGAACCAGTGGCGGTGCCTGAACCAGTGGCGGTGCCTGAACCAGTGGCGGTGCTTGAACATAAATTAGGAGCGGGTGCAAAAACTGATATATCGATAAATAGTAAAAAGAATGGAAACCAAGTATTAGCGAGTCCGGCGGTTCGAAGAAGAGCTAGGGAAGCAGGAATAAATCTTGTAAATATTAATGGTTCGGGGCCTGCAGGAAGAATACGGCATGCTGATTTAGATGCCAATATAGCAGCAAATGGGGCTGTTTCAGGGGCCGTAAATAATTCAAATATGATAAAGAGAGAAGATATTACGGAAGTTAAAGTAGTAGGATTACGTAGAAAAATAGCAGAACAAATGGTAATTAGCAAACGTACTATCCCTCACTTCTCATACTTTGAAGAAATTGATGTTACTGAATTAGAAGAATTGAGGCAAGTACTCAATTCAAGCAAAGATGAAAAACAGCCTAAATTGACATATTTAGCATTTATTATGTTAGCATTATCAAAGATAATGCCTGAACATCCGGAATGTAATGCGAGGTATGATGATCAAGCGAATGTTGTGAGCAGATATGGAGGAATTCATATCGGAATAGCGACGCAAACAGAAAGAGGATTATATGTCCCAGTAGTTAAGCATGTAGAATCGCGAGATATATGGCAATCTGCTTCCGAAATGCAAAGAGTATCGGGGGCGGCTAGAAGTGGTACTGCAAGTCTGGATGAATTGAGTGGCTCAACATTTACTATCACTAGTTTAGGAAGAGACGGAGGACTTGGAGCGACACCAATAATTAATCACCCAGAAGTTGCCATATTAGGAGTCCATAAGGCAAGAGAGATGCCCGTAGTTAGGAATGGTCAAATTATAATTAGAAGAATAATGAATGTATCAAGTTCATTTGATCATAGAGTAGTAGATGGGGCAGATGGGGCAGCTTTGATTCAACATCTGAAGAAAATGCTAGAGAATCCTGCTTTAATTTTCATATGAGGGAATGCGATGTCAGAAATACGTAAATGCCAGGTATTGATCATAGGTGCCGGACCTGGAGGTTATGTAGCGGCCATAAGATCTGGGCAATTGGGCCTAGAAACTATAATTGTGGAGGGCGATAAGGCAGGAGGTGTTTGTCTAAACATAGGATGTATACCCAGTAAAGCTATGATTCATGCTGCAGAGAGATTTGAAGCACTTCGGCAACATACTTCGGATGAAGGACATATGGGGTTGACAGTAGAAGGTGAAGCACAAGTTGATATGTCGGCTATGATATCGTGGAAGGATTCCATAGTTGATAAATTGACCAAGGGCGTTGAAGCGCTACTCAAAGGAGCAGGTGTCGAGATGGTAAAGGGATGGGCGAGTTTTAAAGATTCTAAAAACTGTACAGTAGAGACTCCGAATGGCGTGATTAACATTGAAGCAGAGAATGTCATTATTGCAACTGGCTCTAGTCACATAGACCTTCCATTTATGCCATGTGATGAGGAATTTATTCTTTCTTCTACAGGGGTACTAAGTTTGGATAAACTTCCCAAGAGTGTTGCAATTGTAGGAGGAGGATATATAGGCCTGGAACTAGGTTGTGCATTGAGTAAATTAGGTACTGAAATTACTGTTATAGAAGGATTAGATAGTATACTATCAATCATGGATAAAGAAGTGCGTAGACCCTTAGAAATATGGCTTAAGAAGCATAAAGTTATCATCCATACCAATGCATTGGCAAGAGGTGCTGATATCAAAGGAAAGGGTGCATCACGCAAAGTTCATTTGAGATTTGATAAGAATGATGAGGAACATTCAGTAAAGGTTGACAAAGTGCTAGTGACAGTAGGAAGAAGGCCTAATTCTAAAGGATGGGGGCTTGAAAATATGGGGATACGCATGGACCCATCAGGAAATTTCATCCGAATCGATAGGCAATGTCGAACATCAGCAAATGGAGTCTATGCCATTGGAGATGTTGCTGGAGAGCCAATGTTGGCTCACAAAGCTAGTGCACAAGGTGAAATGGTGGCCGAGATTATTGCTGGACACAATAGGGCGTTTGATAAAATTGCAATTCCTGCTATCGTATTCACTGAACCTGAAATTGTATCGGTTGGCTTAAGCCCTGAAGAAGCAATAGAAAGAGGTGAAGAAATAATTGTAGGAAAATTTCCACTTACAGCCAATGGTAGGGCGTTGACACTTGAAGCGGAAAAAACAGGAGGATTTATTCGAGTCACGGCGAGAGAATCTGACCATGTCATACTTGGAATTCAGGCAGTAGGGAGTCATGTTGCAGAATTAAGCGGCGAATTCGTTCTAGCTTTAGAAATGGGCGCACTATTGGAAGATATTGCAGATACAGTGCATGCACATCCAACAATGACGGAAGCATTTCATGAGAGTGTTCTGAAAACACTAGGGCATGCAATTCATTCTGCTTGAGGTGATTATTTGAAAGAAATTCGAGTCCTGAGGGCTGGAATAATAGAACATAGTGTTGTTTCTGAAGTAATGAGAAAAATGCAACAACAAAGAATCAATGAGGAAATTATTGATACAGTAATATTAGTTGAACATCCTGAGATAGTAACGATTGGAGCTAAAGCCATCAGAGAAGGAGTAGTAATTGATAAAAATTATAGAACCTCGAATGTAGATAGAGGGGGCGGAATTACTTGGCATGGGCCTGGTCAACTAGTTTTATATCCAATAATAAAATGGGGAATTGGAGAACAGAATATAAGAGAAATAATAGGTAAATTTGAGAAATTAGTGATTATGGCACTC
>Ga0302119_10001156_pt1 | contig 11915 bp, 11 predicted proteins | sample AG5_Tmax_MG_FD_203114 | JGI IMG/M metagenome (GOLD analysis project Ga0302119, IMG submission 203114) | Marine microbial communities from Western Arctic Ocean, Canada - AG5_Tmax | ecosystem: Environmental > Aquatic > Marine > Oceanic | place: Canada: Western Arctic Ocean | collected 2017-10-01
TTAAAGCGGATAATTCTGTAATACCTGAATTACATTTGATTAACATCACTGCAGAAGTAACCTCTGCAGTGGGAATACCTGTTGGATTTATAACTAATATTGAAAAATGGGAAATTGAAGTTGAGGTATTAGAATACACTTCATGTGATGTTGATTATGGTGTTAGTTCGCTAAATATAGAAGCAGGTAATAATGCAAAATTTACATCTTCTTACTCTTGTAATAGTAATTTAGATAAAAATATGCAAATAGAATTGCATCTTGTAGATAAGGGTGCGAGTTCTGAAGGGATGTGGTCATCTGGATACAATGTTATTAGCATTCCATGTTCAATTCAAATAATCGAGGGAGATGGGGTTTCAATTTGTGAGTTTGAAATAACAACCCCCTCCAACATAAATGAAAAATATGAAGGATGTCTTGTGGTACTAGATGAAAGACAATTAATATCTGATTCATGCCAAGTAGAAAATTCATTAATATTTAGTGTTGAACCTAAAAAAACAAGTCTAGTTGACAGTGGCCTTGGAGGAAATATTACCATATTAGATGATTTAGATATAACTAATGATGAATTGCTTATCTATGCTGGCGGTATTGGAACAATAGTTATTTTCTTAATTGGAGGATTAGTGACTTACAGAAGAAGATAGTGATTATTTCCTTCTTCCCTTATGGGCTTTACTGCCTTTACCTCTTTTTGTTTTACCTGAACCGGATTCCCACTGCCTTCCGGATCTACTGCGCCATTGATCTAATTCTTCTACATCTCGATTGGAATTATTTTCAATCCTTTTTCTTAGTGCTCGAGGTACGTCTTGCATTGAACATACTTTTAATTTTAAAGCCAAATCTTTCTCTAACTGGCGAATTGATTCTCCTCTAGTACCCACCATTGAACCAATAGCGGAGTCATTGATATAAATTTCGGCTGAAGTATCAGTGATAAATTTTGCATGAGGGACGGGGATGCCCGTTAATCTTGATATTTCTCTCTTCAATTGCTCAGAAGCCATTTTCATAGCCACACTGCCCCCCTCACCATCATCTATACTTACTGGAACGACGGCAATTTCAGAACCGAAAGCAAACATCTCATGTGTAATTCGTCCCGATGGAAATTCTTTGATTTCTATAACTGGACGGCTTAAATCTGATTCCATCCCTGTTGGTGCTCTAACAACCATTTTCAATTCTAGGACTTGAAAAACCTTACCTTTTTCGATGTGTATTACAGTATCAAGTACTTGAGATATTAGGCCCAACTCTACTTTCCCAACAAGTCTTTGGATTGCTTCTAATGCGCTATTGGCATGGGTAACTCCCAACAATCCTACTCCAGCCAATCTAACATCGCCAAATATCTCAAAGTCTCTTGTCCTACGAACTTCATCGAATATTACAAAGTCTGGTCGTACTAAGAAAATAACTTCTGCCGTTTTCTCTAAATCACCTTCAAGGGGTGCATATTGTGTAACTCTTTGAGGTACTTGGAGATCTCGGGGGGCCTCCATTGTTTTCACCATAGCACCTACTTCTGAATCGAGATAAGTGGCTATTGCTTGTGCAAATGTTGTCTTTCCTGAACCTGGACGTCCAACAACAAATACCCCTCGGTGATGATCTTTCAAACGGCCCAAGAGCTCAGGGTTGAGATTATAATCTGTGATTTGTAAATGTGCAACGGGTCTGACAATTGTTATTTCCCATGCATCAGAAAAGGGTGGCCATGCACAAGTAATTCTCAAGTCTCCAATTTGTATTATTTTACAACCTATACGCTCAATTTCAATAAAACAATCTGAACGGGAAGAATTTTGTTCAATTACTAATGATAATTCTTCGGATAAAGACTCTAAAGAGGGTTTATCCCATGGTTTATCCTCAAGTTCATTTAAAGATAGGGATGAGATGTGGCCACTTTTTACTCTAGTTGGGCATTCTGCTTTTAGAAAAACTGTTGAAACTGTCTCATCAGCCAATAAATTTTCTACAATCTGAGGTATAGAAGGGTGTTCGCCAAATGTAGCCATAGTTTGTCCAATAGGTCAAAGGCTATGATGGTTCAGCCAGTTCTGGTAAAAATAACTAATAAAAACATATATTTTCTACTTGATTATACGATATTATTATGCATACTTACCCATCGAAAGATAATATGGCGATCGTGTACTCTGTGAACATTAATCCTTTAGGTGGAGTACCTAAACTTCCTGTGAATAATGTTGACATACGAATTAGAGGTGTGAAAGGAGATAAGCAAAACGATTTGCGTTATCATGGTGGACCGCAGAGGGCAGTTTGCTTATTTTCATTGGAGTTGATTCAACAATTGCAAAAAGAGGGGCATCCAATTAGTCCGGGCAGTACTGGTGAAAATATTACCATCAAAGGAATTGATTGGGAATTATTGAAATCTGGAATGAAAATTGATTTCGGCCAATCAATTATTCGGTTGACGGATACTGCGGCGCCCTGTAAGACAATAATAGGGTCTTTTTCAAAGGGTAAATTTGAACGTATTTTGGAAAAAAAAAATCCAGGGTGGTCTAGATGGTATGCCTCAGTAATAAAAGAAGGAGTGGTAAATCCTGGGGATCAGGTAGTTATAAAATAATACTTTATTCATTATTCTGAAATACATTAGCGTACGCGCTTGATAATAAGCAGAGGTACCCGAGTGGTCAAAGGGGCTGGGATGAGGTCCCAGTGCGTAGTGCTTCGCAGGTTCAAATCCTGTCCTCTGCACCACATCAATATGAGTATGAAATATTTATGTTTGATAAATTATTTTTACCTTCATAGTTCACAATTACGCCTGCTTTGAAGTATTGGTATTGGTATTCTTATTTTAATAATTAGTTTAAAAACTAAAATAAAATCATTCTGCTTTCAATATTTTATGGTTACCCGGTGCCCTAGGCTTTACAAAAATACGATAACCACATTTGTGGCAAGATTTGCCGGTTGAGCCGGCTTCGACCCATGCTAAATGCCCACATCTTAAGCATTTGTAGCGTATCTCCATTGGATCCATAGGAGATATCCCATCAAAGGGGGAAATTACATCACCTGTTGGGTTATAGGGCATCCTCTGGGTACGTAGAGTTCTCCTACACTTGTATAGAATCATGTGTTCAGTGTCCTTAGCCATTGTTTGGGCGACCTGCCTGCCCTTCTTCAATCTGTCCTTTAAAATATACTTATTTTTTTGCGACATTACATATTTTGACAAAATTTAAAAATATCTGCTGACCATATTCAGAATGGCTAACTTCTGGGTGAAATTGTAATCCAAATCTAGTTCCAGATTCATTTTCCATTGCCTGGATATGACATGATGGGCTATGAGCAGTTATTCTGAAACCATTTGGTAATTCTACAACCTCATCATTGTGGCTTTCCCATACTATTTGCTCAGAAGGTGTATTTTGAAATAATTGCCCCCCGTCTTCTACTAGATTGATTTTAGCTTCACCAAATTCTGGTTTTGGGGCTTCATTGGAATTGCCGCCATAAAATTCGGCCATAAATTGATGTCCTGCGCAAATTCCAAGTATTGGTACATCTAATTCCAAGTATTTTGCACAATTACCTAATTCACCTGTTAGTCCAACTCTTGCTGCGCCACCTGATAAAATTAAGCCATCGATATCTCTAAACTCAGAAAGAGGTGTTTTGTTAGGTAATATTTTGGTTTCAACACCTAAATATCTCAACATTCTCCACTCTCTATGTGTCCATTGGCTTCCATTATCTATAACGTCAATAACAAGAGGGGTTGTTGACATATTTGAGTCGAAAAGTTGGTGGGCCTTGAATGATGCCCTTGTTAAAGATTGAAAAAGAAGACGTGTGTGGGGTACTCCAAGCCCTGATGGTGTAGTGGCCTATCATGCAGCCCTGTCGAGGCTGCGACCCGGGTTCAAATCCCGGTCGGGGCGCCAATAACGTCATTTAAGCAAGCCATGCTTCAAATGAACAGAGTTTTAGTTTGGCACTATAATCACGTTTTATTTTCAAAGAAGGTTCTGCTGATCCGGGCAACAGTTTTGGAAGGAGTGTGCAAAGTATTGTATTTGTAATTTCTATCTTGGTTTCTTCAATTAGAACTCTTCCCCTAATTAGTGAAGGCGTGGAAGTATCCAATAGTGGAATAAGACAGGGGAGTAATTCCATTGTTTTGTGAGGAAGGTTAATCAACATTAAATCCCATTTGTTAATAAAATCATTATTTATAGAAATTTTAGTAGCATCTGCCTTGCCGACCAAACGATCTGAATGCACCCAATCAAGTGTTTTTGAATTAACAGGATATTTTCGCTTATCCCATTTAGTTAAATTTTCAAAAAGAATAGTGATGGCGTCCGGATTGAGGTCGGAGGCTAGTAATTTTCCTACTAATTTTGGTTCCATCAATAGTGAAGATACTGCTGGTCCGACACCGCAGAATGGATCGCAAACATTTACCGGCCTTCCTAATATTTTTCTCAACTCTTTGGCATAAAAAAGTGTCTCTTGCCTTTCTGTTTGTAATTTTGTAGAAAAATAGGCTTTTGAAGGATCGCAGATAATTTCTCTTCCTGATTCCCTTACAATTGCTTTGGTACCACAAAGCCTTTTTGGAATATCATGTAAAATTATTTCATCATTATACCGTGCTCCAATAGGTATTAATTCTCTTATACGTAATTCCCCTAAAACCCCTTGGTCAGATAAAATTAATCTTAGTTTAGGATGTGTACTTAGTTTTGCTTGGGCTATATGATGGGCATATGATAATATTTTGTCATCTAATCTTACTATCATCATATCTCCTATAAGTTCGTGAGAAGATGGCCATAAATCATTATATCTTTCCAAAATTTCTCGATCTATTAATGGAGAGAGATGAGATAACCAGTCAGGATTGATGCGTTGATCTGTTTTACCTTCACAATTTATTAATTTAAAATCTTGTAAGTTATTAGGCATACTTTCAGGAGAATCTAGATTTAAAGGTATTAGTCTATTTTTACCATCTTCAGAAGCAAAAATAAGCATACCATTAGCAAGCCAATTGTTGCTCTTAAGTTGTGTAAAAACCCTCTCTACATCTTGATTGGGTACCTGCAGATGACGCGTCATATTCATCACCGGGAGGGGGGTAGACCGCTTCACGATGACGGCTAGCGAGGTATCATCTGGGTTGTGGTTAATTGGTCTTGGGCCCGGTAATTTGGAACAAATGACGATTTTAGCAAGAAAGGTAGCTAAAGATTGCTGTAAACTCTATTTAGAAGGTTATACGGCCGTTCTACCGAAAGAAGAAGAAGATCGATTGGAGAGTATTGTGGGGCCTTGGGAAAAAATAATGCGAGAAGGAATAGAAATGCCAAAGGCTATACTAAATGAAGCAAAAACAATGGCAGTTGGTTTGTTAGTTGTGGGCGATCCAATGCAAGCAACAACTCATATTGATTTAGAATTATACTGTAAAGAAGAAGATATTAATTTTCATGTAGTCCCTGGATTGTCTGCAACTTCTTTAGCAATATCTCTATCTGGAATGCAATCATATCGATTTGGAAGGCAGATAACACTGCCATACCCTCATGGAAATTATTTGCCAACTTCTCCTCTTGAATTATGTCTTCAAAATTATGAAAATGGGTTGCATACTCTTGTTTTGTTAGATCTAGATCCGACGGGGATGGGTATCGAAAAACCAAATCCTATGCAACCAATATTTGCATTAAATTTAATTGAAATAATGATGTCAAAATATGTGTCCAATGGTGGAGATAATGTAAGATCCAGTGCAGCAGTAAAGCAATGGAATGGGATATTATTGAGTGATTTAGGGAGTTCTACAGAGCAAGTGATAGCGGGAACATTGAGTGAATTATCTGATATTGAATCTGGCTCTATTCATACTCTGATAATAACAGCAGAATTTAGTGGAATGGAAGAAGAAGCCTTCAACCGTAGACGCCGCTTGGCATAAAGTGGAGATACTATGGCGAAACCCCCTGCTGAAGTTAGTTTTCCAGGAGATAAGAACCGCAAGAAGAAGATTAAAGTTAGAGGCATTAAACAGGCCTCTAAAGAAATACAGAAAAGATTAGAGAAGAATTTACACGATTTACTCGATGATCCAGAAATATTTGTTCCAGAAATTAAAGGTGAAATTGGTAGGGCCTCATTCTTTGATAGGAGAAAGAATATGATGGCCCTTACCTTACAGGATATAGATGCGGTCTCAAAGAAAAGACATGATAAAAAATGGTTGACAAAAAGAATGACAAAAAGAAGTGGGGATTTAGTTTCTAGAGCGCTTGCTGGTAGCTTATTAGCTGCAAGCGGAAGTGATTTATCGACTGTTTCGGTATTCAAAAATCCACTTTATGGGGCAGCTAGTTATGTCCGTAGAGGAAGTGGTAAACAAAGTCATTTAGCAGGAATACAGAATTTTACTCATACAAAATTAAGAATGTTAGTATGGGATGATCATGCCAAATCGGGGCAATGGTTTTTTTCATGGGATAAGGGTTTTGTGTTTACTGGTGATGTGCCTAAAGCGCCCGATGGATGGGTTGAATATATTTTAGAAAATTCTGTTATAGAGTTTTCAGGTACTGATATCAAATGGACAAGGGGATTGGATGAATCAATAGTAAAAAATAAGTTAATGACTAAAAATGGTTGGTTAAGATTAGAGTTTGATAATAATGTCATTGTCGGAATATCTAGAGAATCCTTAGTTAAAACTGAAGATTCCTTTGTTCAAAGCCTAGCAATGTCCATGATGCCGCCAAAACTAGGTGCAGTTGTAAAATCAGAATGGGTTTGGAAACCGGAGGGTTGGCCTGAAGATAAGGAGTTACCTGAAGAGGGTTTAGATATGGTAAATAATGTACTAGAACAATGGTTACTTATGCAATATAGTGATGTAAAATTAGCTAGTGCCTGTAGGTCTAGTATACTGAATTCTATAAAAGAAGGTTTTGTCGTAGGGAGTAGTTGGTATAGTATAAAAAAAAGAAAGTTGATGCTGGCAAATATGAGTGGTACAGATGATGAAAAGGTTGCTATTTCATGTATATTGGATTCAATAGAGTCGGGAATACATGTCAGATCTGATGGTTTTGTTATAGAGATAGAAGATAATGTGATTAGATTTGAAGATTCATCATGCCATCCGGTTTTAGTAGCATTGTGGCCCAAATATGGCCATATAATAATAGAAGATATTTATGAAATAAAAGGTCAGGAAATGGAGGATATTATTGAAAAACAGAAACAAAGAAAGCAAGGATTTGGGGCGTTTCTAAGAGAATTGAAAGAATCACTTTTTGTTTTGAAGCGATTAGATAGGCTACCATGGAAATCAGAAGATTTGAGCTCACCTCTAAATTTCGCTGATTTGCTTATTAGGCATGCAGTAGAAAATGGAATTGCGTCGACCGTTTCAAAGGCTCGCAAAAGAAAAGGATTGGAAATGGCCATGGGATGGGCATGGTTGAATGTTCATGATAGGACTGAATCCGATGCTTGGAGGTTTGACGAATCAAGTAGAGATAAGGGAGGAGATTGGGTGCCGGCATTGCGTGCTCTTTGGGACGCAGCCGAAGATTTGTTACTAAATGATAAATTAGATGCTGTAGAGGATTATAAATCTGCTATGAAGTGGCTTGCAGAAGTATCTGGCTCTAAATTTCAAGATTGATGTGGCAACACAATCCAAATGGCCACACCTAGTAGTGATATTCCTAATAAATAATTTAACCAAATTACCTTATTTGGAGAATTAAATAAATTCCTTAAGAATGTCCCGAAATAAGACCATGTTAAGACCGCTGGATAACCACATAATAAATTGATAATGACGAGTCCGAATTTAGCAAAAAAGCCAGAGCCGAAAAGAGTGAATGGTATTGTGAAGAGTATTAAGAAATGTATCCATGCTTTCCCATTTATAATTTGGAGTAATATGCCCGTTCCGATTCCCAATAATTCTGTATTATTTTCATCTTTGACAGAAGTGGAAGTAGCTATGTTATAAGCCAGATATGAAATATATATTGCGCCGAGGTAAGTTAAAAAATCTACTAACCATTCATATTTTTCAATGTGAGCTGCACCGGCAGCAATGAATATACCCAAGGTAGTCCATCCTATTGCCATACCCATTGTGAGGGGTATGGTTTTTCGAAATCCATGCTGAGAACCATGCGCGGCACAAAGTAGATTATTTGGCCCAGGAGTGAAACACATTGGTATTATAAAAATGAGTACAGCGATGAGGCCTGATGACGTCATAAAATTCCTCAGACAAGGTCGGGAATGGTTTTCTCAGTTATTTTTAACGCTTGATTTATGTCATCCCAAAGATCATCAATATCTTCAATTCCAACGCTCATTCTCACAAATCCTGAAGATATGCCTGCTTTTCTCCTAACTTCTTCAGGAACAAACATATGACTAGAATTAAATGGGCATTCTACCAAACTTTCAACCCCGCCAAGGCTTGTTGCTTCCAAAGGGATTTTGAGAGTCCGTATGAATTTCAAGGAAGCTGCATCCCCTCCTTTGACAACATATGCTAACATGCCAGTTCCTCGAGGGATTATTCGTTGGGCTACTTCAAAATTAACATAATTTGACAAGGAAGGGTGGGTGACGCTTTCTATCATAGGGTGGTTGGAAAGGCGCTTTGCTAATTCTTTGGCATTAGAAACATGTATTGGCATTCTTGCATGTAGTGTACGCATGCCCCTTTCTAGCAAATAACACATATGGGGATCTGCGGCTCCGCCAAAATTTATTTTTTTGGAAAAAATCTGTGCTACAAGTTCTTTATTACCAACAACAAAACCAGCAATTAAATCAGAATGCCCGGCTAAGTATTTCGTACCAGAATGAATTACTAAATCGAATCCATATTCTATGGGGTTGCATCCCCATGGAGATGCAAACGTGTTGTCAACTATTGAAATAACATCGTGTCTTTTTGCTACTTCTGCCATTGCCTGTAAATCACACACTTTCAGTACTGGATTAGTTAATGTCTCTACATAAATAATTTTTGTATTTTCTTGTATTGCTTCTTCATATGAAGATGGGTCGCTCACATCTGCAAAGGTCACTTCTATACCGAATCTTGGCAAATCTTCAGTCAAAAAACCATAAGTTCCTCCATATACATCCGGGCTTGCTACGATATGATCACCCCGTGATAAAAGTGCTAAAAGAGATGTTGAAATAGCAGCCATGCCACTAGCAAATACTTCGCCATCTTCTGCTCCTTCTAATGATAATAATTTTTGTACAACTGCTTCTGAGTTAACACTAGATATTCTACTGTACATAAGTGTGTGTTGTGCACCAGCTGCCCATCCAGCATATCTCTCTTCGGTTAAATGGTATGTAGAAGATAAAAAAATTGGTGTGTTAATCCCCCCTCCTACAGGATTTGTACCAGAATGAATTACTTTGGTAGCAAATTTGTATTCATCATTTTCGTCAACCATTTATAGAAGCGAATGATACTTAGGTAATGAATCATTTGTTACCTGACAATACTACACTTGAAATGAAAATGGCCCAAGCGGGGTTTATGGATTTGCCATCCGGAGTATACAATAGCGTCGTTGAGGCAATAGGTCACACCCCACTAATTAGGCTTAATCAAATCACAACTCATCTAAAAAGATCAGAAATATGGGTGAAATTAGAGCGATGTAGCCCTGGCGGTTCAATAAAAGACAGGATTGGTTTGCAAATGGTTTTGGAGGCAGAAGGAAAAAATTGGATAAAACCTGGAGGGACGATTATTGAGGCAACCAGTGGAAATACCGGCATTGGATTAGCAATGGTAGCAGCACAGCGTGGTTATCGTTGTGTATTTACCGTGCCAGATAAGATGGCTCAAGAAAAAATTGATTTGCTTCGAGCAATGGGCGCTGAAGTTCATATTTGCCCAACGGCCGTTGAAAAAGAAGATCCTCAATCTTATTATGAAGTTGCAGCACGTTTGGCTAGAGAATTGCCTAATTCTTGGTATCCTGATCAGTATTCAAACTTAGCAAATCCATTAGCACATATATACAGTACCGGTCCTGAAATATGGGAACAAACAAGGGGAGAATTGACGCATTTTATTGCTACAATGGGTACAGGAGGTACAATTTCGGGGTGTGGTGAATCTCTTGTAAATCAAGCGAAAATAAAGGGCGTAGCGCCTCCAAAAATTATTGGAGTGGATGCAAAAGGATCAATATTAAAAGAATATTTTGAAGATGGAGTAATTGGTACGCCACATACTTACAAAGTAGAAGGGTTTGGGGAAGATTTTATTCCTTCAGCAACAAATTTTGATGTTATAGATGAAATAAGAATGGTGGATGATAAAGATTGTTTTATAATGGCCAGAAGGCTTGCTAAGATAGAAGGATTGTTCTGTGGTGGCTCATGTGGTGGAGCATTGAAAATAGCACTTGATATAGCAGAAGAAGCAGACAATAACAAACAACAAGCAAAAATTGTGGTTATACTACCAGATTCAGGGAGCCCATACTTGTCTAAATTATATAATGATAGTTGGTTAGAAAAAAATGGATTTGATATAAATAAATGGGAGTGAGATAATTGGAAAATATTGGAGAATCTACAAGATCTGTTCATACGTCTGCTGCTCCGGATGAGAAAACTGGTTCAGTTCAAATGCCAATATATCAAACATCAACATATATTCAAGAAGATTTTGGAGTACATAAGGGATATGAATACGCACGTACACACAACCCTACAAGGGCTCTTTTAGAAGCGGCTATTGCTGAATTAGAATCGCCTGACAAGATGGCATTTGGTACATGTTTTGCATCGGGTATGGCTGCAATAACAACAATAACTCAAATGTTGAGTGCAGGAAGTCACATACTTGCTGCTTCTGATTTATATGGGGGTACAGCTCGTATTTTTGATCAAGTTCTTAGTAAATTTGGAGTTGAGACAACATATAGTTCTCTTGAAGAAGGAGAACTAGAAAAATATGGTAAAAAAAATACCAAGATATTATGGTTAGAAAGTCCAACAAACCCCTTACTTGAGATACATGATATTGCTAAATTATCTACTGAAGCACATAAAAGAGGGTGGATTGTAGTAGTTGATAATACCTTTGCAAGCCCTATTTTACAACGGCCATTACAGCATGGGGCAGATATAGTCATACATTCAACAACAAAATATATTGCAGGACATAGTGATCTCATTGGAGGGTGTGTAATAACACGTAATAAAGATTTAAATGAAGAATTAAAATTTCTTCAAAATGCTTTGGGAGCTGTACCTTCACCTCTGGATTGTTTTCTTACTTTAAGAAGTATTAGGACTTTAGCCATACGCATCGAAAGACATTGCGATAATGCAGAAAAAATTGTTGAAAAATTGGCAAGTCATCCTAAAATAACTAGACTTATTTATCCGGGTCTCAAAAATCATAATGGACACGATATTGCTAAAAAACAAATGTCTAGATTTGGAGGGATGATTTCCCTAGAAGTAGTAGGCGGAGAAGAGGGGGCTAGAAAATTTGCATCTGCTTCAAAGTTATTTGCCACAGGAGAAAGTTTAGGTGGTGTTGAAAGTTTAATCAATCATCCATGGAGTATGACACATGCGGCCATACCTGAAGAACGTAGATTAGCAATTGGAGTAACTCCGGGATTAGTACGACTATCAGTTGGAATTGAAGATTTTAAAGATCTATGGAATGATCTTGAGGCTGCGCTATCAAAACTTTAATTTTTTAAAATTATTTACCAAATCTTCCTGTTAATTGTAAGCATATTGCTACAATAGGGCCGATAAATAATGCGAAAATAATAGTCCCTAAACCAATCGTTCCTCCAAGATAAAAGCCAAAAATAAAT
>Ga0302119_10001158_pt1 | contig 11905 bp, 7 predicted proteins | sample AG5_Tmax_MG_FD_203114 | JGI IMG/M metagenome (GOLD analysis project Ga0302119, IMG submission 203114) | Marine microbial communities from Western Arctic Ocean, Canada - AG5_Tmax | ecosystem: Environmental > Aquatic > Marine > Oceanic | place: Canada: Western Arctic Ocean | collected 2017-10-01
GACAGAATCTCCTCCAACTCCCCCCCTGAGCAGATTCCGACGATTGTCCCCCCTCCGGATATTGCCTCTTTGACGGCATCGAGGGTCTCCTCGGTCCCACCCGAGTAGGACGTGGCCAATACTAGCCATTCTGGGCCCCACCAACTGGGTAAGCCGTAGTCCCTCCATACGACAAAAGGAAGGCCCCCCGAATCATCGGATAGTGCCTTCAGGAACAGGCCGCCTGCGGCTGATCCACCCATTCCGAGGCATATCACCCCACTCCAATCGCAATCTTCGCCCATTTCCATCTCGGCGGAAATGGCCGCTCCTAGGTCGTCTACGAACTTCCTAGTGAAACCGGCCATGTCCCTGCGATCGTACTTCGAAAGAAGTTGATTGAAGTCGGGCTCGCTCATTTTCCACCTCCTTTGCCGGATAATGGTAGTGCTAGCCACATTCCATCTATGAAGCCGATGCGTAATTCCTCAGATAGACCATCATCATCGTATGGGAGGGCAACGGTGGAGACCTTGTAGTCAGAGGGGTCCATGAATTCGGCGGCAGAGCTGTCCCGATTGAGGACTTGTACAATCCGCTGTTCTGATCGCGCGCAAACTACGCTGGAAGCCTCCATATCCCGCCATGTGGTTCCGGTCCTCTCGAATCTGTCCACCTTCCTTAGAATTGGGCCGTTCTTCTGCCAGCTATCAACGATCCAGAGTGATTTCTTGAATCTGACTGCATCTCCGATGGTGTAAGCTGGCTTTCTGTAACTGAGTGTCAGTCTTGTGACTTCGACTCCCGCGTTGACTCCGATTACTGTTGAGCTCTCCTTGACCGAACCCCCGAATGATTTGGTTAGTTTTCTCCCCCAAGACCTTGCGAGACTCTTGGAGCCCATTTGGAGATCCCAGCCACCCGTTACTGGTCCTTCTTTTGAGACGAAGAACATGGGATTTGGCTCCATCGACTGTAGCAACTCGTCCAAGGTGGACCTGAGGCTGGAAAGCTCTTCTTCGTTCAGTTTCCTCCCTGCTGATCTCAGTTGAACTATTGCCTCGAAGTAATCGCCATCCTTTCTTGTGCAGGGGGTGCATACTGCATTGCTAGTCTGCAGTAGAGGTGAGTGCGAATCATGGAATTCGTAACCGTCAATGGTTCCGGACACATCGACATGCAACCTGTTTGTTCGCGGGTCTATTTCCTGGACTGAGAAGTCTACTGCCACCTTCTTGGCCCGCTCATCTAGTACTAGATTATCCCTAATCCTCAGATCTGCTATTCCATCTCGATCCATGGAGGACCACCCGCCTCTGATTTCGAAAGAGTCGCACTTAGCACAGCGCATCTGCTGAATTGTGTCAGGCATCTTCGAGAGGATCGTCCTCTTCCTGAGACAGGCCTCACATAGCCTGCCTGTGGATAACGGAGGATCGGCTCCGCAAGTGATGCAAAAGGCCCCTCCAGACATGCGATTACCAGTGCTCCGCTCAGACGCCCCGTTAGAAGGCTTCCTAGAGCGTTTGGAGTCATTCCTCGTAATCAGAGACTGGCTTCCTGCTGATCTGCCTTTTGAGATCAATGAGGATAGAAATCCTACTGAAGGAATAGTATCCAAGCATAAGTGACAGTAGGGCATAAGTCACCATGGCTGCAATTTCTCCAGTCAATCCATCCCCTCCCTGTCAATCTCTCTGTTCAGTACCTCTAATTCGCCTCGTAGGGTGTAGATTGAGTAGTTTAGCAAGACCAAACCGATGAATAGAATCATGAATGAAACGGCTCCGAAGCCCATGACTTGCAATATTTCTGGATCAAACCCTGTCTCTTCCGACTCCCTAAGAATCACTTCGGGATGTCGATTTGTCCAGATGGTGGTGGCAACCGCGGTAATAGGCACCAGAACGAAACCGAACAACCCCACGGCAGCAAGGGTGTCTCTGGTTTCTTCCCCATCAGGTTGACTCCTTAGTGACATTACGAGGAACAATGCCACCGAAGTCAGCAGAGCGTATGTGTTTAGCCTCACATCCCCCCAGTCCCAAGGTACACCCCACTCGGCAGCCCCCCAAATGGGACCAGATATTATCACTCCCATGCCAAATAGCAACCCAAGTTCCGAGCCAATGACGACCATGCTCCAACCTCTCTCGGAGCGCTTGACATACCATGAAACAGAACCAAGGAAGAGTAGACAGAAGGATAGGAATGAAGACCATGCGAAAGGGACGTGCCAGTAGAGAATCCGGTATGCTTCGGGAGCATTCCAAGAGTCGGAATCGACCAAGGGGGCTTGGAAGAAGCCGAGGAAGGCCGTGATTGCCGCGCATGCCATCCCTAAAACCGTAATAGTGACTGCGGAGTCTCTGTAATCGCTCACATGACTGCGAAAAACAACACAGTCATGAATGCTGTTGGTCAGTAATCTGGAATCATCACGGCTGCTAACCATACTAGGGCAGAGATAAGGCTAGCCACTATGCAAGTTACCAGTGGTTCATGAATAGATAATCCCCATGTCATCCCCTCATCAATTATGGAAGCAAGGGCATCAGTCAGTTCAAGAAATGGCCAGACTAGGACGACTAGTAGCAGCGGCGCTGGAGCGGCAGAAGACCTCGAAAGGTCGGCAACCAAGAGGTGTAGAGCTGTGGCTGCTATCGCTAGGTCCGTCATGGCGAGAGCTGGGATCCACAACCACAATATGACTTCAGAGGAAACTTGATCGTCGACTGAACCAGAGAGGACGAACCAAGACAAGTATGTGACTGGTATTGGCAATAGTATCGATGACCCGGTAATGGAGAACGCTGGTCTCGCCATTGGTCCTGCTACAGCATTCCACCAGCGACCGCAGTCGGACTCGGAGAGTCTGGACACTAGTGCTGGGGATGAGATCGATGCAATGAATGCCGGAGCGAGTATCAATGCTGCTAGAAGACGGCTGTCATTGTCCTGAAAGTCGTGATCCATTATCAAAGCATATGAGAGAAGAATTGCAACGATAGCAGGTGTTGCCCTACCTACTGTTTCTATCGGGTTACGTAGCTCCATCCTCATCGACCATCGAACTAGGGATGAAATTGGGCTTTGTTCACTGGTTTGACTGATGTCGGGCAATTTCGAGGGTTCGCCGGATGAATCTCCGGGGGCTTCTCTCAGGGACTTGCCCTCAATGACTAGGACCCTATCGGCGCAGGATGAGAGTTCTTTGTCGTGAGTTGCCATCAGAATTCCATGATTCCTGGAAGATAGTGCCCTAATCCAGCCTCTCAATGTCACCTTCGCAGATTCGTCCAAACCCTCGGATGGCTCATCCAAAAGGACCACTCTAGGAGACTGGCTAAGCGCTGCCGGGGCCAAACCACACAAAATAGCTAGTCGGCGTCTTAGGCCCCCAGATAGATGGGCGACACGGTCGTTCGACCTATGTCGGAGCCCCCAGTGGTCCAAAAGCTCCAAGATCTGCTCAACGTCTGAAGAAATGCCTGCAACTGAGAGAGAAACTGCCATTCTCTCGAATACTGTCTCGTCGCCACATATCCCTCCTCTCTGAAGTGTCAATCCCATTGGAGGAGGTGGATTTCTCCTACCCTCTGAATCTCGAACCACAGTCGATTCACCGCCCTCGTGCCAGATTACCTCGCCGGACCTCAATGGCAAGATTCCCGCAAACGCCTCGATCAAGGTCGTCTTTCCAGAGCCATTCTCCCCCATAACGGCAACGATCTCTCCCTCCTCAAGTGTGACCGAAGTCCCTTTCAGGACCTTGAATGGACCTCTGTGTACATCGATCCCCTTTACTTGAGCCAGGGGTGATGAAAGCATATTGTATCGGCAGGGGACTTTCATATTGAGTGTTCCATAACTACGAATCCCTCTTTAGAGCAATCATCTGGGCCCAAATAATGACTAGGGACATCGACTTTCTCTGGAGCCAGGTAGAGACGATCGACTTTCTTTGGATCGCGATTCTATTCGTAGTTGCAGTCGGACCCTTGGCCTTCGCTGCTAGGAAAGGGGATAGTTTGGCGCTTGCAATGGTGCTTTCACTTCTTCTTGTACACTTCGTCCAGTACTTCTTGTCGGTTTTCGAACACAGTCTTTTCAATTTCTATCCCATCGATATTTTCAGTGTAATCCCTGGTTTTATCGAAGAGCCGGCCCATCTCCACAGGTTGTTCACATCAGCATGGCTGCATGCCGACTTTGTGCATGTTCTTGGTAACGTCCTCGTAATTGCATTGGTAGGAGTCCCACTGGAGCAGAGATTAGGCCCAAGAAGATGGGTCGCAGTGTACTTCATAGGTTTCCTAGGGGGAAACATTGCGTGGATCTTGTCACATCCAAATTCATATGTCCCAGCGATTGGAGCTAGCGGGGCTGCATTCGGACTTCTAGGGGCATACATGGCTTGCTGGCCGGAGGATAAAATCGAATTCCCGCTAATTTTTCTCATCAGGGCATGGCCTGTGTGGCTGATTGCATTCGTTCGACTTGGCCTAGAGATTTTCCAGATGTACTCGATTCAGAGTGGAACTGCTGGAGAAACGAACATAGCCCATATGGCACATATTGGTGGATTCTTCCTGGCTTACATACTTGCGAGACCCATAGCAAAGGGGGCTCCAAGCCCGGTAGGCGAGATAGGCACGTCTAGTGAGGTTTCTTCGTTGTCGAACGAGATTAGAAAGCAGGCCACTGCTAGAATGGGGGACTTGAGAGAGGATCCTTGGGAATCTGCAGGAAAACATTTGGAGGGTAGAGCTGCTAGGATACTATCCAGATTGAGGGATGAGGGTGACGAGCTCGAGACGAGAAGGGCTTGGCTAGAAGAGTTGGCTGAGCACACAATTTGCCCTGTTTGTGATGGCGAAGTAATCGCTATCGATGATAGGGGTGTATACAAGTTGAATTGTTCCCTGTCTCCGAATCACATTAGGTGGCCATAAGTGAGAATTGAATGGGCACTTACAGGTTGGAGTTATACAGGTCTTGACATTGGCTCTCTAAGAGAGCCATGGCCAGAAGTCTAGGAAAGTTGTTCTCGTTTGCCATCGCGATTTTGTTTTTCTTGCTGGATGTGCCCATCGGGACTGCGCATGTCCCCGATGGAGAAAATGCCAATTCAGCAGTGGTTATTGAAGAGATTTCTCCATCCATTCCAGCATTCCTCTGCGGAGTAGAAGAGTGCCTGAAGGACCGAAATCTCGACTACACCTCCCTCGATTCGAGCCCTCCTGTAATGGAATTCGGCTGGTGGCATAGTTTCTGGTCTGACTCGGACTCCAATGGTTTCGACGACAGGCTTCAACTAATCGTGGCCGGGGAAAGGGAGTCCGTCTCTGTGACCTCGATCATAGGTGATGACGGCAGAGGCACAGTTGCGATAATTGTACACTATGCGTGGCACCCAGGGGACTCTGACATCGATTCCTTGAGGGAAATCATCGAGCAACATGGCTGGGAAGAAGAAGAATCTTGGTTCATGGTAATGGATCATCTAGATGCCATTGTCCTAGATCACGTCCCAGTAAGTTCACTGATCGATGTCTGGGGTCTCGAGGGAGTCGTCCTCGTCGAGGAACAGAATGTAATTGTACCATATCTGGACAAAGCGACGAAGGGTTCCAAGGTGAGGACATCGGGAGTATATGACGAGGCACTGAGGGAGCTTGGCTACCATGGTTCGGGCAAAGTAATCGCAATTCTTGACACGGGGGTCGACAATGAGCACTTCTCCCTAGATGATTTCTCGGATAACAATAAGGACAACACAAAGGATCCGGATGACATAGAGGATCCAAAGTGGGTCGGAGGGTGCGATGCAACAGGCATTGGTCAATCAGGGTGCAATGATGAGGATCCCGATGATGGAGATGGTCACGGGACGCATGTTGCGGGGATAGCACTCGGCACCGGTGACTCGAGTCGCGTGAATCAGGGATACTCCCCTGGTTCTTATCTGGTTGACGTGAAGGTCATGGAGGACTATGGCGGAGGGAATTCGCAATCAATACTAGCCGGCATCCAATGGGCTATCAATAACAGAGACACCGATTGGGGCAATAACGCATCTAGTAGAGGGATTCACGTCTTATCCATGTCCTTCGGCCGAGCTAGCTCGGCGGTTGGAGACAACAACGAAGATGGTTCATCCGCCGAGGGGAATCTTGTCAATCAGGCCTCAGAGAGTGGTTTGGTCTGCGTGGCCGCAATTGGGAACGATGGGGCGAATAACGTAAATTCAGTAGGGGCAGCGGACACTTCAATCACCGTTGGGTGGCTAGATGACAAGAATACCATCGATCGTAGTGATGACTCGATTAGTTCAAACTCAAACTATGGGCCGAGAACAGATGATGAAGATGGGGACTCATGGGATGAGATGAAACCATGGGTTGTGGCACCGGGTTCGAACATCAACTCTGCACAGCACGCTGAATCATCTGGCATAATTCCTGGTTCGGAAGTCAACAGAGCCAGTGACGACTACACACAGTTGTCCGGATCAAGCATGTCAACTCCCGCAGTAGCTGGACTTGTGGCAATAATGCTGGAAATTGGTGAGATACGAAAGATGCCATTCATGGACGAGGATGAGCCCGGAATAGAGAGGTACGAGGCAATCAGGAGTTTCCTCGCAAGTGGCTCTGAGTTCAGGAATGAATGGGGTGTGGACGAGACATGGGAGGACAATAGCTGGGACACTAGGTATGGATTCGGCATCATTGATGGTGGCGAAATTGCCAGCCAAATGTTCGGTGGCGGGGGTATAATCAACGATACGGGGGGACCGCAATCACCTCAAGAGGGACACTGGGTAGACATCGAGAGTCCTGCGGCTTACTCGTGGCTTGTCGAAGGGAAGTCATACAACCTGCGTGGCCACATTAACGAGCACGGCGAGAACAATGAGACAATAGAAGAGGTTGTTGCGAAAGTAGAAATGAAGTTCAAGAAATCTCCCAATACGCCCAAAGAGAAGTTGATTCTAGTCAACTGGACCAGAACGACAGGAATCACAAACTGGACCATCCCTTTCGCCGTTCCAGATCTGCCGGATGAATATTCCGAGGTCTTAATCACAGGCATGGTTGCCGCTAGAAACGACATCGGCAGATGGAGCAACACAACGGATTTCTTTTTCCCCGTAGGAATTGTCAATATTACCCTAGAGGGACCAAGCGGGACTGTCGGTCTTGAAGGTTCCGTCGAGGTCTTCGGCGAGTTCCAGTCTATTGGAAACGCAACAATCCAGTGGAGGATCGATAACGAAGACTGGCAGGATGTCACCCATCATCATGATGGTCGATGGTCAGAAGATGATAGGAGGGGTCTGAAGCACTCGTCCTCGAATAAGAAGGGCGATGGCAGCAATGACCCAGATTTTCAGGGACACGCATACTGCACCCATATGTTCAGGGAATCAAAAAGTACCTGGTCAGAGGGAGGATGGGTCGGGAGCTGCCAGGATAACGACCATGGATGGACTAGTTGGAGCTTCGACTTGGACACGACCCAATACAAGGATGACGAATACAGGCTCTCAGTTCGAATAGTCAGTGCCGTGGGAATCGTCTCAGAGGAATTGCGAAGAGTCATACAAATCGACAATGTAGAGCCTATGCCTGACTTGCTTTTCGTTAGCAAGTCGGTTTCAGTGCAGGAATTCGGCATTCCAATGCAAGAGTCATACGTCAACACATTCTTGGAAGTCAGAGCCACGATTAGGAATACGGGAGATCAGGCTGCCACCAATGTTGGTGTAATTCTAGAAGAATGGGGGGAGAGACGGGATGAATACGTGATTGCGAACATAGATACCGGACAGTTCGTTGAAGTTGTCCTGTACTGGAATCCCATGAACGCAGGGGATGCACTGCTATCCATCTCAATTGATCCACTGAATTCAATCCAAGAGCTGGACGACAACAACAACGACCTCTCGGGAACTTTCTCGGTTGCTCCGAGACCCCCTGGAGTCGATCTTGCGATCAGGGCAGGATCGATTTCAGCTGTAACCGTCTCTAGCCCGATCCCTAGACCGGACGAATCAGCTGTTGTCCAAGCGAGAATAGACAATCTTGGATCACAAGACGCTGTCGGTGTCTCAGGGACCCTGGAGATGATGACGGAGAGGGGATGGGAGATAATTGAGAACTCAACTACTCCATTAGTTCTGGGCGGATCGCATTCAATGATTTCTTTCCCATTTGCCCCCAACATTTCCGGACCCATAGAAGTGAGGGTGAGTGTCTTGCTGGAGAGTGGAGGGGACAATGACTGGTCGAACAATGTCCGAGTCAAGACCCTACTAGTTGACAGTACAACTCTATCTGGGCCAAGGGAAGCTGATCTCAATCCTGGAGAATCCCCTGTTGCAATAGTCAGCCTAGACAGTGAGGAAGGGGATGATTTACTAATTGTGGAGAAGGATGGCTCCCTATTGATGTACAAATTGACCGAAAGCAGATCCCTAATCGAATGCAATAACGTGATTGAGGAGCGATGGTCTGGAGATATTGCCATTATCGGTACCGATGAGGGCTTCGCACATATTGTTTGGACAAGACGTTACATAGGTCCAAACTGGTTCCTCATGCAGACCCTAAGTTACTCCACCATCGACTCAAGTTGTAGAATCGCCCCTGTTCAGGACTTACTCCCCGGAATACCCCTTTCCGATGGCAAGTACTGGGGGGTAGACATGGATGTAAGAGACTCAGAAATTCTTGTTTCGGGCTACCACAGAGACGTTTTCAGCGAGGGTAGTCTCAAAGATGATACGAGTATTTTCCTCCTTCACTCAGAGAACCCGCTTTCCTCTGATGATTGGACCCTGCAATCAGGCATTATCAGAGACATTGATGCCGATCCGGCACAGAGAGATCCGTTATCGGTCGAATTCGGACATGAACAGGCCCATATCCTGTACCAGACCATCAGAAACGACACCACTGGAAGGGACCGGCTTGGGGTTTGGTACTCGCATGGCCAGATTGGTCAGGAGAACTGGGCATATCGAAAAGCAGTGGGAGACGAGACGTCACTCCCAATGCTGACCGTGATCGAAGATGATGATGGTGATACTTTGGTTTCACTATGGAGAGAGGGTGATCCTCAGGACTCGGAACTGGTCGTATTTGTGACCGATTCAAATTTCGGAACCAATGAGGGGATGGAAACCAGAATTCCGGCTAGGGGGATGGCAGGAATCGGCGTAGTTGAGTCCGATAGGGGAATCCAAGTGCTTTTCGATAGAGTTGGAGCCAGCGGGCCGCAGGTCGAGTACGGACTTATTGATGTCGAAGAAGGCTGGATAGGTCTCTCAGATACTCTGGTCCCGGGCCAATACAAATCGATGGATAGGTCTGAAGATTCTGGAGAGACAATGATGGTTATTTCTTCATCGAATGGTTGGCAAATCAGGACCCTGATAGATGATGAGTCGTCTAGAGACGGAGGAAGTCTGTCTGACCAACTCAGATCATCCCTCGGTTTGGATCAAGAGAGTTTCGAGATCCTAGTAATTGGTGTAGCATTGGCTGTTCTAATTCTTGGAATGGTAACCCTAGTCGGACTTTCCGCGCAAGGGGTCAGATGGGTTGGAAGGAAGGGCTCCATCGACAAAGAGGCTAGCGTGGTGATGGAGGATGACGTAGTCGATCTGATAGATGAAACCGATTTCTCGATTGGATCGGACGATGTTGAGATAGTTGACGAAGACCTGGGAAGAATTGAGGAAAGTGGCCGCAAGAGCAGAAGGGCTAGGAGAGATAGGAGGAATTCCGCCGATGCGTTAGTTTCAGATTCTACAGGCCCAGTAACTAATGCTGAATTGGAAATTCCTACTCCCAATGCTCCGATAGCAAACCCTGTTGGTGGCCAAGTTCCGTGCTTCGGATGTGGGAGCAAGTTCGCTACCGAACCAGGAGTCATATCAATGAAATGTCCCGTCTGTGGATCAATAATAGAACTCTGAGGTGAATAATGCCTCTAGTTCTGCTCGCTTCGGCTTCTGAAAGAAGGCGTGCGCTGATGTCAGAATTTTTTGGAATCGATGGGATCGAGTTAATTTTCTCCACTCTGGAAGAGGCTGAGCCAGAGCCTTCGGCGAGGCTCGAAGTTCGTTTGCAAGTCGAAGCTTCTTGCCTGCAAAAGGCAAGAGCGGCTGCCTTGGAACAGGGCACTAGAGACAATCCCTCTCTCGAACTGATATTGGTTTCCGACACCCTAGTGGAGGATCCCGACGATAGTCTTGTCGCCTTGGGCAAGCCGAAGGACAAGATGGGTGCCGCTTCTACTCTGATTAGGCTCTCGGGAAGAAGACACAAAGTTTGGTCATCTACTGCAATCATGACCAGAAATGGAACTGGGGTAGAAGTTGGTTTTGGTTGGCGAGCGAAGATCTGGACTGATTTCTCGATTGTTGAATTTGACGAAATAGACAGACAAATAATGGAGGATCTGATTGGAAGTGATTCGTGGATTGGGAAGGCTGGAGGATATGACTTAGCCGGAAAGGCTGAGTCGTTTTCAAGGACAATAGAGGGAGAGGATGTGACCGTTCTCGGATTCTCCACCCGTGCAATCGAGGAACTCAGAAACATGCTAGTTTAGACGAAGGTTACGCCACCAAAACTCAAGATGAAATCGCGCTGAATCTCGTCAAACCAATCAAGCATTGATGAGTCGAAACGGACAACCCCAACCTCATCATCCGCCAATAAGTCATCTTGGATACCTTTGAGTGTGCCCGGGGCTGCCCCACAGGAAACGCATGCCCCATCAAGGCCGATTACTAGGGACATGATTCTTTTTCCATTATTTCTAACTTCGATTTCCCCACTGGTGACAACCAAGGCACCTCCATGTCCCTCCAGTGCGGCTCTGACGGGCCCCAATCTTGCCATCAGTGCAGGCACCAGAGATTGATCTCCAGACTCAAATAGCTCGAGGAGCGACAACGCGGAAAGTCTAGAAATCTCTGTTGGGTCATTTTTTTCTGATATCAGGCGTTCTGCCTCGGTCTGGATAATCTTGTTAATCTGTGATCTATACTTATCCTCCAGGTTATCTGAGGCCCCTTCTCCATCGTCGCCCTCTTGATTCACACTAATGCGTATGCGAGGGTCATTATAGGCTCATCTAACGAAGGGAGAGATTGAATAGTCGATTAGTTTCGGTAAGGATGAATTATGTCTGGAAAGATGCCGTTGCTCGAAATTAATGACCTGCATGCGGGCATAGACGGGAATGAAATATTGAAGGGAATTAATCTGATAATTGGTCCTGGGGAGATCCATGCAATAATGGGAAGGAACGGAAGTGGTAAAACAACTGCTGCCAATGTGATAATGGGGCATCCGGACTTTGATGTCGAGAAGGGGGATGTAATCCTAGAAGGAGAGAGCCTCCTAGAAATGGAGGCTTGGGAGAGAGCTCGCAAGGGAGTCTTCCTTTCCTTCCAGTATCCACAAGCGGTCCCGGGCCTTCAGGTTGGCAATTTCCTCAGAAAGTCTGTAGCCAGCATTAGGGGCGAAGATGAAGCTAAGGGTTCTAACTTCAGGGAGAGGTTGGCAAATGCTATGGAGTCACTCGATATCCCTCGTTCATTTATGGCCAGATATGTCAACGATGGATTCAGTGGTGGCGAGAAGAAGCGTTTTGAGATCCTACAAATGATGCTTCTAAGGCCACGACTTGCTATTCTCGATGAGACCGACAGCGGCCTAGACATAGATGGAATCAGAACTGTCTCAGAGGGAGTGAATGCAGCAATCAGGGACACGGATTCTGGGGCATTGATAATCACACACTACTCCAGAATTCTGGAACATGTCCAACCAGATAGGGTGCATGTCCTATTGGATGGAAGAATCGTATCATCCGGAGGTCCGGAACTTGCTACAAAACTTGA
>Ga0302119_10001159_pt1 | contig 11894 bp, 9 predicted proteins | sample AG5_Tmax_MG_FD_203114 | JGI IMG/M metagenome (GOLD analysis project Ga0302119, IMG submission 203114) | Marine microbial communities from Western Arctic Ocean, Canada - AG5_Tmax | ecosystem: Environmental > Aquatic > Marine > Oceanic | place: Canada: Western Arctic Ocean | collected 2017-10-01
GGTCATGCAATCGCCCTGGCAGTGGTCGCAAAACGGACAATGCGGCAAGTGGATGAGTAGCCTGGTTCCGAATCTCGCCCGATGCGTGGACGACATAGCCTTCGTCCACTCCATGACATCCCGTAGCAACGTTCACGGGCCGGCAACCTTCCTCGAATCAACCGGCTTTCTTCTTCCAGGATTCCCCTCGATGGGAACATGGATCTCCTACGCGCTGGGAAGTGACAACGACAACCTTCCAACCTACGTCTGTCTGCCCGACCTCCGCGGCCTTCCCCCTGGAGGGCCCAAGAACTGGTCCAGCGGGTTTCTGCCTGCCGAGCATCAGGCAACCACCATCCGGCCCGGTGCCAGCAAGCCCATCGCGGACCTCTTCGCGCCCCAAGACTCGGGCCTGAGCGCAGCACAGGACGCGGCAGACCTTGGATTAGTTGGTTTACTCAATCGCCGACACCTCTTGTCGAGACGCGGCGATTCCCGCCTTGACGCGCGCATTCGCTCCTATGAACTCGCTGCCCGTATGCAGCTCGCAGCACCCGAGGTCCTTGACGTTTCGGGGGAGTCTGAATCGACTCGGCGGGCCTACGGATTGGACAATCCTGTCACCGCCGATTTCGGCCTTCGCTGCCTTATCAGTCGCCGCCTTCTGGAGCGAGGTGTTCGATTTGTCCAGGTGTGGAGTGGGGCGGATAATGGCTTCCCGCGACGCAACTGGGACAGCCACGAGAATATCAAGAAGGATCACGGCGACATGGGCCGGTCCATGGACGGTCCTGCGGCGGCACTGATTCAGGACCTGAAACGGCGCGGCCTGCTCGATGACACCATCGTGCACTGGACCACGGAGTTCGGGCGCATGCCCTGCAGCCAGGGCGACCTAGGCCGCGACCACAACCCCTTCGGCTTTACGAATTGGCTCGCGGGGGGAGGTATTCGGGGCGGCGTCACCTACGGCGCAACCGATGAGTGGTCCTGGAAAGCCGTCGACAAGCCAACGGACAATTACGACATCCATGCAACGATGCTCCATGCCCTCGGAATCGACCACACCCGGCTCACACACAGAACCGACGGTATAGACCGAAGGCTCACCGACGTACACGGCCACGTGCTCCACGACCTGCTGGCCTGACAACTCACCGGTGCAAGTAGCCGATTGAGTTCGGAGTCTCCCCGCCTGGAGCTTCATTCAGTTCGAGCCGATTGGGACGGTCGGCCAGATCATGGAACCACCGACTCTCGTCAGGTAGGGTGCTGTTCCGGACACAAGCACTAAGCTCTTGGCGCCTTGCGTTCCGTTTTCCCATGAACCATCCCTTCCATGGCAGTCTCGTTGCGCTGCCGACCCCGTTCCGTGGGGAGGATCTTGATATACCGGCCTTGCGACGCCTCGTGCAGGCCCACGCACGTAGCGGGACGAGCGGAATCGTCGCCTGCGGAACAACCGGTGAGACGGCAACCCTCTCACGTGAGGAGCAAGACGCGGTCGCCAAGACAGTCCTCGCCCATTCCGGCTCCATGAGTGTCCTGGTGGGTGTGGGAACCAATTCCACCCGTTCGACGATTCAGCGGGCGCGCGAGGTCGCCAGTCTTGTCGTGGACGGATCAAGAGTGGATGGACTGTTGGCCGTCACGCCCTACTACAACCGTCCCAGCCGTGCAGGCTTGGATCTGCACTTTGACGCCCTGGCAGAAGCCGTTGACCTGCCCATCGTTCTCTATAACGTGCCTGCCCGTACCGGTGTGGATCTGGCTCCTCAACAGGCGCGCTCCATCGCTGCGCGTCACGCCAACGTGGTCGCAATCAAGGAGGCAAGTGGCCAGCCCGAGAGAATCGGAGCACTCTGTGGGGATCCGAATCTGGCCGTACTATGCGGTGACGACACGCTGATCGGAGAGTTCATGGCGGGTGGCGCCGTGGGAGCCATCAACGTGGCGGGCAACGTTCTGCCCGGTCCAATAGCCGAATGGATCGCCAGCGCGCGTCCGACTGGAGATCCCGACCGGGCACAGGCACTCGCCACGGAACTCATGCCATTCATCCAAGCCATGTTCGTGGAGACAAACCCCGTACCGGTGAAAGAAGCCCTCGCCCTTCTGGGCTGCTGTTCGCCCGCGGTTCGGGCACCCCTGGCTCCGTTGACCGCACGCAGTCGGGAACAGGTGGTCGCGGCTCTAGGACTGGCCCGCGGGACCATTGCAGCTTCCGAGTCCAGCAGGGTCCGCAGCTAGCGACTGCGGGGGGGGGCGCGCACTGCGGGATGATTGCGGCCTTCCGCCATCCTTGGACGGTCAGGGAAGACGGTCCGGAATCAGAGGAACGTCACGCCTACCGAGTCGGTGAAATTGGAGGTGCTGGTCGGGTTCTGGTCCAGGAACCAAGCCTGGAAGTACCAGGTGTCGCCGGTACCGATGCCGAGGCCCACCGTGGGCAAGGAGGTGGTGTCCACGTCGATGGAGAAACGCCCAGCGGAATCCGACAGACCCACCTGACGCACAAAGCGGCCGATCTTGCCCCCCAGGCAGAGGTTGCCCTGGCTGCCGCCCGGGAAAGGCTTGAAAGCCTGGCGGCCCGAGATGAGGAAGTAACCCAACTGGCCCGGTGGCAAGGAACAGGCTTCCAGACGAAGCAATCCGAGCTTGGCGGTCATGCTGCCAAGGACGGTGAGCGTGGCCGCTGCGCCGCTGGAATTGAGGTTAGCCGGCGAGCAGAGAACCTGCCCTACCGGGCCGAAGGAGAAGGACTCCGCCAGGGAGTCGAGGGCCTTGCTCTCGCCGTTGGAATCGGCGCCGTCCGAACCGCCGTTGATGCTCAGGGTGGGATCGAGGTGAAGCACGACACGATCCATCGTGAACCCTCCCTCGCGCGTGTCCATGAATAGGGTATGGGTGATGCCGACGTCGTTCGCCGTGATCACGTAGTCCACCCCAGAATTATCCCAGACGAAGTTCGACCCTTCGAAGAATCCATTGGTGGGATCGTTGGAAAATCCCGGCAGGAAATACTCGTAGGTGGGCATGGAGCCGAACTCTGCAACGTCCACCGGAATCACCACAGAGTCCTCGTTGCCGTAGTTGGTGTTGTCCTTCACGTCAAAGAAGCTGTACCGCAAGTAGAGGCGGTAGGTGCCGGGCTGGGCGAACCGCACCAAATAAGTCAGGCGGCCATCGTGAAAGAGCCAGGGTCCGAGCATCGAGGAGCGCATGGCCATCCCGCCGTCCGCTTCGCTCCCACCCGGTAGGCCCGTTCCCGAGACGTCCACCCATTCCCACGCAGGGTCGATCCCGTTGCCCTTGTACGTCCCCTCGTTGCGATGAAAATCCTCGGTCTGAAAAGACACGTGTGCGGACCCAGCTGTCTGCACGATCAAGCGGTCCTGGGCCGCAGATGGCAAAGCGACGACGACCGCTAGCAGCGACGACGAAAACCACAGACGACAGGCTGAAGAGGGCTGAATCATCACTTCAGCCTAGTGTAGTGCCGCCCATGCGGCCGATGAAATCAGATAACGATAGTGCCATTTTGGCACTATGGCACGCCAAAGTGGCGCACTTCACCCTCGCACAGCCCATTTCAAGGGCCCTAAAGGGCCTTTTTGGGTTGGCATGGTCCTTGCTCTAGAGAGGGTGTCCAGAAGGAGGACCCCTACCATGAACATCCAATTCACCGAACGCTCACAAGACGCCCTGCAGTCCGCCCAGGCCCTGGCCCAAGCTGCGGGCCACGCCGAGATGGTACCTGCACACCTCACCGCGGTCCTGCTCAAAGAAGCCGAGGGACTCATGGCAGCTCTGTTCTCCAAGCTGGGTGCCGAGCCCCGTGCCCTAGCTGCAGAGATCGAAGCACATCTGGCCCGACGCGCATCCTCCAGCAACGCGAACCCCGCACCCTCAGCGGCCCTGGCCCAGGTTCTGAACGATGCAGGCCAGGCCGCGCAGGAGATGAACGACGAATTCGTCTCGACGGAGCACTTGCTCCTGGCCCTCGTCCGCAAGGGCGATCCGGAGACCGTCGGCCTGTTCAAGGCTCGTGGCATCACACCCGAAAAAGTCGACGCCGCTTTGGCTGAAGTACGCCACGGCCGGCGCGTCACAAGCCAAAACCCCGAGGCCACCTTCGAATCCCTCGAGAAGTACGCCACCGACCTGACCCAAGAAGCCGAAGCCGGAAAACTCGATCCCGTCATCGGCCGCGATGAGGAGATCCGGCGCGTGGTGCAGGTGCTTTCCCGCAGACGCAAGAACAACCCGGTCCTCATCGGGGATCCTGGTGTAGGCAAGACCGCCATCGTCGAGGGCCTGGCCAATCGCATCGTTGCCGGCGACGTGCCCGATGGAATTAAGGGCAAACGCATCATGTCTCTGGACATGGGCTCGCTCCTGGCGGGTGCCAAGTACCGGGGCGAGTTCGAAGAGCGCCTGAAAGCTGTCTTGGAGGAAGTCGCCGCCGCCAATGGTGAGGTGATCCTATTCATTGATGAGCTCCACACCCTGGTGGGTGCAGGCGGCTCGGAAGGAGCTTTGGACGCAGCCAACATGCTTAAGCCCGCCCTGGCTCGCGGGGATCTGCACTGCATCGGGGCCACGACCCTGGACGAGTACAAGAAGTACATCGAGAAGGACGCCGCGCTGGAGCGCCGCTTCCTTCCCGTGCTGACCGGCGAGCCCTCCATCGAGGACACCATTGCCATCCTGCGAGGCCTCAAGGAGCGCTATGAGGTGCACCACGGCGTGCGCATCGAGGATGCCGCCCTGGTGGCCGCAGCGCGCCTGGCCGATCGCCACATCCACGACCGCTTCATGCCCGACAAGGCCATCGATTGCGTGGATGAGGCTGCCGCCCAACTGCGCACGGCCATCGATTCCATGCCGCCGGAGTTGGATGGCATTGAGCGCCGCCTACGCCAACTGGAGATCGAGCGCGGAGCCCTCGAGAAGGATAAGGGCGGCGATGGAGAGCGGCGCCTGGCTGCCATCGCTGCCGAACTCGGTGGCCTGAACGAAGAGGCCAGCGCATTGCGGGCCCGTTGGGATCGGGAGAAGGAGCTGATCACGTCGATCCGCGCCGGGAAAACTCTGATAGAAGCCCTGAAGGCGGAAGCCGACAAGGCCGAACGTGAGGGTGAACTGGAGCGCGTGGGTGCTATCCGTTTCGGTGAACTGCCGAAGGCCCAACAGACCCTCGTGGAGGCCACCGATCGCCTGAAGGAAGCCCAGGCCAGCGGTGCGCTCTTGCCCGAGGCCGTGGATGCTGAGCTCATCGCCGGAGTGGTCTCCCGCTGGACAGGCATCCCGGCAGCGAAGTTGCTCGAAACCGAACGGGCCAAGCTGCTGCACATGGAGGAGCTAGTCGGCGAGCGCGTTATCGGCCAGAAAGCCGCGATCAGCACCATCGCCAAGGCCGTGCGCCGCGCGCGGGCCGGTGTGCAGGAAGCCACGCGGCCCATGGGTTCGTTCCTCATGCTCGGTCCCACGGGCGTGGGCAAAACGGAGGTGGCTCGCGCGCTGGCCGAGTTCCTGTTCGACGACGAGCGCACCATGGTGCGCCTCGACATGAGTGAATTCATGGAGAAGCACTCGGTAGCGCGTCTGATCGGGGCGCCACCGGGCTACGTTGGCTACGAGGAGGGCGGCCGATTGACCGAGGCCGTACGCCGGCGTCCGCACTCGGTCCTCTTGCTAGACGAAGTGGAAAAAGCCCACCCCGACGTGTTCAACGTACTCCTGCAGTTGCTGGACGATGGACGCCTGACCGACGGTCAGGGCCGCACGGTGGACTTCACCCAGACCCTAGTGCTGATGACTAGCAACCTGCGTGATGACAGTCAGGTGCGTGAGTTCTTCCGGCCCGAGTTCCTGAACCGGCTGGACGAGGTACTCACCTTTGACGCCCTGGACCGTGACCAGATCCGGGCCATCGTAGACGTGCAGCTCGACCGTCTCACCCGCCACCTCGCCGACCAGGAGATCGAGATTGAGGTCTCCGATCCGGCCAAGGAATGCCTTGCCGCGAAGGGCTACGACCCCGAGTTCGGCGCGCGGCCCCTCAAGCGCGCCATACAGCGTCACGTTCAGGACCCAATCGCCGAGGCCATCCTGGCCGGAGAGGTCGGCCCGGGCAGCCTTGCGCGGATCGACTGGTGTGAAGAAAAGGGATTCGAGGTGCGGGCCGAAATCTGCGCGCACCCACTCGCGCAAGCTGGATAGGGTTATCCTGGCCAGCTTCGGGATTCCCTGGCGAAAGCCGGAGAGCCGTGCGATCCTGAGATGGTGCCCACGGTGTCGACGGCCTCGCAACACGTCCCCAGGAACCCTGACCCATGCAACCCAATCCGTTCGTAGGACTTGCCGTGTGCCTGCTGGCATGTTCACTCGCGTCCACGGCCGAAGCCCAGGCCAGGGTCAACCACGCGCGCCACGGGGTGGCGAGCCAGTCAACGACCCTTCCCAACGGGCCGGCCAGCCGCGCCATCGATGGCTCCACCGAAGCCGTGTGGAGCTATGGGTCTCTATCGCACACCAACGACCAGAGCGGGTCCTGGTGGGAAGTGAACCTGGGAGGACGCAAGGATGTGCTGGAGATCGTTCTGCACAACCGCTCGGACTGTTGTTGGGACCGCCTTTCGAACTTCCGGGTCTCCTTGTTCGACGGCACAACCGAAGTGCACGGGTCCGATTGGTTTACAGGTGGAGGCAGCGTGGGCCAAGGGGGAGCCTTCACCGTTACCCTTCCGCCAGCCATGGCGGGGGATCGCGTGCGCATCGCCCTGCTGGGGCCGAACTCCTACGGAGATAACATCCTCTCTTTTGCTGAGGTCGAAGTCCTAGGGTCCAGCGGAGGTCTGGCCAACATCGCACCCCTTGGTATTGCCTCCCAATCCTCAACCGCATCCGGCGGAGTGCCCCAGCGCGGCAGCGACGGCTGGATCAATGGAGCATGGACGCAGGGGACGACGACCCACACCGATCCGAACGACACGAACAGCTGGTGGGAAGTGGACTTGGTGAATACCTGGAGTCTGGCTGAGGTCAATCTCTACAACCGGGGAGATTGCTGCTGGACACGACTCTCTAACTTCCGTGTGTCGGTCTTCTCAGGCGCAACCGAGGTCTTCGGACAGGACTTCTTCGTCGGCGCGGGCAATGTGGCGCAGCACGACAAGCTCGTCACCATTCTGCCCGTGGGCACCTACGGAGACCGGGTACGGGTTCAACTCCTCGGCCAGAACAACGATGGCAATGGCGTCCTCTCCCTCAGTGAAGTAGAGGTCCTGGGTGGTGAAGTGGGCTCGGTGTACTGCACGTCGGCCAGCAGCTCTTGGGGCGAGCCGATCCATCTGGCCGCCCACGGCAGCGCGGACGTGAGTCGTAACGACCTGACCCTGGTGGCGAGCAACCTTCCGGGCGGGTTGGCCGTGGGGTTCTATGGACCGGACGCGGCGACCATGCCGGCTGGGGATGGCACCCTGTGCATCTCTCCGGGTTGGGTGGGCTTCTACTTGCGTCTGGGTCGACCGACCCCGGTGGCTGCTGATGGGGTGGCTCTGATCCCCATCGACCTGACCACGCCGCGCCGGGCCAAGGGAAAGATCGTCCCAGGCTCAACCTGGCGCTTCCAGGTCTGGTTCAGCGATAGCGGGGGCAGCAAGGGCTACGGGTTCAGCGAGGCCATCGCCATCCAGTTTCAATAGGCCTACCCGGGTAGCCGCGATAGGATCTGCGCGATGACCGCTTCCCTGTCCGCCCCCGTGGGCGAATGCCGCTTCGAGCCGGAAAAGATCAAGGGCTCACGCTTCATCGCTTGCCTCGCGCCGGCGGGTAGCCAAGAGGAGGCCGAGGCATTTGTCATTGCCATCCGCGCGGAGTTCGATGACGCCCGCCACGTGTGCTGGGCCTGGAGAATAGGTGACGAGGGCGAGCACGTCCGCTCCTCGGACGACGGCGAACCCGCAGGTTCGGCGGGACGGCCCATTCTCGCGCAACTGCAAGGTCACGACGTCATTCACTGCGTGATTGCCGTGGTCCGCTACTTCGGTGGCGTCAAGCTAGGGGTGGGTGGCTTGGTGCGGGCCTACGGCGGTGCGGCGGGCAAGTGCCTCGACCGCTGCGGCCTCGCTCCGGTGATCTTGACCACTCGTCTGCAGATCGAGCACGACTACTCCTGCTCGCGCGCCGTGGAGACCGCTATGCACCACCTGGGCCTAACCGCCCTCGAGCCCGACTTCGGCCAGCAGGTCCAGTTCTTCGTGGAGGTTCCCCGTGAGGACCTGGAGTCCTTCCGACGCGAGATGATGGAGCGCAGTGCGGGGCAGGTACGGATCAAGGAAGTCCTGGGTCAAGATCCTTGAGACCAACCTGGATCACTCGAACAGCACGTTCTCCATGGCGACGGCAATGGGCTTGAGGTTGGCGTACTCGCAGTTGCTCATCAGGACAACGGCCGTGCCACTGTCAGGGAACAGGCGCATCAGGGTACGCGTGGCCTCCTGGGCACCGCTGTGTGAGATCAGACGCTGGTCGCGCGCCTTGCCCACAAAGAAACCCAGTCCATAGGAACTGGTCTTGCCCTCGGGCAGGGGCTGACGGGTCCACATGCGCTTGCGCGTCTCGGGCTTCACTAACTTCTCTCCCATCAACCCTTCGGCAAAGCGAGCCAGGTCGGAGATGTTGGACGTGAATCCCCCACCGGGCAGCTTCCAGGAAACGTCCGTGTCCGTGCTTGGCACGATCACGCCAAGCAGCCGCCGATACCCACGCGCGCGCTCGGGGGTCTTGGTCCAGGGATAGTCCGGCCGCAGACTCTTCATACCCAGAGGCTTTGCGATGCGCTCCTGCACCTGCTCCCAGTAGGGCTCGCCTCCCGCGCGCTGGACCACGGCGCCCAGCAGGATGTAGCCGCGGGTTGTGTAGGCGTAGGCCGTACCGGGCTCGGCCACGAGGGGAGATTCCTTGAAGGTGTCGAGGGCCAAGATCACGTCCTCAAACGGGTGCTCGGTTTCGTACTCGACCTCGGTGCGGATCACCGGCCCATTCGTGTAGTGGACGATGCCACCTTGATGGGAGAGCAGCTGTCTGGCATTGATCGGTTGGGGTTTGGCGGGAAACTCCGGTACGTATTCACGCACGTCTCGGTCCAGATCCAAGCGAGCGGCCTGCACCAGTTGCATGGCGGCGATGGCCGTCAGAGGCTTGGAGATCGAGGCCCACCGAAAGAGGGTGTCCCGATCCACTGGCCGCGCTTGCTCACGGTCAGCGAAGCCAAAGGTTCCCCGGTGCATCGGCTTGCCCGCACGCACAACCGCCCAGGCCAGGCCGATCAACTCCTGCTTCTCGGCCTGGGCGACAGCCACCGAATCGAGGGCGGCGTCCTGAGAGACGGGGAAGGCCAGGAGGGCCAGCAATAGCGGCAGAGTCATGAAGCCAGGGTAGCGGGGCGTCGGGGATTTCGAGAGGGCCGCGCTTCGCCTCTGCCCCCCCCTGCATGCCACAGAAGGCCATTATTTATAATACTTTGCAGTATACTACTCGACAGTATACCTCAGAGGAGCTACCCTCCCCCCATGTTCGTAGGCAGAACCAGAGAGTTGGCGGTCTTGGAGGAGCTTCGGGAATCGGGGCGGCCCGAGTTCTTTGTGCTGTACGGGCGTCGGCGCGTGGGCAAGACCGAGCTCTTGCAGCAACTGTGCGAAGGCGGACGCGCGGTCTATTTCTTGGCGGCGCAGGTGCGCGAGCGCGACAACCTGCGCGCGTTCCGTGAGGCCCTGAAGGATGGGCTGGGCGGAGACCCGCTGGTGGACGGGATCGAGTTCCCGGACTGGTCCACGGCCCTGGGCTTCGCCGCGCAACGGGCTGGCGACAAGCGCCTCGTGGTGGTGCTCGACGAGTTTCCCTACCTGTGTGATTCGACCAAGGGTCTGACGTCCCAGATCCAACGCTTCTGGGACACGGTGGGCAAGAAGAGCTCCTTGATGCTGGTCCTTTGTGGCAGCCAGGTTTCGTTCATGGAAAACGAGGTCCTAGCCGAACGCTCACCGTTGTTCGGCCGACGCACCGGCCAGCGCCGACTCGAACCCCTACAGCCTGAAGACACGCTGGCCTTCTTCCCCGATTGGGATGTGCGTACGCGCCTCACGGCTTACGGAATCCTGGGCGGGATGCCGGCCTACCTGCAACGCTTCGACTCCTCCCTCGACCTGCGTACGAACCTGGAGCGCGAGATGTTGCGGCCCGAGGGCTACCTGTTCGACGAGGTCTCCTTCCTACTGCGCGCCGAACTCTCCAGTCCGGCCACCTACAACTCCATCCTGGCCGCCGTGGCCCAAGGCGCCGAGAAGGTGGGCGACATCGCTTTGGCGGTCGGTGTGGATTCCACCACCGCCAACAAGTATCTGCACGTGCTACGCGAACTCCGGTTGGTCTCGCGCGATGTACCTGTAACCGATCCCAACCCCCTACGCTCCCGGCGCGGTAGGTACTCCATCGCCGATCGTTTCCTGACCTTCCACTTCCGCCACCTTCAACCCCACCTGTCCCTGATTCACGCCGGCCGGGGCAAGCGCGTGTTCGAGGAGTTCATCGCTCCGGACCTGGACCGCATTTTTGATGAGGCCCGCGTCGATTTCGCCCTCAGCCACATGCGGCGTGAGGCGGCTGAAATCCTGGGCGACGAGGTCATTGAGGCGGGCAAGTTTGACGGCCAGTTCGTCCGCATAGTGGGGCGCACGGCGCGCGGACAGACCGTGGCCGGCGTCATCGTCCCCGACGGCCAGGTACAGACCACCGCCCTAGAGGACGAACTAGCTGAACTGACCCAGGTGTTCGGTGTTGAGCCCCAAAAGCTGGTCTATGGCATCACGGGGCGCGTCGACCGGCCCCTTGAAGTGGAGCTCGTTCCCGAGGGGGAACTTCTATGAGCGGCGTGGACAAGGAGTTTGATCGCTACTTCTCAGCCTTGGACCGCGCTGGAGGACAGGATCGCTGCTACCTGTGCCGCCGGGCACCCTCTGAGGTGAAGGCCTTCTTCGGTTTCGACGAGGACGGACACCCGACTAAGGCCCAGGAATTTGGGATCGAGGACGTGGTGCTCGAGGAGGCCGACATCATGAGCTACCGCGGCGTCCGGCCCATCTGCGCCGTGTGCCAGCTGAACCTCGACGCCATCTTCATGCTCGATGAAGAGACCCAATTGAAGGCCGTCCTGAACGAGATGCGCGACGAGCGCGAAAAGCTCTGGCCAGATTCGGACCGCCCACCCCAACGGGACTGATCCCGCCGTACACTCCCGCCCCATGGCCGCCAACGAACAAGCCCAGAGCTCCACACCGGGGTACCTTAGCCACTTTGGCAAGTGGGTTAGTCTCTCTGCCCTTATCGGTGTTTTGGGAGGCTTGGCAGCCGTGGTGTTCAAAGCCATGACGGAGCTCGCTCGCGAGCATATCTTCGTGCGCTTCAGCGGCGTCACAGGGGAAGGCCTTGAGGCTGGCGCGACCGGTTGGATCTGGGTGCTTATCATTCCCACCATGGGTGGAGCGGTGGTGGGTTGGCTCATCCACACTTGGGCGCCGGAAACAGAGGGCCACGGTACCGATTCGGTCATCCGCGCCTACCACCGCATGAAGGGCGTGGTGCGCAAGCGCGTGATCGCCCTCAAGGCTCTGACCGCAGCGCTGACCATCGGCACCGGCGGTTCTGCGGGACAAGAGGGCCCCGTCGCACAAGTGGGCGCAGGCATTGGTTCAAGCGTTTCCAATGCCCTGGGATTGTCGGACCGTGACCGGCGCCTGTTTCTGCTGTCCGGTGCATCGGCCGGAATCGGCGCCATGTTCTGTTCGCCACTGGGCGGCGCACTGTTCGCGCCAGAAGTGCTCTACAAGCGCGAGGACATTGAAGGCGAC
>Ga0302119_10001161_pt1 | contig 11892 bp, 10 predicted proteins | sample AG5_Tmax_MG_FD_203114 | JGI IMG/M metagenome (GOLD analysis project Ga0302119, IMG submission 203114) | Marine microbial communities from Western Arctic Ocean, Canada - AG5_Tmax | ecosystem: Environmental > Aquatic > Marine > Oceanic | place: Canada: Western Arctic Ocean | collected 2017-10-01
GAGCCTCCTACAGGTTGGCGTACTATCAGTTATTAACATGAGGTGCTTGAAACGCCTAAATCGCGCGTCAGCACTATACTGTATAACTGACTATACGTCAGTTTAAATTGACATTATTCACCTGGCTATATTGCCGACCCTACGCCACGGCAGAAACAAACGTTAAATAGCGGCAAGGTTCTTTTGTAGTGAGCATCTTTGCCGCAACCTTTACAGCAACCTTTACAGCAACCTTTACAGCAACCTTTACAGCAACCTTCATCGCAACCTTCATCGCAACTTTTTCGATCTAGGCAAAGTCTATCATAGTTGACGAGCCGTCAGTTTTTGGAATACAGTGTGCATAGTATTTAGACGTTCCCAGAAAATGCGCAACACGAGAGCGCATTAGAGCCGCGCGCTACGAGGAGTCCATTAAATTGTCAGATAGACAAAAAACAAACAACGAAACAGCTGGCCAGATTACAGACGAGGACATCGAACGGGCACGACGCCAAATTGGCGTACCCAAGTTCGCTTACAACAAACCCTACAACGAGACCGCGTCTGCAGATGGTATACGTCACTTCGCCTTTGCATGCGGTGATGCCAATCCATTATTTAATGACCGCGCTTATGGTGCCAAGACCCGCTGGGGCGATCAAATCGCACCGCCACTCTTTCTGCATAGCACCGGAAACAACCTGACGCCGAAGCCCGATGCCGAGAAGAAGACGCTCTTTAAAGGTTTGTTTCGCGGCGTCGGCAAGTACTACACGGGAGTTGACTGGACCTGGTGGAAGCCTATCTATCCTGACAACCGTTTATTTTTCGAACGCTCTACGGCAGATATTCTTGTTAAGGATAAATCCTCTTTCAGCGGTGGCAGAACAGTGACCGAGGTTTATCGTGATTTGTTCGTCGACTCCACCGGCGCTCTCGTTGGCCGCAGGGAAGAATCTTATTTAAGTGCCGAACGCGGCGGGACAAAAAAAGCGGGCCGTTATGCCGGCGTCGAACGGCACACCTACACTGAACAGGATATTGCAGAGATCGATGCAGTCTATGCCGCCGAGAATCGGCGTGGCAATGATGTCCGCTACTGGGAAGATGTTACCACTGGTGATGACGTGACTCCGGTCGCTAAGGGGCCGCTCAGCATGGTAGATATCATCTCGATGCACATGGGCATGGGACTCTCCAGCAGCGGCATCGGACCTTTGGGTTTGGGTTATGCGCATCGCAAAAAAATGCCTGCGTTTTACGTACCCAACAAGTACGGCGTACCGGACGTCGTACAACGCGTGCACTGGGACCACGAGCGTGCTCAACAGCTCGGCTTACCAAGCTCTTATGACTACGGTCAAATGCGTACCAGTTGGCTAATTCATTTGATCACAAACTGGATGGGTGATGACGCCTGGTTATGGAAACTATCCTGTCAATCCCGCGCTTTTAACTTTATGGGGGACACAACAATTTGCAAAGGGAGAGTCATAGACAAGCGCAAAGATGGCGAGCACTATTTGGTAGATATTGAAATGACATCGACCAACCAGCGGGGCGAAAACACAGCTCCCGGCACCGCGACTGTCATTCTTCCCAGTCGTGTTGGTGGACCCGTCGTACTGCCTGCACCGGAACCAGAGACAGAGCGTCGCGCAGCCAGCATTCTTAGAGACCCTATCGCAGTTGATCAGGTGTTGGCGGAGCATGATAAATAGGGCACACGGCTATCGCATCCCCTCTCCGGACGCCTACTGGACGTTTCATGGCAAGTTTAGTTCCATTAGCAGCGTAAAACTTGCTGACCATATAATACGACCGGTAGTTGCGCACACCAAAATTGATTCCAACAAAACTGAAGGTGTGGCTTTCGCAACTCAACGGTGACGACCTCATCTTCGAAAAAGATGAAGGCATTCGCGCTGATACCATAGCTTCAACGACGCAATAGTCATCGAACACTGGAGACAAGGTGCTTCGGTAGTGGCCGGGGCATCGCAGCAATTTTTGAACGCGACTAACGCGATCTAAATGATTTATCTAAGGACTATACAATGGCAAATATTATATTCGTAAAATCGAGCGGAGAGCTGATCGAGGTCGAAGCACAGGTTGGCCAAAGCATCATGGAAGTTGCGCTAAACAACAACATCGACGAGGTTCTCGCCGAGTGCGGTGGTTCAATGTCCTGTGCAACTTGTCATGTACACATTGCACCCGAATGGTCTGAAAAAATTGAGTCAGCAACTGAGATTGAAACCGAGCTCGTCGAATGTGCCATCGACCCAGATGGGTACAGTCGACTATCGTGCCAAATCTTTATGTGCGATGAATACGAAGGCATTGTAGTCAATCTGCCTGCGTCACAAAATTGATAAAAACGAGGGATGGCCTAGCAAAATCTTTTAGCAGGTAAATCCAGACCAACAGGCGCTTAAAATATTGGCTCACCAACGATTAACGACCCCAATCATCGAAAGGTAACAGCACTATGAGCTACGAAACACTGTTGACTTCACTCGCAGAGGGCGTGTTGACAGTCACCCTGAATCGCCCAAAGCAGGCGAACAGCTTCAATCACGCCATGATCGAAGACTTCACGACCCTATGGGATGCAATAAGGGAAGACGACGACGTCCGCGTAATTGTTCTCCGTGCAGCACCAGGCAGGTCTTTCTGCACTGGCGTCGATGTAAGAGAGGGCTGGCGTGCACCTGGCCACGAACCCGGACCGTTCGATTACGATGATCCCGGAGACTGGTTAGGCCCGAAAACCAACCGTGTTTGGAAACCCCTGGTTATGGCCGTACACGGCATGGCCGCGGGTGGCGCGTTCTACTGGTTAAACGAGGCCGATATCGTTGTCTGTTCGGCGGATGCCACTTTCTTTGATCCGCACTTGAAACTGGGGAAACTCTCATCCGTAGAACCCATTGGTGCCCTGGGACGGATCCCGTATCAAGAGATATCCCGAATGGTTTTGATGGCCGATGAAGAACGAATTAGTGCGGAAACGGCACTGCGCATTAGCCTCGTCACCGAGATCACGACTGAAGAGTCACTCTGGTCTAGAGCAAATGAGATAGCGACCGGCATCGCCGCGCGCGACGCCGTTGCCGTACAAGGCAGTGTCCGGGCTCTGTGGGAGGCGCAAAGCCTACCGCGCGCGCAAGCAATTAGTAATGCGGTAAAGTACATACAAATTAGTAAAGCTGCTTCGCCAGTAAAACAAGCACCAAAAAGCCTTAAGAGCGCCCCATGGAAACTGAGGTAGTTGTTTATGAATGACGCATCTAAAGAAGCAGACCAAGAGGCTCCCCTGTTGATCGAGACACAGGGACGATTACGCATCCTGACGTTGAATCGGCCCGAGCGCCTAAACGCGTTAACGCCGGAGCTCCACCATCAACTGAGGGAAGCTGTGTTGGATGCATCAGAGGATAACGGGGTCGGCGCTGTGTTACTCACCGGCGCGGGCCGCGGATTTTGTGCCGGTGGCGACATCAAAGCCAGCAGCGAACGAGCACGAAAGACCAGAGAATCCCTTGAGGAGCGTGCCGAAAGTCTCCGCCAGCACAGTCAAACGACCGTCGCCTTATGCAAAATGCCGAAAATCACCATCGCATTAATCAACGGAGCCGCGGCAGGTGCCGGCTTGACCCTCGCGCTCGCTTGCGACCTTCGGGTTGCCGTCAGTTCAGCGATGCTCAGAACCTCTTACGCTCAAATCGCCCTGGCTGGCGACTTGGGAATTAGCTATTTCCTGACCCGATTGGTGGGGCCTTCAAAGGCCAGGGAGTTAATGTTATTTAATGAAAAGATTTCCGCAGACCAAGCCCATCAATTGGGCTTGATCAATAGGATTGTCGACCAGCCCGGCCTGACAGGTGCGACTCTCGAATGGGTTAACCAACTCGCTGAAGGACCCAGCGTCGCGTTTGGATATATGAAGCAGAATCTACTTCTCGCTGAAACAGGGTCACTGGAAGAAGTGGTCGAGCAAGAAGCTATTAACAGTGCCCATTGCGTGAGAACCCGAGATGTTAAAGAAGCCTCCGCGGCTTTCCGTGAAAAGCGCCCGCCCAATTTTGAGGGCCGTTAAGCGCAGCGCTATCTAGGAACTAAAGGTAACCGGCATGTCGTAAAATCCGTTGCGGAACAAAGATTCAATGTGCCGTGGCGTGCCTGCAAGCTCCCAATTTGGAAATCTATCAATCAACTCCTCTAACAACACCTTCGCCTCCAGCGCTGCCAGGCGATTACCTGGACAATGGTGGGGCCCGGCTCCAAACGCCAAATTCACAGGATCTGGTTCTCGTGAAATCAGAAATGCATCGGAGTCATCCCAAACCTCTTCGTCACGATTGGCTGCCGCATAGAGCAGGTAGACAAACTCGCCGGTATGCAATTGCTTGTCACGCAGCTCGGTATCTTGAATCACTTTGCGAATGAAACCATGGACCGGCCCTTTCCAGCGCAGAGTCTCCTGCACCGCACCGACCGCCAGCGAAGGGTTAACTGCTAACAATTCGCGCTGCTCGGGGTGTTGCGCGAAAGCCCATATCATATTTCCTAACAATGCCCGAGTAGTCTCATTACCACCGGCCAAAACAGCTGAGGCCAGCGCCAGGATATTAGGAATACTCAGGTTCTCGCGATCCTGCACTTTAGCAACTAAGACCGACAGCACATCATTACCGGGATTCGCCCGCTTCTCGTCAAACTGGGAAATAAGGTAATCGTTCATAGCAGAAAATGTTTTGATAGATTCTGCACGCTCTTCATCAGAAAGTATCAGTCCAAATTTCATAATCTCATCGCTCCATCGAGCAAGGTCTTCAATATTGTCCCCGGGTAACCCGAGCAACCTGGCGATGACAATTAAAGGAAGCGTTTCGGCCACCGCTGCAATCCAGTCAACCTGTGTGCCCGGCTCAATCTGATCCAGCAACCTTCTACAATCTGCCCGAATGGTGTCCTCCATGGCGTCAATGACCGCGGGCGCGAAGGCCGGAGCAATCACGCGGCGTATCTCGCTATGACGTGGATGATCCAGTGAAGAAATCAATTCACCAGAGTCTCCAAAGTAGTCGTCAGCTACTGACTCACCTTGAATAGCATCGGTCAAAAAAATACCACCGCTATTGGAATAGATTTCAGTCTGGCGAGCTACGGCACGGATATCATGGAATTTGCTCAGCACCCAGGTGTTAAGCGGGGAGTAAAGTAATACTGGATCCTCGGAACGCATCCGTGCGTAAATTTCGAAAGGGTTGTTATAGAAGACCGGGTCATCTATTTTAGCGATTGTCGCGAGGTTACCCATATTGCTCTCCTGAGAAAATGCTCTGATGATAAATGACGTTATATCAGTTTTTATGTAGCTGCGCTATTATCGAGGAACACTGCTTATATAAAGCGAAGGCGTTTTCATGATTAAACTGAATATAAATGGCGCAACTCAGGAAATAGACGACCCTGAGATGCCGCTGCTTTGGGCTATCCGCGAGCAGGCCGGCCTAACCGGCACAAAGTTCGGCTGCGGCAGCGGTGTATGCGGCGCCTGTACGATTCATGTTGACGGCGCTGCGGTACGCTCTTGCATCACGCCCGCGAGCTTCGCAGAGGGCAAAGACATCACTACCATCGAAGCCCTATCCAAAAACGAAGACGGCCATTTGCTGCAACAAGCATGGATCGACGAGAATGTTCCTCAATGTGGGTATTGCCAATCTGGACAGATCATGTCGGCGGCCGCTTTTCTTAAGAACAACCCCTCCCCTACAGATGAAGAAATCCGTGCCGGGATGAATGTGTTATGCCGCTGTGGAACCTACTTACGTATTCACGCCGCGATTGCACGAGCAGCCCAGCCATCGGACGAATCCCTTACCGACGATTCGAAATTATGAATATACTAAATGTATCACTCAACCGCCGAGCTTTCATGGGTGCAGGAGTCGCCGTGGGCGCTATGGTGTTAACCGTAAGCTTGCCAAGTTTTTCAGGACCCCGCCATCTAACCACCCGAAAAATCACCCAGCAGCTCAATGCCTTCGTTGCCCTGGAACCCGATGGCTCAGTAACGGTGCTAACGCCGTTTGTTGAAATGGGCCAAGGCGTGCATACCGCTATACCGATGCTGGTCGCGGAAGAACTCGATATTTCGATGGATCAAATCAATGTACGCGAAGCACCACTGGGCCCGGAGTATCGACTGCACTTCGGCGGTAAGTCGCGTTACACCGGTAGCAGCCTAACAATTAAAAGCGCGTTCATACCCCTTCGCCAGGCTGGCGCAGCGGCGCGCGCTATGTTGCTGCAAAGTGCCGCCCAGGAATGGAATGTTCCCTTCGATGAGCTCACTACTGCAGCCGGCCACGTTACCCACAACGCGAGCAATCGTACTGCCGCTTATGGCGAACTTGTCGCTATCGCAGCACGCCTTACGCCACCGAAAGACGTGCCTCTAAAGAATCAAACAGACTTTCGTCTTATCGGCACACCTGTCGACCGGCTGGACGCAGTCGAAAAAACACAGGGTACCGCACAGTTTGGGATCGATGTCAGCCCACCCGATCTACTCGTGGCCACCGTGAAGCAATCACCGGTGTTTGGCGGCAGCATTCGCCGACTCGACAAAGAAGCTGCCCTGAAGGTGCCAGGCGTAGTATCAGTCGAAATCGTGCCTAACGGCACCTATAGTATCCGAGACTATGCCATAGCCCCCGCTAACCAAACACCTAAAGAAACCTTCGGCACCATCGCTGTCGTCGCGGATAGCTTTTGGCATGCTAAGACGGCAATGGAAAAAGTCACTGTTGAATACGAAGGTGGTGCCGAAGATTTTTCAGACCAAGCCTTCGCAAAAAAACTAAGAAACCGCGCGCAGGATGATGGAGTTATCGCAAAATCGAAAGGTAACGTACGCGCAGCACTGGCAGGCGCGGCATCAAGCATAAGCGCGGTTTACGAAGTACCTTTCCTGGCCCACATGACCATGGAACCGATGAACTGCACGGCACTGTTTAAAGACGGCCAATGCACCGTGTGGACCGGACATCAGGACGCGGATTGGATCACCAAGATCGCAGCTAAAATTCTGGACATTCAGCTGGACAACGTTAATGTCATTACGCCCTTCTTGGGCGGTGGCTTCGGTCGTCGCAGCAACAATGATTACGTTGTACAGGCCGTGTCCCTTGCGAAGAAACTACCCGGTCAACCGATCAAACTTATCTGGAGCCGCGAAGAAGATATCCAGCACGACTTCTATCGACCAAAAGTACTGGCCCGCTTCCAAGCCGGTTTCGACTCCGACGGTAACCCGACCGCCTACCGTCACTTGAACATCGGAGACGGTGGGCAACGCCAGCAAGGTTTGGCCAGTCACGCGCCGGCGCTGATGGACAGTGCCGTCAATCAGCCTTACGACATTCCTAACAAAAGCATCGAATATTTGTTCGAGGAAATCCCAATTCCAGTTGGATTTTGGCGATCCGTTAGCGGGGCCCATAATGGATTCTTCATCGAGTCCTTCGTGGACGAAATGGCGGACGCGGTTGGTGATGATCCGATCGAGTTTCGCCTTAGCCTGCTTGGTCGCGCACCGCGCTTCGTAGCAGCGTTGAACTTAGTCTCTGAAATGGCGAGCTGGAATGGCAAACCCTGGAAAGCCGATGACGGCAGCACGCATGCTATGGGCGTCGCGTTGCACCAGGATCACAACACCATCGCGGCCCAAATAGCTGAAGTCTCTGTCGATGAACAAGGCCAACCTAAGGTTCATAAGGTTTGGTGTGCAGTCGACTGTGGCATCGTTATTAACCCTTCCATCGCGACGATGCAGATTGAAGGTGGTATTGCCTTTGGACTGTCGGCCGCACTGATGGAGAAAATCGAGGTTTTGGACGGCCGGGTCACCAACAACAACTTTTACGATTACCCCGTGTTAACGGCACAACAAATGCCGGATATCGAGGTTCGATTTGTTGACAGCGACGCCCCACCAACGGGTCTGGGAGAACCAGCCACACCACCTATTCCGGCCGCTCTTTGTAACGCGTTGTTTACGCTTACTGGCGAACGGATTCGCTCGCTACCGGTAGGGCGTCTGCAGTTACAGTCGTTAAACACCAGCGATGCTCTAATCTCATAATTGCGTATTGGTCATCAATTGACCCATTAACGCCCCTATAAACTGACTAATATTCTCTTAAAGTATTATTATTTATTTCTATAATAATATTTTAACTGATTGTTTTTATTGTTTTTTTTATATTAATAAATCATATATGTAATTTTACATAAATGACTATTGATCAGTTTTAATTGAAAAGCCCACCTAAAGCAGTAACATAAGCGATAGAACCAAAATTAGCTCCTAAACAAAAATCGTCCATGAGCGGATCAAATGAAAGGATTAAATATGAGGCTCTACAGGTCCATTCGAAATACTATTACGAGCGCCACCCTGCTTTCGCTTGCCATTGCACCTGGCGCCTACGCAAAACCACTTGAGGAAATTGTCGTCACGGCGCAAAAGCGCGAGCAGAGTATGCAAGACGTGCCGCTGGCAGTGGGAGTGTTGAGTGAAGAACAGCTTGATAGAGCGCAATTTAGCGATTTCAGATCTATCACTCAACTAAGCCCCTCTGTCAGTTTCCAAGACGGTTTCGCACCGGTCGCAACGAATTTTATTGTTCGTGGTCTCGGGTCCTACGCGTTCACCGGTGGTATTCAACCGAGCGTATCCGTCGTTATCGATGGAGTGCCTTTGGCGCGGGCCGGTGAATTCATTATTGACTTGGCGGACATCGAGCGAATCGAAGTCTTGCGGGGGCCTCAAGGCACCTTGTTTGGGCGAAATTCTACCGGCGGAGCGATTAATGTAATCCGCAAAGCACCTACGGACGAGTTTGAAGCCTATGTGGAGCTTAGCGCTACCGACGACGACGAAATATCGACTCGCGCAATGATCAGCGGGGCACTTTCAGACAACGTACGGGGTCGACTGGTTGGCTTGATCTCCAATAGGGATGGACACATTGAAAACTTCGGCCCTGGTGGTGGTGATCTCGGGGGCATCGACCAAACTGCCTTTCTCGCAAAACTGGAATTCGACATCGGCGACAAAGGCAGCGTTCTGTTGTCAGCCGACTACAGCGACCGGGAACATGGTTTCAGTCCGCAAACAGCAGCCGTCGGTGAAGTATTTCGTCCCTTTGGAGACGTGACCGGCGAAGCACGAGCTTTAGCGCTTGGCGGCGGAAACCTCGAAGCTGGACGAGCGATTATTGCCGACCCATTCCAAACTGCCGTTAGCAAGGTGGGCGATAAGAACGAAAACGAAGCACGGGGAGTTTCCGCAACAATTAATTACGACTTCTCGGATTCGGTCAGGTTCAAATCCATCACAGCATGGAGAGACTTCACCGATCAAAACAACCCGGACGTCGATGAGACTCAAGCGGAACCTGACAACCTGATCATGCCCATTGTCAGCACTTCCACGAGCCTCGCCCCGAATTACAGCGGTTCCGGCGTCCCTGATCATTCTCGCGGCGTTGAGTCGGATTACCTGTCGCAAGAGTTTGTCCTGGAAATCTCGAGCGACCGAGCGGACTGGACGCTCGGTGCTTTCTATCAAGACTATGAAGAAAACATCAAGAACCAAGTCGCATTGTTAATCCTTGACAGTTTTGCTCCGGCCTTTGGCTGCGGTGCCAACTTCGGCGGCACGGCCGCATGCAACGACGAATATGTATTACAGAGCACGATGTTGGACAACACGTACTCAGTCGAATCTTTTGCGGTATTTGCAGACGTAACATTTCACGTGACCGATAGACTTGACCTGTTCGGCGGCGTCCGCTGGACAACCGAGGACCTGAACTCCAGCCTCAATAATACCCTCCAGCTCAAGCCGTTACTTTTTGCTGATATCGCAACTCGCTTTGACACGACAAATCGCACCCTGTTCACGGATGACCTGCCGGTTATCCCCGACGGCTTTGACCCGACGGCCATTGGCAAGGACAGTACGGAAGAAGATTTTGTCTCCTTCAGAGCTGGGGCTTCATTTGCCTTTACCGACGCTGTGAACGGCTATGCGAGTGTCAGCCGCGGCCAAATTGGAGTGGGTAAAAATATAGCCTTCACGGGCAGAACCGATAAATTCCTTGAACCCACCACAGCCGACTCCTATGAAATTGGTATGAAGTCAGTGCTTGTAGATGGCCGAATGCGACTAAACATCGCCGTGTTTACGCAAGAGGTAACAGATCTCCAAACATCGGCATTGATCCCTGGTACCGTCAGCACTGAGACCATCAACGCCGGCGACCTTGATATTTCTGGTTTCGAGGCAGATGTACTGTTCGCTATCAACGACAACTGGACGGTCTCCGCCTCTTTCGTCGCACTCGATTCTGAAATCAAGGATCTCTTTCAAAAGTGTTACTTCGATCAGTTAACATCCGGGACCGGTTGTGACATCGATGGGAATGGCGACCTAACGCCAGAAAGTCAAAACGTATCGGGCAAACAAGGTACCAATGCACCTGACTTGAAGTACACCATCGGTTTGGCCGCTAACTTTCCGACCCAAAACCTCCCCTTCGACTTCTTTGGTAATTTGAACTACGTCTGGCAGGATGACATCCAGTTCACCTTGAATCAGGATGATCTTGCAACACAAGAATCCTACGGCTTGCTGAATCTGACTCTAGGTATCGTTGATAAAAATGGCCGCTACGAAGTCCAGGTCTACGGTAAGAACATAACTGATGAGTTTTTTGTGGCAGATTCGTTCGAAGCCTTCGGTGCGTTAGGACGTCAAGTGATCCGGGTCCCCCGGTCTGCGCAGGCCTATTGGGGAGCGAAACTTAAGATAAATTTTTAGATAGTAAAACCGCGGTACCAAAACCGCGGTATCCATAACGGCAGCGCCAGCTTAATCGCTGGCGCTGTCACATCAGCCAGGTAAACAGATGAAAAAAAAATCGAACTTCATTCTATTTTATTCCTTTATCTTTATCACTTGCTTACTTGGCAGCGCTCTTGCCGACGACCTTTTACAGACCACAGAAACTGCAATTGAGCACCCAACCAGCGGCCCCTGGTGGCCCTCTCGCTGGGGAGCCGACGACGAACTAGGCGCTGCAAACCATCTCTCGCCAGACACCGTCCTAGCGGCGCTTGCTGTCGTCAAAAAAGGTGCTATCGCAGATTTAGCACACGCCTTTGAAATGGGGCGGCCCGACTTCCACAATCGTGTGTTTACGTTGATATCTGCCGGCGGACCTTCGGGTGGGCCGGTGGGCACGCATCGTTACATGTTCAACGAGGAATGGATTAGCGGTGAAATCACCGGCATGTCCACACAGTTCGATGCGCTATCGCATATTGGTAGGCAACTCGGCAAGAACGGCGACAACAACACCGTGCACTACTACAACGGTTTTTCTCACAGCGAAATTGGAACTAGAAATGGTTTTAAGAAACTTGGTGTAGAAAAAGTACCGCCGATTTTTACGCGTGGCGTTCTCATCGATTTGGCTGCTCATCAGGGCTCAATGCTAAATGGGGGTGAAGTCATTAAGATAGAACACCTAAAAGCGGCCCTAGAACATCAGGGCATGACAGAAGCGGATATCCATCCTGGCAGTGTGGTGTTACTGCGCCAGGGACGTGACCAACTCTGGTACGATGACCCGAAGGCCTATATAAAATCTACGGCCGGCTTGAACAAAGCGGCGGCGGACTGGTTGGCCAGTAAAGATGTTGTTGCCGTGGGTTCAGATAGCGTTGCAATGGAACCCATCCCTCCTGTAAACGATCATCCGGCCGAAATTCACGCCATCCTCCTAATGGAAAACGGCATATATGGATTTGAAAATCTAGACC
>Ga0302119_10001162_pt1 | contig 11882 bp, 7 predicted proteins | sample AG5_Tmax_MG_FD_203114 | JGI IMG/M metagenome (GOLD analysis project Ga0302119, IMG submission 203114) | Marine microbial communities from Western Arctic Ocean, Canada - AG5_Tmax | ecosystem: Environmental > Aquatic > Marine > Oceanic | place: Canada: Western Arctic Ocean | collected 2017-10-01
ACCAGGTTATCTTTAAGAATAAGATACCCGCTAAGCTTGGTGCCGGGGGATTTGCCCAAAAGATCATCACTCCCGAGGCTTTTGAGCGGGGGTTAACAGCAATTGAGACCCATAGGGAGTCCATTGCTAAGCATGGCATTGATAAGATATATGCTTTTGCCACTTCAGCGATGAGAGATGCACAAAACAGCTCTGAGTTCGTACACGAGGTTGCCCGACATACTGGTATTGAAATCAATATCATTTCCGGAGTTAGGGAAGCAGAGTTAATCCATAAAGGAGTGAGCCGGGCCCTCGAAATAGGAGCAGCACCTGAGCTGATCATGGATATTGGTGGTGGCAGCACCGAATTTATCATCGCGAATAGCGAAGAAGTGCTGTGGAAACACAGTTTTGACCTGGGTGTATCGCGGATCTTTGAGTACCTGAAACCAGCTGATCCTCTTGACGAATCAGACATTATTCGCTTTGAGAATTACCTCGACGACAATCTGCAGAATTTATTCAGTGCGGTGGACCAGTATGGCATATCAGGTCTGATTGGATCATCAGGATCCTTTGAGTCACTGGCAGAGATGATTGTTAAGGACGCTGACGCTGGAAACTTGTTGAAGAATAGGACTGAGTACCAATTCTCAGCAAAGGACCTGAAAGCACTTCACGCTAAACTGATTCAATCCACTGCCAGTGAGCGTTCTCAAATGAAGGGTCTGGTGTCTTATCGGATAGAAACCATCCCCCTCGCCAGCACGTTTATCAATTACACAATAAATAAGTTCTCTCTGAACAATATTCGACTCTCAACCTACTCGTTGAGAGAAGGCGTAATCAGCGAACTCGACTTAGTTTGATTTGACTCCTGCCTAATTGGTTGAGTTAGCCATCTGTGTTGCTGTTTATCCCTGATATGCCACCACGTCTCCCCAATATGGCTCAGTAATTGATTAGGGTGGGTTTGTTAACCCAATGGGGTTAATGGCCGTTTAGAAACTAAAAACACATATATTAGCTATGAAAACTAAAGATGTTATGTCAAAAATTCTGGTAATCGATGATGAAAAGAGCATACGCAGCTCCTTGCGCGAAATCCTGGAGTACGAAAAGTATGAGGTCGATGAAGCTGCTGACGGAGTGGAAGGACTTAAAATGATCAAAACTGGAGGTTTTGATGCTGTCCTTTGTGACATTAAGATGCCCAAAATGGATGGGACGGAAGTTCTTGATAAAATAATTGCTGACGGGGAAGATTTTCCGGTCATAATGATTTCCGGGCATGGCAACATAGATACTGCGGTTGATGCCATTAAAAAAGGAGCATTTGATTATATCTCAAAACCCCTTGATCTCAATAGGCTACTGATAACAGTACGCAATGCGCTTGACCGGGCCTCACTCGTCAGTGAGACAAAGGTGTTAAAGCGAAAGATCTCGAAGACCTATGACATGGTTGGTTCATCAAAAGCGCTCACTGCCATTCAGGACATGATTGAAAAAGTAGCACCTACCAATGCCAGGGTGATGATAACAGGAGAGAATGGCACAGGCAAGGAGCTTGTTGCACGGTGGGTTCATGAAAAGAGTGAGCGTGCTGGAGCACCGTTTGTGGAAGTCAATTGTGCCGCAATACCTTCAGAACTTATAGAATCTGAACTATTTGGCCACGAAAAAGGAGCCTTTACCTCTGCCATTAAACAGCGTAAAGGGAATTTTGAGCAGGCAGAAGGCGGGACAATATTCCTTGATGAGATAGGAGATATGAGCTTATCTGCCCAGGCAAAGGTCCTTAGGGCGCTTCAGGAGAACAAAATCATGCGTGTTGGGGGCGAAAAAGACATTAAGGTGAATGTTAGGGTCATCGCTGCAACCAATAAAAATCTGCAAAAAGAAATTGCAGAGGGAAACTTCAGGGAAGACCTCTACCATAGACTAAGTGTTATCCTCCTACACGTCCCTGCCCTGAACGACAGGAAAGATGATATCCCTGCACTAACCGAGCACTTTGCAACACAGATTTGTGCAGATTATGGAATGCCCATCAGGAAATTTGGTAAAGACGCTTATGCTGAGCTAAAAAAGATAGATTGGTCAGGAAATATCCGTGAGCTGAGAAATGTTGTGGAGCGGTTGATCATACTCTGCGACAAGGACATCACCGCAAAAGACATCACTAATTACGTGAATAAGTAGGCCGCACCAGCTGCAGCCAGGACACCATAACAATCCATCCCTGCATACTGTAGAAGCACAGCCACTCCATTATGGGTTTGTGCCATATATTAGGACGCGTGAAGTCTTCCGGTGCCTCAACCCACGTCCTGAACAGATCACTGGGTGAAAACAAAAAGCCAGCAAAAGCTACAGCAGTGATAAGTCCCGGAATGATAGATGCTCTTGGCAATGCAGGTGTCTTCCCCATAATTGTCAAATATGTAACAACCAGTATAGTTACCAGCCCCATCCCAAAGAAGCTCAATGCTACTGTGACGTGATTCTCAAAATCATCTACCGGGAACACGCCTACCAGTGAACATGAAATCGCAGCAATAAACGCCAGTACACTGATGACATCCCGCAACTTGCCTCTAAAGCCCAACCGTATCCCAAGGGCGAAAACTGTCATATACGCACCTCCAAATATGAGCCCGCTGTTGAAAACCCAATAATAGGCGCTGCGCTGAGTGTGCCCAAGCTCAGAGATGAAATGATTCAACATCGAGTAAGATTCACCTCCTTCCTCAAACATCCAGGCAGTGATAAATGTGCACATAGTGATTGTTGTACACCCCACCAGTCCTGCATAGGCGGCTATTTTGTATGGGTCAATGAGTTTGCGAACTAGCATCTGTCAAACATTCCCAGATTAATGGTTTTCATCTGATTTCTGCCCCCAGCTCTTTCTTGTATGCCACGATCAGCTTTTCCATGATCTTATCTACCTCAGCATCCTTCAAGGTCTTTGATTCATCCTGAATAATATAACTTACTGCATATGATTTTTTGCCCTTATTGATTTTATCACCCTCGTAGACGTCAAATAAGTTAACCTTCTTTAAGAGCTTCTTCTCTTCTCGCCGGGCCAACCTGTCAATATCTTCAAACCTAACACCCGAATCAACCAGCAGGGCAAGATCCCTCCTTACCGCAGGGTACCTTGGCATCTCCTTAAACCTGGTTCTGTTGACATTCATCAACGACTCTACATTGTCCCAGTTAAAAATGGCATAAAAAACCGGATTTTTGATATCAAATTGCTGCAGAACAACACTCTTGAGCTCGCCCAACTTTACCACATTTTTCTTTAAGATATTATAGGCCTCCCCACGCAATTGGCCTGTATCAACAGGCTCAACAGACACACCGGGCTTTGAGATGCCCAGCTTGGCAATAACCTTGTCTACAGCCCCTTTCAGGAAATAGTAGTTCGCCTGCTCTTTATCAGTATTCCAGCTTTCCTGATTGACCGCGCCAGAAACCAGGATGCTCAATGCGTATTCTTCTCCGTATGTGCCATCCTCTCTTGTGAAGTATGACTTCCCAAATTCATAGAATTTGACATCCGGACGCTGGTGGTTCTGGTTCCGCACGATAGATTCCAGTCCTCCATACAAGAGTGTTTTTCGCATCACATCAAGATCCGAGTTAAGAGGATTCATCACGGCAACTATACCACCTGAATCACCATAATAAGACGACCTGGAGATAGAATTATTCATAATTTCTGAAAACCCCGAATCAGATAAGAGTCCGGCAATCATCTCTCTTATATTCACAACGCTAGGGGTGTTCATGGCAAAGGCAAAATTTCCAGAACCACTTATCTCAATGTTATTGTAGCCATAAATCCTCAACACCTCCTCGACCAAATCCACCTCTCTTGTGACATCAACCCTGTAAGGAGGTACCAGGACCTCCAAATGATTATCTGATTCATCTGTGACCTCAATCTCCAGAGACGTAAGGATTCTCTTAATCACATCCCTGCGGATCCTGTAGCCTATTAATTGGTCTGCTCTGTCATAATTGAGCCGGATCTTGAAATCCTCAATTTTCTTTGGATAAACGTCAACTATAGCAGAAGAAATGCTTCCGCCTGCAATTTCCTTCATTAATAGTGCTGCCCGTTTCAGGGCGTACACCGTTAGGTTGGGATCTGCGCCCCTTTCGAACCTGAATGATGCATCGGTGTTGACATCGTGTCGTTTCGCCGTTTTGCGTATTGTCCCGGGGTCAAAATAAGCACTTTCAAGGAATATGCTGGAAGTTGACGAAGTAACGCCAGAATTAACCCCCCCAAACACCCCAGCGATACACATGCCGCCATTACTATTACAAATCATGAGATCCTCACTTGATAATTTACGGTCAACTTCATCCAGGGTAGTAAAAGGAGTTCCCTCCTCAAGCTTCCTGACCAACACTTTACCACCCTCAATTTTTGCAGCATCAAATGCGTGTAATGGCTGCCCAGTCTCATGCAGCACAAAGTTTGTGATGTCCACGACATTATTTATCGGGCTAAGGCCTATTGCGTGTAACCTGTTCTGGAGCCATTGGGGTGAGGTGCTTACCTTTAGCCCTGTTATCGAAAGGCCAGAGTATCTTGGACATGCTACACCATCCTCTACCTGCACTTCAATGCTCAAATCGTGGTTATCCACCTGAAAGACGTCCACTGATGGACGTTTAAGGTCCAAAGGCGATTCCCGATGCGCCAACACGGCGACCAGGTCGCGGGCTACGCCAAGATGAGAAGCTGCATCAATCCTGTTTGGTGTAAGGCCAATGTCAAAAACGGTGTCTTTGGAAACATCAAAATAATTCTTTGCAGCAGCCCCAATTTCTGCACCGGCATCCAGGACCATAATACCGTCGTGCTCCGAGCCCAATCCCACCTCGTCCTCAGCACAAATCATCCCCATAGACACTTCTCCCCTAATTCTGGTTTCCTTAATCTTAAAGGGTCCTCCTTCAATTGGATATAAGGTAGTGCCTGGCGGGGCAACTATCACCTTCTGGCCCACTGCTACATTAGGGGCACCACAAACAATTGGCAAGAGTTCTCCTTTCCCTACATCTACCGTAGTTACACTGAGCTTGTCAGCATTACTGTGTTTCTCTTTAGTCCTGACCTCCCCAACGACCAGGCCCTCCATACTCCCCTTTACCGATTCATACTCCTCTACTCCCTCGACTTCAAGCCCGCAATCAGTGAGCATCACAGAAAGCTCCTCTGGATCTTGATCCAGTTCCAGATATTCCTTCAGCCAATTATACGAGATCTTCATTTCCTGCGTTATAGTCAAGCAAAAATAGATAGAAAGAGGGTTGTATTCCACAGAAAACACATTTTTTCATTTCATCCGGTATGGAAATTAATTCTAATCAGTAATTTCGCTCAACCGTTTGAAAGTGAAAATTGCAGTAAATACCCGGCTATTACTCGAGAACAAACTAGAGGGAATCGGATGGTTCACCTTTGAGACGTTACGTAGAATCACCAAAAATCACCCAGAGCACCAGTTTTATTTTCTCTTTGACCGCCCTTATAGCCAGGAATTTGTTTTCGCTGCCAATGTCACCCCATTACACATTGGCCTTCCAGCCCGTCATCCAATTTTGTTCTATCTATGGTTTGAATACTCAGTGCAACACGCCCTCAGAAAAATAGGGGCTGATTTATTTTTGTCAACTGATGGCTACCTCTCTCTTGACACTGCCACCAGGTCTATTCCTGTCATTCACGATATAAACTTTGAACATTACCCTGAACAACTACCCCTGTTAACACGCAAGTATTACAAGCACTTCTTCCCAAAATTCGCACGTAAGGCAATCCGCATAGCCACTGTCTCTGACTTCTCCAAAGCAGATATTGTCTCCAAATATGGAATTAATGAAGACAATATAGATGTGGTGTACAATGGGGCCAACGAGATGTACATGCCCACATCCGACGATGCCAAAACCTTATCCAGAAAGAAATATGCCATGGGATATCCGTTCTTTCTTTTCATTGGCTCGCTATTGCCTCGAAAGAACATAGCCAACCTTTTTCGGGCATTTGACCTGTTTAGGGCAGGGTCCGAGAAGAAGGTGAAACTAATGATCATAGGTGAGAAAAAATGGTGGACGAAAGAGATTGAGAGCGCCTTTAATGAAATGAAGTTCAAGAAAGATGTTATCTTCAAGGGCCATACAGCACCGGAGGAGTTGAAGGACATTATTCCAGCTGCTATGGCCATGACATACGTTTCTTTTTTTGAAGGTTTTGGCATTCCAATTATTGAGGCCATGAAATGCGGCACTCCGGTGATTACATCCAACACCTCATGCATGCCGGAAATTGCAGGAGGAGCAGCTTTGCTATGTGATCCGGATTCTCCTGATTCTATAGCGCAAAAGATGGTTGAGGTAGCCAACAGCCCTGATGAGAATGATAGCTTGATAGCACAAGGCATAGAACGGGCAAAGGCATTCTCCTGGGATATAACTGCAGAAAAGCTTTGGATATCAATGGAAAAGGTAATGGGGCTGTGACTTTGAAAAGACATATGAATGGAGCTCTGGTTGAAGCCGGATGCGACGAGGCAGGACGGGGCTGTCTCGCAGGTCCAGTTTCAGCATCCGCTGTTATACTCCCCCATGAGTTCCAGCATCCCCTGCTTAATGACTCCAAGCAATTAACCAGACGTCAAAGGAACCTTCTCAGACCAATTATTGAGGCCGAGGCAATAGCCTGGAATGTAGCTATGGTAGACAATAAAGAAATAGATATAATAAATATTCTACAAGCATCAATCGCATGCATGCACCTGGCCCTGGACGGGTTGCTGGTGAGGCCTGAGGTACTGTTAATAGACGGCAACCGGTTTAATCCGTATAAAAATATTACACACCACTGTGTGGTTAAGGGTGACGAAAAATATATGTCAATTGCTGCTGCTTCAGTACTGGCAAAGACACATAGAGATGAATTCATGTTAGACCTTCACAAGAAACGCCCAGAATATGGTTGGGACCAAAACAAGGGTTACCCAACCAAGAAGCACAGGGCGGCGATAGTACAATACGGAGCTACAGAGCTGCACCGAGCCAGCTTTAAATTGCTTCCTTTAAGGACGGTCAAATGATTCAGTTGTTATAACATAATGTTCTAAAAGTAAGTTGTCAAATGCGAAATGTTCTGATTGTTTTTTTTGTGATAGTTGTGCTGGGTGGCGGTGTGACCGGTTATCTATTTTACAAGCAGCTGAAGTCTCCTGCCAGCAAAGCGATCAACGCCATTCCGTCCAATGCAGTAATTATAATAGAAAGTAATGATTTCCAAAAGACATGGCAATCCCTCGAAAAAACCACCTCGTTTTGGAGAACATTATCTGGAATAAAGTTTGCCCAAACCCTGAATGCTCAGACTGCTTACCTCGACTCCCTCTTATCAGCTGAGGGAAAGGTGTCTAGCTTAGTCAAGGGAAGGCCAGCATTTATCTCCACCCACTTAACAGGAACCACCGACTTCAATTTCTTGTTTCTTGTGGGCCTTGAAAACATAAGCCAGATCTCAACAATAGATGATGTCTTTCTAAAATTATCCCGGAATTTGACCGTAGAGAAACGATCCTATGATAAAGTGACAATATCTGATATCCATGTAAAGGGTGGAAGAACGTTTTCATACACCTTGTCAAAAGGAATCCTCATCGGGTCATTCAGCTCCATACTGGTCGAAGATGCGATACGACAGCTTAACTCAGGCAACTCACTTGCAGACAAAATGAAAAATCCGGCCTTTGCTAAAGTATATGCTAGCGCGGGCGAAAATACAGATGCGAACATATATGTTAGCTATCGGATGTTCCCGAAATTGTTGAGCAACTTTGTAAATCCAAAGACGGCAAAAGAACTTGCTCCTATTGAAAACTTAGCTAACTGGTCAGCACTGGACCTCAAGATCAAGCCAAACTTCTTAATGTTCAATGGGCTGACACTGCCTAAAGACTCCTCAGATAAGTTCCTCAGTGTTTTCTTTGGCCAAACGCCTCAGGAAATAGAGGCAACTGATATCATGCCTGACAATACAGCCATGTTCACGTGCTTTGGCATAGACAATTTTGAAGACTATTATGTGGCATTTAAATTCTTTATGGATGGCAATAAGACCATGTACGACTACCAACGTCGGATTGATAAATTAAATGCAGATTTTGGCCTTGATCTCCAAAACGACCTATTATCGGTAATAGGGTCTGAGTTGGCAATGGTAACTACAGGAAATGTCAACTCACCCAACCCAAACCGAGACGCGACAACCAATTATTTGATTGTGAAGATGCGAGATACAGAAGTATGTTCAAGCTTAGTTAAAAATATGGCTTTTACTGTTGGCGTTACCAGTGGCGTTGTCAAAGCAGACAGCCTGGAACAATACCGAGAGCACATTATTGGAGTCCTCGGATTGCCTAATGTGTGGGGCAATCTTCTGGGACCCTCTTTTTCTAAAGTAAAGGAAAACTACTACACTATAATTGATGAATATCTCATCTTTGGAAATTCCGTTGATGACATTAGGTCTTTTATCGGTGCGAACCTTGCTGAACGAACCCTTCAAAGAGATGTACATTACCAGTCATTTGCCTCCGAGATTTCGTCACAAGCCAATTGCTACACCTATTACAATATTCCCATTTGCCTGAAGAGCAAGTTGCTTCAGGGTGTTGTAAATGACGAGCTCACCAAAGAGATCATCAATAATATGGAGGTGCTCCAAGAATTCGAGGCAGTCGGAATTCAATATAGCATGAGCGCACTCCCAGGGTACCTAGATAACAAGTACCGCATGCTTTACACGAACCTCTTCCTGAGCTATAATCCCGGCTATACAGAAAGAGCTCAACTGTTCAAACAAGCACGATTGGATGCGCCATTAAGAAGAAAACCATGGGTGGTTTTGAATCATTATACCAAGAATTCGGAAATTCTTATTCAGGATGACAACAACCAGATTTATTTAATAGATAAGTCGGGCAATGTGTTGTGGAAAAAACAGGTTGATGGGCAAATATTGGGAGACGTGCAACAGGTAGATATCTACAGAAACAAGAAACTGCAATTATTGTTTAACACCCGAACGCACCTCCATATGTTAGACAGAAAGGGGCGAAATGTAGAGAAATACCCTATAAAACTGCAATCAAATGCCACCAATGGGCTTAAAGCAATTGACTATGACAAGAACAAGAAATACAGAATCCTGGTTGCTACTGAAGATGGTAGCGTATGCAACTATGACATATACGGCAAAGCGGTAAAGGGATGGCAATGCGATAAAACAGCAGCGCCAATATACGCGCCATTCTCTCATCTAAGCTTCAATGGCAAAGATTATATCTTTTTTGTCGACTCTAACGGAAAAATCTATATAGTTGACCGAAAAGGAAGCGAGAGAATTAAGGTCAATAAACGTTTCAAATACCTTTACAATGACAGGTACTTTGTTGAGCTGGGCAATTCTATGGAGAGTACTTACCTACTCGCTTCGGATTCGTCAGGCGCAATTTTTAAGATCTCCTTTGGCAATAAGATGGATAGTGTGATCTTCGATAACTATCAGCATCCACCCTATTTTGAGTACGGAGATGTTGACGGTGACGGACAATCAGACTATCTGTTACTTGATCAATCTGAACTGCTAGTATACAATGCTGAAAGGAACCTTATTATGAATCAGTCATTCGACAATAATATCATTTACTCACCAGAGATTTACAATTTATCTGGGAATATGGCCAAGGTGGGAATCGTCGCTGACAGGTCAGACGAATTACTACTATTCAACAAAGACGGATCATTGTCAGCAGGGTTTCCATTATACGGAAACAGCCCCTTTACACTGATCGATGAGGAAGGGACTGTGAACCTGGTTACTGGTGCAACAGGAAGAACATTGTATATTTACACATTAGAGTAGGTTTGGCAGCGCCAGCCAGCAGCCGGTAAAGCAACATCCAAAGTATTGTACATTATGATACATAACATCAGAGGTGTTTTAGTATTGTTGACCATCTCATTATTGGCAATGTCTTCCTGTGTTAAGGAAGAATATGACCTTAAAACACTGGTTCAAACTGGCGACTGGCAGCCAGAGATTGCCGTGCCCCTGGTTCATTCCAGGCTTTCTGTGGAAGACATATTAGCGCCTGCAGAAAATGATCAGGATGAGCTTGGAGTCGAACCCGATGGGCTTATATACCTTGTGTACAGAGACACCCTCTTCTCCTCCTGGGCGCAGGCTTTTATGCCTGGTTTGTCACCCGGCAGCTCCTTAACAGGAGCCTCAATTGGGGGCCCATATGGTGTTTTCCTTCCTATCGACTCCCTTGACATGAACCTCGGCGTTTACAATAAGGTTGTCGGTGGATCATTCTATTTCGAGAACCCAATCGTGAATATCATTATCACCTCTACCCTCGGGGTGCCCATTGATATGGCCCTGGTTGTTTTGGATGCTTATTCACCGAGCAATGGAACGATGTCAATCGAATTGTGGGGCAATACAGCCCCCCCTAATATAGTCCTGGACAATCCATCACCCCCTGCATATTCAACAGTCTGGGGAGAAGCCGCCGTAACGGTATACACATTTGACAATAACAACAGTAATGTCAAAGACGTCTTACAAATCAACCCTAAGTACATTTTTTACTCGGTGCAGGCAGATGTCAATCCTCTTGGATTAACAGATCCTGCATTTTTTGTAGTGGACACCAGCAAGTTCTCTGTTGAGATTGAGGTTCAGCTTCCACTATATGGGACCGCAAATGTCGTTTCAATGGGAGATACGATCCCATTCGTGCTTGACCTGAATGATCCTTCTGGCTCAGAGCTAGTGGTGACTGAAGCCATTTTCATGGTGAATACATATAATGACTTCCCTTTAGATGTAGAGATGCAGTTGTTGTTTATGGACTCCAGCCAGGTGGTGATCGATTCCCTTTTCACTAATGGCCAGTCTTTCGTACTAAAAGGAGCACCTATTGGGCCAGCACCAGCGCTTAGGACATCAACCCCTTCGCATACGGTAACGGAGGTCTTCGTCGACAGTGAAAGATTGAACAATCTGGGAAAGGCGAAGGAGATGATAATTCGTGGAAGGCTTACAACGAACAACGACGGATTTGATCTCGTCAAAGTATATCAAGACTATGAAATTGAGCTTAAGCTGGGAGTTAAAGCGAAGCTTCAAATTGGAGAATAAGCAACTATTAATCTAGGATGTTGAGCCCTTTGTCCAAGTACCCATTCTTATTACTTGCCTTAGCACTAGCAGTAATGCGTCCTGCCGCTATTGCTCAGGTAGATGCTACGCTATACCACATGTCCACAATACCACAGGTAACCTACACCAATCCTGCGTCAAGTTCAGACTATAAATGGTACATCGGGCTGCCGGGGATTTCATCTATCTATGCCAATGTGCATCACAACGGGTTTGTCGTTGCAGACCTCCTAAGGAAGAGGACGGACGATTCGGTTTATCTTGACATGGACAATGTCATTGATCAATTAGGAGACCGTAATGTGTTCGGGTTTAACGTACAGGTTGATCTCCTGACCTTCGGCTGGAGCAAAGGTGACAATCGGTTCTTTTTCAATATAACAGAAAAGGCCACCGCGCGTATCCGATACCCCAAACATCTATTGGTCTTGCTGTGGGAAGGGAATGGGGGATTTCTTGACAAGACGCTTGACTTTTCAGGCTCTGCCCTGCGGGTTTCAGAATACCGGGAATATGCTTTTGGAATGTCCCGCGTTTTCAGCGACGAGCTCACTATAGGAGTCAAAGCAAAACTCTTAAGCGGTTATGTGAACGCATCCTCAACAGTTAG
>Ga0302119_10001163_pt1 | contig 11881 bp, 9 predicted proteins | sample AG5_Tmax_MG_FD_203114 | JGI IMG/M metagenome (GOLD analysis project Ga0302119, IMG submission 203114) | Marine microbial communities from Western Arctic Ocean, Canada - AG5_Tmax | ecosystem: Environmental > Aquatic > Marine > Oceanic | place: Canada: Western Arctic Ocean | collected 2017-10-01
TGGATGAATTGTTTCACCAGAGTGTTCAAAAAAAGTTTTTGGTCTAGGCGAACATCAATCCGCCCCGCCAACAAAAGAGAAACGGCACCATGAAGCGATGCCCACACCACATTGGCTTGGAGACGATCTTCCTTCGTGGGGCTTTGCGGGCGTCCGGCGTCTTCGGCCAAAGCCTGCGCAAAAAACGCAAGGTTTTCCCGCGCTTTGCGGTACTTTTCCGCTGGATACCGCTCCATGTGTTCCGGGTGGAGCAAAAACATGACTTCGTAATATTCTGGATTCTTAAGCCCAAAATCCAAAAAGGCCTCCGCTAAATCCTGCAACCGATCCTTCGCCTCGCCGGCAGACTGCCCCGCCTGAACCAATTTTTGATGCAAAAGCCCAATGCCTTCATCAATAAGAGCGTGGAAAAGAGCGTCTTTGTTCTGAAAATACAGATAAATGCTCGTAGCCGTACAGCCGACGGAATCCGCCAACCGCCTCATGGACAAGGCGCGATACCCCTCAGAAACTAGCGTTTGACGCGCTTGATTCAGGATTCTGTAGCGAAGATTGGTAGAGGAACGAGCCATGAGAGAAACTTGACAGTGTTAACTTAACAGTGTTATCATCCTGGCGCAAGATGAAACCGTTCTCCGCGCAAGACCACACTGCCGACATTGTCCTCGCCGCAGGGATTCGCACTCCGTGGGCAAAGGCTGGAGTCGCCTTTCGGGAAGAGGACGCGGCACACCTCGGCGCTTTGGCTGCACGAGAACTTCTTGCCCGCTCTGGCCTCGCCAACACCGACCTCGATGAAGTCATCGCCGGTTGCGTCGGCCCGCCCCATGACCAAGCCAATCTTGGTCGAGTTCTCGGTTTGCGTGCGGGTATTGCCCAAGGCACCCCTGCGCGAACCGTAGCCCGCAATTGCGCCAGCGGTTTTGAAACCGTCACGTCCGCTATGGACACCCTCCTTGCCGGACGAGGAGACACATTCCTCTGTGTCGGCGTGGAAATGATGTCGGCCTACCCCCTCCTCTTCGGAAACAAGATGGTGGGTCTTTTTGAGAATCTGATGAAAGCGCGGACACTGGGCGCGCGCATTCAAGCCATGGCTAAATTTCGGCCCGCGTTTTTAAAACCCCGCGTGGCTTTATTGGAAGGACTCAGAGACCCCATCACCGGACTTCTCATGGGTTCCACCGCGGAACATATCGCCCGAGATTTTGGTATCACGCGGCAAGCTTGTGACCAATACGCGCTCCAAAGTCATCAACGTGCGTGCGCGGCAAAAAAATCGGGCCGGCTGGAAAAAGAAATTTTTTCCGTTCTTCCTCTTGACCGTTCCAACAAAAAAAACTCCCTCATTCAAGATGATAGTCCACGAGAAGAACAAACGCTAGAGCGTCTCGCCAAACTTCGTCCGTATTTTGAAAAACCCGACGGCGTCGTCACCGTCGGCAATGCTTGTGGAATCACTGACGGGGCCGCGGCCCTTTTAATCACCACCGCAGAGCGAGCTTCCGCACTGGGCTTGTCCCCTTTGGCAAAAATCCGAAGCTTTGCGTGGACAGGATGTGATCCGTCTCGCATGGGTTTAGGCCCCGTCTCCTCTACCCATGCTGCTCTTCAAGCCGCGAGTTGTTCGCTAGAAGACATCGGCGCGATTGAACTCAACGAAGCTTTTGCCGCACAAGTTCTTGGATGTGTCCACGGCATGAAAAAAGAAGGCATTGGCGAACTCCGCCCGGAGCGACTCAACGTGAACGGCGGTGCCATTGCCTTTGGGCACCCCGTCGGCGCAACGGGGGCACGCCTCCTTCTCACCGCGGCGCATGAACTGAAAGAAGGCAATCATGAACTCACTTTGGCGACGCTTTGCATTGGCGGGGGCCAAGGGGGCGCTTTTGTTTTGGAGAACATCACATGAATACCTGGGCTGGATTTCCACTCCCCAAGGATGGGCCGGCGCCGGGCAGCTGCATCCGTGTAGAACGCCCCGAGGACGGCTTGGTCTTTTTGCACTTAGACCCACCCCACCGATCCCTTGCGGTTTTTGATGGGCCTCTTCTCAGAGACCTTGACGCGGTCCTGCATGACTTAGAGCATGATCACAATTTGAAAGCGGTCGTTCTTGCCGGTGCAGATCCCCTTCGCTTTGCCGGAGGTGCCGATTTGGATGCCATTGCCGCTTTGGATGATCCCGTCGTTTTGGAAGAAGTCGTTCTTGCCGTCCACAAACTCTTCCGACGCCTTGAAAAACTTCCCGCGCGCACGGTTGCAGCCGTCGGCGGTCCTGTTCCCGGTGGTGCCTGTGAAATCTCCCTTTGTTGCGATTTCATTGTGGCCGCCGACCACCCCAAAACTCGGATTGGGCTTCCGGAAACACAATTGGGCATTATTCCAGGTTGGGGCGGATGTCACCGTTTGCCACGGCGCATTGGACTTCCCGCCGCCATGCAGGCCATTCTCTCCGGAAAGCTTTACCCGGCGAAGAAAGCAAAAAGACTCCGGATGGTTGACCGCGTCACCGCGCCGGAATACCTCTGGGAAGTGGCGGCCAACATCGCCATGAAAAGAGAGCGCGTGCGCCCCGTGTCCCGTGGTTGGAAACATTGGCTTGTTGACCGCAATCCACTTTTAATGCACCTCGTGTCCAAAAAGGCACGGGAAACAGTCATGAAAAAAACGCGGGGCAAATATCCCGCTCCTTTAGAGGCTATTTCTTTGGTGGCCAACGGAGTACAAACCCCCCTTGAGGAAGGTGCAAAAAAAGAAGCGCGCGCCATTGCGAAGCTCGCATCCGGTTCGGTCTGTAAAAGTCTGGTACGGCTCTTTCAAGCATCCGAAGCTGCTAAAAAATGGGGCAAGAATGCCGACGGAACATCGTTTCCTCCTCTTCAATCCGCAGGCGTTGTCGGCGGTGGAATCATGGGCGGTGGCATCGCGAGTAGTTTCGCCATGAAGGGCATCGCAACTCGCCTAGCCGACCTTTCGCAAGATGCCGTGGACGCGGCTATTCAAAATCACCGCAAAGACGTTGCGAAAAAAGTTAAGCGGAGACAATTCCAAAAGCATCAAGGGATGGCTGCCGTGGACGCACTGGATGGCACCACGTCCATCCATCAGTTTTCTCACGCGGAGCTCGTTCTGGAAGCCGTCGCAGAACGACTGGAAATCAAACAAAGCGTCTTCAAAGAAATCGCGGCCAACGTTTCGGAAAGCACGATTCTCGCTACGAACACCTCTTCCCTCTCCGTAACGAAAATCGCCGAAGGCATCCCTCACCCAGAGCGCGTCGTCGGCATGCACTTCTTCAATCCGGTCAAAAGAATGCCCTTGGTGGAAGTCATCCAAGGAGAACAAACATCGGAAGAATCCGTCCGACGCGTTGCGGCATTAGCACTTCGCCTTGGAAAGACTCCGGTGATTGTCAAAGACGTTGCCGGTTTTCTCGTGAATCGGATTCTTGGCCCCTATTTAGACGAAGCCGTCCGTCTTTTCCTAGATGGAGCAGATGTTCAAAAAGTAGACCGGCTTCTTGTGGACTTCGGCATGCCCATGGGTCCCTTCCGACTTTTGGATGAAGTCGGCTTGGACATTGCCAAGCATGCCGGAGAATCTCTCCATCAGGCCTATGGAGAACGCATGGAGCCGGCAAGTGGGCTGGAAGCGCTTTCTTCCGAATCACGCTTGGGAAGAAAAACGGGAAAAGGTTTTTACGATTATCCCAAAGACAGAAAAGAAAAGCCGACGCCCTGCACGGATTTAGCGTCCTTCCAAACGAGAACCGTTGCAAAGAACCTTCCCAAAGAAGATGTGGTTGATCGCCTTGTTCTGAGTATGGTGAACGAGGGCCTCCTTTGCCTTCAGGAAAACGTCGTCGCTGGGCCACAGGAATTAGACCTGGCTACCGTGTTTGGTACTGGGTTTGCCCCCTTTGAAGGAGGTCTTTACTCCTATGCCCAACGGCGGGGTCTTCAAAATATCCAAGGCCGCCTCCTGGAACTTGGCAAAAAGCCACTCTTTTAAAGTTCGGCCAGCCTCTTCAGATAATTCTTTGCCGCGGCCTGAATGGCGTCATTCCCTTGCTCTTCTGCAAACTGCAAGGCCTGCAGGAAGTATGTTTTCGCCACCAATGGATTCCCGGCGCGCGCCTCAATTGAGCCCAAGTTTAAATAAATCATGGGGTCCGGCAGGTCCATTTTCACGGCGCGCAATAAAACTTTTTTTGCGCGACCCACTTTTTGAATGCGCAGCAAAGAAGAGCTTAGGCGCAACAATACGTCGGCATGCGAAGCATCCAACTTCATGCAAGCGTCAAAACTCTCGGCCGCCTTAGCCCATTTTTCCTGTTTCTCAAACAATCGACCAAGTTGAAAGTGGGTATCGGGTATTTGCGCATCCAAAGTCTTTGCACGGAGAAAGGACTGCAAAGCACCTACATCATCACCCAACTTTTCTTGCGCCATACCCAAGCCAAGGAAAGCCTTGAACCCTTCGGGATCTCGCTGGGCCACCTCTTGATATGCCGTCAAAGCAGCCTTCCACCGTTCATCGGCAAAGGCCCAATTTCCTTCAAACAACAATGCCGAAGGATCTTCCGCATCCAACAATTTGGCCATCTGCAAGTGGTCCTTCCACGCCGGCAATTCCATCCGCCGTTCTAAATCTGCCAAAGCCAAAATCTCCATCACTCCCGCGAAAGGGGTGGACGCCAACTGCTGTCGCGCGCGCAAGGCATCTTGAAGCCGACCGTCCTTTTCTAAGAGCTGCGCCAACATTGCCAAAGAAGTAGTGTCTCCTGGATTTTCCGCAATTACTTCGCGCAATAATTCTTCCGCCCCTTCCACGCCTCGCGATGCCATATCAAAAGCACGTTTTTGTTTTTCCATCCACTGAATTCCATCCTTCGGGTCCCGCCGCTCGGCTTCCGTTTCATCAAAGGACATGGAAACATACCCCAAAGCCTCAAGCTCTTCCCTCTCCGTTGGATCCATGTCCGCCATTTGTGTCCGCAAGGCGTCCTTTTGCCCGGGTGCCAAAAGCGCATTCAATTCCTTTTGCAATACACCTGCTTGCTCAGTCTGGCTTGCCCATACATTATTTAATTCTTTTGCATCTTGTGCTAAATCGTAAAGTTCCGAGCGTGGTGCCTGTAAAAAACGCCAATCTTGATTACGAATCCCGCGCAAATCAGACCAGCCTAAGTTGTAATAACCAAACATGGATTCGGAATACACCGACCGCCCCTCCAATTGAGGTTCCGTTGGATTCACTGACAACGCGGAACGCAATGATTCCCCATCCATCCTCTCTGGCGCCTTCACACCAAGCACATCACACAAGGTCGGCACAATATCCACCGAACTCACGGTAGGCGAAAACCGTTTTCCCTGTGCAAGGGAAGGATGGGAAAAAATTAAGGGAACATGCGTTGTGGCATCGTAAATGAAAATGGCGTGCGTGGGTTCTCCGTGTTCCCCCAAAGATTCCCCGTGGTCGGCGGTCATCACCACCAAAGTATCTTCCTGATCTCCACGAGCTTGAATGGCGTCCAGCACCACCCCCATCTGTTCATCGGCGTATGCAATCTCCCCGTCATAAGGATTCCCCCCACACCTTTCTGCAAAACCCTCTGGGGGGTCATAGCCATGATGCGGATCAAAAAGATGAACCCACAAGAAGTAAGGCTCATCACCGACGCCCTCCAAAAACTGTAACGCGCGCCGGACCGTGTCGTCGGCGCGAGTCTCCCGCAGTAGAAAACTTGAGTGAATTGATCCAGCCGTTAGGTTGTCATCATAAACATCAAAACCTTGCGCCAAGCCATAACGAGAATTCAAAACCATGGCACTTACGACTGCACCTGTTTGAAAACCATCCTTTCGCAAGATCTCGGCCAAGGTCTCCACCTCGTCCGGCAACGCGTGTGTTCCGTTATTCCTCACTCCGTGCGAAAACGGATAAAGGCCCGTCAAGATACTGGCATGAGAAGGCAAGGTAATGGGCGCCGTACTGATGCAATCCTCAAAGAGAACCCCATTTTCAGCTAAAGCGTCCAGGCGCGGTGTGCTTGCCGACGGAGAGCCATAGCAGGCTAGGTGGTCGGCGCGCGTGGTGTCGAAGGTGAAAAGGACAACATTTTTCACAGCAGGCACCCCCAAAGGAGCCGTTTTCCCGCAGGAGAACGCCATGAGGACAAGGAACAGGGCCAGGGGAGCTTTCACAACCAGAATTGTAGGTTGACCATGCTTTTCAATGCTAGAGTTGATTGTTCTCTTCCCTTGGAAAATTCCCCCTCATGAGACCTCTTTCTTTCTTTTCCGCCCTCATTCTCTGTGCCCCTCTAGCGTCGGCGCAGATGGATTCGATTACTACAACGTTTGCCAGCAACAATGGACACACGGGAAACATCTTTACCGTGTCTGTGACGAGTGATGTAACGATTCATAGTTTCGACATCAATTCCAGTTCCACATCGGCCTTCACCGTTGACATTTATTACAGGTTGGGCTCCTACACGGGCTTTGAAACGGATCCAACGGCCTGGACCCTAGGCGGAACGGCAAGTGTCACGAGCAATGGCGCAGACATAGCCACACCTGTTCCCGTCGATATTGACTTGGATGTTGCAGCCGGCGACGCTTGGAGCTTTTACATCACCGGCTCGGGTTTCAAATATACCAATGGAACGCAGGAAGGTGTCCCGTTTGTTAGCGACAGCAACCTCACGATTCACGAAGGCCTTGGCATGGGCGCCCCTTGGTCCGGGGCCTACTTCACCCCAAGAATCTGGAACGGCACCATTCACTACGAAGCAGGTCCACGCCTCATCATGCCTCCGTTAGTCGAAGGCACCCTCGCCGACTTCTCTCTCGTGTCCTGTGAGCCAGACTCACTAACCGTCTTGGCCTACTCCATTGCCGGTCAGGGCCCCACCGGAAGTCCTTACGGAATTATAGATCTCTCTATGCCCATCATGCAGTTGCCGGGGCTATACGCCGACGCCAACGGGCAAGCTTCCTGGTCCGTCACCATTCCATGGGGACTTGCCGGTCTTGCGGTTTATGTGCAAGGGCTTGAAAGAAAGTGGGATGGCCAACAGTTCATCTTCACGCTCACGAACTCAGAATCCGGCGTGATTCAATAAAAGACGGGGCTACTTTTTCCCAACGATGTAGGCAATCCAAGTGCCTTCATTTTCGAATTCTTCGCGTTTTTCAAAAAGGCCGTCGGTGTCATCCGAATCTTCATCCCAGCCCTCGGTATAGACCTCTACGGTCTGAAAACCTGCCTGAAGAAATAAGTCGCGGACTTCAGGAAGCGTCCATAGCCTCCAGTCATAGGTGAAGGCCTTTAGGATTTTCGTTCCACGCTTGACTGTGAAGTGAATATGACACAAGAAATCCCCCGTAATGGGGTTGTAGGCAGCCTGCTCCCAGGTGTAAGTAAATGGAGGCAGTGCCGTGCCGTCGGGCTTTTTGGCGCCCGTGATTTTTCTGTCTTGAGAATCTTCGCACATGGCATCGGTGCCACCCATCATGTCAATCACAAACAATCCATCCTCTTCTAGATTTTGATAAGCCGCCTTGAAGTACGCCAATAACTCTTCCGGCGTTTTGAAAATATTATAAGAAAAATTTTGTGCGCTCGTGAGTTGAGCTTTTTGCTCCAGAGGGGCCAAGACATCTTCTTCATGAATAACCACGTTTTGGCGTCGATCCCCCAGAAGGGAGAGAACATGCTTTTCACCCCAGGACAAAGTCGCTGCACACAAATCCACGCCAATGGCCTGATTATCTTCATGCCGGCGTACCCACTCTGCACAAAGCGCTGCGGTTCCGCAAAAATCCTCGCGCATCACTCTCAGTTCACGGCCCGTATGGGCGCGATAAACCTCTTCAAAAAACTCCGCGTCGGCCTCGGGGCACTGAACGCTTGCGAGGTAGAAGTCGTACTTATCTGCCTGTGCAGATGCGGGCTTTTTTAATTTAGGGCTCACAAAAATCTCCGGGAACTGAGATTCTAAAGCAGCCTAAGGAATGAGGGTTAAATAAATTGGGTTGGATACCGCTACAAAACCTTGGCCAAGTTGACCACAAACTGAAGAAATCTAATAGGTCTGACTGACCAAAGAAGAAGAAAGTGGCACGGGAGCCTTATCCTATAGGGGGTCGAGAAACCCTGACAAAGCCGTAAGGTTTCCCAATACTTCCTCATGACTGCGCCCCTTCTTTTAAGCCTGTTCACTTTGCTGGCAGGCCCCCTCCTCTTTCGCCTTTCGCGAGGATCGAAATCTGCTTTAGCCAGTTTAGATGGATTGGTTCGTGTTGCTGTTGGCGGACTCCTCCTCCTTCATGTTCTTCCACAGGCCTGGAATGAAGCGGGTTGGTTGGCTTTTCCCGCCCTCCTCTTCGGCATTACTCTTCCTCGCCTACTGGACCGATCTTTTCATGATCATCAAGGAAGGGCTCATCGCACGGAAACAGCCTTGGCACTTCTTGGCCTTGGCCTTCACGCTTTCCTGGATGGCGCCGCGCTATCTTCCAGCTCGGTCCTTGCCAGCGCCATCATTTTGCACCGACTTCCCGTCGGACTTGCCGTCTGGTGGCTCGTTCAGCCTGCCTTCGGTACCCGACCGGCTCTCTTTTCTCTCATGAGCATGGCCGTTCTGACCGTCATTGGGGCTTGGGCCGGCGAAAGTCTCCTCATGATTGCACCCCCGGAAGCCTTGGGGTTCTTCCAGGCACTCATGGCCGGTGCCCTGCTCCACGTCGTCATCGGGCACCCCCGCCAGCTAGACCAAGAGGGGACAGCGCCAACGGAACGTGCATTCTCTGCAGCGGGTGGGCTCCTTGGAATTGCCATTCTCTTGGCGCACGGAGAAGCTCCCTTGCACACCGACGCATTCCATGGCCTTGGAGAAACTTTCCTTCTCCTCTTTTCGGAAAGCGCACCGGCCCTCATGGCTGCATTTTTCACCGTTACTTTTGTGAAAGCCTTTTTCCCCACCAGTTGGGTTGGTTTTTTCCGTGGAGGCTCCACCTTGAGTCAAGCACTGCGAGGAACCGCCGCCGGACTTCCTGTTCCAATTTGCTCGTGTGGGGTCATTCCGCTTTACCGAAGCATGGTGGAAGCGGGTACTCCCGGGCCAGCAGCTCTTGCTTTTTTAATCGCCACTCCGGAGCTTGGCTGGGCCAGTATGGTTCTTTCCTTCGGATTGTTGGGCACGGAAATGACGCTGATTCGTGTGGGCGGCGCGGCACTGCTTGCCCTGAGTATCGGCATTCTCTTGGGCTCAAAAATTAAAATGCGTCAGCAACAGCCCATCCCAAGAGAGGAGCGCCCCCCCTTCCTGAAGCGCCTACGAGACGGTGCGGGATATGGTTTCGGCCAGCTTGCAGATAGCACGGGACCTTGGATTTTATTGGGCCTACTCATTGCGGCCATGATGCAGCCCATTTTAGATTCTGGTTGGCTGGCTTCTCTCCCTCTGGGTGCCGACGTTTTCGCCGCCGCACTCATCGGCCTTCCACTCTATGTTTGCGCTTCAGGTTCCACGCCTCTTGTCGCCATGTTACTCCTCAAAGGCCTTTCTCCTGGTGCCGCCTTAGCATTTTTACTGACAGGTCCTGCCACGAATCTGACCACCTTCGGAATTTTGGCCAACCTACACCCCAAAAAAATCGCGGTGGCTTTCAGCATTCTGATGCCCTTAGGAGCTATCGTCCTTGGTCTTACGGTGAATTCCTGGTTGGGGGCAGGATTCCAGCCTCTTCCTTTTTCCGACGCCCACCACGGTGGTGACCTCCCTCTCTGGAAATGGGCTACCACCGCTGGGTTAGCCCTCGTTTTCCTCAGCAGCCTCTTTCGGCTTGGTGTTCCTGGAATTCTGGCCAAAATTGTGGATCCGCATGGAGGAGATGAACCAGGAGACCCCGAGGCCAACCCAGAAGAAAAAAAGAGCTGTTGCGACGGCTCTTCGGCTTAAGGAAAGCGCAATAAACCGCCAAGTGCCGACGGGATCCTCATGCCCTACCAACCCTCAGGGGTCCTGTCCTCCCTTACCGCGTTGCAGGCATCATGACCCGAGCCATCACTCCTTCCAAACCATGGCGGGAGTCACTTGACATCATGGAAGATGACCCGGCTCATGGTCAGCCCAATCATGGCCGGATGGCTTTAGGTCTTGCAGGCCGAAATAATGGCAAGCCGCGGATCTTCTTAATGATTAAACCGCTCTAATACGATACGGAAGTGAACTCCGGCACCCGCGTCCTCATAGCAGTCGTCATCATCCTCTTCCTGGTTATGTCAGGATTGCTTGGTGGCCTTCAGTGGTTCCAATCACATAGCCGTTCGGACCCCGCGGAAGTCCAGGCAATTGCCGACACCATTCTCCTTATAAGCCTTCCTTCAGAACTCCTACCCGTGAAAGGCGCTGATTTGTCGGAAATGAATGGACTTCGGCTTGCCGCATTTGAAGGAACCGATGCGCGGGGAAGAAAAACCCACTTCCTCATGACTGCCATTACTTCGCAGAATTTCGATGCAAGTAAAGAGTTTGAATCCGGCATTGACTGGGAGGAAGATGAGTATGAACTTCTTGAAAAAGGGGTGAAGGAATTTCTCTATCAAGGAAACTCCGTGCCGGGCTACTTTTTCCGATTCAACAACTCGCATGGGGATAAGCGAAATGAATTCTCTGCGGTTCTTGACAGCGCCACAGGAAAAATTATCCTTTCCTTGAATGGGCCTGCCGACACGGTCGGCGATGAGATCCTGCAAGGCCTTCTGAAGACGGTGTCGGCGGCACCATGATTTCTTACGAGGGCAACGTCTTCCGACCCCCCTCGGAAGCGAACAGCCTCATCCTGCAGGCAACGCTAGGTTGCAGCTGGAACCGCTGTACTTTTTGCAGCATGTACCGAGACAAAAAATTCCGCGTTCGAAGTCTCGATGACTTAAAGCGTGAAATTCAATGGGCAAAAGACAATATCGCCCCCGTCCGAAAAGTTTTCTTGGCCGATGGAGATGCTCTCATGGCAAAAGCATCTTTCCTCGAAGATATCTTGGACCAATTAGCCGATGCCTTCCCCCATTTACAGCGCGTCAGTGTTTACGCTTCCCCGCAGTCTCTCCAGGTGCGCACCGTTGAAGAAATGACAATGCTTCGGGAAAAGGGCCTCCGTCTTTATTACGTTGGACTAGAAAGTGGAGACGACGCAACACTCCTTCAAATGGACAAAGGAGTTGATGCAAAAGAATGGGAAAGGGTGGCCGAAAAAGCCCATCAAGCCGGCGTAAAATTATCTGCCATGATTCTTCTGGGAGTTGGTGGAAAAGCACTCAGTCACCAACACGCCATGCACTCCGCAAATCTAGTCAATGCCATTCAACCGCGGTTTTTAAGCACACTGGTCACCACACCGTATCCAGAAACGCCGTTGATTCAGCAAGTGGAAACAGGAGAGTTTTCCATGCTCAGCGAAGAAGAACTTCATCAAGAGTTCACAACGTTCCTGGAAAATCTAGAACTTCATGGAACTATTTTCAGGTCCAATCACGTAAGCAACCGAAGTGTTCTTGCTGGAAATTTCCCGAAAGACAAGGAAGCTCTTCTTTCTGCTTTAGAAGATAGCCGGCCTTAATCTACGTAGCCAAGTTCTTTCAGTTTCGCCATACGTTCTGCACTATTTTCTGCAGAACTTCGTTCAAACAAAGCATCAGCTTCGGCAAACTTCTTAGCTAGGCTTTCCAACTCTCTCAAGGGCGCTTCTTTGGGCGCCGCACTCAGCTGATTATTTTTCTCTTGCGGGTCCGCAATCAAGTCAAATAAGGAAATGGAGTGGGCCGCCTCGCCATCCAAACGCGCGTGCAATTTCCAGGAACCTTT
>Ga0302119_10001164_pt1 | contig 11881 bp, 9 predicted proteins | sample AG5_Tmax_MG_FD_203114 | JGI IMG/M metagenome (GOLD analysis project Ga0302119, IMG submission 203114) | Marine microbial communities from Western Arctic Ocean, Canada - AG5_Tmax | ecosystem: Environmental > Aquatic > Marine > Oceanic | place: Canada: Western Arctic Ocean | collected 2017-10-01
AGTTTCATAATCTGCTATTTTTATAATCTCCTCTCCTTCATTAGTTAAGCCTAAACCATCAAGTAAACCTTCCCAGTTTTTGGAAATAACTATGTCTCCATTATCATGGATATGCTCTAGTCCCAAGGTCATAAGTGCACATTTTACAACACCATGTATCTTTATTTCTGATGTTTCAGACCACTCTTTTGATATTTCTTTAGGTATTTCAGGCTCTAATTCATAATCAACTTTCCAGTTTTTAACAAGTTTCTTAATTCTTAAAATACCCCCTTTTAATTCCGAATTAAGTATATTTTCTACTAATATCGGGATGCTGATAAGTGGCAGATCTGACCACCACAAGTTCCAAGGAGGAGGAATAGCAACATCAAAAACCTCCGCTATTTCACAAGCTTGTTGCCAATCAATGTTGTATTCGCGTAGGAAAATTATCCAATCGCGCTTTCTCCAATTCCTATCAACTAGACTTTCCCCTCCTCGATTAATTGCTCCTGTAAATGGTATACCTAACGGCATTTTATTTCTTTTAATACCTAAAATATGACTTAATTGCCCCACCTTTTTTGGATGATCCAAAGAATCTATGAGTTCTGCTGCCCACCAATCTTTAGTATAAGATGCTGGCACCAAATTCTTATTATTCTCAAGAAATTCTCCGAATCCTAATAGTATCTCTCCTGAATCCCATATGGAATGCACCGTTTTCTCAATTTTTAACCATTCTTCCATATTTCTAATGAGTTTAAAATCCCCATTTGTACACAATACCGTTGGCCCATCAATATCTATGCAGGGGGTTACTGCACAAGCCTTACCAGGTCTTTCTATTTTCATTTGAGTACCAACAGAGAGAAATCCTCCCATCGCCTCCATAGTAACAGGATTTATCCCAGCAGCAGCAAGACCGGTTGCTCTACTTCTTCCATATCTAAGACGGAAGCCACCCGGCTCTCCTGGTTCACCAAAAATAGGCCGTCCAGCAATCACATCATCCATAAATCTAGTAATTTTTGGAATAGATCTAGGTTTGAAAAATTCATCCTTTTTCTTCTCTTTACCCTTATCTGCAAATTCTGAAATAAATTCCCAGCCAGATATTTCTAACCTTTCAACATGTTTCTTTATTTTTGGTGCCTTAAGGCATAAACCTTCACCAATAACAAGCATAACTCCTCCTCGAATCCTGGTCCTTGGAGTTCCATTTGAATTTATTACATTACGTACTTCTTTGAATCCCGCGCACTCATTCTTCTCTGTCTCTTCTCCATTTATCATGACAGGACATGCTCTAACAATGGTTTCAATTTCTTCAGGAGGCGGTTTGTACTGTAATCCAACTCTATAGAGTCCAAATTCTTCTTTGACCCTTTCAACTTCTTCGGTGGTAGGTATATACCTACTTACTCCTAATTCTCTACGAATCATATCCCCAATTAAAACGCCAAGTGCTTGAGCAGTTCCTCCAGCAGCACGTATGGGTCCACAAAAATCAATTGATAAAAATTCAGAACCATCAACATTATTTAAAATTCGAACTTCTCCAATTCCTTCTAATGGGGCTACCAATACAGCCTCGGTAAGAACTGCTAAACCAACTCTAAGGCCACAATCAATGGATTCTTGCAAATCTTTGGTTTCAGCAAATTTACTCTTTGCTACATCTACAGCTATTTTGATTGATGCAGTCTCTCTATCATATTCTTTGAGTAATTTACGTAAATCATCTTCTATAGATAATTCTTTCAAGTAATCCTTTTGAAGAAGCTTTTCGGTCCTACTTGCAAGATCTGATGCTCGTGGTATCTCAATATAATTTTCAAAGTCTAAGCCTTTATTTTTTGCCTTTGAAGCCAGTTGGTAAACCTCCTCTGTTTCCCTATCCAACCAGTCTTGATATTTCTTGCATTCCCTTTCTAAAAGAACAGTATCATACGTTACTATTTTAGAAATATTGCTCATCATGTGACCTCCATCATCGTTGCTAACAATATGCGACTGTGTAAGGACGCACAAGAACATTGACAGCAATAACCTAATTTTCTATACTTTTTAGGATAACGTTCATTCGAGTTCACCATTTCCCCTAGATTAAGGTAATGTACATATGACTACAATTTCAGAAGCCAAATTACGACTTATAAATAAGGTCAAAGAACTTGCATATTTACATTCTCCTGATGAATACTTCACTTTAGCTAGTGGCCGTCATAGTCCTCACTTTTTTGATATGAAACCAGTCATGATGAATCCTGAGTGTGCACATCTACTAGGTGTTTTAATACATGATAAAATAAAAAAAATCGAGAATGTAGATGCAATTGGGGGCTTAGAATTAGGAGCAGTCCCATTAACAGGTATAGCGATAGCAAAGACAGAAAAAGGATCTAAATTGAAAGGTTTTATTATCCGAAAAGAACCAAAAGGACGAGGAGGAAGAAAAACGGGCAACCCTCCTGGAATCGAAGGATCTAGTTTGAAAGAAGGTGATAGGGTGGTACTTTTGGAAGATGTTACTACCACTGGTGGTTCAGCTTTAAGGGCTGCAATAAGGTTACAAAATATGGGTTGTATAGTAACTTGCTGCATTACAATTCTCGATAGACAAGAAGGGGGGATGGAAGCCTTTGAGGATGCAAACATTCCCCTTATTCCTCTTATTATTAAATCAGACATTGCTGGTGAGTAAATCATGTCTCATCATGAAATAAATACACAAGAAGAGCCATACCATCCAGAAAAATTAGAAATAAAATCTTACGTTGGCGTAGAAGGATTTTTCTCAGTTGATATGAGAATTGGAATTATTTTAGAAGTTGAGAAGTTTCCCGAAATGAGAAAATCATCATACAAAATAAAAGTAGATTTTGGGCCTGTCGCGGGTAAATTGTGGACTTCTGCACAGGTTACAAATTATTCACGTTTCCAACTAATTGGCCGTAAAATAGTTGGAGCAATAAATCTCGGAGAAAAGACCTTACCAACAGGTTTTATTTCTCAATTTTTAATATTGGGTTCATTGGATCCTGATGGCACTGTTAATCTTCTAGAGGTATCTTCTGATGCCCATATAGGTTCTATGGTTGCTTAATTTTTAAATCTTTCAACACTAATTTCTTCACTTCATACCATCAGACTCATGAGCACTCTGCTCCCCCAACTCTCTATGACCTTAGTCCAGATGTCAACAACTCTTGGAGAAATACAAATTGAACTTTATACAAAAGACTGTCCCGAAACTACTGGTAATTTCTTAAAACTAGTGGATTCTGGTTTTTATGATGGGTTACATTTCCATCGCATAATTAAAGATTTCATGATACAAGGAGGCTGCCCAAAATCAAGAGATCCAGATAGCCGTGCAGCTGGGACCGGAGGGCCGGGTTTCCAAATTCCTTGTGAACCATCTGCTCTTGCAAAGGCGCATGATCGCCCTGGGCTTTTTTCTATGGCTAATGCTGGTAAAAATACAGGAGGATCACAATTTTTCCTAACTACCGTCCCTACTCCACATCTCAATGGAAACCATGCAGTATTCGGAGAAGTAGCGAAGGGCATGGATGTTGTAAAGGCAATTGAATCTCAACCAACTAACTTTAGGGATAAGCCAGATATTCCACAGCAAATAATATCTGTAACTAGGATAGAATGAATATTAGTAAATTATAATTCCTTAATCAAATAATAACACATTTTATTAATAATTATTAATTGGGATGTTTTATGGCCAAACATCGTATCGGTAATCGTAGAATAATAACAATTAGTGTGCCCGAAGAAATAGCTAGGAAATTAGATTTGAGTGTGGGCAAAGGAAAGAATACTGGAAGATCAGCTACTATTTCTCGTATGATTTCAGAATCTTTAGACACTAAAACTAACCCTCCTCTCTCCGTTCCTACTATAAAGCAAAAAAATATTGAGAATAAGAATCAAGATATAAGGGAGGAAAAAGATACTATGGGAGTTATTAATGTACCTGCAAATCGTTATTATGGCGCACAAACAGCTCGTTCTTTGATTAATTTTGATATAGGGCATGACTTAATGCCCCGTTCAATAATTAGAGCGTTTGGAGTATTGAAACAAGCTGCAGCCGAGACAAATGTTGAGTTGGACCAATTAGAACCAGAAATTGGAGAATTAATAGTTAAAGCATGTGATGAAGTAATTTCAGGTAAATTAGATGGGCATTTCCCTCTTAAAATATGGCAAACTGGATCCGGAACTCAGACAAATATGAATGCAAATGAAGTAATTGCAAACAGAGCAATAGAAATCGCCGGCGGTACACTTGGTAGTAAATCTCCTGTACATCCAAATGATCATGTCAATAGATCTCAATCTAGTAATGATACCTTTCCAACTGCAATGCATTTAGCAACCACTGAAGAAATTTATCACCAATTATTACCGGCAATAAGGCACTTAAGGTCTGAACTCGCCAATAAGATAATTGAATTTGATGGTATAGTGAAAATTGGTAGAACGCACTTAATGGATGCAGTCCCTTTAACTCTTAGCCAAGAGTTTAGTGGCTATGTAGAAATGATAGATGCAAACATAACTAGAATAGAATTCACACTTACAGACTTATTTGAGTTAGCATTGGGGGGGACAGCAGTAGGTACAGGATTAAATTCTCATCCCGACTTCGCTGAAAGAGTAGCAATAAAAATGGCTGAAAAAACAGGTCTACCTTTTGAAACTGCAAACAATAAATTTGCTCAAATAGCTGCACACGACGCAATCGTTGCCTCGTCGGGCGCACTTAATACATTAGCAAATTCATTAATGAAAATTGCAAATGATATACGTTGGCTTGGTTCTGGGCCAAGATGTGGGTTTGGAGAACTCTCTCTTCCTGCAAATGAACCAGGTTCAAGTATAATGCCCGGTAAAGTAAATCCTACTCAAGCCGAAGCAATGACCATGATTTGCTGTCAAGTAATGGGTAACAATACTGCGATTTCAATCGGAGGAAGCCAAGGTAATTTTGAACTCAATGTTTTCAAACCAATGATTATACATAATATACTTCATAGTATCAGACTTCTATCTGATGGTTGTAAATCATTTACTAATAATTGTATAATTGGAATTACGGCTAATGAAGAACAAATAAATACCCATCTTGAAAACTCTTTGATGTTAGTAACTGCTTTGAATTCTCATATTGGTTATGATAATGCAGCAAAAATTGCCAAACATGCACATCAAAATAATCTCACATTGAGACAGAGTGCGATTCAATTAGAAATGCTGACAAATGAACAATTCGATCAATGGGTTATAGCTAAAAATATGATAGGGCCTAAATAAATATATGATAAATAAATATATAATTTACATTAAGAAGAATTATTGGATGAGCCGAAAAAAGGTGGGAGCAACAGAGGGTTTTGCCTATGGGGGGGCATCCCCCTCTGTATACTCCGCAGGGTCCGGTTCCATTCAAGTCCGAAGACCTTTATTTTCCCGGGTAGCGACTCATAAACCACTAGGGTTTAACTTGCCTGATGTTTCCATCTTTTCCGACATTTGATAAATTACTCTTTCATTTGCCGTTTTCGTTTCTATTACCAGATCTCTCAAGTTCTTTTCACGAAATTAGTACCATTACACTCCACGATTTCATTCGCGCTCGTTTTTGCGTGTTTCTCTTCCATTTTTACTTGGTCGTTCCCCACGACACAACTCAGGATTGTTTCCTCCCCCTTCTCGTGTGTACTTCTACGGTATAGTATCTGATTCGGTTTTGTTTTCCCCGCCTAAACGTTCGGTTTTGTTTTCCTCAGCCTCTGTTGCTTATTTCCCCATTCTTTCGTTTGGTTATTTCCCCATCAGTTCTACCGCCGTCTCATTGTCCACAGACAATTTTGACTTTACCTCAACTTCTTTTCAGAAGTTGATTTTACTGCCCCAATTTAGGGGCTCGGTTTTTGTGGCCCGCGGGTTTGCCGAAGCATCCCCACACCACTTCATCAAAGCAGCAAAGAACACAGGGGGATGCCCGGCTCATAAACCTTTCGCCAACAATCGCGCAGTACAATGGAAACGTACCTGCAAAAAGGTAAATTTCCACTGAAATAATCTATTCTCGGAGCCGCCTCAAACGATCTTTAAGCAGTACCCTCTTTTGATCGTTTTTTGTTACTTCTGATTTCGATTTTATACGTCTATTAAAAACGACATTTTCTATTAAGAAAATTTTTCCCTCTGAATCTCCAAGAGCAATAAAATTGTCAAAACTCACCATTTCTCTTATTCTTGAGACATGATTAATTTCATATTTTACTTCTCCTAACATAATATCAAGGGCATAAATGGTTGTACTATTTTCCCAGGAAGATAACCATATAGTTTTCAAATCATCTATCGGGGGGCCTTTCATAATTTTATCTATATTATTTCTTATTTTATTTTTCCAGCCATTTTCCGAATATATTTCTCCAGATTCTAGTCCAACGATTATTTTTTCATCATATTCAAGGGTATTTACAGCTCGATCACCCACTTCAATCTCTCTTACAGAATTATTATTCAATTCACTAATCTTTCCATCACTATGTCCAAGAAATATGATATCTTCTTGTAAAAATCCTGTGGTTATTGGGTTTTTATTTTTTAAAGTAATATACTCTACTTCTTTTCCAATACTAATTTTTGCATATCCGCATTTAGGTCTACTAAGGCCCAAGTAAACCCCATATTTCGTAACTCCAAAGAACCATGGTTTTCCTTCAACTAACCATTCCTCCAACTTTAACCCATTTTTATCAAAAAGCCAGACAGTAGATTCTGAATAATTTGATATATGCAAATCATAAATAGATGAAGTAACCCAAATATTTTCACCAGATACTTGAATAAAATCACTTAACCCTTCTAATTCCTTACTCCATTTTATTTTTCCAAGATTTAAATCTATTAAGTGAATATTACCTTCTTCTGTCAGATATAAATTATTCCCTTCAATACATACTTCTGAGCAAGGCCCTTCAAATTCTATCCTCCAATTTTCCGTACCTGATGAAATAGTCCAACATGCCAATATCCCTTTTTGCGAACCGCTGACTAGGTAATCATCTGATATTTTAATCACTGTACACATGCTTCTAATATCGCGTATAAATGATGAAACCTCTATTAACTGATATTCTTCCATATTTTCACATCTTTTCTTAGGAGATACTATGTCCTTATTTGATAAAGCTTCTCAACTTTATCTTTTAAGTATTCTACAAACGCTTCAGACGAAGGCGGAAATCCAGTTGCCTCTTCTATTAATGATGCTGGTTCAAGCACACTTCCTTTTTTATGAATATTTACTCTCATCCAATTTAATAGTGGTGAAAAATTACCTTGGCGAAATTGTTCATCTACGTCTCCTAGATCATTTTTTGCTGCAGATAGAAGTTGTGCAGAATATAGGTTACCAAGTGTATAAGTTGGGAAATAGCCAAATGCCCCCATTGACCAATGTACATCTTGCAATACTCCCAGTGTATCATTTGGAGGACTAATGCCTAAGAATTCATCATACATCTCATTCCATATTTTCGGTAAATCATCTACTTCAATTTCCCCACTGATTAATTTTTTCTCTATTTCATATCTTATCATGATATGAAGATTATATGTTGCTTCATCTGCTTCAACTCTAATTAAACTAGGTTCTATTAGATTCACTGAACGCCACAAGTCTTCAGCACTGACTCCTTTCATATTTTCTGGAAAATTATTCTTCCAAAGCGGCAGAACCCACTCGCAAAAGGCCACCGATCTCCCAACTTGATTTTCCCATAAGCGACTTTGGCTTTCGTGAACTCCCAACCCATTTGCTTTTCCTGCTGGTTGAAAATCTAACTCACGGGGCCTACCTTGCTCATACAAACCATGTCCAGTTTCATGCATTGACCCATATAGGGAACCAAATGGGTCTGTTTCCGAATAGCGTGTAGTCCATCTAACATCATCAGGATTTGGCCCACCGCAAAATGGATGGGTCGACGAGTCTCTTCTACCTGCAGAAAAGTCAAAACCAATTGACTCTGAAACTATTTGACTTAATGATTCTTGACTGGGTTGTTTCCATTTATTTTCATCAATCCATCCCATGTCCGGCCTAACTCCTTTTTCCATTACAAGTTTAACTAGGGGGGCAACATTGTCTCTAAGATTTTCAAATAACGGATCGAGTCTAGACACAGTAAGGCCAGACTCATAATTATCAAGTAATGCATCGTATCTTAATTCATCATAACCCAGATAGTCCGCCTCTTGTCTAACTAAATCAATCATTTTCTTTAAATCATCTCTAAATATCGAAAAATCATTTTCTGCACGCGCTTTTGTCCAGGTAATCATTGCTTTAGATCTATGTTTTGATATCTCTATTACAAATTCAGTGGGTAATTTAGTTGCTTTATTATATGAATTTCTTATTAATCTCAGATTCCCTCTTTCAATTTCATTTAATTCAGAATCACCCACTAGTTCTTCTAATAATTCCCCTACTTTCTCATCTGTCATTTTCGCATGCCCTATTGACGACAACCAAGCCAACTGCTCCGCTCTTAATGAAGCGGCTTTAGGGGGCATCAAAACTTCTTGATCCCAACTTAATAGGCCACTAATTTGACTTATTATATCTATATCTCTCATTCTTTCCATTAGCGTTGCGTAGGTAGACATGTTTATGCGAAGGCGTCCTTAGACACATAGGTTACGGCTAAGATTCACAATTACATTTCAATTATGATCCAATCTCTAAGGATAACTCCAATCCCATATGAGATTACACTAATTACAATCAGTATACTTATCATTTCTAGGAAACGTATTTTGAAAGACACTTCTTCAACTATTGAAATATAGAAATTAAATGATGCAACAATAATGATTCCAACAATAAATGTACAAGCCAGTGCCTGTACATGATATTCAATAGTATCTAATCCAAAACCTCCAATTTCTATAATTATATACGGGGATATCAATAATAATACCGTTATTATATATGATAGCCATGTGAAAAACGCTGCCTTGATGGCCGACTCATTTTTCCCTTCGGCTCGAGAAGATAAGTATTCTGAGGCCCCCATGCTAAATGCCGCCGAAATACCTGTTATTAGACCAACTAGAGCAACCAAACGCACATCTCTGAATGCAAAAGTAAGACCTGCTAAAGCGCCAGTCAACTCTATTAAAGCATCAGACATTCCTAAAACAATACTACTTGAATATTTTAATCTCTCTTCATCTAACATTTTTATTAATACCCTTTCATGTTCTTCTTCTTCTTCTGCTATCTCATGAAGGCCAAGGGAGCGATATTCTGAAGATATATTATTCTCCATATTCTCCATGAGCTTTACTGAAAAAGTCAAACCAAAAATTTTAGCAAATAATATTTGAATTACAATTCTATACTTGTAAGGAAATACTTTTTGCCCCGTTATCTCTGCAATTACTGACTGATGTCTTTCTTCTTCTAATGCGATTTTATTTAGTATGTTTTTATTTATGGGATTTTTTTGAAGTAAAGCAAGCCTTCTATACACTTCTGCTTCAGTGGCCTCCATTCGCTGTAATTTCAGCAGCCTTCTCATATCCGCGTCGCTCATGATTATTGATAAACGTCCATCATTCTTCAAATCAATGCTTCTAATTGATGTTTTACTTCTATATCATGACATTATTATAGTGGAAGAAATATTACCATCTTATTTGGATATATAATTAATCATAACTCCGAACTCTTGATGTCCGATTAATACTCGCACAAACCAATGACGAGTACTGATGCCCGAGTTAGTATATCTGTTATAGACCGTATCTTGTTACATTTGTGGGAACAAGATCATCAGGCAGATCATTATTTGGTGACTTATGAAATGACCCGGCCAGGTATAGCTGAAGTTTGTGCTTTGCATCCACCTAACGTATCAAGAACAATGAGAGAAATTATGGCCCATGGTTGGGTCACTGAACATACTCGTAATATCCGAGGAGATAACAGACGCCAAAAAACATGGCAACTCACTGAAGATGGTAGGAATGAAGCAACTGAACGCATTTCTTCTTTACGCTCTAGTAAAATATTGTTAAGAGACCGCGACAATCATCTCCTTGAAATTAGAGCAGATGAAGCAGCCACCCATCTTCAAGCAAATCTTACACTTTTACAAATTTTAATGCATGCTCAACACGAAGATGTTCTAAATTTTGGTGATATAAGATTTGGCACAATTGTGAAGTCGAATAATACAAATAAACCAGGTTCAATTAGTATGCTCACGGGCGCACACTCGACATATCATACACGACCTCCCGACACCCGAAGGGTACATGGCAGAACTTCTGAGAAATCTAGTTTAGAAACATGGTATAATTCTGATACACCATTGTTTGTACTATCAGGTATAGCTGGTTGTGGCAAAACAACCTTAGTTTCATTTTGGATAGACGATCTCGTCAATACAAACTCTAATTCAGAATTAATGTATTACCCCTGTCAACCATGGGACACAACTCTCGGTATAGCAACTAGTATACTTCACCGTTTAGGTATTCACTCACAGAATAGTTCTCAAGATCCTTACAATGTCATTGATGCCATACCTTTCAAACCGGGTGCAGATATTAATCTCGATTTGTACCGACGTAGATTGACAGCACATTTGGTAGATAAAGAAAATTTGAGAAAAGATAACCTTAGTAATATGCTCATAATTCTCGATGACGTACACAATATCGGACCAGCTGCAGAAAACTTTTTTGGAATGTTACTTCAAGTGGCCGAAGATACACAAATTAGACTATTAATGGTATCTAGAACTAATTTAACTTTTTATGACCGACGTGATGTACATACTAGAAATCGTGTAAAAGAATTTATGCTATCGGGATTATCTCTTGAAGAAATTTCCGATTGGCTGGGTTCACTCAGTATGTCCAAAAAGGCCCCAGCAGAAGAAATCTATCAGGTAACCGGAGGGCACCCTCTTGCACTTGAATTACTCGAGCTTTATGGTAAAACTCTGCATGAAGATTGGTTACGTTTTTTAGATGAAGAAATTCTAAATGTTATGCCAGCAGACCATCGTGAATTATTAGCACTTCTTGCAGTATCTGAAAGACCTGTGCCTTGGAAAATACTTGCTAGTGCCGCTGGAATAAGCGGCAAACCCCCCATTGAAATATTAGAAAGAGGATTGATGTTAGAACTTAGCGAAGGCATGTGGATCCATGAGGCATTAAGATCTCGTTTACTTAGAGAAACAGGGACACCCAATGACATAAGGTTAGAAAAACTAAAACATGCAGCAAATCAAGACATATGACGATTTAACCAATTATCCATTCCGGGTTTTGGCATAGCACCTGTCATATTATCAACAGGTTCACCATTGTGAAATAATATCAGGTAAGGTATCCCTCTAACGCCATATTGTCCAGGGGTCAATACATTAGTATCTGTATTAACTTTAGCTATTGTTATTTCACGTTCTTCGGCAATTTGAGATAGAGTAGGAGCAATCATTCTACATGGTCCACACCATGGCGCCCAAAAGTCTACTAACACCCATTCATTATTCTTTGTAACCATATTAAAATCAGCATCATTTACTTCAATTACCTGGCCCATTTTCTTACCTCTATATTCGCCGAATTACTCACATCATATCAATATGTGCCTTAAATATATTATTTTTTAATCAAATTGATTTAGTACCTACATCTCCTCTCTTCATGTAGAGGGGTATCATTTTGGAAATAACACCTAGTATTCTGACTGCAGATTTTTGCGAGCTTGGTAAGACGCTTGATGAGGCAATAGAAGCAGGAATAAGATGGATACATATGGATGTAATGG
>Ga0302119_10001167_pt1 | contig 11856 bp, 13 predicted proteins | sample AG5_Tmax_MG_FD_203114 | JGI IMG/M metagenome (GOLD analysis project Ga0302119, IMG submission 203114) | Marine microbial communities from Western Arctic Ocean, Canada - AG5_Tmax | ecosystem: Environmental > Aquatic > Marine > Oceanic | place: Canada: Western Arctic Ocean | collected 2017-10-01
CCCGACATGTTCCTCAGCGCGCTCCTTTGACTCCGTCAACGGTGGAAAGGTAGAGATGTCGCCTCCCGCCGAGAACGCCCTTCCTGCTCCCCTAAGAACCACGCAGTTGACATCGGTGTCCGAACTCAGCTGGCCCATCCGCTCCGTCAACTGGTCGACAAAGCTCCGATCCATGGCGTTGAGCTTTTCCGGCCGGTTCATCACAAGATGAGCGACTCGACCAGGGTGCTTCTCGAGCAGAAAGCGTTCTTTGGTATGTCCAGACATGAATGCTTCCCCCTCAGCCCGGTCCCAATCTCAACCCAGCGTCCAAACGTATGGTCTCTCCGTTGAGGAACGTGTTTTCCATGCAATGGACCACAAGATTGCCGAGGTCCTCAGGTCGGCCAAGACGCTTCGGGAAGACGTTCCCCGAGACGATGGAGTCGATGGTCTCCTGATCCAAGGTATCCAGCATCGGCGTATCCATAGTTCCGGGACAGATGCACAAAACCCGCACTCCATGTAGTGCCAGATCCCGTGCGAGCGGAGAAGTAAGCCCAACAACACCCGCTTTTGAAGCTCCGTAGGAGGCTTGGCCGATCTGTCCTTCGAACGCTGCAATAGATGCAAGGTTGATGATCAGTCCTCGCTCACCTTCTTCCGACGGTTCATTATTCGCCATCACTGCGACGGTATGGCGCAGTACATCGAAGAGTCCAACGAGGTTGATATCGATGTGCTTCTTGAAGTGATCAAGTGGGTGAGGGTCACCATCTCTGGAGATCACTCTCTTGCCAAAACTGATTCCAGCACAGCTCACAAGCAGGTCGAGTCGTTCGTGTACTTCGGCAGCCCCCGAAACTGCCTCTTCTACCTGTGCCGAATCGGTGACATCGCACTGGTGACAGCTAACCAGGTCACCAAACTGATCAACCAGAGCGTCGGTTCCTTCGAGGTTCTGGTCCAGTATTGCCACGCGTGCACCTCGCTCGAGTAGGTACAAAGCAACTCCTGCTCCAAGCCCTGAGGCACCCCCAGTCACTAGGCCGACTGAGCCTTCAACCTTCATCGTCCACTCCCGGATGTCGTCGATATGACTTCTTCACCAAACCTACAAAGGGCTTCACAGGTTGCTTCATGGCTGGGCCCCTTCGGGTGCCGAAATCTGAGCGCCAGATACTGAACCCCCGTCAGATCCCTCCATTGATTGACGGTATGGCGCAATTGCTCTCCGTCGCCTACCAGGAACCTTCCCGGCGACAACAGATCGAAGTTGACTTCTGAACGTGGAAGCGAATCTGCTGCCCACGGTTCAAATTGAGGGTGGTAGGCACCAACGTTGTAATAGAGCCGGTGCACTGCGACTACAGATTCGGCCCACTCTGCCGTAGCGGACTCATTGCCATTGGTAATCCAGGCCTCCCGAAACATGCCGACTGCCGCCGAGGTGCCGTGAACTTGGCAACGCTTTCGATAGTTCTCTGCGAGCCCGGCGACTACCTCTACGTGTCTCTGTGGGTCAGCCAGCCAGAGGTCACCAAACCGCGCTGCACGATCAATCCCGGCGCTTCCATGGCCTCCAAGCCAGATCGGCGGCCGTGGTTCTGAATACGGACGCGGAGTGATTTGAGCTGCGATCTGGAAGAAGTCTCCATCATGGCTAAAGGGCTCTCCCAAAAAGCAGAGTCCTAGGATGTGGAGGATCTCTTCGAACTGCTGGGTCCGGGTCCCATGTTCGACTCCGTAGGCCAAGAAATCAGCAATCTGGTGCCCGGCTCCCAAGCCCAAGATGAAACGCCCACTGGATAGCCAATCCAACATCAGGGCGTCTTCGGCTATTCGCAGTGGATGGTGCAACGGGGCTGCTAGTACTGCAGTTCCGAAGCGAAGCGTCGACGTTGCTTGCAGGATGGCCGCGCCTACGACCGTGGGTGAGACGACTGCTCCGTTCCTGGCCTGGTGGAACTCGGGTAAAAAGACGGCATCAAAGCCTGCCTCTTCCGCCACCTGAGACTCGGTGAGCAGCTCGCCAAGGAAGTCGTCGAGGCTTTGACCAATTCCCTGAATCGGAAGAACCACCCCGTATTCCATAAGTGATCTTTGGCTGCCTAGGTTCGAATCAGCTAGTTGAATCAGAACTCACGGAGCCGGGCGCCGGTTGGATCAACTTCCTCTCTCAAGATCCGCAACTCTTCTTCGGTCGGTCTTTCCGTAACTGGAATCTCACCGTTGGGTACCAGTACTTCAAAGCCTGTCGATTCTTGGACTTCGCTTACGGTCACACCAGGATGCAGAGAGGCGATACGCATTCTGCGACTTTCGGGGTGGAAGTCGAAGACACAGAGATTCGTAATACAGAGCTGCGGGCCTCCTGGGAGACCGAGCCTCTCCCGATGGCCGCCGCCGTCCCCCCATCCGATACCGGATCGAAAGTCGAGTTTCTCAACGAAAGTTCGGGTGTTGTGAGTTGTATTCCACAAGTAGATCTTTGGAATCATCGATCCCAGGTCGGCCATGCCACCACCTCCTGGAAGACGCACCTTCGGTGAGTCATACGGGCCAATGACCGTGTTGTTCACGTTGCCCCGAGAATCCATCTGTGCGCCACGGAAGGCGAACGTGTTGTATCTCGCCCCCGACGCATACGACCAGAAGTCATGCGGACTTGTAGACAACATAGATGCACCATCCCAAAGAGCATCCGACAGGGTGGATTCAGGGATGGCAGGCGGATTTGCATCAATGGCCACGGACGAGGCTGCCCATACCAAGTTTGGAGCATGTGTACGTCGCGCCAGAAGATAGCCGCACACCGGGATGAAAGAGACAGCCCCATTGAACGCCCGAGTGTCATCATCCATCGCCCGGCTGAAAGCCACCACCATCAGCTCATCAACTGTGCATCCATATCCCTCAACCTCAGGGGTCATAACGATGGCCTCCTAATCGAAGCGATCATCTCATCGCCACCGTTGGACTGGATGAAGTCTTCCCACGTCTCAGGTCCCACCACGCGGTCGGCGAAGAACCTTGCGAACTCCTCCGAATCGGATGCGGCAGCTGAGTACGCCTGGAAGAATTCGGTGTGGTGCCCGTACTCCGGGAAGCATGAACTCGGATAGGCCCCTACCTCAGCAAGCGAAACGCCACTCACCATGAACTGCGGGTATGTGGTCCTGTGAGGCTCTGCAATCATGTCCGCATGGTCCACATATCGCTCCACTGACACAAACGTTCTCTCCGCTGCATTAACTATTTCGTTGTCCATCCAGATCAGCTTCGGATCGACACGAACATTGCCGAACTCATCTGCCGAATGGGCATGAACGAGGGCCACGTCTACGGGGAGACGGGTGCACGCCACATAATGCTCCCCAGTGGCTTGATCAACTTCCTCTCGAATCGTCCCGGTCTGTTCGTGAAGGGGGATCAGGTCTGTGCCAAGTCCGGCCTTCGTTGGAACAAATGGAAGGTTCCATGCCTGGGCCCTGAGCCGGCAAATCAGGAGATCCTCGGAATACTCCTCGACCTCAACCGATCCGGACTGTGCCCCCATTCGGAACATGGGCGCAAGACCTAGACCTTCAAAACTGACCAGACCCGAAATGACTTTTTTGACACAACCTCCTGCTATGAGCCAATCCACAGACATGCCGCCCACAATCGCAACAACCGTCAGATCGCGTTTTTCTTGGCGGACGATTTCTCTCACATATGCCATAGGGGCACTATTCATGGAGAGCCCACCGAGAGCTACCGTTGCACCGTCAGGGATGCTTTCGACCGCCTCTTCGATGCTTACCCGTTTGTCCACTCTGACGTCTTTCCTTAGGCCTAACCGAGACTGGCTTCCCTGATCGGAACCGACGTCCAACTGAGTGAACGACTCTCAGACCTGAACGGAACAGGTCCCACAAGGTTAAAGCCTGAGGATACTAATCAACCAACCGGTTGGTCAATGATTGTTCAAAAGGTGTTACGGTTGGAAATGACCTGTTTGGCACTGACCTGAGGAACCTCGAACTATGGCCGAACAACTCAACCTGTCCAGCACCGAAGCTGTTGAGTACTTCTTCGATCGCGGATGGACAGACGGCCTCCCCGTAGTCCCACCAACGCCGGATCTGGTCGAGAAGTTTCTTGGTGTCGTCGACCTGGCACCCGACGCCGTGATCGGCTCTGTCCCTGAACGGGACCGCCATCTAACCGCCGAGAAAGCAGCCATCAACAGTGTGATGGCTGGATGCAAGCCTGAATACTTCCCGCTGGTGGTAGCCGCACTCGAAGCGATCCTTGATCCTGAGTTCAATGCACATGCGGTGATGAGTTCGACCGGTGGAGCAGCGTTGTGCCTCATAGTCAGTGGCCCACTCGTGAAAGAACATGGATTCTTCCATCTCAACAACGCTCTCGGGAGCGGAAACCGAGCAAATGCTTCGATCGGACGGGCAGTTCGTCTAGTGGCCATGAACGTCTTTGGCGCACAGACCGGGGTGATGGATGCTTCGTCGATTGGACACCCGGGCAAATACTCGATGGTCTTGGCCGAAACACCACCGCCCACGGGGTGGCCAACGTTTGCTGAAGAGCTGGGCGCCCCCGCAGACTCGACTTCGGTCACGGTCATAGCAGCAGAAGGACCTCGCCAGATCGCCAACCACCTCAACCCAGACCCCAAAGGGTGGCTTCTCACGATCGCCTCGGCAATGCGTTGTCCCGCCACATTCACCGTCGGAAAGGGAGCCCAGGTCGTGGTCGTACTCGGTTACGAAGCTCGCCAATCATTAGCCCGCGACGGCTGGTCAAAAGATGAGATTCGCTCGTTCCTAGCTGAGCACAGCCGGATCTCTGCTGAAGAGCTCGAAGCTGCTGGGGTCCTTCTTGAACTGGATAGCGCCCACGACATGGTTCCGGAGGAAGATGGCCTGCTGCCCAGCGTTTCAAGCCCGGATGACATATTTCTGATTACAGCGGGAGGTGCGGGAGCGGGATGGTCCGCCTATATGCCCGCATGGGCGCCAATACGGCACTCCAGAGCCACAAGTAGGCTGGTAACCAAGTCTGGACACTCAGAAATCATCGGAGGCAAAGATGTCTAGTTGCGAGATATCGATCGTTCTGCGGCCGGATTACGAGGATGGTCCGGTAGAGAACTTTGTTCCTGCACGAAGATCAGTTCCTACAGAACCTTTCACGCTCACGATCATCGACAATGGGAAGCCCAAGGCGAAACAACTCCTCCGCGAATTGGCCTCTCTTCTGGAGGACCGGTTTCCAGTAGCCAATGTTGAACTTGTTTCAAAACCATCAGCAGGTAAACCGCTTGAAGCCGATGTCGCTCAGTCAGTTGCGGCCCGGTCAAGAATGGTCATCACCGGTCTGGGTGATTGAGGTGCGTGCACCGCGTGCAGTTTGCACGATGCGATCCAAATGGAGCGTCTTGGGGTTCCGGTCTCGCTCCTTATCACCGAACCATTCCAAGAGATAGTCAACTCTGTATGCCCGACCCTGGGAGCAGAAAGTTATCCCACGGCCGTACTCCCCCACCCCGTCTCTGCCCTAGGGCAGCCGGAACTCGCTGTCTTGGCAAAATCTGTCGTTGACCTTGTATCAAGCCAGCTGGTGGGTAGCTAAGAAGTCCCTCGAGGTCAACCGAAGTTTTCTTCGTGCGCCCAGATTTTTGAGCTATCGACCGTTTCGAAGTCTGGCGATCCAAGAAGAGCAAGCGTTCGGTCGATCTCGTCGGAGAAAACCTCAAGCATTCTTTCGACACCTTCTTGGCCTCCGACCGCTAATCCCCAAAACCATGGACGACCAACGAAAACGGCGTTTGCTCCCAGTGCTTTGGCCTTGACCACATCGCTTCCACGCCTAATGCCGCCATCCATAAACACCTCGGCGCGACCTCCGACTGCGTCCACAACGTGAGTCAGGGCGTCGATCGACGCTGGGCAGCTATCAAGTTGTCGACCGCCGTGGTTGGAGACAATGATTCCATCCGCTCCCCGCTGTAAGGCCTCTTTCGCGTCTTCGGCAGTCAGGATTCCCTTAACAATAAGAGGACCTTTCCAGATCCCACGCAGCCAAACGAGTTCGTCCCAGGTTGCAGCAGAGTTGCTGAGTTCTCGATCCACATAGGAGGCGATGCTTTCTTTCCCTATGGGATCTATAGACCTGACAAGGGATCCGAATGTCAGCTCCGGACCCTTTGCCAAGTGTGCGAGCCACCGGGGCCTTCGTAGTACATCTAGGACGCTTCCGGGTCGAATACGCGGTGGGATGGCCATGCCATTCCGGACATCTCGGACCCGCTTACCCACAACGGGAACGTCAACTGTAAGAACTAGCGCTTCGTAGCGAGATTCTTCAGCCCGCTTGACCAATTCGCTAATGACCTCACGACTCTTCCAGAGGTACACCTGAAACCACAACCGGCCAGTCGTCACAGCCGATATCTCTTCCAACGAATAACTCGAAGCTGTCGAAACAACAAAGACGGTCCCAGCACTTTCCGCTGCCCTAGCTGCTGCGAGTTCACCATCCCTGTGAACCAAGCTTGCGAGGCCAGCCGGAGAAAGCATCACAGGGATTTGAAGCGGTTGCCCGAAGACATCTGTCGTGACCGACCGATCAGAGACATCCTTCAAAAAGCGTGGAGCCCACTCGATCTGACGGAAAGCAGAAAGATTTTTCTGCACTGTGATTTCACAGTCTGAGCCGCCGGCGACAAAATCGGAAACGATGCGAGGCAACTTTCGATTGGCGGATCGCTCGAAATCATCAACCGATGCGAGTGCTTTCAACCCTCGTGGCCGCAGGTCCAACATCCTGGCAAGAACACCTAGCTTCATAACGCATCACCTCGGATAGTCGCATCAACCGCTGCAAGGAGTCTGGTGACATTTTCGACAAGTGGCACATCGATGCCATGCTCATGGGCCCTAGATACGACGTCCGCAAACACTGCATCTACCTCAAGCGGACGCTGCCGGTCGATTGCCTGCAGTATCGAAACTCGAACGTTGGTCGCGCCCGACTCTGCCATTTCTTTGCCAATTCCTTCTAGGCGTCTCATCGCTTCGTCATCAGATAGAGACAACAGGCTGGCCACCCCGAGGGGCCCCGGGAGATCAACTAGCTCTGCACCATCTACGACCGCCACCGATGCTGCTTCTCGGACAAGTTCAAGAAATACCGCACGACTGTCTGGCTGGAGAAAGACCCTGTGGTAGTCCTGACGGGTGAGGCCAACAACCCCCATAGCCGCAACAGCAAGAACAGCTTTCGACCACTGAACAGATCTGATGTCCGACGCGACCACGACTTCCAGTCCCGTCGAAAGAGTCTCACCTATCTTCTCTGCGGAGCTTTCATTACTGGCTGGCAAGTCACCGAGATAAGTAGCTCCACCAAAGGTGTGCCATATTTCCCCAGGGTTCGACATTGTCGCACCGACCATGGAAGCCGCGCCGACCGCACTGCCTCCATAGCGCTTCGCTAGCTCCGCTGCCTGGCCGACTCCGTTCTGCAAGGAAAATGCGAATGCCGGGTGTCCGGGCCAATTGTCGAGAAGTTCGTGAGTGTCAAAAGACTTAGAGGCAAGAACCAAGAGATCCACATCACCGACAAGGCCTGGATCCGATACAGCACGAATGGGCACTGACATCTGCGAGGCGCCAGCGGAGAAGACCTGCAGTCCGTTGGCTTCTATTTCTCTGGCATGCGATTCACGAGCGACCAGCGTGACGTCAAGACCGGCGCGGGCCATCCAGGCGCCGTAGAGCGAACCGAGGGCACCTGCACCTAAAACGGCTACCGAGTTAATCTGTGTTCCCACTCGCTTGTTTCTCCATCGACGCCAGTCAACTGATGTTTTTGAACTCTTCCTGTCGGTGTTTTCGGAAGGTCCTCCTGGATCCTCATATAGCGAGGAACAGCGAAGCCTGGAAGCTTTCCCAGTGCGTGCTGCCAGAGTTCCTGAAGGTCGACGCTGTCTCCAACAATGACTGCCATGACTTCTTCTTCACCTAGATCTGATGGCACTCCGAACACTGCCACCTCATCTACGTCTTTGTGTTCTGTGAGGACTCTTTCTACTTCCCAAGCCGAGACATTCTCCCCGCGTCGTCTAATCGAGTCAGTCAGTCGGCCGGTGAAGGTTAGATAGCCATTTTCGTCAATAAATCCAGCATCGCCGGTCCGAAACCAGAGATCCCGCCAGGCTTCGATTGTCGCATCCGGCATACCGTGATAGCCGTCAAAGAAGATCCCCGGCTCGCGGTTCCGGACGACGATTTCTCCCACGACGTTCGCTGGACTCTGTTTCCCCTCAGGATCATGAATCTGTAGTTCAACATCGGCAACTGGGCGCCCACAGGTTCCCGTCTTCGAAGAACCCCGGCGGGACATTGCGACGACGCCCTGCTCCGTTGAGCCATAGAGCTCGAATATCTCGAGACCAAATCTCTGTCCAAAGCCCTCTTGGATCTCTTCCGGCATACCGGCCCCGTAGGCAACTCGTACCGAGTTCTCTTCCTGTCCAGAGACGGGTTCCTGGTTCCAGAGCATCATCGGGAGGGTCCCCAGATAGTGGATTGCCGTTACTCCGTGGTCGGAGCAGATATCCCAGAACCGGCTCGCGGAGAACCTCTCTTGAATCACGGCTTCACCATCGATCAGCATCGCAGCGACAACTGAAACAAACCGGGCAGCTATGTGGTGGAGTGGGAACACGGTGAAGAGCACGTCGTCCCCAGTCAGGCCAACGTGGTCGACAACCGACCAAGCCAGTCGCATGGTCATCCGGTCGCTGAGCCTGACTCCCTTTGATCGCCCTGTTGTCCCGCTCGTGTAGAGAATCAGAGAGATTCCATCCGGCCCTAAAGGCTGATCACAGCGTTCCTCGATGCTCGCAGCGTGCTCAAGGCTTGAGACTTCGAATCTGCGCGGCAACCTTTCCTCCAACGAATTCAACTGTTGGATTACTGCCGGGTCATCACCAGCAATCACTATGGAGCAATTAGCACCTTGGACAGCCTCAACCAACAACTCGCCTTTGAGTTCCACACTCAGCGGCACCTCAACAAACCCGGCGCGGGCACACGCGAACCAAACCGCCACAGCCTGGTGCGTTTCTTGGACCATGGTCGCGACGCTGTCACCTCTGCGAACCCCTAAAGCATGCAGATTGTCGGCGACTACTCGTGACCTCTCGTCTATTTCCCCATACGTCAGACTTCCCCGATCTGATCGGATGACCACCTTGTCGGAGGATCGGGTGACTCGAGACAAAAGCAGATCTGCAACGGTAAATAACAATCGTGAATCAGTCATTGTTGATTTCGAGATTCCTTAACTCGATTTCTTCAAGGCATTGACAGCAGACATGATCCTTTGTGTGGGTCCTTCCACTGGACCTCCGTCAACCTTTAAAATGGTGCCGGATACAAAGGCCGAGGCAGATGACAGCAGATACTGGCATGCCAAAGCAATGTCAGATGGTTGGCCAAGGCGACCTACGGCAGTTGTAACCCCAGCACGGTCCGCCAGATCTTGTGCGCCCCCGAAGACAGCCGTCAAGGAGCCTTCGGTCAGAATCAAGCCTGGCGATACTGCATTGACGCGAATCTCGGGGCCCCATTCGGCTGCGAGGCTGCCTACCAAGTGTTCAACACCTGCCTTGGCTGCGCCATAGCCGGCAAACATTGGGGTTGGGTGAAAAGAAGCCACAGCACCGACGATCACCAATGAACCGACCTCGGATTCAGCTAGCAGGTCCCGAGTCGCCTGTGCGCAATAAAACGAGGCCGACAGGTTGAGTTCAAGCATCTTGGCCCATTGAGCTGGCTCAGTTTCTGCAGCTGCACCAAAGGAGGCCCCCCCGACATTGGCCACTAGGCCATCCAACTTCCCGTGAGTTCGCGCTATCTCTGCCACAGCGTCCCGCACCTCTTCCGGACTGCGGACATCGCAGTAGACAGCCGACACCTCTGGCGAGCCGCCTAGATCAGACAACTGATCATTGAGCCGCTCCTTGTCGCGGGAGTGGAAAACGACACAAGCACCCTGTTCCAGAAGGTGCCTGCCTACACCCAGCCCTATACCCCGGGACGAACCAGTGACCCATATAGTCCGGTTCTTCACGCTGAACGGGCCCAAGGAATCCATTACGACCTCTGGCGGTCGGAAGATTTGTTCAACTCCGCCTCCAGAGCCGCCCGATCGCGCCGACCTGGGTGGCCATAATACCAATCAGGTTTGATTGCGTCCCACCGCGGTTCCGAATCGATCGCAGCAAGCACCCTCTTCGACACTCTCCAAGATCCGTCTGTGCGTTCCAGCTCGTCGATGTGTCGAGCCCACAGGTGCCAAACCTCATCGGTTCCAGCCATCCGGTGGAAGGCATAGATCCAGGTGCACGCTGTGCCCGCGTCCCCGGATACCTCAGCCCGATGGTTGGTGATGTGGTGGCTGGTCTGCTCATATTGAAGAAGGATCTTCCCGAGCACCCTTTCAATGGACTCGCGCCCTTGGTAGACCCGACCCGTCATAAAGTCGCCGATCACATCCTCACTGAATATCTGCACAGCACGTTTGGGATCCAGCGCATCGACCGCATCGAAGTACTCGACCATCAGACGCCAAATCTCTCGCTCATCTAGAAGCAACTGCACGCTGTCTGAGAGAATCTCGTTATTGATCATCATTTCCTTTGCTATCTACTTCCAAATCGAAGCTGCATCCACTAGATACCTGAGTACTCAAACCTATTAGGACCTTACGGCTGTGATACCTATCGAACAGATGCAAATGCTTGAGGGATACAGGTTTCCACCTGGGTCCTACCAGATTGAGCACTGGGAGAACTATCTCCTGACTGAGGCGACTGCTGGGGAGCACTCCTCATCCAACTACGCCCATCCAAGTTTCCTCTTCCATGCCCCCCTCGCCGCTGTCGGACTCACCTACCAGGAAATCTTTGACCTGTGTCAGGCAGAATCTGCTGATGCGGTTCGTGCCGGCGAGTACGACTGGGAGATCCTCAGGCCCTTGGAAGAAGGTATCGAATACCAAGCTCAGGGCCAGATACTCTCCGTTGATCGCAAAGTGGGTAGCCAAGCCGGCACATTTGATGCCGTCGTGTTCATAATCGAACTGTCTGACATGGAGGGTGTCGCGGCTCGCGTGACCAACACGTGGCTGTTCCTCAGGAGCGGGTCAAATGCCAGAGGACAGTCAAGTTGACCGTCACCGTAGGAGACCACATACCCACTTGGGCCCATGGGCCAGTCGCTGCCGAACGGATGGCTCTTATGGCTGCGATCCTCCGTGATCCCAATCCAATTCACTTCGATCCTGCGACTAGGGACGACGGCGAACCAAACCTGCGGATCAACCAAGGGCCCCTTAACGTCGGGTATATCGCCAACATGTTGACCAATTGGGCCGGCCCAGGTTCAATCAAACGTTTGAGAGTCAGATTCATAGCCAACGTCTTCGAGGGCGACCACGTCGAGGCTTCGGGCGTGGTGACTGCAGTGACTGCCGATAGTGGCCAGCACTTTGCCGAATGCGACGTTCGGCTGATTCGGTCTGACGGGGACCTGCTCCTAACTGGAACTGCGGTGGTGAGAACCTCTTAAGCAGCAGGCGGTCGTGCGCCAGTAGGTGCTGACAGGATGAGCCGACTCGGCCGATCTGCATCGTGGTGGATGGTCTGGGTGGCCGTCACCGCGTCGTCGATTGAGGGAAGGTTGGGCCCCGCAACAACGTTGAGGTTCCTATCGAATCTAGGGAAATTCGCAGAGGCGACTTCAAGCCGAATCTGATGGCCCGGTAGGAATGTGTGACCCAGGTCCCACAGGTCGATTTCAA
>Ga0302119_10001169_pt1 | contig 11848 bp, 7 predicted proteins | sample AG5_Tmax_MG_FD_203114 | JGI IMG/M metagenome (GOLD analysis project Ga0302119, IMG submission 203114) | Marine microbial communities from Western Arctic Ocean, Canada - AG5_Tmax | ecosystem: Environmental > Aquatic > Marine > Oceanic | place: Canada: Western Arctic Ocean | collected 2017-10-01
CATGTCGGATTACCTGCTGGGTCGAACGGCCGAAGGAGGGGGGATGATCCATTCGGGCGAATATGTGATTTGGAAACCTCCGGGCAATCAGGCCGGCACTCACACCGTTTTCCGGCTCAAACCCCGTGGGGTGCGTCGGTTGGCGGGCATGGAATTCATAGTGAAAATGAACGTAAACGGCCCTGCCACACCGGAGGAAAAACAATTGGTCGATGGTGTGCTCACGCTGGATGTGCGGACAAAAGACGGTCAAATACAGATCGAGTATGAGGAAATCAAGACGAAGCTCGATACCCTACTCAAACTTCGGTGGAATGAGCCGCTCGAGCGCAAAATGATTCAAATTGGCCGCCAATTGTTGCCCGGAGAATTCCCCGGCAACTCAATGGAACTCAAGCTGGCTGGCGAAATTCGGGAGAAAATCAACAGTCAAAGCGCCGAATTGGAACGGGACGAATCAAAAAGGGAGTTGCTGATTGAGTTCCGCGTTCTCGATGATCAGGTGACCACCCGAGTCGTGCCCGGCCATCTAGCCTTTTGGATTATGCCCGAACAGGGCACCCTCACCAAGTTGGATGCCTCGGTGGATGAGGAGGTTACCGTGGCACGAGGTGTGGTCTGGGCGAAAATCCTTTACGTTTTAGTGCCGAACTGGCAACTCTTCTGGCTTTCCGATTCCGTGGGCGTGGAAGCCGAAGAGTTAACCGACCGCCGCGCACTGGAAACGGCCAAGGTCGAGGCCGGCAAAACCGGCGACCGAGTGGACACGACCAAGAGCGTGAAGGTTCGGAAACGCGCGGACGTGAACTACCGCGAGGGCCGAGTGCCTTGGAAGTACATTTTAACAGCGTTTGTTTATGTGGCAGTTTATATTGGCGTAATGCTTTCGGGCGCGCTGATGTTGTTTGAGAATCGGGAATTAGCCTGACATGGAAAAAATCAACAAATCCGGCGGACTTTTGAATGTGGCCATCAGCCTTGGAGCGGTGTTGCTCACGGGCGTTGTGGCTTGGAAGACCACCTCCACCACGGCCTTGGCCATATCGATTTTTCTGGGCCTTTGCCTGTTGGTGAGTTTGGTGGGGCTCTTGCACATGGATCTTACTGACCGCGAGGGAATGGAAGCGCTGGAGATGGATGCCATTAAGGCCGGGCGCGGAGGTGATGCCTTGTTTGAGCAGGGCGAAGTGTTGCCCGCCAAACGGTCGCGCGAACAATTTGAACGGTGGTTAGTGCCCATCGCGGCTGTGTTGATGCTGGGGATGCAACTGGGTGGAGTATACTATCTTGGCTTCAGTAAAATTGCGATGGTGTTGGAGGGGTTGGAAACCCAAACGGTGCCGATACTGGTGGAGCATCAATATCTTGGTCTGGCCGGGGCGGCGCTTTTGGCAGTGATCCTCTTCATGCGCGGTCAGTTTGCCTCCAACCTGGCGCGACTTCAGAACGACCGGTTGTTGCAGCCGAGTTCGGATTTCATTCTGTTCACTGCCTATTTGTTCATCGTGTTGGCCGCGGTTTTGGCCGTGAGCTTCAAGGAGCAGCGCGTGGATCTCTGGGTGGGAATTGTGTTGGCCTGCCTGTTGGCGGTGTTGGCGGTGGAAAATTTGCTGAGCATGATCTTCGAGATTTACCGCCCGCGAGTGGCCGGGCGTGAGGGGCGGTTGCTTTACCGGAGCCGCCTGATCGGGCTGATCGCCAAGCCGGAGAACCTGTTTTCCACCGCAGGCAAAGTGCTCGACTATCAGTTTGGATTCAAAGTTTCTGAAACCTGGGGCTATCAATTTTTGCGCGAACGCCTGGGCGTGTTGATTGGAATTCAGATCATCATTTTCTGGCTGTCCACCAGCGTGGTGACCATCGGGCCATCCGAGCGTGGGCGTCTGCAAAACCTGTTGGCCGGCAGCAGCTCGGCCCAGTGGCTGGGATCGGGGATTCATTTTAAAATGCCCTGGCCCTTCGCCGAAGTGGAGCGCTTCCATCCCAATCAGGTCCATAGTTTTTATGTGGGCTTGGAGGCGGATGATGATCCCGATGTGGTAAACCGAGCGCGCCTATGGCTCAAACCCAGCGGCAAAAATTACGACAGTGAACTGAACGGAAATCAGAACGGCGTCGGAAAAGGAAAAATATTTTTCCCCACCGGAAGCGGCAAACCGGGCGTCGATGAAAACGTAATTGTGCCCAGCATCCCCGTCCATTATCGGATTCATGGAACTTCCAATAAAAATCGCAAAGGTCTGGAGGATGGCTGGCTCCGTTATTCCGACCCGGAGGCAGTGATCGAGGAATTGGCGCATCGCGTGGTGTCACGCTATTTCATCAGCAAGGACATGAAAACGTTGATGCGCACCGGCCGCAACCAGGCGATGGAGGATGTGAAACTGGAACTTCAGGAATTGACCGATGCCCGCGAACTTGGCGTGGAAATTCTGTTTGTGGGCATGGCAGATCTGCGCCCACCGGCTGAATCTCCCATGATGATGCAGGGCATGAAGGAGGATATGAGCGGTGATCCGAATAAGAAAGAAACCATGCAGACCGATCCGGTGGCCGCAGTATTCGAGCGCGCCATTATGGCCAACATCACGCAGGAGACCGGCAAGACACTCGCCAGAAACGCAGCACGCCGTGAGCAATCCAAGAAAATCAACGGAGTGCAAACCATCCTCGATACCGCGATTAGCGATGCCAAAGTGAAGCTCACCGTGGCTAAGTCCAGGTTGGAATTAAGTCGCCAACAAAACGAACCCTTCCGTCGCGCTCCGCGGTTATTTTCCCTGTGGCTGTACACCCGGGCGGTGAAGCGTTCTCTGGTGGACACCCGGAAATATATCGTGGCCGTAAAAAATGCTGAAATTTCAGCTGACATTGATCTGAAGGAAACCATTCGGCGCGGCATGCTGGATGTGAAAGTGCCGCCCGCCGGCGGAAACAAATAACCTATAAATTGCACTATGAAAAAAATTGTTAATATAATCATCTTTGCACTGCTGCTGCTGATCTTCGGCTCGTACATGTTCACCTTTCAGGTGCGGCAGGATCAGGTCGTGTTCGTGGAAACATTTGGCAAGCGCGGCGACGCCATTCAGGAACCCGGACTGCAGCTCCGTTGGCCCTGGCCAATTCAAGAGGTTTACACCTTTGACCGGCGCATACATTTGTTGACCACCCAGTATGGCCAGATCAGCACGGGCGACAGCAGCCTGGTGGTTCAGCCTTACCTGGGCTGGCGCATCCAGAACAACCCCAAGACTTTTATTGAGAAAGCAAAAGGCGATTCCGCCGCAGCCCGCCGGTCTTCCGTTGAGGCTATTTTACGACAGGCACTCGACGGCGCAGTGACGTCGGTATTCGGCGATAAAGAAAATCTGATCGTCACCGCCAAGACCCTTCATGATGGGGAAAAGGAGCAGGAAGGGGAGCAATCGAACGGGCACACATTTGAGAATCTGGAATCAGCTATATTGAGTAACGTGAAACCCAAGGCGGAGGAAATGGGGGTTGAGCTGATGTTTGTGGGCATCCGGCGGGTAGGCATCACCGAACACAGTGTTCAGGTGACTCTAAACTCCATGGTAACCCAATGGAACGATGAAGCGGCTACGAATATGAAGAATGCTCAGGACGAAGCGATGCGCATTCGCACATCCGCCGAAAACGCCAGGAATAGCGCGCTCAAGGAAGCCAAGGCACAGGCAGATATTATCGCCGCCAAAGCCAGCGCGGATGAGGCGAAAATATTTTCCGAGTTAGAGGAAAAAGACGCTGATTTGGCGGCATTCCTCATTGAACTCAATGCAATGGAGGCAGTCCTGAAAAAGGAGACAACCCTCTTTCTTGACGAGAATTTCCCCTTCTTGAAACCGTTGCGCGGAGATTTTCTATTCAAGGAAACCACGCTTCCGGATAATTCGGAAAGTAAAGCTGCCCCCCAACGATGAGCGACCCGCAGAAAAAAACCAACGTTCCGGTCAACCTCGATCTGGGAAATGAAGCCGGTTCGCGCGCGATGGATGCGGCGCTGCAGAGCAGCTTCACTATCCTCAAGTTGGTGATCGCCGTCCTGGTGGTTTATCTGATTTTCTCTAACACCTCCACGGTGGAAGGCAAGAAAGAGGGTGTCATTATTCTGCGCTTTGGCAAGGCGCGCGAGATTACTCCCGAGGATGTGTTCAAATCTGGCATTCGGTTTGCCTGGCCTTATCCGTTAGAAGAACGCGTGACCATCGAGCGGGAAAGGCCCATCACCACCAAGTTTTTCAAGTACTCCCCCGTCGGTCGGATTGAGATCGGCGACAGCATGGACAACCATCCGTTGGATGCTGAAAAGGATGGTTACGTATTGACCCGCGATGGACTCATCCTGCACTTGGAAGCGACGTTGAATTTCGAGATCAAGGATCCCAAGGCCTTTGCCTTTAACTTCGCCCAGCCAGAGAAAGTGCTCAGTACATTATTTGAGAGCGCCATCACCCATGAGGCGTTTGAAGTTACAATGGCGGAACTTTATCAGTCCAATCTGGAGAGATTCATTGGAAAAGTGGAGGAGCGAACGAAAAAATTGGCGGAGAATTACGGGTTAGGCGTGAAGATTAATCGTGTATATATCCGGCAAGGAAATGTGGAGCTGCCGTTTATGATTCGTAACGCATATAAAGAGAAGAGTAGCTCCTTAAAAAATGCAAACGATATCAAACAACAGGCCAAAAATTCACATCGCCAGATTATCGAATCCATAAAAAGCGACGGGAGCAGCACCAACCGAACCGGGGAAGTCGCCGTCATTTTAAGCCAAGCCAAGGGTGAAGCCACCACCACCATGCGGGAAGTGGAGGCGCTTCGCCAACGATTCTACAGTATTTACGGCGGGGATAATGAGAACGAGCCAGTCCGCTCTCCAGCGGAGCAAAGGCACGGGATCCATCGCCTTTATTTTGAGGTGTTCAATCGGCTGATGACGGAGTCTGACCTGAAAATCTATGTGATTTCCAATCGCAACGGTCCCCGGCAAAAAGTGCATCTCCTCATCAACCCCAAGCCGCCCGAACCCAAGAAATCACCTTTTGACAACTTGGGCGGACAGGGCCAAGGCCCGCCTCCCACACCGCCTGGCCAGTAAATTTACACTATGCCTAACGACGACACCCAACAACTTGAAGCAGCTGAGGATGCCAAGGCCAAACAGGCCGCCACCACGGTGAAGTATATTTTCGTCGGCATTCTGTTTGTTATCAACGGCTTCCTTGCCGACTTGTTTCTTGGCTCGGAATCCAGTGTGGGCGACCTCAGTGCCATGCTCGGCGCGTTCATTCTGGGCATTCGAATCTTTCGCACTACCATCCATGATCTGCGCCAGGGCTTGCTCACCACCAACGAGTTGGTTGCCATCGCTGTGTTGGCTACATTTGCCCATGGCGATTATAAAGCCGCCGGTCTCGTGGCTTTCTTTATGTTGCTCGGTGAAATGATTGAGAGCCGAACGGCCTCCGGAGCCAAGGAAGCCATTCGGCGTCTCATGAAGCTGACTCCCACCCGGGCCATTCGCCTCATCGACGGCATAGAGGAAGAAGTAGCTGCGGTGGATCTCACCGTAGGAGATCGCATCCGTGTACGCCCAGGTGACAATGTACCCGCCGATGGTGAGATTCTTGTCGGCACCGGCTCCATCAATCAGGCCAACATCACCGGTGAATCGCTGCCGGTGGACAAGAATCCCGGCGACGATGTTTTCCAAGGTACGATTAACCTCGACGGTATGTTGGAAGTAAATGTCACCAAGGTGGGGGAACAAACTGAGTTTGGGCGCGTGCGCGAATTGATTTTACAGGCTGCGCAATCAAAAACGCAGCTCATGAAGATAGTGGACAAGTACATGGGCTTTTACACGCCGCTAGTGCTGGTGATCGGCGCCCTCGTCTGGGCCTTCACGCAGGATTTGAATCGCGTGATTTCTGTTTTCATCGTGTCCAGCCCTGTGGCCTTCATTCTTGCCACGCCCACCGCGATGGTGGCGGCGGTGGCCACTGCTTCGCGCTTGGGCATCCTCATCAAGCAGGTGAGTGATATTGAATTGGCCGCGCGCATTAACGCTTTTGTGTTCGACAAAACCGGCACGATTACCACTGGCATCCTTACGGCAAGCCGGGTGGTGCCCGTTGAGGGCGTGCAGCGGTCTGAATTATTGCTGGCAACGGCTGCCGCAGAGCAATACAGCAATCACCCGACCGCCAAGGCAATTGGCGTGTTGGCGGCCAAGGTTGGGTTGAAATTGCCCGAGCCGAAGGATTTTAAGGAAATCGCAGGCAAAGGCGTGCAGGCCACGGTGGACGGTGCCAAGATTATGGTGGGCCGCGAAATGTGGCTGAATGAAAATGAGGTGACCGGCGATCTCAAGGGCTCGGTGGATATCGATGAAGCTGCCGGATTCAGTCTCGTGTTTGTGAGTCGCAACGGGGAGTTCATTGGCTGGGTGGGTATGACCGATGAGATTCGCCCCGAGGCGGCAGAGTCACTGGAGGAATTACGGAATGAAGGTGTGCACCGCCTCGCTATTGTGTCCGGTGACCGCACCCCGGTGGCCCAGCGCGTGTCTGCTGAAGTGGGCTGTGAAGAGGTGCTCGCGGAATGTTTGCCTGGCCAAAAAGTGGAATTCGTTCAGAGTATTCGCGCCAAAGGCTACAAGGTGGCTTTTGTGGGTGATGGCGTAAACGATGCCCCCGCTCTCAAGGCGGGTGATATTGGAATTGCCATGGGCGCAGCCGGCAGCGACGTGGCTATTCAAAGCGCCACCATCGCGCTGATGAATAATGACCTGCGCCGACTGCCCTTCTTGGTGCGTCTTTCGCATATGACGCGAAGAGTGATCAACCAGAATTTTATTGTCGGCATCTTGTTTGTGGTCATTGGCTTGGTTGTGGCTACGCTGAATTACATCTCCCCTGAGTGGGCGGCCGTACTGAACGTAACCGGCTCGGTGGTTGTGGTGTTCAACAGCGCACGCATAGTGCGCGAGGGCGAGGAGTTTGATCCTTTCGAGGAGGAGGAGGCACCCGGTCCTGAGTCTCAAGGTTCCGACCAGGCCGCGGCCGAGCCCGAATTGGCGGTTGAGGTGGCCTGAATATTTCCCGGCTTATGGTTGAAACCCAAACTCAAGATGAGACGCAAGAGGCCCAAGGCGAGGTCATCGTGCGTGTGGATAATTTGACCAAAGTGTTCCGCGATTTCTGGGGACGCCCCAAGGCGCGGGCGGTGAACGGTGTGAGTTTCGAGGTGCGCGCAGGCGAGGTGTTCGGCTTGCTCGGCCCCAACGGTTCCGGCAAATCCACCACCATCAAAATGATGCTCGGCCTGCTCAATCCCACCAAGGGGTTTATCGATATGTTCGGCCAAAGTCCGCGTGACGTGAAAACCAAAGAGCGGATCGGGTATTTGCCGGAGGAATCGTATCTCTACAAGTATCTGAATTCGACGGAGACACTCGATTTTTTTGGTGGATTGTTCGCGCTCGATCCCAAGGAGAAAGCAATTCGCTCAAAACAGTTGCTGGATATGGTGGGGCTCACCGCCACACAAACGCGCACAGTGGGTGAGTTTTCCAAGGGCATGCAGCGCCGGATCGGCCTGGCCCAGGCATTGATCAATGACCCCGACCTCGTGATCCTTGATGAGCCCACCAGCGGGTTGGATCCCGTGGGCTGCCGGGAAATCAAAGACCTCATTCTCAACCTCAAGGCGCGTGGCAAAACGGTCATTCTTTCCAGCCATCTGCTTGCGGATGTGGAGGATGTGTGCGATCGCGCGGTGATTTATTATGGCGGCAAAATTCAGCAGTACGGCACACTGGAGGAATTGCTGACCGAGCGCGACACCATTCGTTTCACCCTCCCCGCGTTATCCGAGGAAGCGCAGCAGGAAGTGATGAACACCATTGCCAAACACGTGCCCAAAGATCAGGTGCGCGTGGAAAATCCAACCCAAAATCTGGAGAGCTTTTTCTTGAACGTGGTGGAAAACGCCATCGCGAAGGACGAGGACACCTCCGGCTCCACGGCCGGCAATGAGGTGGCGGAGTTTTTGCGGGCGGATGATCCGGTGCCCACGCAGGCGGAAACAATGCTCGAGCGGCTTGCCGAAAAGGAAGCATCCAAACCCGCTGCAACTCAAGACGTGCCCAAGCCCGAAGAGCCGAAAGTGGACACCGCCAAGCTGGACTCCCTTGCCGGAGGTGACGCTGCGAAACAACCTGCCAAGCCAAAACCGGCGGAACCCAATAAACTACAATCCCTCGATGAGGCCGATGACAAACTTTCCGGCCTGCTCGGTGGCGACTGATTCACACCCGCCGGCTCTGCACGATGGACTTCAATCCCATTGAAAATGGTTTTCTGATGAGCTGGCTCACCGTCGGCCTGCGCGGCCTGTTGCTGGCCGCTCTCTTTGCTGGCATTGCGTGGGGCTTGTCCGACCGCCGCGTCCGGCACATCGCCGCGCTCACGTGGAAAACCGCCGTCCGGCTCCGCTTCATTTGGGTCATGGTCATCCTGCTCCTGCTCGCCGTGGGCGGTCTGCCCGCAGTGTTGCGCGATGACGGCTCGGCCAAGGGCATGGCGCAAATCATCCTCACCTACACCTTGAGCATGACCACCGGCATTCTTGGCCTCTCCACCCTGTGGCTGGCCGTGGGCAGCATGGCGCAGGATATTGGCGAGTGCCAGATGCAGATGGTGGCCACCAAACCTATTGCCCGCTGGCAAATCTGGCTGGGCAAATGGCTGGGTATCATGGGGCTGAACCTTCTCCTGCTCGGGCTGGCCGGCACCGTGGTGTACGCCATGGTGGAATACCGCGCAGGTGTTTTAACCACTGCCCAGTATGAACGGCTCAAGGATCGCACTGATGTTGAAATAAAACAGGAAGTGGGCAAGGCCCTCGGCGAACGCCGGTTAAAACTCGACGAGGTGTATCTCCTTGATAAAGAGAATCATAAGTTGAAATTGGACGACAATCAAAGGCCGATTTTGCAGCCAATGGAGACGCTTAAAAAATTGTTGGCGAAATTGCCGGAACGTGAGTTGCGCGAGAAAGTGTTGGTGGCCCGTGCCCCCTTGGAGTTGGAGGACGTGAAGGTGCTGACAGCCAGTGCCAATGGCATCAATTCTGATTCGTACAAGGATTGGAGAAAACTCCAGCGGGAAAATGATGAGGAGATGGCGTTGATGAAGGCATTGGAAGAGGTTCAGGCATTTGCCCGGGCCGAGCAGGATCGGCGTGCAAATAAGGGCGGTATTTTTGAAAACGTGGAGGTTCCCCAATCTTTGCCGGTGGATATTGCGGCGCAGATTCGCAATGATATACGAATGAACTATCGTATCCAGTCTCAGGTGATGCGGCCGCGGACTGCGCGGCGATTCAGCTTCCGAAAACCGCTGGCACGATTCGACGCGGATCGCGGTTTGGTGCTGCGGTTCCAATTCTTGGATACCCGCATGAACTTCAAGGGAGACCGGCAATACCGCACAGCCATTACTTATGGCCCTTATGATGACCAGCCCGGTCTCCCGATTGTGGGCATCGCCGGGCTGCCTTACACCGAGTACACCGCGCGCACCCAGATTGAGGAGCCCTTGCGCGCCAAGGCATTTCGGGCGGGCGAAGACGGTGAGGCGGAGGAGATCAGCATCTTTGGCACCAACGATTTGTTGTACGTGAATATCATGAACGCCGAAACACCTTTGCCGGGTGAGGAATATATGGCCACGCTGAAGTTGCCGTTTTTGGATGAAACCACCGGCGAATTGGATCCGCGCGGCGTGGAAGTGATGTATTATGAGGGCGGGTTTTTCAAAAACTATCTGCGCGCTTTGGCCGTGGTGTTCGCCTGGCTGGGCGCGCTGGCGGCGCTCGGGCTCATGGCGGCCAGTTTCATGTCCCTGCAGATGTCGGTGTTTGCCTGCACGGGAATTCTCGTCATTTCGTTTTGTACGGGACTGATGAAGGACGTGGTGAAGGATGACACTATAATGCAAACCTATACCGACGGTGTGCATGACACATCCGTTGTTGATTATTTTGCCATCAATTCCTTCAAGTTGATGGTGGCGGTCATTTCTCCGGTGAAGGATTATTCTCCCATTGGGGATCTCACCGAAGGCCGGGCAATTACCTGGGGTCAGTTGGGCCGGGCCTACAGCTATATTTGGGGAGTGACTGGGCTCTTGATTTCAGGTCTGGGCATGTTAATATTCACCCGCCGCCAACTCGCCATAACCGACAGCAACGAATGACCGCGCGCCGCGCTAAAACGCTCGACAGCCTGCCCAAGCCCGTCTTGGGGGGGCTCATTGTGTTGTTGTTGGCGTTGACATTTCTTGTTCAGGGCCGGTTGAATGAGCAACGGGCCGAGCTGAGCCACAACTATCTTGAGCCCTTGCAGAATGCCCCGCCCATGCTGGTGCTCACCACTCAGGCGCTCAGCGGGTTTCGTGGAATAATTTCCTCATACCTTTGGCTGCGCGCTAATGAAGCCCAGCTAAATAAACGGTATCAGGAACAAATGCAGCTTTCCCAGTGGGTCTCCCAGCTCCAGCCCAATGTGCCCACTGTGTGGGCCAACCGCGCCTGGAATATGGCCTACAACATCTCGGTGAAATATCCCGACGGGGAAACCCGCTGGATGTATGTGCAGGAAGGCATCCGCTTGTTGCGCGATGAAGGCATTCGTTACTGCCCCCAGGAGCCGATTATCTACCACGAACTTTCCTGGATTTTCCAGCACAAGGTCGGGCACAACATGGATGATCACCATCGTTTTTATAAACGCCAATGGATGAACAACATGACCGCCGTGCTGTGGGCCACTCCCGAGGATGCGCGCAATTCCAAAGGCGTCCCCAATTTTGACGAGTTGATTAACCCCCCCAATGAAGAAGTCGCCGCGCGCGTGAGGGAGTTGCGCAAAAAATACCGTTTGGATCCGCGCGAAATTAAAGCCGTAGCCATCAAGTATGGGCGCACCACGCTCCCCAACGGCAAGATCGTGGACGCGCTGGACTGGCGAATTCCTGAAACCCATTCCATTTACTGGGCTCACCTTGGCCTCAAGCGTTGCTCGCACAATCCTTCCCGTGAAAAAGCCCTGCGCAAGCTCGAGCGCATCATTTATCAATCCATGATGTACGCGTTCGAACGCGGTAAGTTGAACTGGAATCCGTTCGATAATCAATACGAGTTTCAGGACGTCACAGGCGCGGGGGGTTCTACTCGTGATTACATGAATCTCAGCGCCAGTTGGAGCACTATTCCTAATTTGGACATCACCGCAAAAGCTCACGAGGCCTATGAGGAAATGATCAAGCAGGCCCAGGAGTCGCGGGGTGAGAATATCGCCAGTACGTTTGGAATGGCTCATTTTAATTTTCTACGCCGCGCCGCCAACTGGTTCTACTATTACAACCGTGAAGATGAAGCCCGAAAATGGCTAATGGTTTGCGCCAGGCTTTATCCCGATAAGGTCCGCTTCTATCCCGGCTATGACTTTGAAAATGACACGCTGAATCTGGACGAGTTCGTCCGATACAAACTTGAGGAAGATGTGAAACGGGGCAACTTCGACAAAACTCAAGCCCTCTTCACCGGGTTGTTGATTCGTCATTTCACCCTCCTCGGCGAAGGTGATGCGGAAGAGGCAGACATTGCCCTGGGCATGGCCAAGGAAGTGGTTGACCGCTACAACGTACGATTTGCCAACGCCAAAGAAGACCGGGTATCGCTGCCGCCATTCGAAGTCATTCGGATCCTTCGAATGCGCGCCTTCCTGCTGGAGGAAAGCGCCGTGCGGGCAGCCATG
>Ga0302119_10001172_pt1 | contig 11832 bp, 12 predicted proteins | sample AG5_Tmax_MG_FD_203114 | JGI IMG/M metagenome (GOLD analysis project Ga0302119, IMG submission 203114) | Marine microbial communities from Western Arctic Ocean, Canada - AG5_Tmax | ecosystem: Environmental > Aquatic > Marine > Oceanic | place: Canada: Western Arctic Ocean | collected 2017-10-01
TTTGTCGATGGTGGCAGGATGAAACTTGTCACGGTAAGACTCGTCTTCGATTTCAAAGCCTTTCATTCCCTTCGTGATGGGATGAGTGGTGTCGGTAAACTCGATCGGAAATTTTCCGCCGCCGTGGCCCACAAATTGGCCCCCGAACATCTTCCAGTAGCTGTCTGATTTCTTGAAGGCATCGGTGGCATGCACCCCGACCACTCCGCCACCTCCTCTGACGTAGTCGTCGAGTCCTTTCTCCTGCGCCGGGTCGGTGAAGTTGCCCCCGGACCCAAAAAACAAGATCACGTCGTATTTCTTGATGGTCTCTGCCTTCAGGTCATCGAGTTTGTTGCTCAGGACGAGTTCGAAGTCTCCCTGTTTCGCAAGCTGTCCTGAAATCGATTTGTAGTAGCCGTCCGAGTCGTGTCCCCGGCCTCCCATATAGAGAACCGTGATCTTCTTGTGGTGGTCGGCCAAGGCAGGTCCACTGAGCGCTGCCAGCAAGAAGGCTATCACCAGAGTGGGATGAGCGATGGTTTTCATGATTAGCAATACTTGGAAACGTCGCGCGTGATGTCAATGTCCCGGCAAAAGCTATTTCACGTCCGCAAATCGGTTGGGCTGAATCCTTTTCTGCGCGGTTTTCCCGGAGGCTCAGGAGTTGGGGAAAGGTGGGGTCGCGTCCACCGTGAGATCATCGACCGTGAATCCGAAGGCCCGAAATCCTTGTTGAAGGTGACGCGGTATTGGCACCTGGAGCGGTGCAGTTCGAGGTAGCGGCATGCTCGGCGCTCCGGGCAAACCCCTTCCTCCACCACCCGCTTCACCACCTGAAGCTTCGCGGAGGCGCTCACCACTTTTTTTTCAACGTCTCGTTCAGGACCCGGTTCTTCAGCATCTCATCCGCCAGCATCTTCTTGAGCTCGGAGTTCTCGTTCTCGAGTTCCTTGAAGCGCTTGGCATCCGCCATTTTCATCCGTCCTCCTCCACCGTCTGTCCTTCATCCGCCTTGCGCAGAATCCGGTTGATTTCCTCCGTCGGGGTCTCTTTTTCTTCATTCTTGGTTACCCCCAGAACCTAACCTTCTCAATGGCCCAGTTGAAGGGGACCAGATCACCCGGAAGATTCACATCGAGGAGGATCGACAATCATGTTTGCCGAGAGAGTTTGGCCATCGTGGCGGGAGATGATCTCTAAACGGCGAGGCTGCCGGACCCGAAGGGGAATCAGGACCGGCCGCAGCTTGGTTGTTCCGGGGCGCTAGGGAAGATTCAATCTTCGCGTCTCAAGATTGCTATGATCTCCCTGGCGGTATCGAGGACTCCTCCCGGGGCATCGAATGGAACGGACCTCTAACGAGTTCTGAATGACTCCACCAAGATTCGGGGTAACGCGCAAAACTCCTCAGGGGAGGACCACTTCGATATCGTCGATATACCAACCGGCTTGAGCCTGGGGGTTGATGTCGTCGGAATTGAAACGGAACTCGAGCTTCACGTGTTTGCCGAGGCCCTCCGACGGAATGTTCTTGGAGACTTGGATCCAATCGTCCGCGTTGGCTGGGATCCCCTCAATATTGGTCTCAATGACGGCTAGTTCCGAGTCATCGATTGCATCGAGAATTCGCACTGTTCCAAGATCAAACAACTCCTCGATATCTACAAACTGGGAGTACCTCAGCGTGGCCGCCTCGGCGGAGGTGAGATCAAACGACGGAGATCGCAGCCAGATATCTGCGTTTACTTCGTAGCTTGCCGAAATGTTAGTTCCAAAACAATTGACGGGGCTCTTGGCGGCGGACGGCCCCACGCTGGAGGGCACTCCCAGTTCCCAAGCACTGAGGTTGTTCGCACCCTCCGAGCCGGTGGTCCAACCACCTTGCCCGCTCTCGAAATCTTCCATCAGGACCGGAGGCGGGATGAGTTTCCGGACCCGGAAGTAGACCTCCGGTCCGCTCTGGGGAAGACTCGCAATAGGTTCTTCGAAAGTGGTGGTGTCCGCCGTGGCCACAATTTCATTTGCTACCTCGGTGTCCCAGTTGACCAGATCCACGGAAGAGTCGATGGCATAGCTGCGGCCGGTTCGGGATTCCCAGGTTAGGCGAAGCGCCTCTCCCCCGGGCGAGTCCACTCTCGCTACCTCAAGAATCCTCAACCCCGATCCCGACCCGGCGCTGACGTCGAGGCTGACAAGATCGACGTAGTTATCGTTTCCGTTCGAGCCCGCAGATGTTTGCAGGATGCGTACGGTGGCCTTCCGCGCCCCGGAAGGGATAAGGGAGCTCTCGGTAAACAGATCCCAGGTATCGATCAGGCCGTCGTCGCCTCCGGAGCTTCCATCCAGGGTGGCGGACACTCCGAGGGAGAAATCGGAGCCATCGAAGAATTCCAGTTCGAGGAGGCCGGTATCTGTTTGTGGTAGGTATCCGGCGATCTGGGCGCTGAAGGTGAATTGCGAACCACCCGCGTCGATGTTTCGGGAAGTCAGTCCGGTGGCGGCGGAAATGAGGTCCTGCGTCTGTTCCACGATCGCACCATCCGGAATGCTTCCGAGGCCGACGGTGTGGAAGTACCAATCTCCCCCACCCATGGGGGCGGGTCCAGTGAACCAGATCTGCGTTGTGTAATTATAGACATCAAAGACTTCGTTGGGAAAGTTTGGGCTTGTCCAGCTGAAGCCACTATTGACCCCATCGAAACCGTTGTTGTTTTCGAAACTTCCGTTCTCGAGGATCTCGGTTGCGGGAAGTGATCCCGCGAAGGCGAGGCTGCCGGCCACGATGGCAAGAGCAGGGTGGCCCATGAAGGGTCGTCCCCAGGGAAACGGGGTTCTTTGTTTCATGACAATACGATGGGTTGTGCCTTTGGATTGGAGTCAGGCCCACGATGCGAACAAGGGGCCCGTTCAAGATCCGTCAGTCACCATTCATGCTGTAAGGATGACAGACAAACTAGCTTTTTCTTGCTGGATTCCTCGCCGCGATTGGAGGTCACGGCGGACTATCCCGGAATCGTGAGCAGTGGGACCAGAGGGAGGGGCCTCACTCTCCCGGGGCAGGCACACAAACGAATAACTCCTAGCGCCGGCGGCGGAAGAAGCCGAGGAGACCGAGGCTCCCGAGCACGAAGGTGGAGGGCTCGGGAATGGTCGTTATGTCGAGTGCCACGAGATCGACGTAGTTATCGTTGCCGTTGGAGGTCCCCGCGGTGGTCTGGAGAATTTGCACTCTCGCGGTTTGGGCATTGGCCGGGACGGTGCCGGCGGAAGAGAAGAGGTTCCAGGTGTTGGTGATGCCGTCGTCTCCCCCGGTTGTTCCATCCAGGGTCACGGTGCTCCCGACCTGGCTGGAGGCGGCGTCCAGGAAAACGAGTTCCAGGATGGCCGTGTCGCCGCCAACCTGGTACCCGGCAATCTGGGCCGAGAAATCATAAGCGGCGTTCCCGGCATCGATGTTCGCGCTACTCGCAAAGCCGCTGAGGGTGATCGATTGCTCTACAATGGCACCATTCGGAATACTCGCCAGGCCGACGGTGTGAAAATACCACTCGCCTGCACCGGCCGGAGCGGATCCATCATACCAGACCGCCGACGTATGGCTGTAGACATCAAAGACGTCGGCGAAGCCGTTGGCGCTGACCCAGCCAAAGCCGGCATTGGTGCCGTTAGGTCCGTTGGACTCCTCGAAGCTGCCATTGAGGATCACGTTTGCAGCCGGAAGGGAACCGGCGAATATGAGAGACCCGGTGAGGATCCCAAGCGTGGAAGAAAGGCGAGTGGAAGTTTTCACGATTCGATCGTTGGTTTGGGCATTGCGAGAAAGGACCGGCGGACCCATCGGTCGTTCTTTTTAGAGGGTCTGACCCGCCTGTAAATCGAAAATGCAACCTCCTCTGGAAAAAAACCGCCGATGGCGATGGGAAGGCGGAAATAGGCTCTGCCTTCAGGTCTCGAGGCCCTCCAGGACCTCGAGGGCGGGGGCCAGGTGCGATTCGTAGTTCTTCCACCGGCCCACCGCTGCGCCGTAAATGGGCTGGGTAACCTCGGCGTAGGTCGGAGAATTGACCGCTTTGTGCACGTTCTGGTCCCGGTAGTGGGTGAGATCCTCATGCCATGGGAGGCCCAGGAGATTCAGGATGGGGGTGAGGGCCCCGGCGAAATCGGAGACGAGGTCTTCATAGGCGACCTCCGCCCATTGATCGGCGAGGACTTCACGGTAGCGGTGCCAGGTTTCGATCTCGAAGCGCGTTCGCTCGGCGGCGGTGCGGACTTCGAGGAAGCGGGCGCTCACCGAGTTGAGGGGGAGATAACGGAAAAAACAGGAGAGGACCACGTCGCGCGGATCACGGGACGCGTAGAGGATTTTCCCCGAGGGGACGGTGCGCAGGAAGCCGGGGAGGAGGGGAACGGTGGATGGATTCTTGTCGATGAGCCAACGCTCGCCCTGATCCTCGCCGAGGGCCCAGCAGAGGTAGTTGCGGTAGCGGTCGCGTTGCGCCTCGAGAGCGCGATCCGTGATCTTGTCGAGAGTCTCCACGCCGAAGACCGGCGGACGATTTGCAGACTTGGAGAGCACGGTGGGTAGGATGTAACTCGGAAAGGCTTCCCGTTCATCAGAGCAGAGAATCTCCGGATGAGCATCGAGGACTCGCTCGAGGAGAGTGGTGCCGCTGCGGGGAGGCCCTGTTAGAAGGGCGATCCTCGACTCGTCTTCCCGGGCGGTCCACCTCGAGAGAACCTCGGAGGTGAACTCGTCACGCAGCGCGGTGGTGAACTGGAGCTCCTGTGCCGCCTTTTGCCGGTAGGGCTCCGACAGGGGTGCGAGAAACGACTTCGACAGCTCCATCATCTTGAAGGCCTCGTCGTAGTGATCGTTTTGATCGAGGATGGCCGCCACCAACGAGGCCGCCTCGGAGCGGATAAAGGGGTGCGGCGTGGGAGCGTGCACGATCGACTCCAGGACCGTGGTTGCTCCTGCGGTGTCGCCGGATCGTCGCAGGACCCGGGCTTGGACCAATTTGCCCTCGGGCGAGTTGGGACGTGACTTGAGAAAGGCCTCGGCGTGTTCCAGCGAGTCCTCGAGACGATGGCGGCGCTCGAAGAGAATGGACAGCTCGAGGTGCGCCTCGGGCAGTGGGCGGCCGGACTGCAAGGCGGACTCGAAACAGGCGATGGCCTCCTCCGGTCTCCGGATCATGCGGTAGGTTTGCCCGGTCTGAAAGAGGAGGTCCTGATTGTTGCCCGCCAGTTTCATGAGGCGGGCGAGGAGTTTTTCGGCGGTGGGAATTTCGAAGCGAGACCCGAAGGCGCGCGCAGCATCGGTGAGTGCGAGGGTATTGTCCGGCTGCCGCCGAACTGCCTGTCGGAAAAGTTTGAGGGCCGGCTCAAACTGGTTGCGGCTCCAGCGCTCGCGCGCGCGTTGGAGCTCGGGAGAGTCCAGTGAAACCGGCAGGGCGGCCTGCTTCTGTCCCCTGGTCGGTTTTTTTCGACGCTTCGCCACGACGCAGGGAGCATGGAAGTTTCGCGTGCTCTGTCAAAGCCTACTCGAAGGCGTAGATTTTTCAGCTATGAGTGGAGGCCAAGAGACGGTCCTCGGCCAGAGCGAGGCAGTGCACAACGCCCTCGACCGGTAGGGTTCGCAGGAGGGATCCGTTGGAGGCGCCGTAAGAGCGGATTTCGTTTCTTCCCCCGACGTAGAGAATAGTGCCGCCCAGAATGGGAGCTTCCGGTTCCCGCATGGTTTGTACCCAGGAACTGCCGCCCGTGGCCTGGATCGCCTCGCGAATCACATAGTAGCGGGTCGAGCCGTTCACCAGCACGCGGTAAGCGCACGAGTGGCGCGTCATGTCGGCCCTCGAAACTGCGTTGCTCTCCTGAAGGCGGAAGGTCCGGCTCTTGGGGAGTGGCTCGTCGGGCAGTCTCGTTCGCCAGCGGCTCTGCGCCTTTGCGGGAGGCTGGTGGTCACTGACGCGATTCAACAGTTGGGAATCTCTTTGCGGACTGGGAATCCGACTACTGAGCCACTAACGTTTCCCCTGTCATGAATACCGCCCGCGCTCTCGTCGCCTTCTCATTGATCCCGATCGCCATGCTCGCGCACGCCGAACTGGGGAGGCGCGTCGGTTGGTATCATAAAGTGCCGATCGTGGAACTGGTGGTGATGGCGGCGTCAGTGATCGTTTTGGCGCGGATGTGGATGCGCACCCGTCCGGTGAAGAAGGGCCTGATCGTGCTCAACGTAACCGCATGGATCCTCAGCGGCTTCTTTGTTTGGTGGACGCAGATCTATTCGAGTTTCGCGAAGATGGATCCGGCGGTGGCGGTTGGTGGCGATGCAAAGGATCGAATGGCGATCGACGGCCTAGTCGATCAAGATGGATCGGCTGTCGATGTCGGAGCGACACTCGCTGTTAGCGATGCGACTTTGTTGGTATTTTACCGCGGGCATTGGTGACCCTGGTGCATCGGTGAGCTAGGTCAGCTCCAGAAAAGTTTAAGTGCTTTCAAAGATGCGGGGGTGCAGATCGTCGCGGTCACTGTGGATCCGCCGGACAAACTATTGAAGGTGAAGAACAAGATCGATGCCGAGTTCAACTTCATCTCGGATCCGGATTTGAAGCTCATGGATCAGTTCGGGCTTCGTCATGAAAACGGCAATCCAATAGGCGGCGATATCGCGCGGCCGGCGACTCTGTTAGTGTCGAAGGAGGGCACGCTGCTGTGGTCGTCCTATCCGGAAAACTATCGCATCCGCCCGCGACCTAACGATGTGTTGGCGGCAGCGAAGAAGGCGATGGGAGGGTAGGGATTGGGCGGGGCGGGGCGCCTGTTGTTTTTGAACAGGAGGGCGCAGAGGTAGCGGAGGTATTGCACCCCGTAGTGTCCAGAAACTCGATTATTGCTAGGAATTTCCTTTTCTAGCCCTGATTTACTGGCTCCTTCACGGGAAGGGGCAGGTGGGGGTGCAGCCAGCTGGAAAATGACCCCACCTTGGACAAAACCCGGGAGCTGGACATGTTGACATCAGGGGAAGCGGGGTTGAAGATGGTGACCGTCAAGAACACCTGAAACCGAGGTCCTCGATGCCCAGCTACACTCCCGCAGCCGCCGTATTTCTTGTCCTCGCGCTTACCCCCAGCGTGGCTTCCGCCCAGCAGAAGAGCAAGCAACACACCTGGAGTGGAATCGAGCGCATCGTGGCGGTCGGCGATGTCCACGGCGACCATGGCCAGTTCCTGAAAACGCTCCTCGCGGCGAAGGTCATCGACAAGGAGACCCGCTGGATCGGCGGCAGGACCCATCTCGTCCAGACCGGCGACCTCTTTGACCGGGGACCGGACTCGCGCAAGACCATGGACCTCCTGATAAAGCTCGAGGGTGAGGCGAAAAAGGCCGGCGGACACGTGCACTGCCTCGCGGGCAACCACGAGGAGATGATTCTGCGGGGCGACTGGCGCTACGTACACCCCGGCGAGGTCCAGGCCTTCGGCGATAACGCGAAATACAGTGCCGCGATCGGACCCGAAGGTCTCTACGGAAAGTGGATCCGCAAGCACAACGGCGTCATCAAGATCAACAATGTCCTCTTCCTTCACGGCGGCCTCGGCGGTCCCTACTCCACCATGTCGCTGGATCAGCTCAACGAGGGAATCCGTCACGGTCTCAATACCGGCACCGGTATGGCCCGCGACTCCAACGGACCTCTCTGGCACCGCGCCCTCGCCAAGGGCGATGACGCGAGCGTCAGCGAACAGGTCAAGCCGATCTTCAAGACCCACTCTGTCAACCATATTGTCCTCGGTCACACCCCCTCCGGGCGTATTCTTCCCAAGGCCGGCGGCAAGGTCATTCTCATCGACGTCGGCATGTCGAAAGCCTACGGAGGACCCGCCGGCTGCCTGGTCATCGATAAGGGCGTCTTCTACGCCAACTACGCCGGCCGCCCCCAACTGAAGCTGCCGATAGAAAAAGGCGCTCGGTCCGGGGCGAAAAAATAATGGCCGCATGCGCTACAACCATATCCAGACCGCGCCGCTCTAACTCTTGTTGCTAGGAAATCTCTTTTCCAGCGCTGATTTACTGGCGCCTCACGGGAGGGGGAAAGGTGGGGGTGCAGCCAGCGCCTGACTGCCGAGTATAAAATAAACCGGCAGGAGGAACAATATGATCCGGGGGTTCATTTTAATCATTTTTTTACGGGGGCTTTCTTTTTAATCTCAACACCATTGGGAAGAAGCGGCTCCCAGAGCTTTTTTGCCTTATCCCACTTCAAATACATAGTTACGGTATCGCCTTTCCCGGGAATCGGGTTGTGCCCCTGAAGGCCCGGTAATGGCGGAAAGCGCATCGCAGGTTGCCACGCCTCAACAACCTGATTGTCCTTCAAAAACGCCCTGTCCGGGCACATCTTATGAATGGTGTTGATCTCCAGCCTAATCGTGTAAACCCGGTCGCGATGAATGCCGATAGACTGCTCAACTTCTGATTTCCGCACTTTGGACTCAACGGCTATCACCTTACCAGTGACGGTGAATTCAGATTGCTCCTCCAGTTCCTCCTGGCTCAGTGGTGCCTTGGCAGCGTACAGTTCCATTGCCCCCATGATAAGAAAACTCCCAATCAAGAGAGCCATGGATGGCTTAGAGAAAAATGCGAGACGTGGTAACATGGTCGAGGTTACGAGAACTGGGCCATTTGAAAAGTTAGTCGGAGTATCTACAAAGGACCCAGAAAATGAAAGGCATGAGATCCACGACCGAAGAAAAGATCCGCATCCTCCGGGAAGCGGATGGAACGGGCCGCAAGATCCAGGATGTCTGCCGGGAAGTGAGCATCAGCGAACAGACCTTCTACCCCTGGGGTCCAGAAATTGGGATTGTCGATTTTATGCGGCATCCCGGTAGTAGTAGCGAAGTAATCCGCCAAGCCGCTCGCGGCAGTTCCCCTCCCCTTCTTCCACCGATCCAAACTCAGGCTCGATGATCTTGTTTTCTAATCCTTGGGCACATGCTCTTGCTGGTGGTTGATCCAGCCCGCCAGGGCCACCACCATCAACTTCATCACGTTCATTGGCGGAGTCTGACCGTCCAAAATCGCGGAGCACAATCAGAAGACTCCCTCAAATCGCCTCTTGTAACAGCCTGAACATCAGCGCGCTCTGTTGTAATCGGATTTCTGGACCCTACGGGGAATTTTAACGCAGAGTTTAAAGGCTTGGCGCAGATTACGCGAATTTCTCCAAACACCTCTCCTCTTGTTGCTCCGCTGCCCCGCGTGAGCCGCCCTCCAAACAAACAATCGCGTGGGGCGGAGTCCTTTACGCGACCAAGTCGACGTTAGGCGGGACGCCCACGCTCCATCTTACTTCCGCCGGACTGAAGCGGGATCGCGAAAGGTGATTTTTGAGAAGTCAGGGTTTCCGCTGCGGAATTCTTCCAACACTTCTGGTTCGTAATCTTTGCAGGAGGGATGGTCGCCTTTGAGGAATTTTTGGAAGCCGGAGAGGCCGCCGCAGTCCTCGGGCGGGCCGTGGCCTGCGCCATTGTGGAGGTGGGGAGAGAATTCGGCGGAGGTTTCTTTTTCGCCAGCTTGAACGAAGTCCTCGATGACGATGCGGTGACGCCAGTTGCTTGCGGAATCGTAGAGGTATTGGAACTCGGAGACGTTTTCTAGGAAGAGATCCATGAGGCGGTTTTGGACTTCGCAGTAATGCGTGCGGTCATCGTCTTCGTCCGGGCTGAAGGTGAGTTCCAGGTTGCCGTCTTCCCAGACTTCGATGCGGTGGTCGTGAGTGTCTTGCCAGCCGAAGGCGTCTTGGATGGCGCGGTGGAGGTGGAGGTAGGAGCAATCGGCGGGGAGGCTGAGGCGTCGCCAGATGGGGGACGTGGTGCCGAGGAGTTCGACCCGAAAGATGAAGCGAGCGGGGCTTTTTAAGGTGAGGGTTTCGAGTTCGGCTTCCTCTTCCTTGAGCATGGTATCGAGCGCACCGCCATCGGTAATTTTTTGCGCGAAGTCACTGATGAGGTCAGCTCCGCCAGGGGTGGTCATGACTTTTTCCATGAAGGCTTCAATCTCGGCCTCGCTTGCGCCTTCGGCAGGCATGTTGTGGAGGAGGTCATCGAGCGGGTCGGTCATGGAAGAAGAGTAGGGAAAATGGACGATCGGACGATTGCAGAATGCAACGGCACCCCCACCTTCCCCGGCGTAGGGTCCAGAAACTCGATTACAACGGAATTCACTGAACTCCAGTCCGTTAGGAGAGGCGTTATTGGGGCGGTTTCGGATCGTGCTCGGCGTTTCGGGACCCTACGAGGTGCTGATTGCCTTTGCCCCCTGCGTCTGGGCGGTGGGCGCTTGGCCCAGGCGCGATGATGTGCTGAGATCCGGGGAGATGAGAACCGTTCTCCTTCTTTCAATCGTGGGCCTGCTCTTCGGGGCAGCGACCGGGCAGGACGATGCCAAGTCGCAGACCAGGCTGGGCACCGACTATCTTCTCGGCCGGGGCGTTGAGCAGGACCACGCCCAGGGCTTCAAGCTGATCCGGGGGGCCGCGGAGAATGGCGAGGCCGCGGCCCAGAGAATCCTCGGCAACCTCTACGAGTACGGCGTGGGAGCTCCCATCAACCTCAAGGAGTCCGCGAAGTGGCGACGGAAGGCCGCGGGTCAGGGAGACGGCAGGGCCGCCAGGGCTCTCGGCAACATGTATCTCTCCGGCCAGGGTGTGTCTCACGACAAGTCCCTCGCTTTCCTCTGGATGCGCCGGGCCGCCGAACAGGGAGACCCCGAGGGCCAGGCCACCCTCGGCGACATTTACGGCTCCGGATCCGGGGTCACCAAGAACCCGGAGCAGGCTGCCAAGTGGCACCAGCAGGCCGCCGAGCAGGGTCACCCCGGGGCCCAGTTTGCTTTCGGCCAGGCCTGCGCCGCGGGCACCGGAATTCCCCGCGACGTCGCGCAAGCCCTCAAGTGGCTAACCCTCGCGGTCAACTCGGGATACGGATCAGCAGCTAACGATGCCCTCGCCGCCCTCAAGGCCAAGGCCTCCCCGGCCGAGATCGCCGAGGGCCGGAAGCTTGCCGACGAGTGGACGCAGAAGGCCCCGGAGTAGGCTGGTGCACGCCGAGGATCCCGGTCTCCTTTGCACCCCGCAGGGTCCAGAAATTCGATTACAACGGAGTGCGCTTGGAACGGGCGAGAACTCCGATCCGAACGACGATAATGACGGGGTGAGTGACGCTCAGGACGCACTTCCGTTCGATGCGACTGAGTCACTTGATACCGATGGGGACGGCTTTGATCACGCGTCAGAACCTTCGCTCATTGGTGCCTCCCACTCTGAAGATCATTCGGACGATCGTCGATCTCTTCGCCGCCGAACTCAGCCCCCGGCTGCGCCTGGGGAGGGGGCTTCGTTCTCTGCGAAAAGGTCTCCTTGTTTCCTGTCCAGTTCTCCCACACCGATTGGATCACATCCAAAAAGCACCAAGAGCTCAGAAAAGGAATCCTCATTCGGGGCGATGTAGTCTCCACTATCCCCCCACTCTCAGCAAGTGCGTCTCGGTTCGAATATACAAATCCCCATCGAGAGCGGCAGGAGAGGCCATCATTCTCACGCCCACATCGTTTTTGGACACCACTTTGTATTCAGTTCCCGGCTCAATCACGGTTACTTGTCCCTCCTGGGAGCAAAAGTAAATCTTACCTCCCGCATAAAGCGGGGAAGCCGAATAGTTTCCCGACACCCGCTCCACCCAATGCACGTCGCCCCTCCTGGCATCGAAACAACTCGCGATGCCTCCATCCGAAATCACGTAGATCTCGTCTCCAATCAGCAGGGGAGAAGGTTTGGCC
>Ga0302119_10001178_pt1 | contig 11810 bp, 9 predicted proteins | sample AG5_Tmax_MG_FD_203114 | JGI IMG/M metagenome (GOLD analysis project Ga0302119, IMG submission 203114) | Marine microbial communities from Western Arctic Ocean, Canada - AG5_Tmax | ecosystem: Environmental > Aquatic > Marine > Oceanic | place: Canada: Western Arctic Ocean | collected 2017-10-01
GAGGGCATGTTCGAAGACCTACACGATGACGGGCCTTGCTCAGGAGGTGATTCGGGTTTCACACTTCGATGGGATGTCACTCAGAACTACACTGGAGCGAACTACACTGCTACTGAGATGAGCGAATCAGAATTACGCAACATGTGGGTAGATGGTGGCATGGGCAGAGGTACTTGGGCTGCTACGATTACAGCTGAAATCAACTCCCCTCCATCTCCTCTGGGTTCCATCGTCGATTCTGACGAGGAGTACGATATCACTTGGACCGTTATGACCTACGAGTTGGTACTGCAACCCGTCATCGATGTAGAGACCTGATTAGGTCCTAGCATAGATGCTGATTACATCCCCATCCTGCACCTCGTGCTCGGCGCCAATGACTCTCGATGATCTGGCATCAACCGCCCTGATGAAGCCATCACCGAGATCGGAGTGGACCGCGTAAGCGAGACCTTTCGCTGTAGTTCCCTCGGCAACCAGTAATGCGTCAGGGAGGATGTTTTCGTCACCGTCGACCCAATGGGTCTCGTCCTGAACCGGGTACGCCACCCTGCGCGATAGTGTGCCGAAGACCACTTCGGACAACAGACCGACGAGTCCACCCCCTTCCCAAACCAGAGATTCAGTAATAGATGTCAGTGCCTTCCTCTGAGTTTGTGATAGCCTCGTCTCCCCTTCGGGCGTGATTTCGAAATTCGACTCTCCAATGCTATGTTCAATTAGACCTGCTTGCGAGGCCCTGCTGAGTGCCAGTTCCGCCTCGGCGCTGGTCGCAACGAGTACACCACCCTCACTCCGAATCATCTCTGCGAGAGGAGTCCATGAACCGGACATCGCTAGGTCTGCCTTGTTCGCGGCGACTGAAATTGGGAACAGTTCGCTGCGAATCGCCGCCGACATCGACTTCATCTCGGCCTCCCCCCAGTTCCAGGGCGCATCGGCATTGGGGTGTTCGGAGTGCACGGCGTTGAATCCAACTACAACGTGCTGTTCGGAGGCGCCGATACCGGTGAGTTGGTCTACAGCGTAGTCGATCAGAGCCCTGTCGCCCTCAGCTTGTACCTGTCTGGCGCCGCGTTTCCATCCGATGCTGAGTATTCCGGCTATCCACGCCTCAAGCTCCTCGATGAGGAAGTTATGCTCCTCGATTGGGTCTGAGCCTCCGCTTCCGACAGGATTCCCATCGATGTCAGTCGATCCTGATACGTCCACGACCTGAATCAGGGCGTCACACCTCGCGAGGTCGGAAAGGAACTGATTGCCTCGACCCTTGCCCTCATGGGCTCCGGGAACCAGTCCGGCGACATCCACGAGAGTTACTGGAACCAATCGGCGGTGACCAGTGCAAGAGCCGGAGTTTGGGGTGCAGATGCTGCCCCGTCTCGGATCGTCTTCGGTGTTTGCCTCGAGCCTGCCCGCCTGCTCTCTCCTTCTACGCAACTCAGAGCAAGCACACACAGAGGGCAGAGGCAGCCATGCCACGCCTACGTTCGGGTCGATGGTCGTGAACGGGTAGTTGGCGATTTCCACCGGAGTCTGCGTCATCGCAGAGAATGTGGTGGATTTACCCACATTCGGCTTGCCGACGAGCCCTATGCGCATACCATCCCCCAGAAGTGAAGTGGGGCTCTCGCTCTCAAGGTGACGGTTGTATGCCGATGCTCACAACTCGGTGGCACTGCCGGCATCGTCACTCTCCCCAACAGGCACCACTGTGGTGTCGAGGTTTGCCCCACCTGCTAGGATCTTTCTCACCGAAGTAGGCGAGGCCAGAGAGTAGGCTTCTGTGGTAATCGAGCTGGAAGTGGCTCTATCGGAGTCAACCCGAGCGCCTCGGAACAAGCCGCTGACTGCATTGAGTGTGTGCATGATGGCGCCAACTACAGCGCCGTAGAACAGAATTGCCCCCACTGCCTGAACATCTGCAGCCAAGGCGCTTGAGTCATCCACTGCGGCCTCAATCAGAGCCATGTCAATCAAATCCGACATCATCGACACCGTAAGGCCAAGGAAGGCGCCACCTCCTATCATCCAGTAAGCCCAGCGGGCGCGATTGCGCGACAGAAGGTTCCTGCCCGTGACTGTGGGAAACAGATGTAGTGCGGCTCCGAGTGAAATCGGCACTAGGACCAGCCATATTCCCATCAGCAGCAGTGTTGGCGCCATACCAGAGAGTTCGGGTGCCGCCGTTATGGCATCAGACTGCACGAACAGCGAGGCTGCGGCCAGCGGCAGCAGCATAGAGGCACCCAGATTCAGCTCAGCGATACCCGCTGAGTCGGAGTTTTCAATGAAAGCGTCGCCGCCCCTGAGGGTCATCATGACATTGGCTGCGAGAGCCATTATGGGAATTATCGCCAGAGCCATCAAGAAGGCCATGACTATGCTGTCTTGGGATGAGGGTTGAAGTTGCTCAATAGTGACTCCCAGCATGTCAGCAGCCATCATCCCATTGATATCTCCTATCGGATTTATCGTTGCCAGAGCACCGACCAGTGTGGCCGCTCCCAGTGACCTTGACCACAGCGGATTACCCGTGGCGCTGGACGAAACGTACAGAGCGACTCCTGCAGATGTGGCAAAGAAGAAGGTGCCTCCAATCATGTGAGCCAGCAGCCACTGCCCTGCTCCGGTTTGGATGCTGCCCGTGATGATGGTGGCAGTTGTGGATATCGGATTTGCTAACATCCCCATGATGATGAGCCAGCCCGGAATCGGCAGAGCTCTCTGTCTCTCAGAGATTGTCAGAAGCAAGTTGATGACAATGGCAATGAAGCCGAGGACGTGCATGCCAGTGCCGATTAGGAAGATATTCACACCCAGTATCTCGGAGTCATGGGCGGCGACGACTAGGACAAGGACTGACAGTGTCCAGAGGAACGAGACCAATGTCGCATTCCTCTCACTGGCGAGCTTGGTGTCGGCGAGGCGGGGCATGATGTGCAGACTGGAACCAATCAGTAGCATCCCAATCCCACCATACAGCGCCGCGTAGTTGGATGCGTAGATGAGTGAGTTCGCGGACGGGTCGTAACCCCATGCTGAAAGACTGTGCAGAGCGGTTGGATCTTGCTTCAGCCACAGGCCCTCAAAGACCAGGGTCGATGCTGCGATGAGCCAGAGCATGCCCTGAATGAACCACGCCTTAGAAGCGGATCCATCCCTGCCTTCGACTAGGTCGATTCCCGGCCCTAGGGCCTTCTCAAGCATGAAGTGTGACATCGCCTTGGTGACATCGTTGAAGATCGAGAGCCCGTTCTGCATCAAGAAGTAGGTAAGTAACATTAGTCCCCAGAAAAGCACCAGAGAAGTCAGAACATCGCCCATTCGAACACCTCACTCGCTAGTCGCTTCCGTCAGCATGGTGGCTATGATTGCAAACACGCCCCCCATGACTCCCAAGATGAAGAACCAAATACCGGAATCGAAAACTCCGTCAAATATCGGAAGAATCTCGGAAATCACTGGCAAATCCCTGCTGGGATATAGAATACCGTGGAGCACGAGCAGGGTCAGTGAGGTCACCAACCCGAATGCGAGGACAACCCATGATGATGATGGCTCCTCCTCTCCTTGGATGAACTCACCAACTGTACCGGAGCCACCTTCAGACATCTCAGTCCCTCTGTCCCAACCAATCGGGACGCATCTACCACCGAAGATTGCCCCTTAAGCATTGGGCGAGGGACTCTGTCCCTCGTCTAGGGTGCGCGAGCAAGGTCCACCACTGAGCCACGTCTGTCTCCACCAGTTCCCATTGGAGCCGGCAGCCAGAGATCGCTGTCGACCTCGGCCCTCCAGACTCCTTTACACTCGCAGTCTAGGCCTGCGAACTCGCGGATGTCGGCAGAGACTGAGTAGCGCTCTATCGCAGCGACCACCTCGGTATCGCAGGAACCGCAGTTGTGAGCACCCCTGAGTTTGCCGCCCGCAGTCGGGTGGACAATCATGCGTGCCTTCGACTCGGTGATGTCGGCGTGGGTACGCTCGAGCATCTCCACTAGGGACCACAGCCAGGGAGTACGGTACTCGCGGTTGCGGTAGAGCCGGTCGACGATGGTTCGTCGTTGGATGTTCATTGGGTTGACCGAGATGTCATCCGAGTACGGCGCGATTTCACTGATCCACTTACTTGTGAGTTCGAGCGCGTCGCCCTCTGACATGAACGGGGGCTTGAACAGAAGGTAGGTCTTGACCCGAAGGCCGTTCTCCTTGAGCATGTCAACGGAGCGATGCCACTGCTTGGTTGAGAAGCCCTTGTTGACATGAAATCGAAGGACTGCGTCGTCGTAGGCCTCCAATCCGACAGCTACGGTACAGCCGGGATGTCGCTCGGCAACCCAAGCGATTTTCTCAGGTGTGCACATTTGCGCCTGAGCCTCGATGACTAGGTCCAGTCCCCTCTCGTGTGTCTCCCTCAGAATAGCCTCCTGCCACTCGGGGGGATTCTCGCGGTCCTCGAAGAAAGTCCCAGAGGTATACACCTTGATCATGCTGCAACCTTCAAAGTCGTCGAGTCTGCGCTTGGCCTCATCCCACTGCGCGAACAGATCGTCGGCTGTCACATCGTCGCGGACGTCGTTGAAGTAGCCGCAGAAGGTGCAGCCGGACTTCCACCACCAGACGCACCCGCGAGTCCTGAAGATTACCGTGGCAGCGGTGCAGTGAGTACCGTCAGGTAGAATCTCGGGGGTCTTGTACACCGTTGCTGGCTCGGTGGCGTCCCATGACTCCCGTTTCCTCACCGAACCGGGGGTGTTCTCAGGGGCCTTGACTAGATGGTGTACTTTGACGGCCTTCGAGCCGTCGCCCAGCATCCCTGATGCCTGTGCCATGGGCTTGCCGTTGGCGGCGACGACTTGAGGATGCCGTAGACGATGCTTTAGGGTCGTAGTTAGGTGACAGGTTTGCGAGAAGTGGTGACATGAGGGGCTTCCACCTGATACAGAACGTACTGTCTGTGCTGGTGATGCTTTTCGTAGCCGTAATCTGGGGAGTATCGGCGGCACCCGGCTACCTCATCGTGATGTGTATCAGGGGCCGCGTTGTCGGCGATGGTTTGCTTATGGAGGCTGTCGGAACCGGTATCGGACTCGGCCTGGGCTACCTCTGCTGGGGCATCTGTATGGTCCTACTCTGTGGTTTTCTAGGTGGACTGTTACGGCCTAGGCTCAATGAAGGCAGAGTGCCTCTGGAGTCGTTCACAACAATCCAATGGGCTTGGTCGATGATATTCCACCGTTCTGCCCTGCTCTTCCTGTGGGTGTTAGTGCCCTCGTTCCTCGGTAACGTGTACTACAGATTGATGGGAGCCAAGATCGGCAAGGGAGCTCAATTGAACACGGACAACATCAACGATGCGGGGATGGTGACTCTCGGGGCGGGGGTCGTGATGGGCGGTCATGCCACCATCAACGCGCACCTCACTGAGAAGGGTGAGCTGGTGCTGTCCCCTGTCAAGGTCGGTGACGGTGCCTTGCTCGGAACGGGGAGCATCGTCCAGCCCGGGTGCGTGATTGGTGAGGGAGCCGTCGTAGCATCGAGAGCGGTCGTGCCGAAATGGACCAAAATCCCTCCTGGGGAGGTCTGGGGCGGAATACCTGCTAAATGCATCAGGCTAGCCGACGGTACGAAACCGGGTGATTGAATGACCAAGTGCAAGGGCTCCAACGAGGATGGTTCGGTTTGTGGGCGCCCATCGATGTACAAATCCGATTACTGCAAGAGACACAGGGCTCAGGACCCATCCGTGAGTATCTGCATAGGTAAGATAGGGGATGGTAGGCCCTGCTTCAGAGAGGCAATGGTTGGGGCGCTCTTCTGCAGGGGCCACAGGACCCAGCTTGGGGATATCGAAAAGCTCCAGTGCCCTCGGGGCTGCGGCCAACTAACCTACCGAATGGAATACAAAAATGGGCACTACGCTTGCCAAAAATGCAAGGGTACGATGCTCGATGCCAAGTCGGTGGAGGATAAGCTTTCGAAGCACGCTGAGACCCTCAAAGATCTCCTTAAGAATGGCGAACAATGCTCGCTGAAGTGTCCTAGGTGTGAGGCTCTGATGCTAGAAATTAGAGTGGTCTACGAAATCCCCCAGGGGGGCGGAGCAGGTGGGTTTGGCGACCTTGGAGGTGGTGGTCCACTCCTGCTTCTTGCCTTGGTCGTGGTGGTAGCAGCAGCCGCTGAATCCTCCAAATCGAAAGAAAATCTAGTGGTGATCGATGGGTGTCGAGATTGTGGCACATTCTGGTTTGATGCAAGTGAAATGAGTACTGTCAAACAAAGCACTTCGGTCGAAGGAGAAGATGAGAAGATAGCCCGGATGAAGGCAGAGAGTGCTGAGAAGAAAGAGGCCCGAGAGAGCGTTCGATTGCCGGTCGGGAGAGCAGCGAACACCAACTGCATGCATATCGATGAGAAGGATGGGAAGAAGTGTCGAAGGGTAACATTTCGACACAGCGAGTACTGCTACAAGCACCAACCGAAGTGATCAGGACTCGTCCGCTTCGGATTCGTCAGCGTCCTCTTCCTCATCGCCATCGACTATGTCCTCGACGGTCTCCTTTACTGCATCGAGGGCTTCCTCCATGCGCTCCTTGAATGTCTCTTGACTGGCCAGCACGTCCCTTGCCGCTTCAACTGCCCTATCTATCATCGTGTAGCGAGTGTGGATGGCCTCGTTGAGTTGCTCGAAGAGTTGCATGTGCTGGACGTACCAGTCATCGCGAGCGGACAGTTCTGCAGTGGCCACTCGGTTGCGCTCGTCGAGTTCCTCAGTGACCTCGAAGACACGGCCGAGGCGGGCCTTCTCACGAGTGTATAACTCCTCCATCTTCTCAAGTTCTGGCTCAAGGTGCTCGACCCTCTTGCCGGACTTAGCCCCCTCTATCTCGACCTCGTGGATTCGAGACTCCTTCTCGGAAAGGAGTGATTCTAGTCCCTCCTTGTCGATCTCCTTGTCGATGGCTTCTTTCTCGAGGACCTCGATGATGGCATTCTTCTCGGCCAACTCGTCCTCGACCTTCTTGTAAGCCACGTAGAGCTTCTCGAGACGGTCGGTCTCCTCGGCTAGCCTCTCCTCAATCTGACGCGCCTGTAACTCAGGGGTGATAGTTCCCTCTTCTTCACTCATACGAGCCCTCAAGGTGCTCGACCGGTGCATCCGCTTTAACCTCGGCGGAATCTGTCTCATCACAGCACGGAGTTACCCGGCTCATCTAGAAATTGCAGCTATAGTTGCGGACAGCACCGCAGTGAGCCTCTTTGAAGCTGGGATGTGCAGTTTCTCGTCAGGCCCGTGGGCGTTGTTACCTGGCCCCCCTGTGCCAGTGCACAGGAACTGGGCACCGGGGTACTTGCCCTGAATCATCGCTAAGAATGGAATTGTTCCCCCCAGCCAGATTGTCATCGGGGGCAACCCGCTAATGCTGTTCGCGGCCTCAGAGAGGGCTTGACTAGCACCGGAAGAGAGGGGCGGGGCACGGAAGCCGTCAGAGACTCCGACTTCAGGTGTGAACGTGACTTTAGCACCGTAGGGTGGATTCTCCTCGAGGATTCTCTTAATCTCGGAGATGGAGGCCTCTGAGTCAACTCCAGGAGGGACTCTGAAACTGAGTTTGAGGTCGGTGTTGGTTCTGAGGACGTTTCCCGCAGTCTGTATTGGGGGCATCCCATCGGCCCCGATTACCGACATGCACGGCCTCCAGTTCATGTTCAGGAGTATCTCTGCCGCACCCGGTGTCTGGGGTCGCATGCCGTCGACCACCGGGAGATCGTCCCATACCGTGTCGCCTAGAAGTTCGACTAGTGAATCGGCCTGTCCTCTGACCTCCTCGGTGATTGGCACGTGCATCTCGGGAATCAGCACCTCGCCGGTATCCGAGTCCTCGACTCTGTCGAGGAGCATCCTTGCAATCCTGAAGGAAGAAGGTATCACGCCCCCTCCATGGCCAGAGTGGATGCCCTCGTGAGAGACCTGTACGGAGAGAGTGCCGGATAGTAGCCCACGCAGCGCATCAGTCACCCAAATGTGCTCGTAGTCACCGCCACCGGTGTCTAGCACGACAATGAGATTGGGGTTGCCGAGGTCGTCGGTCAAGGCGTCAAGATACTCGGGGAGGTCGTACGAGCCAGATTCCTCGCAGGTCTCAATGATGAATCGGCAGGTCGGATGGGCAACGCCCTGCTCCTGTAGCATCCTGACTGAGGTCACGCACAGGTAGCCGCCGTACCCATCGTCGAGAGCCCCGCGACCGAACAGCCAAGGCTCACGTCGGACCGCCTTCCACGGGTGCAATCCCTCTGACCACAGCTCCGGCCGGGCCGGCTGCTTGTCGAGATGAGAGTAGAACAGAACCTCTCCGGGACCTGTGCCCTCGATTGTCACCAACAGCACTGGGCTGCGCTCCCCGATACGATGGACCTTGTACGACATGCCGTCGATGGACTGGGAATTGAGCCAGCCGCAGAACAACTCGACAGTGGCGTCCAGATCTCCAGTCTCGGCCCAATCAGGATCGAATCCCGGGGAGAGAGCAGGGATGGCCACGAAATCCATCAGACTCGGGAGTATTGACTCCTCCCACAACTCGTCGCTACGCTGGGCGAGGGCATCGAGATCTGGCTCCATGGATTTGTGTGAGGTTCTCAGCACATGGAGTCTTCGTCTGAGCATTCACTGCTCCGCAGGGCCGCAGATAGGCAGTGCGCCGCGATGGAATGGGCAGTTCTCACAGATGTGGGCGGACCCCACAGGGAGTCTGTCAAAATCCGACAGCGGGGCGTCCGAGGCCAGAGCCATACCAGCAGTCCTAACAAGCAGTTCTTCCAACTCCTGTGATGCTTGATCCAGCATCTCCTTTGGGTACTCGACCATCCTGCCGGTTACTCCGACCAGTATGGCAGGAGGCAAGACGACCCTGTGCCTCAAGTTGGCTGCTTTTCTCGCGTTCTCTATGCTCTGCAACGCTCGATAGTACAGAGCCAGTTGCATGCGGTGCTTGTTCAGTATCTCGAACTCAGCTTCACAAGCAGGTCCGGAGTCCTCCGAATCGAGAGCTTCGAGGAGTCCCTCAGAAGAGTCATTGTCGATCAATCCAGCGTCCTCGGTTTTCAAGTCGACCGCTCGGATGGCAGAATCGCCGTTTGAGGTCACAGTGCAAAGCACGAGATCGATGATTCCGCTCATCTCGATGGTAGCCTTATCCATGTTCACCAGAGGCTCGGGTCCCTCGGGACTCCAACGCTGCCTAATCGCGCCTCCTGTCTCGACGTCGAGGGCGATATGGAACGGCATCTCCGTTCTGAGTCCCTCGAGCCTGTGGTCGTCCACTGATTTACGCTGCACCATCCTGCCCAGAGGTCCGGAGCCAATACGCTCTGCCATGCCCTCGACCAGAAGGCGGGTTCGCTGAAGGTCAGCGTCGGGAGAGAGAAGTTCGGCGAACACCGTGGAATGGGTCTCGGGGTCTGACAGAAGATCTTCCCTGTGTTCCGTCCATGATGCTTGAAGTGGAGAACTCACCGGCTCGCCGTCGAGACCAGGATTACCGATTCCTATCTCCAGTATCCTGTGGAAGACGGTACCGAGAGTTGCGGGGTCAACGTTGGCTGGCATCCCTTTCGATGAATGCGCTTGTCCACCAGAGGCTATCGGATTCGGACTCAAGCCTCCCTTGGTCTCGAACCACTGTCGCCGTTGGCACTCTTGGAACACTGGGAGCCTATTCGGAGTGATTCTGATTCGGGGGGCCGAGTCCTGCCTAGGAGGAGTGGGGTCCTCGATCTCGACCGAAGAACCAGCGGCGTCATCCAACCTCTCGATACGCTGCAGCGGCGTCAGCACTGGCGATTTGTCAGTATCCTCAAAGCAGTCCGGGTGATGGAGCACCAACATACCTGGAAGTGCCAAGTCGCCGCCAAGAGATGCATTGGAGAACATTCTGGTGGGATCGAAGGTGCGTTGACCTCTGGTTCTGATATCTGGAGCGTCCTCGTCGTCACCCTCATCTAGCCACGGTGAAGCAGTTTCTGCTCGTCTCAACGAGCCCTGACGCAATGACTCAATCCACATCTGACCCAATTGAGGTATCTTCTTGTCGTAAGTCCAAGGCATCCGAAGACCCTCTCCCTCGGCCCACTCAGTTCCTCTGTTTGAGCCCACCACAATCAGCCGTTCCTCCGCACGTGTGGCGCCAACATACAGCAGCCTGCGAGCCTCGGCGTCCTTGCGGGCCTGATGCAGCACCTGAACGTGAGACCACAACGCGGAGTGAGGGGAGGAATCGCTAGACCACGGCTTAGGATTACCTGCGAAGAGCTCGGGGCTCACTATCAAACGACTGCGGTTCTCGTTCCCCATGTTAGTCTGCCTGTTGGAGAAGACGTCGGCCAATACCACTACCTTAGCCTCAAGCCCCTTAGCGCTGTGAATCGTCATCACCCTGACAGCATCACCTGGTGGGACGGTGATGGCCTCGAGGGCGCTGGAGCTGCGCTCTCTGAGGTCGCGTATCCTGTCTGCTAGTACCATCGCGTCACCGCCGACCTCGGCGGCCAGCGCTCTGACGACGTCGACAATCTGCTCGGCGTCTTGACGCGAAACGGAATCGGGGTAGGCAGTGAGTAGGTCAGACCTGTCTATGGTCTCGTCCAGCAAATCAATCAGACGTCCCGATCCGGCCAGTTGGCGCCACCTCTCTACCAAGGCCTGTTGAGCATCGCTCAAACAATGCCCTACTAGTCGAGACAGCAGATCTTCTCCTCGTTCTGCACCCCCGATGTAGTCCTGCAGCTGGGCGTCGTCCAAGCCAATGAGGACGGAGCGGGCTACCCAAGAAGCATGGTGGCGCGACCTAGGTCTAGCGACGAACTGCAGCAGTCCCTCGAGGGCATGTGCGGCCGGTCTGTCCAGCAAGCCCCCCTCCTGATCTGCCTGAGCTGGGATTCCGTGGTCGTGAAGATGTCTGATGACGACATCCCTGATATTCGGCCTAGTGGGAAGCAATATCATGATTTCACTGGGTGAAACGGGGTCTTCGGCATCCACTTGGTGCCACTTCCCATCTGCTGACCTGACACTGACTGGGGAACCGTCGATGAGGCTGCCAACACGTCGGGCTATCAGCAGGGCTTGGCGCTCGAGTGAGTCGGGTTTGCCCGCGCCAAACGGATCTAAGTGTGTGGTCAGGTCGGTGGGAGGATTGGTGTCCCCTCCGGTGCTCAATGGACATATCCACTCGATGGCACCGGGGGTATCGCGCTTGTCCGGGCATGCGAACAGCGTCTGGGGAGTGGCATAGAAATCACCATTGGGGAATAGTCGATGCCTGTCTGAGAAGACGTCTTCCCACCACTCGTTCATCGCTCTCAAAAGACCCCCACTAGTGCGGTAGTTCACTTGTAGGGCGATTAGTCCCCTCCTACGGTTTTCGACCTCAGTCCCACTTGGTGTGAGCAGGTTGCGATCAGTCGCATCGAATGGTATCCAAGACACTAGATCCCTCCCTCCCTGTTCCATGTACTCGGTAGCTGTTGCGATGGTCAGAGTGTGTGCGCTCCTCGGATTACGACTGTGAGAGTCCTTCCTGAGCGCTGGCTTGCGTGTCAGCTCAGGGACACTCGCCAGTTCGTGGTCGTTCACCGTCATCAGCTGCCTCGCGAATTCGAGGAAGCCAGTGACCTCTGCCTGTCTGAATGCGTAGATACTCTGCTTGACATCTCCCACGTAACAAATCGTTGGCTGCCATGGGGTGTCAGGGGCGTTCGGTTCGCCTTCGTCCACGCGCCTATCACCCCATAGCCTTGAGAGT
>Ga0302119_10001182_pt1 | contig 11799 bp, 10 predicted proteins | sample AG5_Tmax_MG_FD_203114 | JGI IMG/M metagenome (GOLD analysis project Ga0302119, IMG submission 203114) | Marine microbial communities from Western Arctic Ocean, Canada - AG5_Tmax | ecosystem: Environmental > Aquatic > Marine > Oceanic | place: Canada: Western Arctic Ocean | collected 2017-10-01
CGGCAATCAACAAATCCATGGACATAGCCTGCGCGAGTATATTCTCCTAGTCAATCTTCCTAGCCCAAAAGTTCTTGATGCTCATCGACATACTGAATAGTGATATCACGGGCTCTAAAGTCGGATTCGTCCATTATTCTCCGATGCAGGGGGATTAGTGTCTCAACCCCGATGATACGGGTCTCATCCAATGCCGTCTTCATCCGAGCAATCGCAGCATCTCGGGTATCACCCCACGCCAGTAACTTGGCAAGAAGGCTGTCAAAACATCCCGGCATATCATAGCCGATGTGGGCATGGGTATCGCATCGAATCCCATATCCCGAGGGAAAATGGCAATCCCACAATTTCCCCGGTGAGGGGGTGAATCCAACCGGGTCTTCGGCATTTATTCGGCACTGAATGGCATGGCCACGCCATGAAATATCATCTTGAGAAAGTGTAATCGGCTCGCCTTGGGCAATCCTGATTCCTAGTTCCACTAGATTGTGACCGGTAATCATCTCGGTAACCGTGTGCTCAACCTGAACTCGAGGGTTGACCTCAAGGAAATAGAAATCGCCGTTTTTATCGCGCAGAAACTCAAAGGTCGCTAGGCCCTTGTAGCCGACCCGTTCAGCACCCCTGCATACCAATGCACCGATTTCCTCCCTGACCTCAGGCTCTAACCATGGGCCCTCCTCGATCAATTTCTGGTGACGGCGCTGAATAGAACAGAATCGCTCGCCGAAGTGGATTGCCTTTTCACCGTCACCGAGAACTTGGAATTCGACGTGCTGTGCGCCTTCGATATACTTCTCAATGAATACTCGCGCATCGCCAAAGGCGGACCGAGCGCGACTCTGGCAGAGTTTGAGCGCACTGACGAATTCGCCTGCGGCGTTGACTATCTGCATGCCTATTCCACCGCCGCCAGCAGCCGCCTTGATGATTACAGGGTAGCCGATTTTATCGGCTAGAGCGCTGGCTACGCCGGCATCATCAATCGGTTCGCTACTGCCTTGAGCAATTGGTAATCCAGTGGCTTCCATCGCTTTACGGGCCTCGATTTTGTCACCCAGCAAAGTGATTACCTCACTGCTGGGTCCGATGAAGGTGATGCCTTCTTCCTCAAGTCGCCTGGCGAAATTAGCATTCTCAGCCAGAAAACCATATCCAGGGTGTACCGCATCAGCCCCGATATCCTTAGCCGCTTTGATCACAGCCTCGATGTCGAGAAAAGAATCGAGCGGATTATCACGCAGGATTGGTACCGCCACATCAGATAATCTGACCGGGAGAGATAAACGGTCTTCACGGCCGTGGATGATGGCAGCTGAGATACCCATGTCGCGCAGAGCTCGTAATATACGCAGGGCGATTTCACCGCGGTTGGCGATGAGCACTAGTTTGAACGCCATTACTTGAGCGAGTATCGAAGCCGTCTATGATACAAACGGTAGCGCCAAATCCAGCCAAAGTCACCTAACCGTCAATATACATCACGGAGGTAGCGCTTCTCTTCTCGCATCAATTTCTTCTCAATGTAGTTGACTGCATCATCATTACTCATGCCACCATGCTCCTGCGCGATTCCTATGAGGGTGGCATGAACATCTTTCGCCATGTAGTTCTTATCTCCGCAAACATAGAAAAATGCACCGTTCGAAAGCCATTCCCAAATCTCTTCACCGTGCTCTTTCATACGGTGTTGCACATAGATTTTCTCGGCTTGGTCTCGCGACCATGCGGTTGTGTATCGGAACAGATTCCCATTCTCCAGCCAAGATTCAATCTGTTCCGAGTAATAATACTCTGTAAACTGTGACTGGTCGCCGAAGAAGAGCCAGTTACGGCCACTTCCAGAATCTATTTCGCGCTGTTCCAAAAAGGCGCGGAACGGAGCTATTCCAGTTCCGGGGCCAACCATGATGATATCAGTGCTGGAATCTTCAGGAAGAACGAAAGATCTGGTCGGTGACATGAAAATCTTGACCGGGGTCTTTCCCACATCTACCTCGTCGGCGATGAAAACGGTACACAGCCCACCGCGTTTTCTACCGTGGTAATCATACCTGACTATTGCAATGGTCAGTTCTACTTTCCCTGGGTGAGCATCGAGGCTACTGGCTATCGAGTAAAGTCGAGGCTTCAATTTGTCCAATAGCGAAATGAACTCCTCGGGAGAATGGTGGAGTCCGAATTCCTTGATGACGTCGATGTAATCTCGCGACCAGATATAATCTTCCATCGCCTGGCCATTACTTACCAAATACGCCAATTTCTGTCCCGGGTCTGAGCCGGGACTACCAGGCGTATAGCCGGCAGGCCAGTCGCTGTATTCCCCGCTCCATTGCCAATCATCACCGGCGGCATCCCCAGCCTTGGAGTACACCGCTATAGGGGTGCGGACTCTACTTGAGATGCGAGAGTCTACCACTCCACCAGAAGGCTGAATCCGCTCTGACAAATCGTTGATGAATTTCTTGTTCACTCGGTGGATTTCAATCTGGCACTTGATGACTTCCTGAAGAGTACCGTCGCCACTTGGCCCTATGGTGTTCTGGTCGCCATCCCAGCCGCATAAGTCAATAAGTTGGTTGACGGTATGTGGTGGGTTCTCAGGAAAAACTCCGAGCGCGTCACCGACCTTATACTCAAGACCCTTCTTTGGTAATGTTAAGACAATATGGCGCGTCTCCTTACTTGCCCCCGGGCCATTGAGAAGGGTATCCTCTACAATTGAAGAGAAATAGGGATTCTTTGAATTGTAAGTCTCGGACATTATCACAACTCCGGAATATTCCGATTGCGGCGAACTTGCTTCGGTTTATGAAGCCGATGGAAAGATGGATACGCCACTGACCTAGAGCCAATATAGGGGTATTGGCTAGCAAGTATGTGGCGGCGCTGACAATCAAACTTCTCGGCACCGGAAATGCATTTCTGCCGCAGGGTAGAATGCATTCCTTACTCTTGATTGACGGTAGGGCCCTAGTGGATTGTCCACCTACCGCTCTTGCAAGCCTGCGCCATTCCAGTATCAGCCCTTCTGATATCGATACCATTCTCTTCACCCATTGGCATGGTGACCACTGCTTCGGTTTCCCGTTTATCTTGCTGGAACGCAAATATATCTCTGACCGAGGCGGTGAAAAAACCCTTCACGTACACCTTCCCGAAGGCGGAAAAGAGAGGCTTCGAGTGCTGTGTGATTTAGCCTATCCGGGATCATTGGACCAGAGCATGAATCAAGTGCGATTCGATGACCGAGAGGAAGGTGAGGTAAATGGAACTCCAGGATGGAAATTCGAAAGGTTTGCAGTCCTCCACGATGAGGAGGTGGACCCACATGGATATCTGCTCGTACACGATAGCGGTTTCCGATTGATGCATACAGGAGATAGTGGACCATGTGAGGCCATCGCAACCCGCGCGCGCACGTGCGATGTAGTAGTGATTGAACTCGGTGTCCCAGATCATGTCGACACACCATACCATTTCTCGGCGACAAAATTAGCCATCTTGGCCAATAATTGTCCTGAGACTACTTTTCTGATAACCCATACATGGCTCGACGACCCTGCGTGCGAGCGCCCGCCAATACTTACCGATGAGCTCCCCCCGCTGCCGACGAATTGCCTGCACACAAGTGATGGGCAGAGTTGGGAATGGAATGGGACAGCATTGATTTCCAATTGAGAATCTATAATTTTGTAATAATATTATCTCCAATAATTACTGACCTTTGCGTATGGTGCTCCCGCTAGATTTATTGCTTACAAGAAAAACCAATTTGGAAATTCCCTTCGCCTTTATTTTCCACTGATTTACACTATGGTATTAATCTGGAAAAAAATTACCGGGAAATGGCTAGATTTAAGTGCAGTTTTCACTGTGATGCCTAGCGGCGATGGGTTTTTCATACAAATTCGGAAAAGTGACTACTGAATGATATTTTTTCTACTTTCCGGAAACATTCATGCTTCAAAGTATAGGAAAAGAATAATTCACAAGGAAGGAAAAATATGCTGATTGCGAAGGGCTGCGGAAGCAGGCTTATATCCCCCCCTCACCCTCGGCGAAGTTGTGTGCTCGCTCGGCGGTCATGGTGTGGAATGACTTGGTAATAATTGTTTGACGTGGAAGTGTTATTTTATGGAAGAAAATATTTTCGATGGTTTCCTCCAAGTCAATAGCCTATTTTCCAATAAAGAAGTGCTGCGCCATACTCACATGCCTGCCAAACTTCCTCATCGTGATGCCGAGGTCGAGGCGATAATGTTTAATCTGGTAGAGGCATTGAAAGGAAATGTCCCCTCAAATATGATAATCTATGGGCCTAGCGGAGCGGGAAAAACCGCGGTCGTCAATTTCATCTGCCGTCAACTTGAAGGGAAGGGAAGACAAATCGACCGCTATGTCAATCCGGTATATGTCAACTGTCGGAAAATCGACACACAATATCGAGTTCTTGCTCATCTCGGTAATTCGCTATTGGAGGAATATGAGCGGGAAGATATTCCTTTCACCGGTTGGCCAACCGACCGAGTATTCAGTGAATTGGTCAAGCGAATGAATCTCAAAGGTGGGGTTCACGTTCTCGTTCTCGATGAAATCGATCATCTGGTCAAGAAGAGCGGGGATGACCTCCTATACAACTTGACCAACCTCAACGCTGAACTCGGCGAGGCGAGGTGTAGTATTATTGGTATCTCAAATGATTTGAAATTCACCGGATACCTAGATTCCCGAGTCCGTTCACGCCTAGGTCAGGACGATTTGATTTTCAAACCATATAATGCTCGCCAATTGCAGGACATCCTCGCAGAGCGGGCTAAGGTCGGTATTCTGGCAGATGTATTGAGCGAGGCGGTCATTCGCTTGTGCTCTGCACTTGCCGCCCAAGAGCATGGTGATGCTCGGCGAGCTTTGAATCTGCTAAGAGTCTCTACTGAGAAGGCTGAACAATGTGGAGAAGCGGTGGTACTCGAGCGCCACGTACGTATGGCACAGAACCAAATCGAATGTGACCAAATTGCCCCGGCAATCGCATCTTTACCCTCACAACAGAAGTTGGTATTATTCTCCATTCTGCAAATTGAGCAACAAGGACTACGTAATATCGCCACCGGTGAAATCTATGAAATTTACAAACAGGCCTGCAAGCACTTCGGAAACAACATCTTGACACAACGCCGCTTGACGACCTTGCTCAGTGAACTTGATACATTGGGCATTGTAACTGCCAAAACCATCAGCCGCGGCAGATATGGCAGGACCAAACAGGTTAACTCCTGTATTCCAAATTCCATCGATGCGATCAAGATAATGATTGATGCTGATGAATTGATGCAAGCGGTGGATGATGGCAACTACCGCCTGCAGACTCGTCTCTGAGCATTCGCAACTCTTAGTCACTTGTTTCTATTACTGAAATGGTTTTTTCTCCCCCCCCCCACGCTTATATGGAGAGGGCGGTTCGCCGCCGCCATGAGTGAAGTTTTTGAAATCGAATCGAAGTCAAGCGAGGGATTTCTTTACCCTTCGGAAGGCTTGGCTGGCTGGATGGTCGGGCTCGGATTTTGGGGACTTGGATTAGGTATTCTCAACATTCTCGGCTTGGCATATCCTGGAGATCTGAAAATCAGTTGGGCTGGCTTTCTGACTGTTGGAATGTTAGGTGAAGGAGTTGTTTACAACACCGCATATCATCCTCTAAGTGACACGTTTTTCTTAGCAATTTGTGGTTTGTTGACTGGAATCGGGATAAAGGCACTGAAAGAAAGTGAATCCGGTCTAAAGGGTTGGTTGAAGGCTCTTGTTATCAACGACACTTGGCCGGCGATGGTCAGTTTTGAAGATGGCTGGGCACGCACAATGGGAGCATGGTTCATGGTGGTTGGATTGGTTTTCTACCTGATTTGGGGAATCCTCTACACCGGTTGGGTTGACCCGGGGGTCTACTCGGTGTTCGCGGCATTATTTGCTTTCGGTTTCGCGCTGGAGAATAGTTCGAGGTATCAAGACGCAGAGGTTCCAAAAGAGTGAGTTAGTGCCCATTTCTTCCCAAAAGAGCATCTAAGTAGCCAAGGGCCAGACCCTTCCATAACGACCAACTCCACATGTATAGTACCGCTATTATTTTGAGACTCCAAATCGGCCGCCTCAAGTTAAGCAATGAGCCGATTACGGTTTGCGGGAAATACAGCAGATGAATCAATAGCGGGATGAGGCAAATCAAGGCGAGCATTTCCACATTGGATGAGATATCGAATGAATTAGACTCAAGGTAAAGGTCGTCGAAACCAATTACAATTCCTGAAATCGCCATCAGTATCACCGGACATAGCATCAATATCCACCAGGCACTACCTATGAAATCGAAACCGAGGGTACGGCCCCTCTTTGGATGGTGCCGAACAATCCGCACGTGAGCTCTGGCATCACGAGTTCGTTTGGCCAAGAAAGTTACGATATTATCCTCTGCGACATGATTTACCACTGCATCAGGAGAGTAGACAATCGTCCCACCGCTACCAATCAATCGTAAACTTACCTCCATGTCTTCAGCATGGTACCAACTTTCATCGAAGCCCCCGACCTCCAACAATGCCCGACGCTCAAATACGCTACATGGGCCATTTGCAAGGCTGGTTGTCCTCGGCCGATTTCGATATTTCTCAGCCACTTCGGAAGAACGTAATTTGCTGATAATGCCCTCTCCTGATTCGAATACTGTACGCCCTGTAACCGCAACAACGGTTTCCGACTCGTCGAGCGGAAATCTTGCACTCATCAATTGTGAAATCCAAGAAGGTTCTGGTCGCACATCGATATCGGTGATGGCAACCCACTCACCTCGTGCCATCCCCAACGCTGACGATCTTGCTGCAGAAAGACCCTTGGCACCTTGGGTAAGGACGCTGACTGGATGATTATTGTTCACTCCTTCAGGATCATCCCAAGCCAGTAATTTCGCAGTCGATGCATCGCTTGAGCCATCATCGACGGCGATGATTTCGATATTCGGCCAATCCTGTGCAACTAGACTCGCCAAACATCCATCGACCCATTGTTCACCATCGCGAACACTGACCGTGATCGAAACCAGAGGCTGCTGAGAACGATCTTGTTCAGCCATTACAACACCTCGAAGGCGTCGAGAAGGGAACGGCAGCGCTGCTTGACCTCTTCATCGGTAAGTCGTAATACCACACCTTGTTGCGGTTGGCCATACAATATTGCCGCGCCTAATGGAGCAAGGCGGTGTAGATACATCGGCGCCAAATCCTCCTCACCATCAACAACAATCAATGTAGACAAGTCGCTGGTCAGAGCATCTCGACAGGCGGCGTACAGACTCGGAGTGAGGATTCCGGCTGGGTTTTCGGCCTTCAGCACCTGTTCAAAGAAGGTTTCATCTACATTTTCGGATTCTGGTAGTTTCACTCGCTTCGTCTTACCATCGACCACTGCGACATCGGGTATGACATCCATATCTAGTAAGGTTTGAACAGTGACATCACCAACCGCGATGAGTGCGGGTGGGGGGTGAATTATTTGTTCCAATGCCTTCCCCATAGCAATTTCAGGGGTAGATTCAGGCCCGGTGAAGACTTCACCGAGAGGCGCTTTCAATTCAGCATCCAAACTCGTGTCCATACGGTATGAATTCACCATCAGTTCATCACTTACCCAAGGTTGCCCTCTGCGGTCGATTATCCCGGCTCTTATCCGCGTGCTGCTCACAACTCCTCCGAGCGCATCCTCCACGTGTGGCACGGTGATAATCTCTAATTTCGTCAAACCATCCATCTCCCTCTCGGAATTGATTCTCTCACATATCGTATTTGTCTCAACGGTACAGGCGATTGAATCACAGTCCTCGCGAGTACGGGCTGGACCAAATTCATCATCAAGGCTGTGAATACTGTATCGGTCAGGAAAGTTAGATTGAAGCCATTGCGTAACCTCAGTAGACCTATGTTCCCAATTCTCTATTAGGTAGGATTTCTGTCTCGCCATGGTATCATCGCTGACCCAGACCTCGATTTTCTCGGCATGACGAAGCGCGGTGGACAACAGCACTTCGTGGCCAATGTGAAAGCGGTCAAAGGTACCACCAACCAAGCAGCGGCGCAGAGGTGGCTCTCCCATTGCCATGAGTAGCAGGTAGAGTCACTTTAGAGCATGCCCTATGATACGGGCTGAAACAGTGAAAAATGTGCCCCGGCACGTAACGGCCGTGTGTCATAGTTACCTCGCAGGCCTGACCCTCGCGCCGGGGCGTGTGTCCAATCGGGGGGTTGGCTCACCTTCATTCTATCGTCCGGCAAGGACCCAAACCCAATCAGTTTCGGCACAAAGCTTGCATCACCATTCATCGCCAAAAGGCTCCAGGTGGTCTTCGACTTTGCGCTAACCGCAGACATTGGTATCAAACGTTCATTTGCCCGAAGGCATCACGCTGATGTTGCTGCTGCGGCAATCTCCGGTCAGGGCAAGGTATTTTCAATGCTTCGATTAGTCCAAACGAATCTGTTGTGACGTTTTCAGCCCATCGTGATAGCCGCTGATTCTAGCGAAAAGTCGGGCACCGATTCGCACATCTCCATCGATCCATTCATCGATTTCAAAGTGAGGCCATAGACCTAGAGGCTGGGCTAACCACCCGGCGTTGCGATGCCGCCGCCCTAGGGGTGGCGGGCGAGCATTGGCGACGGCTTCCAGGGCATCAATCAAGTCGAGCAGGTGCTCGGAGCCGGCGGTGGGATTTTTCTCAAATCGTTCGCGATGAACTTCGATGGACACCAATAAGTCTTCAGGACATTGCTGGAATTGACGCTCAACCCCAGGTATCGAATGGGTTTCATCGCCACTTCGCAGCACCATTGCAGCCCATGGAATATCCTCTCTCATCAAATATCTCAACCGCTTTTTATCATGCAATAATAGTTGCAGAATCTCGCTCCCCCATGGCGACCACCATGACATCGGAACAGTCTTTACCACCAGCATGGCGAATTCACCATCTTGAATACTCGCAGATTTGAGTGCCATTAATTCTGACCACACCCCCATGGGGCCATCGCTGGGGAACTTTCCTTCACCCAATTTCTCTTTCCAATCAGCGGTGACCAGACCTCTCTGCTCGAGGATGACCAAGGCTGGTAAAACATCAGAAAAACCGAAGGTTGGGGATTCCAACCACGCCGGCCATGCCCACGCGGTGATGACTCCTGCATAGTCATCCTCAAGGCGTGGGGCGGCGACAAGCCCAACCGATGCTAACCATGGATTGACCTTGCCCGTAGTCAATGGATGGAGGTCGAGCAATAGGTCGGGATGTTCGATTAAGCGCCGAGAAAGTACTTCTCCAGCAACCTGTGCCCACTCATCATCTTCGATTGCAGAGGCTATTTCGACCAATTCTGGTGATGGTATATCGCTCGGTGAAAGGAGAGGTAGCCAAACTTCGTCAAGACGACTAGAGACCCGTAACCACCTACTCCACCTCTCTTCTCGTGGTGATGCTATCCAAGCCGCTAAGGGTGACTGACCCTCACAGATATTTGCCCAAGATTCATCTCCTTCGGGATGTAGTAGGCAGGAAATTCGGATCGCGTCATCGAGATTGGCAGGGGGTCTGCTCGGCAATGATTCAGGCAGTATTACCCCTAGAGATGCTAGAGATTCTGACACTTCAGCAATATCTTCGGGCATTGCCGGCACAGCGATATCGGGTAATCGAAGAGGGGGGGGCGAACCCGAGGAAAGTTGCACCGGGAGGCTGATTCCCGAAGGCAATTGCAAACGTGAAGATGGCAGACCTTCTGGAGCAGTACGCAGAATGAGTGGCGAAGCAGATGGTGGCTCTCCATTCATTATCAACAACCGCAGATTGGGGTGGGCGAGTAATCTCTCACACAAAGGACGTGCCAACTCAATGCCCGAAGGCCATTGGATAACCACCTTCGATGGGGACGTATCGAGTGCCCATTCGATGAGGGCAATTCTAGCACCCTCGTCCAAGCCACGCAAATCCCAAGCAGCTTCACTACCCGGATCCTTTGAGCGCCAAAGCCCACTCGGCCATGCACTGGCAAAGCGGTTCCACGTCGCCTGCTGCCGGGAGGTGCGACGCAGGTCGGAAGTGCGGCCGACCAATTCTGCTCGCAACCACGAGCGGCGACGCTCTATCTCTTCAGAGTCCAACCTCGTATGGGCGCGAAAAATCCATCCTGCCAATGCTTCCAGCGGCCACGGAGATTGCGCCCTACCGAGCATATCGAGGTCACCAAGAACCCATGAACCTTCACCGGCGATTCGCATCAGCAACCCCTGAGTGATACGCTCTTCGATGACGGCGGCGATTGCGGCACTGGGTCGTACTGGTGTCGGCGCCGGTGCTGCTGTTCCCAATTCCCAGTCGCCACCAATACTGCTAGCAGGTAATTTGGGCCACTTCTCTACTGGATTCGTCTGAAACCACGAGCCAACCGAGAGTGCTATCTTCCGTCCTCGCTCAAGAAGTTGAACGCGTAGAATTACCCATGCTTGGATCGGTTCATCCCATCCATCGATTCGACTAGGGTCAATCTTTTCCGGCGCTCCGCTGAGCGATTTCATTTCTGAGACATCAACCCAATGCTCAGGAGCATCGCGCCGTACCGCCCATACCCATCTCATATCCCCCCCTTGGTTTCCGGTCGAGATGTCACCATCCTCCTTGAGTTGGGTAAATGGCCGATTTGGTAGGGCAATCAGTGCCGATGACGGTGATTCCGCGTAAGCCAAAAGGAGATGGGCATCATCGCGTGCGAGCACGCAACCTATCGCTTCGGCGGGCATTTCTAAGCGGTCAATGGCTTGCAGCCTAGCGATGTCGTCGTCTTGAAGTCGCTTCCAGCCAACCTCGGTCAAACGCTGTATTGCTCCTTTTGACCCCTCTTCCCTGTCGCTCGCAACCCAGCCATCTTCTCGTAATTGCTTGAGTTCAGAAGATGCGTGAGGAAGGTGTAAACCGACGGACTGCGCTGCATCACTAACCGTTCCGCCGCCATCTGCGAGCCAATCTAGCAACCGTCTTCGATAGCCTGAACGGATGCGGGACGGCATGATAGACACCTCTCAAGTGTCTAGAGAGGGTGTTTGCCTTTCAACTTTACTATATTTTCTAATATGATTACATTTAATTACAGATTTCCTGTGGAGACAAGTAGTTTATTCCTTACACCACTCAAAACCGGTTGAAAATGAGTTGATTTTTCCCGCATTCGGTAATAATCCATCTCAATGCAGGGTAAACGGTTATATCACCGTCATCTCTCCTGTGTTTCAACAGGCCGTCCACAGTACGGGATGGCCGTGACCGAGCCAGCAGAGGAATGAATATGAAGACCGTAAGAATCCGTGAAAAAATCAAGAAGTACCTATATGAGCGACCGAGGAATACCGCCGAGATATTGGAGTATATCAACAGTAATATGCGCCATGGCACGACCAGCCAACAATTGGGCAATGTCTTGTCTAAAGACAAAGATATTGTCAAGGTCGGCTACATCAAACGTTCGGGGATTCTTTCTGGTGGATATGAGATCTGTGAGTGGGCGACCCGCGACTGGGTTTCTCGAAACTGCCCGACCTGGGAAGAGGGGCAGCCCCTATTGCTCGACCCCGAGGGAAATGTGCAATCCTTCACTTCACTGAGTTGAGCAACCTATGGATTGTTGGGTGTTCATTATTTAGCGCCAGCGATAGCATGGGGCCATGCAAGCCCCAATCGCACAGCAACCTGTAGCTCAAGCACAGCCCCTG
>Ga0302119_10001183_pt1 | contig 11797 bp, 7 predicted proteins | sample AG5_Tmax_MG_FD_203114 | JGI IMG/M metagenome (GOLD analysis project Ga0302119, IMG submission 203114) | Marine microbial communities from Western Arctic Ocean, Canada - AG5_Tmax | ecosystem: Environmental > Aquatic > Marine > Oceanic | place: Canada: Western Arctic Ocean | collected 2017-10-01
GCTCAAATGAGAGCTAGAGGTTTTGAAGACGCTTTTGTTGTAACCTTTAAAGATGGAAAGAGAATACCTTTAAATAAAGCGATTATAACTAAGAAGGTAAACAAAGTAAAGAAATCATCTAAGAAAGTTAAAGTAAAAAGCACTAGTAAATCTAATAAGTTAGGTCTTAAATTTATTATTCAAATAGGTGTTTTTCCTGAGATTCTATCTGCTAATGACTTGTCTATGATGAGTAAGATAAATAATGTAAAAAATGAGGCTTCAGGTAGTTTTTATAAGTATTATTCACAAGAGTTTGATGAATATTCTTTAGCTGCTACACAACTTCAAAAGGTGAAGTCAGTTGGCTTTAATGATGCTTTTATATTATCTACACTTGATGGAGAAGCAATATCTCTTGAAAAAGCTTTAGAGTTAAATAAATAGATCTATTTTACTTTTTTCTTTTTGCTTCCTTCATAAACTTGAAACTCTCTAAAACTACATTTTAAATTCCCATTCATTACTTCTATTTTTTTAGATGGTTTCAGTCCAATCATTTTTAAGTTTTCAATGTCTGAAGATATTAGCCATACTGTACAATTTTTATAATTATTCTTTAGAGAGTCTCCAATTTTTTCATAAAACTCGTTAATACCAAGCTCAATTCTTTCTCCGTAGGGAGGATTAAAAATGACAAATGTATTTTCTGATATCAGGGTGTAAAAGAAATCCTCATTTTTAACTTTTATATTATCAAACATTAATGCATTTTCAATATTTCTTCTAGTTATTCTTATTGCTTTCTGAAAATTATCACCTCCTGTTATATTTCCTTGGAAATCTTTCTCTTTATCAAGTGAAACATCTTTTATTTTTTCAAATAAATCCATATCAAAATCTTTCCAAGTTTCAAATCCAAATTTCTCTCTAAAAATATTTACTGGTATATTATAGGCAATTAGAGCTGCTTCAATAAGTATAGTTCCAGAGCCGCACATTGGGTCATGGAAATTAGATTCCTGATCCCAACTACTTAAAAGTATTAATCCAGCAGCTAAAACTTCATTCATAGGGGCAATTATTGTATCAGATTTATAACCTCTCTTGTGAAGCGATTCTCCAGAGCTATCTAATGATACAGTACAGGTGTGTTTGGCTATGTGAAGGTTAATAGTTATATCAGGGTCTTGTGGATCTACATTTGGACGTTGGTTATATATTTTTCTAAAGAAATCTGCAATTCCATCTTTAACAAGTAGTGAGGCGTATTTACTATGTGTAAAGACTTCTGAGTGTGTTGTAGCGTGTGTTGCAAAGGTGTTTTCTAAATTAAGATATTCTTCCCAATCAATTTTTAAGATATTATTATATAATTCCTTTTCATTGTGTGCCTGAAATGTTGCAATTGGTTTTAGGATTCTAAGACAAGTTCTAAGATTAAGATTTGCTTTATACATAAATCCTTTATCTCCTTTAAAGCTAACTGCTCTGTTTTGTGTTTTAACATTTTGAGCACCAAGATTACTAAGTTCATTAGCGAGTGTTTCTTCTAGGCCATACATTGTTTTGGCTAGCATATAGAAGTTGTCATTTTTCATTTTACAAAGATAGTTTTATAAGTGATAGAATTAGTTAATTTTGTGTTATTAAATTTACTTTGAGATCAGTGAAAGAAATAAATCATTCAAATAGTTCAATCTATATTAACGAGAGTTTTGAAAACCTTTTTGATTATATTAATCATATCAAAAAGGAAGAAGCATTTTATTTAATTGATGAGAATGTTTTAAGTATACATAAAAATCTTTTTTCTAATTTTTCTAATATTATTAGTATTCCCTCTGGAGAAGAGACTAAATCTATTAGATATGTTAATAATATTATTGGGAAGCTAATAGAGTTAGGGGCTAATAGAAAAACTTTTATTATTGGTATTGGAGGTGGTGTTACGTGTGATGTTACAGGTTTTGTTGCCTCAATATTTATGCGAGGAGTTAATTTCGGGTTTGTTCCTACGACATTATTAGCTATGACAGATGCTTCATTAGGGGGTAAAAATGGTATTAATTTTAATAATTTAAAAAACATTTTAGGTGTTATTAATGAGCCTGATTTTGTGTTTGTTGATTATTCTTTTTTAAAGACTTTAGGCTATGATGAGTTTCTTAATGGTTTTGCAGAAATCATCAAACATGCTTGTATTTCTTCTAGTAATTTCTTTCTGCATCTGGAGGAAAATGCAAATGATTATATCAAAATAGTTAGGGATGCTAATAATTCTTCTATTGATAAATTACATAATATAATATGTGAATCAATCAAGATAAAACTTAAGGTGGTTGATGGTGATAAAAATGAACTCAATAAAAGAAAGATGCTTAATTATGGTCATTCTTTTGGACATGCTATAGAGGCAAGGCATGGGATTCCTCATGGTGCTGCTGTAAGTTTAGGTATTGTGTTTGCTAATGTTTTAAGCAATAAACTTGGATATCTTAAAGAGGATAGCCTGAATAGGATTACTAATCTTTTAGAAAGATATAATCTGCCCGTAGATATTTCAAGCTTTGATAAGAAAGAACTAATCAAATGGATTGAAAAAGACAAAAAATCATCTGGACAGAATATTGATTTTGTATTCATACAAGATATTGGTGATTGTTTTGTTAAATCTCTTAGTATTCAGAAAATTATTGATTAATAGAAAGATATCTTCATTTCCTTATAACGGAACAATCTATATTAATTCTTCAAAAAGTTATTTTTTAAGATCCCTTGCTATTTCATGTCTAACTAACTCTAATTTGTGTTGGAGGTTAGTGTCTTAATTATGTCTTTTACTGACATTATTTTATTTGTGTACTGTATGGAAGGACCAGCACACCATACTGTTTTATAAGTTGAGCTAAAGGCAGATTTGGAAATTGTTTTCATTCCGTAATAAAATATGAATCTTTTTACCCATTTTTTTATTTTTTTATTTCTACTTAGAAGCTTTTCAATTATATTTTGATTTGTGCCTACTTTTTTGACGTAAGGAGTATTAATTACGGTACAAGGTGTTCCGGATATTTTGGTTGTCATTACAATATCTTCAGCACTATAGTCCACACATGCTTGTTTGTATTCAGTTGATATGTCAGCTTCATGACATGCAATAAATGGTGATCCGATTGACACTCCAATTGCACCACAATTTAATATATGTGATATTTGCTTACTAGTACCTATTCCTCCTGCAGAAATTACAGGTATTTTACATGAGGATTTTAATGTTGCTATGAGTTCCTCTGCACTCATTTTTCCAGCATGACCACCTGCACTTTTGTTAACAGCTATTAATGCGTCTGCACCAAGTTCTTCTACTTTTAGCGCATATTTTAGATCTACTACATCACAAAATACTTTAATATTATTTTTCTTACATTCTTGTATTATTTTTTTTGGATTCCCTAATGATGTTATTATGAAGTTGATCTTATTTTTAATGCAAATCTGTAGTTGTTCTTCTAATTTGAAGTTAGATTTATTAGCAATTAAGTTTACGCCTAATCCTGTAGATAATGATTTTTCTCTAATTGTATCTAAGGCATTATCTAAATCTTGTGTAGTTCTAAAATTTAGAGCTGGTATACAGGCAGCGATACCATTATTTAAGGCTTCTATCATCATCTTGCTATTTGTAACAAGAAACATGGGAGCCATAATTATAGGGTGTTTAATATTTAGAATGTTTGATAACATACCTATAATTAATAATTAGTATAATTAATTGGTTCTGAATTTAAATTTAAATTCAGCGAGACTATTATTAGCTTTTATTATTTTTTGTTTTAACCCCTGTTTATAATTAAGAATTCGTTTGCTTAATTTATTATCTCCAATAGATAAAATTTGTGCTGCAAGAATGCCTGCATTTAATGAACCATCCAAACCTACTGTAGCAACAGGAACTCCTGGAGGCATCTGTAGTATTGAAAGTATTGAGTCCCACCCGTCAATTGATATCGAAGATCTACATGGGACCCCTATAATAGGAATATGAGTAAAGGCCGCAACAACTCCAGGAAGATGTGCGGCTCCACCAGCACCAGCAATGATAACTTTAATACCATTTTTATGAGCGTTTGAAGCAAATTGTTCTACCATTTTTGGTGTTCTATGAGCTGATAATGCGTTAATTTCAAAAGGAATTTCCATATCATCTAAAAATTGTGCTGCTTTTTGCATAACCGGCATATCTGAAGTGCTTCCCATAATTATACTAACTTTTGCTTTCATTTCATTTTTTTTAAATAAGTGCAAATATATTGTTTTTAAAGATTATAATTATGCTATTTCTTTTTGATTTATATTTTTATTTGTATTATTAATTTGCTATATTTAACAAAAAATGTAGTTTTTAACATGTTGATTGTGAAGTGGTTATTATTGAAAGAATAATTATAGAAAAAAAGATATAAATTCTTGGTATGAATATGTAAAAAGAATTTATATTTGCAGCCGCTTTCGAGCAAAAGATCTTTTAAATTACTAACTAGTCGTACAATTTTCTCAAAAGGAGTGTTTTTATCCAAAAACAATGTATATTTGCAGCCCTTTTAGGATAAATATATTTAGATTTTAAAAGGAAATTATTAAAATGGTATAAAAACCATTTTTTTATTGAAAAGTTCTTAAAAATATTGAAGATAGAATTAGATTACATCCTAAACAAAAGTCAATTTATAAACTTTTTTTACAACGAAGAGTTTGATCCTGGCTCAGGATGAACGCTAGCGGCAGGCCTAACACATGCAAGTCGAACGGTAACAGATCTAGCTTGCTAGATGCTGACGAGTGGCGCACGGGTGAGTAACGCGTATACAATCTACCTTTAACTGAGGAATAGCCCAGAGAAATTTGGATTAATACCTCATAGTATTATATTAAGGCATCTTTTTATAATTAAAACTTCGGTGGTTAAAGATGAGTATGCGTCCTATTAGTTTGTTGGTAAGGTAAAGGCTTACCAAGGCTACGATAGGTAGGGGGCCTGAAAGGGTGATCCCCCACACTGGTACTGAGACACGGACCAGACTCCTACGGGAGGCAGCAGTGAGGAATATTGCACAATGGAGGAAACTCTGATGCAGCCATGCCGCGTGCAGGATGAATGCCCTATGGGTTGTAAACTGCTTTTATACAAGAAGAAACCTCGGTACGTGTACCGACTTGACGGTATTGTATGAATAAGCACCGGCTAACTCCGTGCCAGCAGCCGCGGTAATACGGAGGGTGCAAGCGTTATCCGGATTTATTAGGTTTAAAGGGTCCGCAGGCGGAATATTAAGTCAGTGGTGAAAGCCTACAGCTCAACTGTAGAACTGCCATTGAAACTGTTATTCTTGAGTATGGATGAAGTGGGCGGAATATGTCATGTAGCGGTGAAATGCATAGATATGACATGGAACACCAATTGCGAAGGCAGCTCACTAAACCATTACTGACGCTCATGGACGAAAGCGTGGGGAGCGAACAGGATTAGATACCCTGGTAGTCCACGCCGTAAACTATGATCACTAGATGTTGGCGATATAATGTCAGCGTTTAAGAGAAATCGATAAGTGATCCACCTGGGGAGTACGTTCGCAAGAATGAAACTCAAAGGAATTGACGGGGGCCCGCACAAGCGGAGGAGCATGTGGTTTAATTCGATGATACGCGAGGAACCTTACCAAGGCTTAAATGTAATATGACCGGTTGAGAAATCAACCTTTTTTCGAACAGATTACAAGGTGCTGCATGGTTGTCGTCAGCTCGTGCCGTGAGGTGTCGGGTTAAGTCCCATAACGAGCGCAACCCCTATTTTTAGTTACCAGCGAGTAATGTCGGGAACTCTAGAAAAACTGCCTGGGCAACCAGTGAGGAAGGTGGGGATGACGTCAAATCATCACGGCCCTTATGTCTTGGGCTACACACGTGCTACAATGGTTACTACAATGTGATGCCATCTGGTGACAGAGAGCTAATCAATAAAGGTAATCTCAGTTCGGATCGGAGTCTGCAACTCGACTCTGTGAAGTTGGATTCGCTAGTAATCGTATATCAGCAATGATACGGTGAATACGTTCCCGGGCCTTGTACACACCGCCCGTCAAGCCATGGAAGTTTGGGGTACCTGAAGTCAGTAACCGTAAGGAACTGCCTAGGGTAAAACAAATAACTAGGGCTAAGTCGTAACAAGGTAGCCGTACCGGAAGGTGTGGCTGGAATATCTCTTTTTTTGAGTAAATTCTTTTGTTTAGTTTCTAATTCTATCTTCTTTTTTTCTTTTTTCCCTTTAGAGTCTCGTAGCTCAGCTGGTTAGAGCGCTACACTGATAATGTAGAGGTCGGCAGTTCGAGTCTGCCCGAGACTACATTTATTAAAGGGGGGATTAGCTCAGCTGGTTAGAGCGCCGCGTTTGCAACGCGGAGGTCATCGGTTCGACTCCGATATTCTCCACTAAAAAGTTCTTTGACATATTGTAATGAATATATATACTTAATATTTAAAAGTTATTAAGGGCGTATGGCGGATGCCTTGGCTCTCATTGGCGATGAAGGACGTGACAAGCTGCGATAAGTTTCGATTAGGTGCAAATAACCTTTGAATCGAAAATTTCCGAATGGGGAAACCCGATTAATTGAAGATTAATCATTCTGTAAAGAAAGCTAACCTGGTGAACTGAAACATCTAAGTAACCAGAGGAAAATAAAACAAATAGTGATTCCCAGAGTAGTGGCGAACGAAATGGGAACAGCCCAAACCAATGTTGTTTCGGCAATATTGGGGTTGTAGGACTGTAATATAGAATATAAATTTATAGAGGAATATTAGTGGAAACTAATAACCATAGAAGGTGATAGTCCTGTACTCGAAATAAATTTATTACTTAACAGTATCCTGAGTAGGGCGGGACACGTGAAATCCTGTCTGAATCCACCGGGACCATCCGGTAAGGCTAAATACACATGAGAGACCGATAGTGAACAAGTACCGTGAGGGAAAGGTGAAAAGTACCCCGAACAGGGGAGTGAAATAGATCCTGAAACCATACGCTTACAAGCGGTAGGAGCCATTTTTATGGTGACTGCGTGCCTTTTGCATAATGATCCTACGAGTTACTCCTCACTAGCAAGGATAAGAATTTTTGATTCGTATCCGTAGCGAAAGCAAGTCTGAATAGGGCGTTTAGTTAGTGGGGGTAGACGCGAAACCCAGTGATCTACCCATGGGCAGGTTGAAACTTCGTTAATCCGAAGTGGAGGACCGAACCAGTACACGTTGAAAAGTGTTTGGATGACCTGTGGGTAGGGGTGAAAGGCTAATCAAACTGGGAAATAGCTCGTACTCTCCGAAATGCATTTAGGTGCAGCCTCGATATTTATTGTCATAGAGGTAGAGCTACTGATTGGATGCGGGGGCTTCATCGCCTACCAATTCCAGACAAACTCCGAATGCTATGACATTTAATCGGGAGTGAGGCAGTGGGTGCTAAGGTCCATTGCCGAGAGGGAAACAACCCAGACTATCAGCTAAAGTCCCTAAATATATGCTAAGTTGATCTAACGTTGTGCGATTGCATTGACACCTAGGATGTTGGCTTGGAAGCAGCCATTCATTTAAAGAGTGCGTAACAGCTCACTAGTCGAGCGATTGTGCGTGGATAATAATCGGGCATAAGCATATTACTGAAGCTATAGATCTATTTATAGATGGTAGGAGAGCATTCTAATTTGCGTTGAAGATGTGATGCGAGTCATGTTGGAGTAATTAGAAAAGAAAATGTAGGAATAAGTAACGATAAAGCGGGAGAGAAACCCGCTCACCAATAGACTAAGGTTTCCTGATCAACGCTAATCGGATCAGGGTTAGTCGGGGCCTAAGGCGAACCCGAATGGGATAGTCGATGGACAACTGGTTAATATTCCAGTACTAGTATTTATTGTGATGGGGTGACGTAGAAGTGAAAGCCTTGCGTACTGACGGAATAGTACGTTGAATGACGTAGGTATACATTAAACAGGTAAATCCGTTTTTTGTGCTGAAGTCAGATAGTACCATGAGTCTTCGGACAATTGGATAAAGGTGTAATCATGCTACCAAGAAAAACCTCTAAACTTAGATAAATACTACCCGTACCTCAAACCGACACAGGTAGTCAAGTAGAGAATACTAAGGTGCTCGAGTGATTCATGGCTAAGGAACTAGGCAAATTAGTCTCGTAACTTCGGGAGAAGAGACGCTTACTTACTTCGGTAAGAAGCCGCAGTGAATAGGCCCAGGCGACTGTTTATCAAAAACACAGGACTATGCTAAATCGAAAGATGATGTATATGGTCTGACACCTGCCCGGTGCCGGAAGGTTAAATGGAGGGGTTATACTTCGGTAGAAGCTCTGAAATGAAGCCCCGGTAAACGGCGGCCGTAACTATAACGGTCCTAAGGTAGCGAAATTCCTTGTCGGGTAAGTTCCGACCTGCACGAATGGTGTAACGATCTGGGCACTGTCTCAGCCATGAGCTCGGTGAAATTGTAGTATCGGTGAAGATGCCGATTACCCGCAACGGGACGGAAAGACCCCGTGAACCTTCACTACAACTTAACATTGACTTTGTGTAAATAATGTGTAGAATAGGTGGTAGACTTTGAAGCAGTTCCGCTAGGAATTGTGGAGTCGCAAAGTGAAATACCACCCTTTATTTATCTGAATTCTAATCCCTCAACAGGGAAACAGTGTTTGGTGGGTAGTTTGACTGGGGTGGTCGCCTCCAAAAGAGTAACGGAGGCTTCCAAAGGTACCCTCAGCACGCTTGGTAACCGTGCGTAGAGTGTAATGGCATAAGGGTGCTTAACTGTGAGACCTACAAGTCGAGCAGAGACGAAAGTCGGGCATAGTGATCCGGTGGTTTCCGCATGGAAGGGCCATCGCTCAAAGGATAAAAGGTACTCCGGGGATAACAGGCTGATCACTCCCAAGAGCTCATATCGACGGAGTGGTTTGGCACCTCGATGTCGGCTCGTCACATCCTGGGGCTGGAGAAGGTCCCAAGGGTTGGGCTGTTCGCCCATTAAAGTGGCACGCGAGCTGGGTTCAGAACGTCGCGAGACAGTTCGGTCCCTATCTGTTGTGGGCGTTAGAAATTTGAGAGAACCTGTTCCTAGTACGAGAGGACCGGAATGGACGAACCTCTAGTGTACCTGTTGTGGCGCCAGCTGCATCGCAGGGTAGCTACGTTCGGATGAGATAAGCGCTGAAAGCATCTAAGCACGAAACTCATCTCAAGATTAGATTTCTTTTAAGGGTCGTTATAGACGATGACGTTGATAGGTCACAGGTGTAAAGACAGAAATGTCAAAGCCGAGTGATACTAATTACCCGTAGACTTTGAAGATTAAATATATATATTCATTACGATTTATGTCATAAAACATATAGTTTTATGGTGACTATTGCGCTAGTGCCCACCTCTTCCCATTTCGAACAGAGTAGTTAAGCCTAGTTGCGCTGATGGTACTAGAGTGATATCTGGGAGAGTAGGTCGTCGCCGCTTTTAATAGAAAAGTCCTATTTCGAAAGAGATAGGACTTTTTTAGTATTTTTGTAAAATAAAAGTAATAATTTAACAAAATTGGCGTTCACATATTAGTAAAAAATTAAACATAAAAAGTAATGAAAAAAATAATCTTATTTATTTGTATTATTCCCTTATTTAGTTTTGGTCAATCTGAAGTAAAACTTGAATATTGGGATAATGGAAATATTTTATCTCAGGTCCATTACGTAGATGGATTAAGAGATGGCTCTTGTAGAAATTATTACAAAAATGGAATTTTAATGGATGAAGGTTTTTATAAAGATGGTAAAATGACCGGTATTTGGATCTCTTATTATGATAATGGCCAAACTAAAGAACAAGGCAAGTATTCACATGAAAATAGTAATGTGTCAAGTACTAGAATAGGAACTTGGACTATGTATTATCAAGATGGTAAGATTTTATCTGAGTCTAAAATAATAGATGGAAAAGAAAGTAGAAAATATTTCAATAAAGATGGGACTCTTTCCCCTAATGATTGTTAAGCTTTATAAGCTATTATCTGTTAACCAATCATTAATATTATTTGCAACTTCTTCAAATACTTTTGGATCAAAAGGAGATTTAATACCAGCTAATTTTACAAGGTCTAAGAATGACATTGATCCTCCGGCTTTACATAATTCTAAATAATCTTTCCAAGCTGATTCTTTATCTTCTTTCATCCTAATCCAAAATTGAAAAGCACATATTTGTGCAAGCGTATAATCAATATAATAAAACGGCATTTCATAGATATGGGCTTGCTTTTGCCAAAATCCTCCATCTTTAAGAAAATCTAAATCATCATAGTTTTTACCTGGTTGATAAATTTGTTCTAACTCTAACCATTGGTTTTTTCTTTCTTTTGGTGAAGCTTCTGGATTTTCATATACCCAATGTTGAAAATGATCAACAAGAGCACCATATGGTAAAAAAGCTAATGATCCAGCTAAATGCTTAAACAGAAATTTATCGGTATCCTCTTTAAAGAATAAATGCATCCAATCCCATGTTAGAAATTCCATGCTCATTGAATGAATTTCACATGCTTCATATGTTGGCCATAGATATCTATTTATAGGTTGATGTCTACTTTGATAACACTGAAAAGCATGTCCAGCTTCATGAGTTAATACTGTTACGTCATGATCAGTACCATTGAAATTTGCAAAAATATATGGTCTTTCTAATGAAGGAAAAGATGTACAGAAACCACCACCAGATTTACCAGGTCTATTTTCTAAATCCATTAGCTCTTCATTGACCATCATATCAAAAAAGTCTTTTGTTTCTTTTGAAAGTTCTGTATACATCGTTTCAGCTTGTTTAACTTGAAAATTAAGACCTCCTTTTGGTTTAGGATTACCTTCTTTAAAATATAAAGTATCGTAGATAAACATCTCTTTGTAACCTAATATATCTTTCCGTTTTTGATTTATTTTCTTAACTAGAGGGACAATATGTTTTACAATTTGTTTTCTATATTCAGAAACTTCTTTTGCTCCATAATCAGACCTATTCATATTTAGATAACCTAATGGGATAAAATTATCAAAATTTAAAACTTGAGCTTTTTTATGTCTAATCTTAACTAGTTTGTCAAAAATAATATCTAATTTTTCTTCATTTTCATTAAAGAATCTATCTAATAATGTAAATGCTTCTTTTCTTGTTTCTCTATTAATATCTTGCATGTATGGAGATAATCCAGCAAGGTTTAATGTTTTTCCTTTATATTCTATTTCAGCTCCAGCTAGTAATGATCTATATTCATTTGAAAGTTCATTTTCTTGTTTCATTAAGTCTACAAGTTTTGGGTCAAATGATTTTAGCTCCATTTCAATTAGATCAAAATAATGTTTTCCAAATTTTTCAAGTAGATTATTTTTAAATTTTGATGAATCAATAGCTTTAGTAAATTGATTGTCAATTGCTGCTATTTCTGGGCTAATTTCATCGTAGAATTTATTTTCTTCAACAGCTTTGCTATCTTTTGTATTTCTAGCAAAATTTAGATGAGCAATACTTCCATATGTTTGAGTTTCTTTTTGTATTTGTTGGTAGTTCTGAATAATTTGAATTTGTTTCTCTGCAGAATCTGCAGCTTTAAAATCATTGATCATGAATTCAACATCTTGTTGAAATTTTTTAAGATTAATTCTTTTGTATGGGAAATTGCTATATTTCATGTTATTTCTTTTTTTCTTTTA